>Ga0207914_100221_pt1 | contig 28538 bp, 27 predicted proteins | sample DeeseametaMP2497_FD_184171 | JGI IMG/M metagenome (GOLD analysis project Ga0207914, IMG submission 184171) | Marine microbial communities from East of Antigua and Barbuda, Atlantic Ocean - MP2497 (SPAdes) | ecosystem: Environmental > Aquatic > Marine > Oceanic | place: East of Antigua and... | reverse complement strand
CCGGTTCGTCCAGGTCGGCCGCCACCAGCTGCTCACCACCGCCGCCGGCGAGGGCATCACCACCTTCAGCGACACCACCGAACCGGACCGACTCTTCGTCGAGGGGGCCTACGCGCTGTCGACGGAAATGCTCACCGCCGGCACCCTGCCGCAGCGCGGCGGTGCCCGCAAATGGATAGTTGACTGCACCTTGTGATCGAAAACGGGCTTCTGCTGATGCAGTCCGTACGACTATTGCCCCAAGGAGTTAGCCGACACCAGAGGAGCGCATCAGTGAAGGGAAGCAGGAACGTCCGAGGTGGACTAATGGACGGAAGCATCGCATTGCCCAGGATAGGGTCTGTTCGGCAAACGTTATCAGCTGAGGTACCGTTCGTCATCTTGGATGCGAGCGGAGTCGAGATAGATTGTGTGTCTGACTATCTGAAAGACTTGGCACTAAGTGATCAGAGCCCGTTGACTGGGCGGAGCTATGCGTATGACTTGTTGCGCTGGTTCCGGACGCTGTGGGCAGTGGGCATCGACTGGCAACAGGCAACAAGTGGTGAGGTTGCTGTCCTGGTCGGAGCCCTCCGGCACGGCGTGAATGACCAGCGGCGCAGAAGTAACCCACGTTCAGCACGACCAGGCTCGGTAAACCGGAAGACGGGGAAGGCGACCCTGAACGACGGCTACGCGGCAAGGACAATCAACCACAACCTGAGTGTTATCTCGGAATTCTACCGCTACCAAGCCCATCTTGGTCGTGGCCCCGTGCTCAACCCAGTTCCTTCTGCAGCTGAGCGACGAAAGGCGCTGGCTCATCACAGCCCGATCGACGAGCGCCAGCGCTACTCTCGGGCGCCGCTGCGCCAACGTGTGGCCAAGAGGAAGCCCACGGTCATACCCGACGATTTGTGGGATGAATTGTTCGCTGCCATGACGTGCGACCGAGATAGAGCGCTCATGCTCTTCTACTGGACCAGCGGCGCGCGCGCCGCGGAGATACTAGGGCTGACCCTGGCCGACGTCGACTGGTCGCGCAGCTGCGTGTACGTCGTGTCGAAGGGGACCCGCCTTCGCGAAGCGGTCCCAGTTTCAGCGGAAGCGTTGCGTTACCTGCTCAGATACCTTGACGCGTGCGGATCGCGGGACTCTTCGGCGCCACTTTGGCTCACGCAGCGCGGAAGACCCCGGCCGCTGTCCTACTCGGCGTTCCGGCGAATATTCCAACGTGTCAACGAGACGCTGGGGACGAATTGGACTCTGCATGATATGCGGCATTCTGCGGCGACCCGAATGGCCAATGACCCTACGCTGAGCCTGCCTGAGGTCCAAGCTGTTCTCCGACACGCGAGCATCACGACCACCGGCGAATACCTCGCAGTGCGGGTGGAAGACCTGGTCGATCGAATGCAAGAACACTACGCGCGACCCAGGCCCAAACGTTCATTCGCGCCTGGTTATGACGTTGATGACATCAAGGTGGTGTTCGGTGACTGAACGCTACACGCTGCGGTCACGCCGCCGTCCTGACACGCGACGCGGCAACGGTGAACCTGGGTTTGCCACACGGTTCCGCATCGACGAGCTTGCCCCGAAACCTGCGCAGCCCAGGAAGCGTCCCCTGCCTTGCGGAAATCTCGACCGCGCGTCGATAGATCGGATTTGCAGAGTTGTCAAAGAACGAGGCGGCGCCGACAACTCCACGTCATGGCGCAAACGCGTTGCAGGAGCCCGGGCTCTCCTGCGATATCTAGCGCGTTTTGAAGGAAAAACATGGCAGCAACGTTGGGAGGCAAGTGGTTTAGATGCCGGCACGACCCCTATACATGAGCTCGTCGAGAAGCGCTCAATAGGCCTGGTCTACGGCAACGACCGAGAGTCTGGCTACGCACTAACGAATGGCCTGCGCGCACTGTTTGCAGCGCGCGTCATCAAGCCCTCTCTCCTGGCATTCCGGCAGAACAAGTTCTTCCAGTACCCAGACTTGTTCCGCGAAGTCCAGGCTGACCCCAAACTCGACACATACTTCGATGCTGTAGACAAGGCCCAGTTCGGCCGTATCTACCGTTTCCACGCCAAGTTTGACGTATGCTGCGCCTTGACAACGCAGGGGATCCGATTCGAAGAACTCTCGCCAGAAGCGTTGCTGTACTACTCAGTCGAGTGTCGCCGTCACGGCTTAGTCCCCAACTCCAAGAAAGACAGCACGCGCTTCGCTGCACTGCTGGCCTGGGACGTGCTGTATGACATGGGCCACTTTCCAGCGGGCACGCCGCCGACCATGCGCGGCCACCTCTACCAAGGGCAGCGCAGCACAGAGGAACTCGTCGACCGCTACCCCGTGAAGAACCAGAGCGTCCGCCGGTTGCTCATCGACTATCTCGACCGCCGCCGCGGTGATACCGACTACAGCACACTCAGCAATTTGTGTGGAATCCTTGTAAGGCAGTTCTGGCAGAACGTGGAAGATGTCGCTCCCGAGCAACCCGATCTGAACCTGTCGGAGGACGTCTACCGTAGATGGCGCGAGAAGGCGCAACTCAGAAGAGACGGAACGCCACGTCTCGACTTGCAAGCGACGCTTGTGCCTATCCGATCTATGTACTTGGACATTCACAGCTGGGCACTCGAGGAACCCGAGCGGTGGGGGCCGTGGGCCGCGCCATGCCCAATTCCGCCCAGAGATCTCCGCGGATTCGGCCAACGTCGCCGGCGCGTGAAGCAGCGCATCGATGAGCGGATACGAACCCGACAGCCGCTGCTGCCGCACTTAGTTCGCCACGTTGATGACCGGTATTGCGAAGCTAGGGACCTGCTACATGCGGCCACACAGGTCGACCTTGGGGAGAAATTCACGCACAACGGCGTCACCTATCAGCGCACGAACAGCCACGCGGATCAGATGCACATCGATGACGAGTTCGCTGCTACCGTCCGTGTCCTCAACACACAGGACGACACCGTTCGCCCCATCAGCCAAGAGGAGGACGCCCGATTCTGGGACTGGTGTATCGTCGAGGTTCTCCGTCACAGCGGAATCCGCGTCGAAGAGCTTGTCGAACTCGCCCACACCAGCATCAGACAGTACGAACGCCCGAATGGCGAGGTCGTAGCGCTCCTGGTGATCGCACCGTCCAAGACCGAGCAAGAACGAGTGATCCCGATGTCGGCTGAACTCTTCCATGTCGTAGCCACAATTATCCGAAGGCTCACCAAACATGAACAGATTCCGCTGGTTTCGCGCTACGACGTTCACGAGAAGGTCTGGACCACGCCGATGCCCTTCCTGTTTCAGAGAACGACGGGAGCGGTGCGACGCGTCATGAGTCCGTCAACGGTGACACTCAGGCTCAAGCGAGCCTGCCGAGAGATCGCCGAAACCCACCCGGATTTCGCCAACATCAGCATCACCGCCCACGACTTTCGCCGACTGTTCGCCACTGATCTCGTCAACAATGGCCTTCCGATCCACATCGGCGCCGCACTGCTGGGCCACCTCGACATCCAAACAACCCGCGGATACGTCACCGTCTTCGAAGAGAACGTCGTCCAGCACTATCAACAATGGCTCGCAAATCGACGCGCTGAACGACCGGAAGCCGAGTATCGGCCAGTCACCGACGAAGAATGGACCGAGTTCGAAGCTCACTTCGACAAGCGCAAAGTCGAACTCGGATCCTGCGGCCGCCCATACGGCACACCATGCAACCACGAACACGCCTGCATCAGATGTCCGATGCTGCACATCAACCCGAAGATGATCCCCAGGCTCAACGAACTCGAAGCCGATCTAGAGGACCGAGGAAAGCGCGCAGTGGCCGAGGGTTGGCTAGGCGAGATTGATGGCATCGAACTGACATTACGATTCCTGAGAGATAAGCGCGACGAAGCACTGCGCATCAACCGCACTACCCAGCAGTCGGACCTAGGAGTTCCGCCTATTCCACGCCAGAAGCCGCGGCGCCGACAGAGACCACAAGAGATGAAACGCTGACCATCCGCTGCGCTTCGTACGGCTGAGTAGGTTACTAAGCATCGGCTGGCCAAGCCGCACTTTCGCACTCCGGTACGGTGTTGCGACTGCATCATCGAGCGAGCGAAACGACAGCCAAGTGTTGCAACCTCACCTAGAAACCACCTTGCCGCGCCGGGGTCACAAAACCGGTTGACAACGAGGCTGAGAATATGACAAGCGGGCTGAGACCCTCCAATTGTCTGCGAGGCGGCGTGTTGGTGAGGTGAGCCCTCAACCTGTCGGTGGCCTTGTCTAAACTGGCATATTATGACGGAGAACGCCAGTTCGAGTAAGAAGTGGGCCGAGCCTGACCACGAGGGTCGGGTTCTTGATGAGCGCCAATTTCCCGAACTGAACGCTGTTTTCTACAGCACTGATCCTTCGGAGTTCATCAAGATGAGGATCGAGAACCTTGCGCTGATGGCATGCAAGGACGAGGTACTGAGCCCTGCGTACGGATCAGAACGCCCCATCGGTGACAGCCTCCACTACCCAGCGACCTCTGTGCCGCATCCGAAGCAGCGGCATAAGTACGTGCGGATGGAGGCTGTGACCATCGTCCACCATGCTTCAGAAGCTCTGCTGCGGTTGTTCTTTGCGCACGTCGATTATCCCGAATGTCCTTGGCTTGGGATGTCTACATCCAGCGACCCCGGCAGCTTCAAGCGGAAGGTAGTGGCAGCGAAGAAGAAGGGTTTTGATTGCGAACAGATTGCTGCCGTCTTCCTCGGCGGAAGCGATCCCGAAGATGCCGGAATCAAGATGGGCAAGGGGAAGTTCGCCGAAACGGTTGGGGCGCTCGATCGGCTCCTCATCGAATGCGCTCACCGATTTACCGGTGACTCATTCCTGTACAACGCTGTGAAGCATGGGATGACAGCAATCGACACGGACGCCAAGATGAAGATCGACGGCGCTAATGGTGACGAGATCAAAATGCTGGACGGCTTCGTTCATGGATACCTCCACAAGAAGCGCACTCCAGCGGCAGGAAACGAAGACGGTCAGTGGTTTCTGAGCCTGGCGGACTCTAACCCCGAACGCGATCTTGCGGTGGCCACGGTCATTACCTATGCCCTCGATTCAATGTGGGCTGTAGCCCGACGACATTACATGGGTGTGCCGGGGAAGGTCTTCTGCATCAGCAGGGCTACGGTTGATGTCGCCATCTACGCGCCAATCTGCCAGTCGGAGAATGCTTTGCACCGGATGACGCACGAGCTGATCAAGTTGAAAGACGACAACGGCGAGGTGGACGGGACCGAACATCGGATGTCCCTCTATCAGATCCCGCCTGAGTTCCACCTGAAGAACAGCGTCAAGCGAAATCAGGTCCGCAAGGTAGACCTCCCGGTGCGCCCCCAGGACGTGGTCGTACCGTCTTCAAGCCTCACCTCTTACCTGCCGATTGTTCCGAAGGGATACCAGCAGGGGCACTAGTAAACGCGTTGTGATCGTGCTTAATTGAGAGCACATGCAGTACATCACTTCCGTCCACGAAGTCGAACTCAATGCCGAGCGAGCCATGCGGTTCTGGGGCTTCATGGACGCCAAAGCAACCACCGGGGGAGCTGACGGTGGGATTGGCCTGGAAGGAATCTGATGCTGCGCAACCCAGATGCGCCTGAGCCTGAGGGTGCTCTCTCGCACTGGCGAATGGTCGTGGTCAGGGCGAGAGCGTTTGCCCGGGTTCGCTCATCAGAAAGTGGGGTCGGCACGGCGAACCTTTGGAATCGAGGGTCAGTCATGGTGAGCGTCGCAGTGTTCCACAAGGGCAAGCTGCTCGAACGGCCGACCGATATCACCCCGCCAACACCGGCCTCAGACGGCGACCGGAACAGCGGAACGGAGGTCGCCTGAACCTCCCGATCCACAGAAATTGACAATTGCTCCCGAGACACTCTGGCGCGGTGAACTCGCGCGTGCGAAAATTGGATCTCCAAATGTCTCTATTGCGATACGCGGCTGATCTTGGGGGAGGCGCCGAATGATGGTCCAGTGGTGCATCAAGGGCCTCAGTCTTGACGACGACGCGGCCGCCGAGCAGATCATGACGGACCAGCGGGGTCTGTTGTGTCAGTGGTGGTTGAATTCGACCACCTTTCCCCCATTGGAGGAGATCCCTGCCAAGCTCACCCGGGAAAACCTCCTACGTCATGTAAATCAGTTCACCGGAATCGATCCCTCGACCGGCGAACCATTCAACGAGGCGAGCCCCTTTATCTCGCTTAGCGCGGGAAGCGTCGAACGCGACCTTGTGCTGGCCACCAACACGGTACACACTGCCCGGCGCACGGCCATTTACTTTGGCAGCCAGTTCGGTGCCGCAGATGTAGCGTATCTGTACTTGTGCTGGCTGGTGGTGGCACCTCGGGAGTCGGTGCCGATCAAGGGGGTCGCCGAGGAAGTCCGTGACCTGCACACCTACCGCGACTACTCCGACTTTCAGCTCGAAGGTGAGATCACCGCCAAGCTCGATGTGCCAGCCACGCAGATCTCATGTTGCGAGAAGTGGGAGAGACAGAACGGCAGCTTTTGGTGCAAAGGCATCTTCCCGAATCCGATCTTCACGCCACCTGAGACCTTGTCGAATATTAGGACAATGATCTGACATGGCCGAGCGACATCTTGAGACCCTGAGGTTAAGTCGAGACCGAGTCGAGTCCAGGGTGGAGTTCTTGGTGAGCTACGCGACGACTTGCGAACGGGAGCGAGACGTGGGCCACGCGTTTTCCGATGTTGAGGCGTCGGCAGACGATGCGAACGGGCATCCGTTGATCGGGGATCGGTGGTGGAATCGGCAGTTAGAGGCGGCGTCGTCGCTCTGCGAGGGCGGCCAGTGGGCGATGCTCATCGATCCATCCAGGGCACTCGGACTGTGGCGACGCGCCGGCCAGCTGTACCGCGAGGTCGGCTTTGGGTTCGGTTACTGCCTCTCAGTTATGACAAGCGATGTCGAACCCTCGTCCGACGAGGCGCGCACCCTCACAGGCACTGTTGCCGTACTCGGCAGCCAAGCCGCTCGGCTCCTCGACCGAAGGCCGCGAACCGGTTTCATCTACGGGGACGAGCAGGGAAGGCCCTTCGTCCCGCCTGTCACCGAAGAGATGCAATATCCACAGCAACAGGGGTACTGGCTGCTCGCAGCGGTCGCCTTCGCAGCACGCTACGGCGTGGAAGTTCTTATGCCTTCGGTTGCTGACCTACTCGAGCACTCTCCCAATCGCTTCGGGGCGGACCCGGTAGGGGCGCTGGGGATCCCGGTCCGGACCCTGTGGCGTGTCTCCAACGCCCTGACGCAACCGCCAGAGAGTGGAGTTCCAATGCTCGCTGCGACGCTGGGCGACCTTGCCCGTAGGTACGAAGAATCGATCGGCCCAGCGATGGAAAACAGCTATCTATGGCAAAACTGCGCCGCCCCAGTCGATGTCGGAAACATCGATGTCGCGGTGCTCACCCTCAGTGGCCACCTCGTCTTCGGTGACGTCTTCCGCAACGCCTTGCTAGCAGAGATGGAACGGTTGAGCGATGTCGCGGGCGCGCAACTCGACATCGCGTTGGACCTGGCTACCGAGAAGAACTGAGGCGCCGTGAGCGGCACTCAAACGATGGTCGTCGCGTTAGTGCTCGGCGGGCTCATAATCGTGGGCAGCTTCATCCTGCTGTATCGACACCAGAGTGGAGGGTTTGAATTCTCGCTCGCCGGTATCTTCAAGGCCAATCTGAAACTGTCCGACGATACGAAAAAGAAGGCAGTCCAGGCGGTCGGTGCGGCAGCCGAGGCCAAGGATCAATCCTCAGAGTTGGCGGAGACCAATCTGCGCTCCAAGATGTCCGATGTTCAGAAGGTGACACTTCGACGCGCCCTGTGGGTCGATGATCACCCGGACAACAACGTAAACGAGACAGTGGCGCTTGAGCTCCTGGGTGTGTTTGTCGTCAGCGCAACGTCCAACAGGGCTGCACTTCGCTATCTCAACGCACTTGAATTCGACGTGGTGATCACTGATCTCGACCGCGGCGGTAACAGCGAAGACGGAAGAGCGCTGCTCGACATTCTGCGCACAGCAAGCCCCCAAATGCCGGTCGTCTTTTACATTGGAAACGCTGAACGGCATCGCGACGTACTCCTAGCCGCTGGTGCCCGCGCGGTGGAAGACCAACCTTCGGCGCTGATCAGTGCCGTGCTCATGCCACCCAAGCCATCGAGTTGATCGCCAACACGATGCCGCGCTGGGCGGGGCTCGCACGAGGGCAAACAACCTCAGTTCGCGGTCGGCGCGGGCCTGGTATTGGCGGCGCATCGTCTGGGTGAGGAAGTGTGCTAGCGCGTGCTCGCGTTCATCGCCGGTCAGTTGTGACGCTCTCACCGGCATCGCGGCGCCTGCGATGGTGACCGATGCGTCGGGGTTAGCGATGAGGTTGTACGACCAGTCGGGATGGTGGGGTTGGCCGAGGTCGTACCGCGATCTTGGTCCGGCGCGGACACTGCACTGCGTGTCAAAGCTTCTGGATTGTTTCGCAGGAGGCGATCCGATACGTCGGTGGCGGTGCCGGTGTGTGCGAACGTGTCACCTGCAGAACCTGTTGGGCGGTGATGGCCGATGCGAAGCAGGTGTCGCACAATGCTGCTTGCAGCCACCTCGTCGCACGATCGGTGGGGTCGAACACCGCCGAGCCATAGTTGCCGAAGATGTGGACGGTCACACCGCCGAGGGGCTCGGTTGAGTTCGGTGTGGACGCTGGCATTGCCTTCGCGCAGATCAGACACGCGACCGCGCACAACGTGTGGGTAGCGGGGTTCTCGTCGGCGTCGTGCCCGTCGAGGGCTTGAGCAACGAGGCGCTCGATGCCAGCCAGCGCACCCTGCGCGGTGGACGAGCGGTGCGACAGCGAGCCGAACTCCACCGCGGTGCCGACGTATGCACCGTCGTGGTCGGACCACGCAACCTGAAAGGTGGGTCGTTCCGAGTGCCCGGTCATGCGGTTACTCCTTCACCGAGGTGGGCTCCGCAGGATGGGCACCACCGCACCTGCTCACCCAGAACCGCATGCAGCGCAGCCATCTCAACACCATGGTGGGAGCAGGTGCGGCGGGCCAGGTGGACCCGGATCGTGCCGAGGATGAATCGCGCCCGCTGTGTGAGGGTATCGCCATAGCCGGCGGCGAAGACGCTGCCTTGGGCGATCACCTCACCACCGGCATGCTCGATATCCTCGGCGGCGGCCGAGCCGGTGTCGTCGACTCCAGCGCCACCGCACCGTGACTGCGCGGCAGGGCGCTTGTCGAGTTCGAGATACCAGTCACCCCAGCGTTCCCGGAAATAGAAGCCGTGCCCGTCGACGGAGCCTTCCCACTGTTCGGGATAGACACCACCATGGCGAGACACCACCACACCGGGTTGGGCGGCCAGCCATTCCTGCAATTCTGCTTCCTGAGCGTCGCGTTGCTGCTGGATGCGCTGGCCCTCCGGAGAGTCCCAAAACGCCACGCTGTCAGCCTGCCACTGCTTCCACTCTCGTCGGTGCTCGTCAGCGGTCTTGGTGCAGCCGCAACCGAATCCAGCGTCGTGCAGATCACCGTCGCTCAACCGTGGATGACACCCGCATTCACAACGATCGCCGGTGGCCACACTGCGCCAATCAAACAACGCGTCGATCGCCGCCCCGGCCAGCTCTGCAGCATCGGCGACCCCACGGTCAGCGAACACGCCCGCCAGGTACTCCCGATAGCGACCCCGCACCTCAGCGCGGACACGTTCTCGCTGCTCCCGCCCCACGGCGGCGGCGTGAGTCATCGAAAAATCCGTGGTAGACGGAACTGGGTCGTCAGGCATCGCCCCTCAACAGTCCCATCACCGACAGGTCGGTGTCATCTGGATTTCTCGCCTGCCGTCCTGGCCCAGGTGAGGTCCGAGAGCCGACGCCACACGCGTTGGCGCCGGGGTCGGATGTCTGTGGTGAGAACGGCGTGCCGGCCGCTACTGCGGGCCGTCTTAGTCGCGCGCTTCCTCGGCCTCGGCATCGACGTCGAGTTGGTCCAGGTGAGCCAAGAACGCTTGGCTGTCGTCGTGAACGGTGACGCGGCCGGCCGCGATATGCTCGTCGACATCCATCTCGCGCGCGACCCACGGAGACTGCCCGAAACGAACGCAGCTCTCGTCCCCACCATCAACCACGGTGTGAGAGTCTACCGACCGGCGGGAGTCCTACCTCTAGAGATTCGACGTCGGTCACATCCCGTCTCGACGCAGCGGTCTCTGAACTACTCGGTAGCTCACCGATCGGCCACCCTGAACTGCGATCAGCTCACCGGCATCCTCGAAGCCCAACCGGCGGGTGAGCCTCAGGCTGCGCTCGTTCCAGGCCTGAACGGCCGCGCGCAACGTGACGCCTGGGTGGCACCCGTCGAGGTACTGAAGGACGATCTCCCCGAATCGCGCTCCGTTGCCGCGTCCGACTAGCTGGGGGTTCATTCCCATTCCTACGTCAACGATTGCCGGGTCGGCTTGCATACCTCCAACCCGTGCCTCTACCCCGATACAGCAGAAGCCAATGAGGTCATTGCCGATTGCGACGGTGTAATAGCTGGACAGGTTGTCGAGGACGCGTTGAGGTGTCGAGAGGTCGTAGACGGACCAGTCGCCGCCGTACCGCCAGTTGGTCAGGTCGACAGCCTCGCCAACGGTCATAGGGCGCACCCTGGCTTCGTGCCAAAGAACCTCCACGCCCGCAACGTTACCGAGGACAAGTCCCGCATGCTGGAGGCCACGAAGTCGGCGAACTCCGATCGCTCCCAGCGGGCCAGCGTACGCACTGTCGACATGCACCCCAGTCTGGTCTGTCGGCGCTGCCGCGACGGACGTACTCCAGATTCCGTAGGCAACGGTGTTAGGCGCGACACTGCGAGTCCCCGAGCCTGCAGTGCAGGATCGGGTGACAATGTCGTGGTGCGGGAGCTGGTGGCTGCGGCGGCGCAGCCTTGTGTTGTCGATGGTGACGTCGACGGGAACGTCGGTTCGCATGTGGATTCGATCCTGCAGGCCGATGCTCGGTTGGTAGTGTTCCCGGAATTGTCGCTGACGGGCTATCAGCTGGACTCTGCGCCTATCGACGTTGATGGACAACACTTGCTCGATCTCGTAAGTGTCTGTGCGGAAACGGGTTCGGTAGCTTTGGTCGGCGCACCAGTGGAGACCGCTGGTGGCCGGTTCATCGCGATGGTGCGCGTCGACGGTGGCGGCGCGACGGTGGTCTACTGCAAGACATTTCTGGGCGGGGACGAAGAGCGGTATTTCCGCCCGGGTAGCGGTCCGCGTGCGATTGAGGTAGATCGCTGGCGTGTCGGTATTGGGATCTGCCGAGACACCGGGATCGAGGATCACGTGCGTGGCACGGCCGGACTCGGCGTGGATGTCTATGTCTGCGGCGTAGTCCACCATGAGACGGAACTGGCTGAGCAGCAGCGCCGGGGGCGCAATATCGCCGTGGTATGTCACGCGCCGGTCGTAATGGCCAGCTTCGCTGGCCCCACTGGTGGCGGATACGCTAAAACTGCCGGTCGATCGGCTATCTGGTCAGCGGACGCGGTCGTGTTGGCAGAGGCTGATGATGGTCCCGGCGGCATTGCTCACACAACTTTGAGGCGGTCATCCTCCGGCGCGTTTGCGGGCGATGGTCTTGGAGGTGCGTAGCCGGTAGGACTCAGTGCCGGCGTCGAGGATGTGGGCGTTGAAGGTGCTGCGGTCGGACCGGGCGTGGGCGACGTGGTCGTCCGACAGCCACTTGACTAGTGCAGAGAAAGTTCCTGTCCCGCAACCGCCTCGTCGCCGCGCTGGGCAGGGCCACGGTGGTCGTCGAGGCCGGGGTGCGCAGCGGTGCGGCCAACACCGCGGCCTGGGCGGATGCGATGGGTCGGATGGTGGGGGCGGTGCCCGGGCCGATCACCTCGGCGTCGTCAGTCGGTTGCCACACGCTGATCGACGGAGACGCCAAGGTGATCACCCGGGCGGCCGACATCGTGGAGCTGATCGGGCGGATGGGCGAGCTCGCCCCGGATCTCGAGCGCCCGGTATCCGAGCTCGACGCACTCACCGGCGCCGAACTCGCGGTGTACGAAGCGCTTCCGCGCCGCGGTAGTCGCACGGTCGACGAGATCGCTGTCACAGCCGGCCTGCCGGTCACCGATGTGCTGGGGCCGTTGACCATGCTGGACGTGCGTGGGCTGGTCACCCAGATCGACGGCTGCTGGAAGCTGGCCAAACGCTAGGGGCCTGCGATGCGGACCGCGCTCGTATAGTCGGGTGCAGACAATCCGACGCTCAGCAAAGGACATCAAGTGGCAGGACGTCCCGTGCACACCTTCGAAGTCGTGCGCACCGAGCAGCTCACCCCGCACGTGGTCCGCGTGGTGCTCGGCGGCGCGGGTGACGGCACCGGCTTCGACACGTTCACCCCGAACGACTACACCGATGCCTACGTCAAGCTGGTCTTCGTCGACGACGACGTCGACGTGTCCGAACTGCCGCAGCCACTGACACTGGACAGCTTCACCGAGTTGCCCGCCAACCGGCGGCCCACCGTGCGCACCTACACCGTGCGCGACGCCGATCCGGAACAGCGCGAGCTCACCATCGACTTCGTCGTGCACGGCGAGCACGGTGTTGCCGGTCCGTGGGCCGCGTCCGCCACCCCCGGGAAACGGATGTTCGTGATGGGCCCCAACGGCGCGTACTCACCGGACCCCGCAGCCGACTGGCACCTGCTCGCCGGTGACGAAGCGGCCCTGCCGGCCATCAGTGCGGCCCTGGAGGCGCTACCCGAGGACGCCGTGGGAAAGGTCTTCATCGAGGTGGCCGGCCCGGAGGACCAGGTCGAGCTCGCGGCTCCGGCCGGAGTCGACGTGTTCTGGATCTACCGGGGCGGCCGCGCCGACCTGGTACCCGAGGACAGCGCCGGCGACCACGCCCCGCTGATCGCCGCGGTCAAAGAGACCTCCTGGCTGCCCGGTCAGGTGCAGGTCTTCATCCACGGCGAGGCGCAGGCCGTCATGCACAACTTGCGGCCCTACATCCGCAAGGAACGCGGCGTCGACGCCAAGTGGGCGTCCTCGATCTCGGGGTACTGGCGGCGCGGCCGCACCGAGGAGACGTTCCGGCAGTGGAAGAAGGAACTCGCCGAAGCGGAGTCGAAATAGCCCTGCCGCAGCGAGTGCCGATGGCACGCTGGGCCCATGACATTCGGTAACTACCAGCTCGAAATCTATCTGCAGGGCCTGTCCGGGATTCTGCCGACGCTTCCGATGGACTATGCGGGCTGGGAAGCCAAAGCCGAGGTCGCCATGCCCCCGTCCATCTGGTCCTACGTGGCGGGCGGCGCCGGCGACGAGAACACCCAGCGCGCCAACCGCACCGCGTTCGATCGGTGGGGGCTGGTGCCGCGGATGCTGGTCGGCGCCACCGAGCGCGACCTCAGCGTCGAGCTGTTCGGCATGACGCTGCCCTCCCCGCTGTTCATGGCGCCCGTCGGCGTCATCGGGCTGTGTGCACAGAACGGCCACGGCGACCTGGCCGCCGCCCGGGCCGCCGCCAGGACCGGCGTGCCGATGGCCGTCTCCACCCTCACCGAGGATCCGCTCGAGGACGTGGCCGCCGAGTTCGGTGACACGCCAGGCTTTTTCCAGCTCTACACCCCGACCGACCGCGACCTGGCCGCCAGCCTCGTCTCGCGCGCGGAAGCCGCCGGGTACAAAGCCATCATCGTCACCCTCGACACCTGGATCCCCGGTTGGCGTCCCCGCGACCTTTCGACGTCGAACTTTCCGCAGCTGCGCGGACGGTGCCTGGCGAACTACACCAGCGACCCGGTGTTCCGCGCCTCGCTCGCTCAACCCCCCGAAGAAAACATGCAGGCCGCTGTCCTGCACTGGGTGCAGCTCTTCGGCAATCCCCTGACCTGGGACGATCTGCCCTGGCTGCGGTCGCTGACCGATCTGCCGCTGATCCTCAAAGGGCTCTGCCATCCCGACGACGTCCGGCGTGCCCGCGACGGCGGCGTGGACGGCATCTACTGCTCCACCCACGGCGGTCGGCAGGCCAACGGAGGACTGCCCGCGCTGGACTGTCTGCCCGGCGTGGTCGAGGCCGCCGACGGGATGCCCGTGCTGTTCGACTCGGGCATCCGCAGCGGCACCGACATCGTCAAGGCACTCGCCCTCGGCGCCACCGCCGTCGGTGTCGGCCGCCCCTACACCTACGGGCTGGCGATCGGAGGCGAGGACGGACTCGTGCACGTCCTGCGCTCGCTGCTGGCCGAGGCCGACCTGACGATGGCCGTCGACGGCTACCCGACACTGGCCGACCTGACCCCCGACGTGCTGCGGCGCGTCACATGACCGCGACCCACGCGATCTGCCACCGTAGGGGAGTGCAGGACGTTCTCGAGCAGTTCGACGAGTACCTCGCCCTGCAGCGGGGGCGCTCCGAGCACACCCGGCGCGCCTACCTCGGTGACCTGCGTTCCCTGTTCGCGTTTCTCGCCGACCGCACACCCGGAGCCGGGCTCGACGCGCTCAGCCTGCCGGTGCTGCGGTCCTGGCTCGCCGCGCAGGCCGCATCCGGGACCGCCCGCGCCACGTTGGCCCGGCGCACCTCGGCGGTCAAGACGTTCACCGCGTGGGCACAACGCCGGGGTCTGCTGACAGACGACCCCGCGACCCGGCTGCAGGTGCCCAAAGCCGGCCGCACGCTGCCGTCGGTGCTGCGCGCCGACCAAGCGACCGACGCCATGAACGCCGCGGAATCCGGTGCCCAGCAAGGTGATCCGCTGGCGCTGCGGGACCGCCTGATCGTCGAGATGCTCTACGCCACCGGCATCCGGGTCAGTGAACTGTGTGGCCTGGACATCGACGACGTCGACCGCTCCCGGCGCGTGCTGCGAGTGCTCGGCAAGGGGAACAAGCAGCGCACTGTGCCCTATGGGCAGCCGGCGCACGACGCGTTGTCGGCGTGGCTGACCACCGGGCGCCCGGCCCTGGCCACCGCCGAGTCGGGTCCGGCACTGCTGCTCGGGGCCCGCGGTCGGCGACTGGACCCGAGGCAGGCGCGCACCGTGGTGCATCAGACGATGTCCGCCGTACCCGGCGCGCCCGACATCGGGCCGCACGGACTGCGGCACAGCGCCGCGACGCACCTGCTGGAGGGCGGTGCCGACCTGCGCGTCGTGCAGGAGCTGCTGGGCCACTCCACCCTGGCCACGACGCAGCTCTACACCCACGTCACCGTCGCCCGGTTGCGGGCCGTCCACGACCAGGCCCATCCACGCGCGTGACCCTCGGCGGCGGTGTGCACCCGAGGGGCACCAGGCGCTCGGCACTATCGGGTGCGCGCCCACGGCGACGTATGGCCGCGTTCGCCACCGTCGTATGCGTCGCGACGTCGTGCGCCAACGGGACACCGCAGGAGGGGGAGCAGCGTCGTCCCTCGATGGGCACGGCCTCGACATCGCTGACTCTCGACGGCGAGCCGTGGTGGCCCGTCGGTCTCAACGCCTACCAGTTGGGCACCGATTGGCGGGTCAACGCGGGGTGCGGGGCGCAGGTGGATCTCGACGGCTACTTCGCCCGGCTGCCGCCCCACACCCTGACCCGGTTCAACGCCTACTCCAGCCTGGCGGTCGACGAGGACACCGGCGAACTGGATTTCGGTCCCCTCGACGCGGTCTTCGAAGCCGCCGAGCGGCACGGGCAGCTGCTCAACGCCGTCCTGGCCAACAGCGAAGGTTCCTGTGAGGGAGGCGAATTCAAGGGACATGACTGGTTCGCAGGTCAGTGGCGCACGCAGGTACTGCCGGGCGAGCCGATGCCGTACCGCGATTGGGTCGACACGGCGGTCCGGCGCTGGAGAGACTCGGCCGCAGCGGCGGCCTGGACTCCGGTGGGGGAACCGGAGCCGTCGATCTGTGCGGCCCAGGGGTGCGACTGGCAGGTCAGGGACTGTCCCGCCGATGCGGCCGTGGTGGTGCGCACCTTCGTCGACGAGGTCGGCGAACGCATCCGTGCGCTCGATCCGGATGCGCTGATCTGGGAGGGCAGAGCAGGCGGCGGCCAGTGTGGATCGGCGGGCGACGACTACGCCTATGTCGGCGCCTCACCCGGCGTCGACGTCTTGGAGTACCACGACTACGAAGTCGGCCGGGAACTGCCCGGTGACCCGGTCAGCGGGCTCGGCCGCCGCCTCGCACAGGCTCGCGCGTTGGACAAGCCGCTCGTCGTCGCCGAACTCGGGGTGCATGCCGGAACCTGCCTGCCGGCCACCCGGCGCCGGGAGCTCGTGTCACGGACCGTCGGGCACCTGCGCGCCGCCGGCGCCGCCGGTGTGCTGTTCTGGGCGTTCGTCCCCGATCCGCGCACCGACCAGTGCACCTACGACATCGGGCCCGACGATCCGCTGATGACACTCGTCGGGCGATGACGCGAGCTCATTGCGTCGGCTTGAGCCGGATGGGGGTCTCGGCCAGCAGGCCGAGCGGATCGACATAGTCGGCCCGTGCCGCCGGCCCCCACATCGCGCCCCAGTGCAGACAGGCTTGTGCCGCGCAGCCCGCGTGGCCGGCGACGACCGTACCGATCGCCGTCGCGGCGTCGACGGCCTGCCCGCGCCGCACCGCCGGTCGAACCGGCTCGTAGGTGGTGCGCAGCCCGCCCGGGTGCGCAATCGACACCAGCGGTCGCCCCGCCAGGTCCCCGGCGAACACGACCGTGCCCGCGGCGGCCGCATAGACCGGTTGGCCAGCCAGAGCCGCCAGATCCACACCGCGATGCCCCGGCTGCCAGTTGGGCGACGGCGCGTCGAACGTCCGTGCCACGGCCGGCCGGGGCCGCAGCGGCCAGTCGAACCGTCCGCCGTCACCCCACGCGGGGGGCACCCCCAGCGCCGTTAGAACGACGATCACCGCGATCAGGCGCATCCGAGCAGTTCAGCGCGTTCACCCTCGCCCGCGCCAGACCCCACGGCCGGGGCCTGTGGACAACCGGCAGGCGCTGTTCAGCGGTGGTCAAAGCACCCTGTTACACGGTGTAAACTTCTCACCGCAGCTCGCTACTGCGAGCTGACTTCGCGCGTCTGCGACACGGCCCCACTGGTCCGTCACCTCGCATGCCGGGCGGTCCCGTCCCCAGGTCGGGTCCGGCATCGAAGCAGTCGCCAGGGTCCGGCTCACCCGATGCCGGACGACAACCGACAACTGAAGGTAAAGCACAACCATGGCTGTTGTAACCATGAAGCAGCTGCTCGACAGCGGCACCCACTTCGGGCATCAGACCCGTCGCTGGAATCCCAAGATGAAGCGGTTCATCTTCACCGACCGCAACGGCATCTACATCATCGACCTGCAGCAGACGCTGACCTACATCGACAAGGCCTACGAGTTCGTCAAGGAGACGGTCGCGCACGGCGGGTCGATCATGTTCGTCGGCACCAAGAAGCAGGCCCAGGAGTCCATCGCCGAAGAAGCTACCCGCGTCGGCATGCCGTACGTCAACCAGCGCTGGCTGGGCGGCATGCTCACCAACTTCTCCACCGTGCACAAGCGGCTGCAGCGGCTCAAGGAGCTCGAGGCGATGGAGCAGACCGGTGGCTTCGAGGGTCGCACCAAGAAGGAAATCCTGATGCTGACCCGCGAGAAGAACAAGCTCGAGCGCAGCCTCGGCGGTATCCGGGACATGCAGAAGGTTCCGTCGGCGATCTGGGTCGTCGACACCAACAAGGAGCATCTGGCGGTCGCCGAAGCGCGCAAGCTCAACATCCCGATCATCGCGATCCTCGACACCAACTGCGATCCGGACCTCGTCGACTACCCGATCCCGGGCAACGACGACGCCATCCGGTCCGCCGCGCTGCTGACCAAGGTGGTGGCCTCCGCGGTTGCCGAGGGTCTGCAGGCCCGGGCCGGCGGTGGCGCCGACAAGGCCGAGGCCGGTCAGGATGGGGCGGCTGCCGAACCGCTGGCCGAGTGGGAGCAGGAGCTGCTCGCGGGCGCGACCACGTCCGCCCCCGAGACCGCGGGCGACGGGGCCCCGACCACCTCTTAATTCGAACCTCGTCGACGAAAGGCTGACATGGCTAACTACACCGCTGCCGACGTCAAGCGCCTCCGGGAGCTGACCGGTGCCGGAATGATGGACTCGAAGAACGCGCTCGTCGAGGCCGACGGCGACTTCGACAAAGCCGTCGAACTCCTGCGCATCAAGGGCGCCAAGGACGTCGGCAAGCGCGCTGAGCGCGCCACTGCCGAAGGTCTGGTGGCGGCCAAGGACGGCGCCCTGATCGAGCTGAACTCCGAGACCGACTTCGTCGCCAAGAACGCGGAGTTCCAGGGGGTCGCTGACCAGATCGTCGCGGCCGCTGCCGCGGCCAAGGCCACCGACCTCGACGCGCTCAAGGCGGCCAAGGTGGGGGATACCACCGTCGAGCAGACCATCGCCGACCTGTCGGCGAAGATCGGCGAGAAGCTCGAACTGCGTCGCGTGGCCTATTTCGACGGCACGGTCGAGACCTACCTGCACAAGCGGGCTGCCGATCTGCCGCCGGCCGTGGGTGTGCTCGTGGAGTACCAGGGCTCGGACAAGGAGGCGGCGCATGCGGTCGCTCTGCAGATCGCGGCGCTGAAGGCCCGCTACCTCAGCCGTGAGGACGTGCCGGAGGACATCGTCGCCAACGAGCGCCGCATCGCCGAGGAGACGGCCCGCAACGAAGGCAAGCCGGAGCAGGCGCTGCCGAAGATCGTCGAGGGCCGGGTGAACGGCTTCTACAAGGACGTCGTGCTGCTCGACCAGCCGTCGGTGTCCGACAACAAGAAGACCGTCAAGGCGCTGCTCGACGAGGCCGGTGTGACCGTGACGCGGTTCGTCCGCTTCGAGGTCGGCCAGGCCTGACGACGGACGTTGCGGAGGTATCCGGTCCATCGGGTTCACGCCCGATGACGGGCACCGCCGGATAGCTGAGACACGCGGCCCCGGGACATCGGTCCCGGGGCCGCGTGCCTTTTGTCGAGGCCGGGAAGTTTGCGGCGGTGTGCGGCGCCTTTGCCACCGCGACAGCGGCGGTAGCAGAAAATCGGCGACCAGGGCACGGGCCCGCATCGATCCCGGTGGTCGGCTGGCCGGTGCTTTCGCAGCCCGATTTGCCAAACAGCCAACCTGGCGCTGCTGGCAAACTCTTCGCGGAAGTATGTCGGCGTCATCCACCCAGCTCAACCGCGAATTGCCGGTTCAGATGGTTGAGTCGGGTTAACCTCACCACGTGAGGGATCCCCAACCCGCCGCACGGCACACGTGACCGGCCTGCTGGACCGGCCGACCGTGCCGATGGCACGCGCCCGCCGCGTGGCGGTCGCTGCAGTGCCCGCCTCCGGCACGCGCCGGCGCATGGGGTGGGAGCCGATCGTCGGCGCACTGGTCGACTTGACGTCGGCGTCCGCGGCCGTCGCGGTCGGCATGACCTGGGCCAATCATCTGGGCTACGAGCTGCCCCCGGCGTGGATGGTGTGCTTCTTCGCCCCCACCGTCGTGGCGCTGTCGGCGATGGGCTCGCTGTACCGCCGTTCGTTGAAGCGCAGCTTCCTCGACGAGCTGCCCATGCTCGAAGCGATCGCCGCACTCGCTGCGATGCTGATGCTCAGTGGACTGGTGTTCAGGTCGGGCGTGGAGGGCTCGCTCGGCAGCGTCGGCAGCGCTGTGGCGCGGGTCTGGATATGTGCGGCCGTGCTCGTGCCCGCGGGCCGGTTGCTGTGGATCGTGGCTCGGCGCCGAGGTTTCCGTCGCGATGTCCTCAAAGCGCCGATGTTGATCGTCGGCAACGGCAGGATCGCCGCGAAGGTGGTCGAGCGGATCAACGCCAACCCGGAGTACGGGTTGGTGCCCATCGGACTGGTCGACGACGACCTGCCGATGATGGGCGCCCAGCGGAATGAACCTGCCTGCATCCCTTACCTCGGCACGTTGGCCGACCTCGACGACATCATCACGCGGACCGAGGCGCAATGCATGGTGGTCGCGTTCTCGCGGACCCGTGACGACGTGATGAGCGACGCGGTCAGGGTCGCGCACCGCCATGGACTGGCCGTGTGGGTGGTCCCTCGGATCTTCGACACCATCGGTGTGCGGGCACGCATCGACCATGTGGGCGGACTGCCGCTGATCGCGGTGCCACACACCGACCCCCGCGGGTGGCAGTTCGTCGCCAAACACGTCTCCGACCGGATCTTCGCCGCCGCGGGGCTGCTGGTGATCTCACCGATGTTCCTGCTGTTGATGCTGTTGGTTCGCCTGAGCTCGCCGGGGCCGATCTTCTTCAGCCAACCCCGGGTCGGACGCGACGGCCGGGTCTTCGGCTGCTTGAAGTTCCGGTCGATGCGTCCCCCCCGCGACTCCGATGCGGTGTTCACACGCGACGGCGCATCGGCGCCGGGAGGCGTGGAGGGCGAGGACCGCCGCACGACCATCGGCAAGATCTTGCGGGCCACCTCACTCGACGAACTGCCGCAATTGGTGAACGTGGTGCGAGGTGAGATGAGCCTGGTGGGTCCGCGACCCGAGCGGCCCGAATACGTCGACCTGTTCAACGTCCAGATCGCCCGCTACGGCGAACGGCACCGGGTCAAGGCCGGGATCACCGGTTGGGCACAGGTGCATGGCCTGCGCGGGCAGACCTCGATCGCCGATCGCGCCGAGTGGGACAACTTCTACATCGAGAACTGGTCGTTATGGCTCGATTGGAAGATTCTCGCGATGACCGTCGCCGCGGTCCTGCGTCGCGCCGAGTGACCCCGACCGGCCGGTACGCTTTGGTACCGTCGAGCCATGGATCGCATCAGCGCTGTTGCCGACGACGCCCTGGGTGAGTTCGACGCCGTCGGCTTGGTGGAGGCGCTGCGCACCGGCGCGGTGTCGCCGACCGAGGTGATCGAGGCCGCCATCGCGCGCACCGAAGCGGTGAACCCGGCGCTGAACGGGCTGGCGTACGAGGCCTACGACCGGGCCCGGACCCGGTCCCGGCGGTCGCACCCCTACGGCGGCTTCTTCGACGGGGTACCGACCTTCATCAAAGACAACGTCGCTGTCGCGGGAATGCCGACGATGGAGGGAACCGATGCGTGGGAGCCGCGAATCGCCGCCGAGGACGGTGATTTCGCGCGCGCGTATCTGGCGACCGGTCTGGTTCCTCTGGGCAAGACGCTGCTCTCGGAGTTCGGTTTCAGCGCTTCCGCCGAGCATCCACGGCTGGGCCCGGTGCGGAATCCCTGGCACACCGAGCACACCGCTGGCGCGTCGTCGTCAGGCTCTGCGGCATTCGTGGCGGCCGGGGTGGTGCCCATCGCACACGCCAACGACGGTGGCGGATCGATCAGGATCCCCGCTGCCTGCAACGGGCTGGTCGGGCTGAAGCCGACCCGCGGTCGGCTGCCGCTGGACGCCAACATGCGCCAGATGCCGTTGCACATCGTGCACAACGGAGTGGTGACCCGCAGCGTGCGCGACACCGCGGCCTTCTGCAGAGAGATGGAACGCGTCCAGCGCAACCCCAGACTGCCTGCCATCGGGGACGTGACCGGGCCGAGCGCCAATCGCCTCCGAATTGCGGTGTGCACACGCTCCATTGCCCGCGAAGCCAGCCCCGAGGTCACCGAGCTGACCCACAAGACTGCCGCTGTTCTCGAGCGACTCGGTCATCACGTGACGGCCATCGAGAATCCGGTGCCCGAGCGGTTCATGGATGACTTCCTGCTGTACTGGTCGTTCCTGGCGTTCGCCCTGGTGCGTGGCGGCCGCCGGACCTTCGGGCAGAGCTTCCAGCGCAGTCAACTCGACAATCTGACACTGGGACTCGAACGCCACGCGGCGCGGCGTCTGCATCGGCTACCTGCGGCGCTCGCCCGCCTCGCCCGCATCCGACGTGTCACGTCACGTCTGACGGCGAGCTACGACATCGTGCTCACACCGACCTTGGCCGACGTCACCCCCCGTATCGGTCATCTCGACCCGACGGCCGATTATCAACAGATCATCGACAGACTCATCGACTGGGTCGCCTTCACCCCACTGCAGAACGCGACGGGTGAACCGGCCATCTCGCTGCCGCTTGCGGAATCCGCGTCGGGTCTGCCCGTCGGCATGATGTTCTCTGCGGCGCATGGCGAAGATGCCCGCCTGCTCGAATTGGCCTTCGAGCTCGAACAAGCCCAGCCGTGGCCGACGCTCTGGACCTGATCGCACCCGCAGACCCGCACGCAGCCGACGAAATTCGTTGCTGCCCTGACACATCGCGTTAACGGGACCGCGGTCCTGTTAACCCCGCCGACACGCCGCACGGCCGTCGGTGAAACGTTGCCGTCTCACCATCGCTTCTTGTGGAGACCAGTCCGGTCGCAAACACGGCCCCGCACACACGAGCACCGCAGATCCCCACCGGCTCGCAGAACACGTTCGTCTGCCTGGTTCGGTTCGCCCTGGCCAACATTCGGCGCCGGCCGGAGCGCTTCGCGCTGTCCGTGGTGGGCATCGCGCTCGCGATCGCCTGTGTGACGGTCGTGCGGACGATCTCGGCAGGCTTCGCGATCACCGGTGCCGAGTCGATCACCGATGTGCTCGGCGGAGGTCAGCTTTGGGTGGTTCCGGCCGCCGGCACGCACTTCGACCCGCAGGCGCAGGCCTTGGTCGCCGCCGGCCCCGCCCCCGCGCTCACGGTGCCCGCAGGCTGGTCGGCCACCCGCACGCTGTCGGGCGTCGTCGAGGTCGACGGAGAGCCGGTGGCTCTGCAGGGCAGGGACGGAATCGCCGGCGGCGAAGCCGTCGTGGGATCCAAACTGGCTGAACGGCTCGGGGTCGGGCGGGGTGACGACGTCACCGTAGGTGCGCAGCAGTTGCGTGTCGTGACAGCCGGGGACGGGCAATCGCTGACGGTGTCGACTGCGCTGGCCCGCTCACTGGTAGGTGACAACGGATGGTGGGTGGTGTCCGCCCCGGCGGGCCAGGAGAACCGACGCGATCTCGCCGCGGCATTCGGCGCTGCGGCGGGTCTGCCCTACACCGCGGATCCGGCCGTGCGACCGGATGCCGCAGGTACCGGCATGATCTACGACACCGTGGGTGGGTCGGGCCCTTTGACCTTCGAGCAGAAGTTCTCGGCGCTGTTCTCCGGCAAGGTGACCGGATCCACGCTCGGGTTGATCTCCATGATCGGACTGGTACTGGGGTTCGTCATCGCGGTCTCGTCGTTCCTGGCGGCGGTCACCGAGCGCAAGCGGGAGTTCGGCATCATGTCCAGCATCGGATTGGCCGACGAAGTGCTCTACTTCTTTCTCGTCGAATCGGCGATGGTGTTCCTGACGTCGTATGTCGTCGGCGTGATCGTTGCGGGTGTCGCTGTCGCGCTGGTCATCCCCGGCATCGCCACGATGACGGCGTGGCTGCAGGGAGCGGCGTTGACTGCCATGTTCCTGCCCGCGATGGCGATCGTCGGAGCGTTGGTGCCGGTGCATCGGCTGCTGCAGCAGCGGCCTGTCTCACTGTTGGGGGACCGCTAGTGATTCGCAAAGGTCTGTCCTACGGCTGGCTGTCCGCTCAGCGGCGTGCCAGGGAGATGATGCTGCCGGCGGTGACCACCGCGACCGGCGCGTTCCTGGTAGTGATCGTGTTCGGGATGGCCGACGGAATCCGCAGCCAGTCAGCGGCTTTGGGGCATGCCGATGAGATCGGTCGTGCCGTGGTGTTGATCGCGGTGACCGTGTTGCTCGTCGGTGTCGCTGAGGTGGCCGTGGCGACCACCCGGACGATCGCCCACCGGACCCGGGAACTCGGCGTCCTGGCCGCCAACGGCGTACCGCGGGCACCGGTGGTGACTGCGCTGCTCGTCGAACCGGTGATCGCCGCTGCTGTCGGTACCTTCGCCGGCGCGATCCTCGCGGTGCTGACCGGCGTGGGGCTCGGCCTCGCCGGCGTCGTGGCGACCGGCGTGTCCTACGGCGGCCTGGCGGTCGGCACCGCGATCGCGCTGGCGGTCAGCGTCGTGGCCGCGCTGGGCACCAGCGCCGTCCCGACGTGGAAGGCCGCCTCACGCCCACCCATCCGTTCGCTGGCAGGAGGTTGACCTGTGACCACGCTCGACGAATCCTCCGACACCCCCGCCGGGGTCCCGGCTCGAGGGCAGACGCCGGTCATCGAAATCGCCGACGTCTGGAAGCTGCACAAACTCGGTGACGAGGTGGTCAAGGCGCTCATGGCCGCCGAACTGACTGTCATGCCGGGTGAATTCGTGTGCCTGATGGGCCCCAGCGGCAGCGGAAAGTCGACCCTGCTCAACATCATCGGGGGCCTCGACCGGCCGACCAAGGGCAGCGTCATGATCGCCGGTAAGGACACCGCCACGCTGACCGAGAGCCAGTACGCCGCGCTGCGCCACGACACCATCGGGTTCATCTTCCAGAGCTACAACCTGATCCCGTTTCTCTCGGCGGTGGAGAACGTCGAACTGCCGCTGATGTTCGAACCCTTCGACCGTCAAGCATTGCGGCAGCGGGCGATCGAGTTGCTCGAACTCGTCGGCCTCGGACACCGGATCAACCACCAGCCCACCAAGATGTCGGGCGGCGAACAGCAACGCACCGCGATAGCGCGCTCGCTGATCAGCAACCCCACCTTGGTGCTGGCCGACGAACCGACAGCCAACCTCGACCACCGTACGGGGGCAACGGTGGTGCGCATGCTGCGCGACCTGTGCTCGACCATGGGCGTCACCGTGGTCGCGAGCACCCACGACCCCACGGTGGCCGACGAAGCGAGCCGTGTCGTCCGGATGAAAGACGGACAGATCGTCAACTGATCCACTCTGTTGGAAGGCGAACCGATGACACAAGAACTGAGCGCTTCCCCGCCTGCGGGCTCGAGTCCAACTGGCGGCTCCGCCGAACGTGACAAGCTGATGACCACCGAGCTCGTCCCCGAACAGATCCTGCCGAAGGTGATGACCACGTTCGGGCTCACCGCTGCCTACGTCTTCATCATCTGCTGGATCACCGGTTCGTCGGTGCTGGCCGGCGGGGGGTGGACGGCGATCCCGATGTGGGTGCTGGGCATCCTGACGTTCCTGGTCCCGGCGGGGATGGCGGTGGTCGAACTCGGCAACCTGTGGCCGGGCCAAGGTGGGGTGTACATCTGGGCCACCCGGACCATGGGGGAGACGTGGGGATTCATCGGCGGATATCTGTCGTGGGTACCGGTGATCCTCAACGCCGCTTCGTCGCCCGCGATTGTGCTGCAGTTGCTGCTGTTGGCATTTCACACCGAGCTCGGGCTGACGACGAGCATCATCCTGCAGCTGGTGATCCTGTGGACCGTGATCGGTCTGGCGCTGGCCAAGCTGTCGGCCAGCCAGAAGATCATGAACGTGGTCTTCGTCGTCTACGGTGCGCTGACCCTGACGATCTTCGTCGCCGGCCTGCTCTTCGCCGTCAACCACGGTTCAGCGACGCCGTTCAGCTGGGCAGAGGCGACCATCCCCAACTTTGCGGTGGCCGGCTTCCTCTACGGGACGGTCCTGCTCTACCTGCTCGGCGTGGAAACCCCGTACAACATGGGTGCGGAGTTCCTGTCGGTCCGCAAGAGCGGACCGAAGATGATTCTCTGGGGGTCCGCCGCCCTGGTCGCGATCTACCTGTTGACCACGCTGGGCACCATCATGGCGCTGCCCGTCGGCGAGATCGATCCGGTCACCGGCATCATCGGCATGCTCGACGTCGCGGGGTTCCCGGGTCTGATGGAGATCTGCGCGGTCGTGCTGGCGTTCATCGTGATCGTCGCGTTGATGACCTATCAGGTGGCCTACTCGCGGCTGATCTTCGTCTCCGGTCTGGAACGCCATCTGCCGCGGATCTTCACCCACCTCAACCCGCGCACCCGGAACCCGGTGTCCGCCATCCTGATCCAGGGTGTGATCTCGTCGCTGATCCTGGTCGGACTGTACTCGCAGAGCAGCATGGCCAACGTGACCGTCTACCTGCAGGGCGGGTTGTCCACGGTGTGGCTGATCTCGGGCTTCTTCTTCCTGTTCCCGGTGATCATCGCCCGCAGAAAGTACGCGGATCGCTATGCCAACGAGCAGTTCTGGCGGATCCCCGGCGGAATGGCCGGCGTCTGGACCGCCGTCGTGGTCGGGACGCTGGGCACCATCGGCGGCATCTACTACTCGTTCGTGACGCCCTGGATCGACGTCCCCTCGAGCACCTGGATGACGTGGGTCGGCCTGATCAGCCTCGGCATGTTCGCGCTCGGTCTGATCGTCTACATCTTCGGCCGGCGCTCTGCGCACAAGACCTCCCAGGAGGACGCCCTTGCTCATCTCGCGGTGTTCGACCTCGGTACCGACGATGCAAAGGACTCCGCTCGATGACGATGGACAGCACAGCACTTCGCTCCGACGCCGCCGCCGGGCACACCGGCTACCCTCTGGACCCGCTGAGCGGGGCGGAGATCGAATCGGCCGCCGCGATCGTCGCGGCCAGTGAGTACGCCACAGGCACCCTGCGGTTCGTCATGATCCAGCTCGCCGAGCCGGAGAAGAACGCCGCTCTGACATTCGAGGGATTGGCCGACATTCCCCGACGGGCGTTTCTGACGATGTACGACTCAGCGGCGAAGATGGTCTACGAGGCAACCGTCGACCTCGCCGCCCGCGTGGTCGACTCGTGGACCCCTGTCCCCGGCCGGTTCCCGTCCTATCTGGTCGAGCACATGACCGGCGTCGAGGAGAAGGTGCGGGCCGATCCGCGCTGGCAGGAGGCGATGCGCAAACGGGGGGTCACCGACTTCGACCTCGCCATGATCGATCCCTGGCCGGCCGGCTACTACGGCGCCCAGGACCACTACGACAACTCTGCGCTGATCTGTCGGCCGCTGACCTTCATGCGGGCTGCGCCGTCCGAGCACGGCTACGCCAGGCCGGTCGAGGGCCTGATCGTGACGTTCGATCTGGATGCCATGAAGGTCATCGACATCGAGGACCACGGCGTGGTGCCCTTGCCGCCCACCGCGGGCAACTACACCGAGCAGTTCATGTTCGACCCGAACAACCGGCCGGCGTTCACCGCCTTCCGCGACGACGTCAAGCCGATCGAGATCACCCAACCCGACGGTCCCAGCTTCACGGTCAACGGGTGGCAGGTGCAGTGGCAGAAGTGGTCCATGCGGCTGGGTTTCAATCCACGCGAGGGCATCACGCTCCACGAGGTCACCTACACCGACCGCGGACAGACGCGGCCCATCATGTATCGGGCGTCGCTGGCAGAGATGGTGGTGCCCTACGGGGACACCTCACCGACGCACTGGAACAAGAACGTCTTCGACATGGGCGAGGTGGGGATGGGATTCTCAGCCAACCCGCTGACCCTCGGGTGCGATTGCCTCGGCGAGATCCACTACTTCGACGGTACGGTCAACGACTCCGCGGGCAACGCGGTCACGATCCCGAACGCGATCTGCATGCACGAAGAGGACTACGGTATCTCGTGGAAGCACACCGACTTCCGTACCGAGGAAGTCGAGGTACGGCGGTCGCGCCGCCTGGTCATCTCGATGATCTGCACTGTGGGCAACTACGAGTACGGCTTCTTCTGGTACTTCTACAACGACGCGTCGGTCGAGGTCGAAGTCAAGCTCTCCGGTGTGCTGACCACCGGCGCGGTGCCAGACGGTGAAACTCCGCGGTGGGGAAAGATGGTCGCGCCCAACATCTACGGACCCAACCATCAGCACTTCTTCAACTTCCGGCTGGACATGAGCGTCGACGGCCCGGGCAACAGCGTCTACGAAGTGGACTCGATTCCCGAACCCGATCCGGCTCTCAATCCGCACCGCAACGCGTGGATCACCCAGGACACGCTGGTGGCCTCGGAAGCGCAGGGCGCGCGGGACTGGAACTGGCAGACCGGCCGGTACTGGAAGGTGGTCAATCCGGCCAAACGCAACGAGCTCGGCCAACCCGTCGGCTACAAGCTGCTGCCCCGGGAGGTGGTGCCGGTGATGGTGCAGGAGGGCTCGTTCATCTACGACCGCGCCCGTTTCGTGCAGCACAATCTCTGGGTCACCAAGTACGACCAGAGCGAGCGATTCCCTGCGGGGGATTACATGTACCAGAGCGGCGAGGCCCAGGGGTTGCCGCAGTACATCGCCGACGACGCCGCGCTGGAGGACACCGACGTGGTGCTGTGGTACACCGTCGGCGCCCACCACGTGGTGCGGCCGGAGGACTGGCCGGTGATGCCGTGCGCCTACACCGGCTTCCACCTCAAGCCGGTCGGCTTCTTCGACGGCAACCCGGCATTGGACCTGCCACCGTCGCCACCCAAGGCCTGCCACCTGAGTTCGGGCGGATTGCCGGTGGCCGAGCGAGCCCGGGAGTCCTGACCGCCACGCAGACTCGACCGCGGCGTGCCGCGCAGACCCGACCGCGGCGTGCCGCGCAGACCCGACCGCCGATTCTCGGCGGGG
>Ga0207914_100217_pt1 | contig 28661 bp, 32 predicted proteins | sample DeeseametaMP2497_FD_184171 | JGI IMG/M metagenome (GOLD analysis project Ga0207914, IMG submission 184171) | Marine microbial communities from East of Antigua and Barbuda, Atlantic Ocean - MP2497 (SPAdes) | ecosystem: Environmental > Aquatic > Marine > Oceanic | place: East of Antigua and... | reverse complement strand
TCCCGTCAGCGAGGCTTCTAGGGCGTGTGGACATTCAGCTGTTTGACCGTATCGTTGCATGATATTTCATGCGGACGGCAAAGTGCTCTTGATGGCACTGAGACTCTTCTTGAAAGAACACCATTGGCAGCGCATCGAAGCCCTTCTCCCCGGTAAGAGAAGTGACCCTGGGCGAAGTTGCTTCAACAACCGAAGATTTGTCGAGGCTGTCTTGTACATCGCTCGCACGGGCTTACCTTGGCGAGACCTGCCGGAGCAATTTGGATCATGGAATAGCGTCTACCGGCGATTCTGTCGTTGGTCCGACAAGGGAGTCTGGGAGCGAATCTTCGCAGAGCTAGCCAAGAGAGGCGACCTCAAAGAAGTCTCCATCGACAGCACCGCTGTCCGTGTTCATCAGCATGGTGCAGGCGCAAAAAAAAAGAGGGACCTCAAGCTATTGGAAGATCTCGCGGCGGTCTTACGACCAAGATCCACGTATTGACCGACACGTTTGGCAATCTCGTTCACTTCAAGCTCACCGGCGGCAACGAGCACGATAGCCCGCACGCGAAGGCTCTTCTCAGCTCCATCAATGCTGAGAGGGTGATCGCTGACAAAGCCTACGATTCCAACGAGTTACTGACCACTATCGACCAGATGGGAGCAGGCGCGGTCATCCCTTCAAAAGCCAATCGAAAGCAACAGAGGACGCTCGATGTGGAAACTTATAAGCGACGAAATCGGATAGAGCGCTTCTTCAGTCTGCTCAAGCAATTCCGCCGAATCGCCACGCGATATGAGAAGCTAGCAAGTCGTTATGCTGCCTTCGTGCTGGTCGTGGCGGGATTCGTCTGGAGGGAATGCTGAATGTCCACACGCCCTAACAATGCTCGCTGCGGTGGGTTGGGCTCAGACCGAGGCGGAAGCCCAGGCTGCCTGGACCGAAGCCCTTAGAGCGGACAATCGAGTCGAAGCTCTGCGCAAGGTCATCGCCGACTATCCGGAGACTACGGTTGCTCCCAGCGGCCTTTCATTTCTCTCAAGACTCGATCCCCCGAACAACGAACGTTATCTCCGTTAGATCCTCCGTGACTATCCTGAGAGTACCCAGGCCTTCTACGCCAAGGTGGGACTCTTGGAAGTGAGTCCAAGAGATGAGCCTGAGGAGTGGCTGAGTGAGCTTGACAAGATTTCCATCGAAGTCGGTGGCCCGTCTCTACTGCAGGTAATCGAAAGGCCCCAAGAATCCGAATTCGCCGGACAAGTTCGTCGGCTTTCCCCGGAAACTCGGGCCGGAGTTGGATACATCTTTGTCGAAGCCCAATCCAAGCTAGCCACCGTTTTGGGCCGCCCGAGAGACTCTGTTCGACTAGCTCGCTTCAATCGGGTGAATTTTGAGCAGCCAAACGCACTCAAGCAACTCCTAGTCGATTTCCCAGACCCGACGCCAAATTATAATCTCCACCCTGAAATGGAGCACTGGTGGGCTACCCCTCGCACGCCGAACGTGCTCTCCCCTTCAGTTGACAGAGAAAAGGGGCTGCTGGTACTCAAAATTGAGACCTTCGAGCAATCTAGCGTCGTTGAACTCGCCACACTGGAGATACTCCTGGACGGTCACGACGTCCGTCCAGACCTGACCATGACGGCTGAATTCGACTTAAGCTACCCATCCAAAGCACCTCTGGAAGTCCTGACAATGGAATTACCCCTGGACCGTTTCGAGAAGGGCCCCCATCATCTATCGATCAAGACGAACCAGTTCGCCAGGCGATGGGAGCTTGAGTTCTGAGGAGTGAGGTCGCCCCTATTCAGAACCCGCTTAACCGAACTCTAATTCCGCTCAGTTTCCCACGTGGGTAAATCCACCTCGACCAGCTTCTCAGAAAGGCTGAACCGCATGCTGCTCATTCAACTCCTCGGCTCCCAATGGACCAAAAAAGACCGCAACATCGAAGCCACCCGCGAGCGGGCGGCCGCCCCGACAGCCTTGAGTTTTCAGACTCCACAACTTCCTGAGTTCGGTGAATGCTGGCTTCAAAGCCGTGACGTTCGGCGGATCGACTGGACCGATCGCGTGGTGGCAGAAATAGTGGAGGTTCTGCGCCTCGACACAGAAACACTGCGGGTAGGACTCTCGGCGGAGATAGGCATTGTCAACTTAGACCGCGTAGACCAGGGGAAGCCGTTTAGCCTGAGTTTAGGGGACACGGCGCAGTTCTCTATCCAAGTCCGGTGCCAATACTATGACGACATGTGGTTCGAGCGACGAATCGCAAATGTCGCCTGGCTATCCCGGTTCGACTCGGAAGTGTTCCGCCTCCGCCCCTTCACGTACGAGCATAGATTCCGCGCCCCGTTCGCTCAATGAATCATGCCCTAGGGCTCAACAACCTCGATAAAGCTGAAAACTCCAAAATCCCTACCGTTAAAAGTAGCAAGCTTGCTGACTCCACAAGACTCAAGCGTTGCGGCTAAGGATGTATCCAAAATACGCTTCCGACCCAATCGAAAGAGTTCCATCAATTCCAGCGTGCGATGAAATGTGGTCGCGCCGGGCTGGAGGCGGGTCACCTCGAGCCCGTCCCATAGGGCTCGACTTGTACGAATGGCCTCCTCCATACTCATCGGACTCTCGAATCGCCGCCCATCTGTCGTCACGTGAAGAAACTCGTGCAAGACCTGCCGAGTGAGTCCCAAAGTGCCGTGCCGAGTCTGAGAGAGGTGCGCTTCCACAAGCTTGCAAGCTCGCGGGTGCCTCTCGGTACCGCTCATCATCCAGTGGACAAGGACATCCGTATCTAGCGCCAGGATCATCGGTCTAACATCTCGTCGTAGAGGTCGGATCTTGTCCACTCGGACACCAAACGCCCTGACGCGTGAGGTTCAATCTTCAACAGTGACACTCGACGGCTCGCTCGCTCTTCCAAGTACCTCGCCATCGCCTCTCGAATAAGTTCCGCCACCGGCCTGCCCGCTTGCGCGGCAAGCGACTTGAATTGCTGATAGTCGCTTTCACTGACGTGTATCGATATTGGCTTCATATATCTAATATATATTTGCTGCCAATATACAACAAGCCGCTGTTAACAATTAATCTGGATAAGCCTCTCCATCGGGTTACGGTCCGGGTGAGACCTATCCCGTCCCCCGACTTTATCCAAACAATCGACCTGACCGACTACTCCGACTCGTAACTCCTGGAAAGCTCGAGGAAGTTGGAAACCGTAGGCGGAGCAACCTCCGAATTCCACGCCAGGATTGTCTCAACTTCCAGACTTTTGTCGGAAAAAGGCAAGTATCGCACGCCCTCCCAAGTGAGGTCTCTCGTCTGCTCGGTCAAGAACCCGACCCCAAAACCCAGGGAAATCGCCCACAGCATAGCCGTGATTGACCTCACATTCAGCCGATCCCGAAAATTCAGACCGTGGGCGTTCAGAGCAGTCTCCAGTAGGAAATTGAAATGTCCCGACCGGTCATCGCTAAGGGCCACAAGGTGGCAGTTTCGCAAATCTTCGAAATCGACCGACGGCAGTTCGGAAAGGTGATGCTCGTCGGGCACCGTCAGCACCAGGCGATCTCGATAGAATACGGAGGTACTCATGCCGGCAGCTATCAGCTCGGGGTCGGGCCGGGCCACGATTAGGTCGAGCCTGTCAGCGGTGAGCTCCCGCACCAACTCAGTCGGCGTCATTTCCCACAGTTCGATCCTCACCTCGGGGTAGCGCCTTCGATACTCTTTCATCACCGAAGACAGAATAGGACCGGTCGTGCTGGTCAGGAAACCTAGCCGAATCTCCCCGCGAAGACCGTTGGCTGTGCGTTGGACACGACCACAGGTTCGCTCCACCTCGGCCAGGATCTTGGTAGCTCTCCGATACAGTTCACGTCCCGCTGGAGTCAGCGCAACCGACCGCTTTGTGCGAGTAAGAAGCTCCGCTCCAAGCTCATCCTCCAGGTCTCTAATTTGAGTCGAGAGCGGAGGCTGCGACATCATCAACTTTTCAGCTGCCCTGGTAAAGCTCAGCTCTTCGGCGACGGCCACGAAGTAGCGAAGATGTCGCAGCTCCATTATACGTCAAACCTATTATTCATCATGTATTTATATATTTCACAAACTCTCACAGATAGCCTACTGTCGAGACATCAAAACCAAGGAACAAGCAAATGAACTATTTCGGAATTGACTGGCTGGCTACCGGCTTCGCACTGTTAGCCGCCTACAAGTTGGGAAATGAAGATCCCAGGGGTTTCCAAGCTTTCGTGGTCGCCAACATCTGCTGGATGGTGGTGGGAGTTTTGGCCTCAAGTCCAGCCATTGTGTTCGGGAACCTCAGCTTTCTACTCATCAACCTGCGAGGATGGACACGTTGGCAGCGGAAAGGGTCCATGGCATGAGAGAGATCAAGCTTTTCAGCCCTTTGAAGATCAGGGACGTCACCTTCAAGAACCGAATCGGAGTCTCCCCGATGTGCCAGTACTCGGCAAGCGACGGCGAGATGAACGATTGGCATTTGGTGCACCTCGGAAGCCGGGCCGTCGGTGGTGCCGGACTGGTCCTCCTCGAGGCCACCGCCGTATCCCCGGAGGGCCGGATCAGTCCTTACGACTCCGGACTCTGGAACGACATCCAGGGCGAAAAACTCAAACCGATCGTCGACTTTATTCAAGCACAGGGAAGTGTGGCTGGAATTCAGCTTGGCCACGCCGGACGCAAGGCCTCCTGTGCTCGTCCCTGGGAGGGTGGAGCACCGCTCACTTCGGAAGGATGGCCGACAGTCGGACCGTCTCCGGTAGCTTTCAGCGAACACTACCCCACTCCCCGGGAAATGATCTCTGTCGACCTCAAAAAGGTCGTCGATGATTTCGTGTCCGCGACCATCCGAGCTCGACATGCGGGTTTTCAGGTTCTCGAACTCCACCTAGCCCACGGATATCTGCTTCACTCGTTTCTTTCCCCATTGAGCAATCAACGGAATGACGAACTCGGAGGAAGCCTCCAAAATCGAATGCGCTTTCCCTTGCGGGTGGTGGAAGCCGTCCGAGCTCAGTGGCCTGAGGAGAGACCGCTTTTTGTTCGAATCTCAGCCAGCGATTGGGTCGAAGGCGGCTGGGATATAGAGCAATCTGTCGTTCTGGCGGGAGAGCTTGCCAAGCTGGGCGTCGATCTGGTCGACTGCTCCTCAGGTGGAGCGGTCGCGGAGGCGGACTATCAAACGGGGCCCGGATACCAAGTTCCTTTCTCGCAACGAGTTCGAGCAGAAACCGGTCTGCCCACGGCCGCGGTCGGAGAGATTACCGGACCTCACCAGGCGGAGACAATCCTGCGCTCCGGTCAGGCGGATCTCGTGTTACTGGCTCGTGAAATGCTCAGGGATCCTTACTGGCCTTATCACGCGGCCAAGGAGTTGGAAACAAAGATCGAGGTGCCGGATCAGTATCAAAGGGCATGGCGTTTCTAGGTATCTAAAGTCACACAGACCGCGCCACCCTGGCTCGTTTTCGCACCGGAAACAGGGATAAGGTAGCCCCTTGGGAACAAGGTCTGACCGTGAAATCAACAGTAGCAAAAATATGCGTGGCAGTGGCCGGCGGCGGCCTTTTTCTCTACGCCACCTACCTGCCGTTTCGAAAAGCCGTGAATCGCCTCCATCCAAGCTGGAAGCGAAATAGTCGGGTCTTCGAGTTCCCCAGGGAGCTGGAGGAAGAAGAAGAGAAGAACCTTTTCGTCTCCGCCACCATTATCCGCGACGGCTGCGACGTGATCTGGCGAGAAAAATCGCCGGAGCCGCCCCCCGAGCTGTTCGGCCCCCTTCCCGAGGGCACCGTGGTGTTCGTGAACCTCTATCACATGAAGCGTTTCGTAGCCGAGGTTCTCCCCAAGATAGTGAGCCCGATCGTGCTGGTCGCGGGGTGCGACACGCGCAGTCCGTCCGTGCCCGGGCACGAGCAGCTGTACACTTCGCCGAACATCCTCCACGCCTTCATCCAGAACTGCGATTTTCCCCATCCTGAAGAACGGGTCACCGTGATCCCGGTGGGCCTGAATTTCCACAAACTGGATCCGGCCAGCGACAACCAGAGCCGCGACATGGGCCTACCCTCGCGACCCGGCAACCAGCAGCTCACTTTGAAAGCACTGCGCGAAGAAGTGGGCCCCCTCAAAGAACGGCCTTTGTCGGTCTATTGCAACTTCCACTTGAACATGGACACCTTCCTCCGCGACCCTCAGGCCTGGACTCGTCGCAACGCTCGACAAGAAGCTCTGGACGCCTTACGGGGACGGCCTCAGGTGGAGTTCGAAAAGAAACAGATTCCACGCAACGTCGTTTGGCAGCGGTATCAGCAGCACTCCTTCGAGGCCTCTCCTCAAGGCAACGGGATCGACTGCCATCGCACCTGGGAGGCTCTCCTCTTCAAGACGATACCGATCGTCAAGACCTCTTCCATCGATTCGGTCTTCGAGGACCTGCCGGTGGCCATCGTGGAGGACTGGTCGGAAGTCACTCCCGACCGACTGGCCGCCTGGCGCGAAGAGTTTGCCGAGGCCTTCGAGGGCCCGATACATCCCAAGCTCTACAGTCAATACTGGCTGGACCTTTTCCAGCGCTGGAAAAAAGACTGAGCCCACGTGCTTCTCGAAGCCTACCGGAGAGTCTACGACATTCTCCCAGAGCACTCCCGGCGATTCGCTCTGGTGGTGCTCTTTTTTATGCTGGTCAACGGTCTTTTCGAGTTGGCCGGGGTGACCGGGATCCTTCCCTTGATGGTGGCCGCCACCGACCCCAACGCCCCCAAGGACAACGAACTGGTCGGCTGGCTCTATGGTCAGTACGCTTTTGATTCCTACACCCAGTTCTTAGTCGTCCTGGCTCTCGGAGTGGCGGCTCTTTTTGCCCTGGTCAACGCTTGCGGCGCCACCAACCTTTGGCTGGCCAGTCGATTCGGCGAGGACGTCAGACATCACGTGTCCCAACAGATTTTGAAACGCTATCTCAGCAAATCGTATATCTGGTACTGCTCTAACAACAGTTCGGAGCTGACCAAGAATGTGTTGAACGAGGTGGACGTCATCTCAAGCGAAGTGGTGGTGCGGCTAGTACAGATCGCCACTCACACCATATCCTCGGTGCTCATCTTCGCCGGGCTCCTCTACCTCGAGCCGGTTGTGGCCATATCCACCGTCTTCATCCTCACTCTGGTCTATCGACTCATCTACGGATTCTTCAAGAAAAGACTCTCCCACATCGGTGAGGAGCGAGTGAAAGCCAACACCGAGCGATTCCAGACGGTGGCCGAAGCCGTGGCCACGGTCAAAGAGGTGCGAGCGTTCGCCAACCGCCCGTTCTTTCTGAAGGCGTACGAAAGTCCGTCTCTTCGCTATCGGGAGGTGCAAGTCTCCCATCAGTTGATGGCTGAAATGCCTCGGTACGTCACCGAAACGCTGGCCGTGGTCGCTATTCTCGGGGTGATGATCTATCTGGTCTTGCAGGGCAACCCCACCGTACTTCCCCTGATCGCTCTCTACATTATGGCCACCTGGAGACTGGTGCCCGCGGTGCAATCGATCTATCGTAGCATCATTCGAATTCAGTTTTATCTCCCTATGCTGCGACAGCTGCACGGAGAGCTGGAAACCCCGCAAGAGGAAGGCTGGGAACTCGACGACGTGCCGGCTCTGAATCTTAAGGAGCAGATCGAGCTTGAAGGGGTGGAGTTTTTCTATCCCAAGGCCGAACGGCCCGCTCTGAGCGGGATCAACCTCAAGCTTCCCAAGAACGGTTCGCTTGCTCTGGTGGGCCGGACGGGTGAGGGGAAGTCCACCCTGGCCGACGTGATGGCGGGCTACCTTCTTCCTCGAGAGGGTGAACTTCTGGTGGACGGTACGCCGTTGACTCAAAAATCTCGAGCGGGTTGGCGCAAGAACGTGGGAAGTGTGCCCCAGGATATCTTTCTCCTGGACGACACCGTTCGCCGCAACATCGCCCTGGGTCTACCCGACGAAGAGATCGACGACCAGGCCGTGGAGAATGCCGCCAAGGTGGCCCAGATTCACGAGTTCGTGACGACCGAGCTCGAAAACGGCTACAACTCGAAGTTAGGTGAGCGCGGTGTGACCCTCAGCGGCGGTCAAAGACAAAGGATCGGGATCGCCCGCGCGCTCTATCACGATCCGGAAGTGCTGGTATTCGACGAAGCGACCAGCTCTCTCGACAAGATGACGGAGAAGGCCGTGATGGATTCTATTGCCCAGCTCCTCGGGAATAAGACCCTCATCCTCATCGCTCACCGATTGAGCACGGTGAAGATGTGTGACAACGTGTGCGTCATAGAGAAGGGGCGTATCCGGGCTCAGGGCAGCTTCGAGGAGTTGCAGAAGACGGATGAGCTGTTCCAAGAATTGGTGAGGCTGGAATTAGGAGACAAATCGTGAGCGATACACCGGTAGATGTGGTCTACACCTGGGTGGACTGGAACGATGTGGAGTATCAGCGGGTCTGCGCGCGCTACGCCGGAGAGCCTGAAGACCTGAATCCAGAGCGTTTCCGAGACCCCTTCAACTTCATGAAATACAGCCTCCGGTCCCTCGAGCTCTATGCACCCTGGGTCCGGGACATCTACATCTTCACTCGCCGACCCCAGGCTCCCCACTGGCTTAATATGGAGCATCCTCGTCTGAAGCTCGTTCATCACGACCAGCTCTTCGACGAACCGGAATATCATCCGACCTTCAACTGCAATGTCATTGAGAGTTTTTTCCACCGTATGCCGAGCGCCCGACATCTGATGTATATGAACGACGACTTCTTGTTCGGGCGAGCCACGGAGAAGACCGACTTTCTCACCTCTGACGGCAAGGTGCGACTCATGGGTACGCTCTTCGGGGAACGGATGGCGTTTCGCAACCGAGAGAAAAGCAAGCTCTCCTTGGGTCTTATCGAGCACACTCCGATTCTGATGTATCTGCCTTATTGGCAAGCCATGTTGGAGGAAAGACCCGATCTGGTCCACGAGACCCGTACCCATCGTTTTCGCCAGGACGACGACCTGAAAATGGACAAGCTTTATCGGATCTATCTTGCCGGACCGGTGCGCGACCAGGTCGAAATTGTTCCGATTTGGGAACTGCTCCGTTACCATCGGTTTCACAAAGTCACGAACAGGTACTGGTGGCAGAGACTCCAGGTGGCCTATCTGCGTTGGCTGCAGCCTAAATTTTACTGCCTCAACGACGATATGAGGGACAACCCCGATCCCCGGGTGGTGAGCCTCATCCAGCAGTTTCTCCAAGAGAGCTACCCTGAGCCCTCGTCCTTTGAGAAGGCTCCGTGAAGATCGGCCTGGTCTGCCCCTACGACTACCACTCCCTGGGGGGAGTGCAGTCGCACATTCGACATCTGGCTGCAGCTCTGTCGGAACTCGGTCACGAAGTCCGGGTGCTGGCCCCGCGCGGACAGGGGGAAGCGAGTCCGGATATGATCGCGGCCGGCGAATGCAAGCGGGTCCGCTTTTCGGAGACGGCCTTTGAGATGACCTGGGTGGGCTGGAGAGAGCTGAGACAGCTACGTCGCCGACTGTCCGAAGAGCAGTTCGACCTTCTGCACTTTCACACCATCTGGAACCCGTTCATGCCTTTGCAAGTCTTGATGGCCACGAGTGTCCCCACTGTCGCCACCTTTCACGACACCACCCCCGACACGTTGCTGGGGCGCATTTTAGCCAGAACTCTCATGCCGGCCGCAGCGGCGGTGTTGAGGGGGCTCCTTCTCACGCGCAGCATCGCGGTCTCGCCCAGTCCGGTTCCCCACCTCACCCGATTTTATCGCGGCGATCTCAAGATCGTGCCAAACGGAGTCGAGTTCAACGAATATCGACCGCCGCAAAACCAACCTTTGCCGCAATACCGCGACGAAAAGTCCAACATCCTCTACCTGGGCCGGCTGGAGGAGCGAAAGGGCGTGTTGTTTCTGTTGGAAGCTTACGCTCGCATGAGGTCCAGGCGAAGTGACGTGCGGTTGCTGGTGGCCGGCGACGGCCATTTGCGTGGGGAACTGGAAGCGTACATCGAGGACCATTCCATCCCCGATGTGGAGATGCTGGGCGTGGTTGATGAGGACACCAAACGTCGACTTTACGCCACCTGCGACATCTACTGTTCTCCCGCCGTGGCAGGCGAAAGCTTCGGTATCGTCCTCCTGGAGGCGATGGCCAGCGGCAAGCCGGCTGTGGGTGCGGCTAATTCCGGATACCGTTGGGTGCTTCAAGGTGAAGAAGGTCGAGAGCTACTGGTGCCGCCACGAGACGCCGCGGCTCTCGAGCGCAAACTCAGCCAACTCCTCGATGATGAGGAGCTTCGAGAACACCTGGGACGATGGGGTGTGAAAGAAGCCGCTCGGTATGATTGGGCCGCGGTCGCCTCCCAGGTTTTGGAGGTTTACCGGGAGGCCCTGCAGTCGTCTAAGAATGGTTAGGGGCTTGGTGAGGAAGTAGCTTCGCGACTCGAAGCCAGACCTCTGACGGCGGGAAGTCGGTGTTGCTCTGAACAACGCAAAAGAGCCCCCTATCCTCCGAGGAGAACGCTTTCTCCGGAGACCAGTTTTTGATCTCATCGGCCGCCCACAAACTGTGATCGCTGATCAGCAGTTGAGGATGCTCCAAAGTACCGCAGACGGTATGATACTTCGCAACAAGGTCCCGGCTCTCGGCGAAGAGGTAGTAGAGAGTGTATTCCGTCCACCTGAACTTTTTCTTATATCCGGGCGTTAGCCTCTGTTTGGCAAATCGACTAAGCGGTTTCAGGAGATACTCAAATGCGCTCGCCGGAGTTCCCAAACGGTCTAACTCTCTTATAAGTAAGTCACAAACTTCAGTAGAAAGAACCGCGGGAGTCACCTGCATCCCGGGCACGTTCATCTTAGGCTCCAGCCCCAACAAGTGAGCCGACGAAGACCACCAGGTAGGATGGATAAGCTTCGAACCGAGTTGGATCAGAGCCTTGCCGTTCGGGAGTAAGTCGTCCAACTCGAGTCGTCTGGTGCAAAGCACATCGCAATCGAAAGTCATGTAGTAGGGGGTCTCCATCAAGCGACATGCAGCGAGTTTGATCACCTGCTGGCGAGTCCAACCACCGACGGTGGGGTATTTTCTAAACTCAGGAACAAGTTGATCTTCGTCCGCATACCGCAGATCGAAACAAGCGTACTCGGACAAGGCCTCTCGAATACGGGGGAGGTCGCTGCCGGGGGCCACAATCCATATCTCCTCAAAAATCCGTTCTTCCGTGGCGAAGCAGCGAAGAGTCTTGAAAAGCATCTCGGCACGCTGCAGGTCGCCCTCCACCGACCGAGACGGCAGCTTTATGGGTAAGACTGCACTTAGGCGCGACTTGATGGTCATCGAGGTCTGTTCTTGAGCCCCATGACCCCCCCTTCCGGAGCCGTTGCGGCCCTCGAAAGGCAAACTAGCCCCCGAAGCGAAAGGCAGGCCCACGAAACGGCACTACGGAGGACAATATGGACATCGAATTTTCGTTGGTGGTACCCACCTATAAGGAGCGGGACAACATCGACAAATTGGTGACCGACACCCATAACGCTTTGGCGCCGTCCGGAATATCCTACGAACTGATCATCGTGGACGACAACTCACCGGACGGGACAGCCGAAAGAGCGCGCGAACTAGCCCTGGACTTTCCCGTCGTTGTACATCAACGCGCCGGCAAGCTAGGCTTGGCCACGGCGGTCATGGAAGGCTGGGAACGAGCCCGAGGCTCGATCCTCGGCGTGATGGACGCCGATGGAAGTCATGATGAGCGCATCCTCCCCTATATGGTTCAATTCGTTAAGAGCGAGAGAGTCCAGCTGGCCGTCGGCAGCCGATACGTGCCCGGTGGCGGGATCGGCAACTGGCCTTTGAAACGCGAAATCATCTCTCGGGTTGCCGTTGCCATGGCTCGACCGATCTGTCCGGTGGCCGACCTCACCAGCGGTTTCTTCGTCTGTCATAAAAGTGTCGTGGACAACGTCTATCTCAACCCGATCGGATTCAAGATCGGGCTGGAAGTGATGATGCGCGGGCGGTACGAAGCCTTCACCGAAGTGCCTTACACATTTCACGACCGGGATAAGGGCTCAAGTAAGCTCGGCATGAAAGAGGTTCTGGCTTATCTCAAACAGCTTGGCCAGCTTCTCGGATACTGGATCTCCAAGCGCCCCAAACGCCGAAGAGTCTCCATGCAGCAGCTGGAGAGAGAACAGGTAGTCGCTCTCTCTCCCGACCAGGAGCCCGACGTCGCCCGCCTGTAGGCTTCCGTGACCGAAAGCAAGGCCGTCAAAGAGGAACTACGGGGCTCCCTCGAGTTCGTCATGGGCGTGTTGGTTTTCGGGGCCGCCATCTTTTCCGTTCTTTTCAATCTCATCTACCTCGCCGTCGACAACGACCTGAGGCTCAAAGAAGCCTACCTCCTCCTCGACCATCACAAAGAATTTTCCAGCGAGGAGGTCGGCAAGGCCCTCCGTACTCTTGACGACCGGCTGCGCGAAGACGTCAGGGTGAATGGTCGTCCGGTGCTCTGCGAGGAAGACGAAGCGCTGATCGAGCTGTACGACGATTTGGAAGGCGAGCAGAAAGAGCTGGCGGGAGAACTCCTGGCCCGAAAAACCGGAATAGAGTCCGGCTGGAAGCCTCTCTATCTCGAGAAACTTCCCACCTCGCGGGCTCCTTATCGAATGCCGTTTCTCGAACTCAACTTGATGTATTACGGCTGGGTCATCGAAATCGCCACCATCATCTTCCTTTCCCAGAGCTTGAGAAAACCCCACGTCCAGGCCGTCTTGTTTCAACAAGTCCTCAAACCGTACGTCTTTTTGCCGCTGGCCACCCTCTTGCTCTACATCCCTGCTTGGCACTGGGCCACCCTGGTCTACCCGAGAACGGCGGGATGGCCGGCCTCTCTTATTTCGGGCCTCGGATGCTTGCTCTTCGCGCTGCTCATGTACAAAGTGGCCAAAGTGCAGCTGACGGAATCCAAGATGAACGAGCTGGGCTTCCATCTTCTCATCTCTTCCATCTTCGTGCAGCTCCTGACCGCCATGGGGGACCCGGACGTGGTCTATCAAGTCTTCTCGGCTCCCAGAATGGAAATGCTCCGCTACATCAGCTGGTTTATCATCCTCTGTTATCCGGGTCTGCTCTTGGAGAAATGGTATCGCGGCGTGCACCCGAAGGAGCCTGTGGAGGAATCATGATTGCAGAGACAACCCAAATAGCGGTCGGCCCCGACTGCATCGACTTCGGAATAGGCCAACCCCAGCTCGATCTTTTGCCCCGGGAGCTCCTATGGAAAGCCACCCAAGCAGTGCTAGACGACACGAGCAACACCTCTCTGAACTACGGGCACGCCAAAGGCGACATCCGCTTCCGCCAAGCCCTGGCCGACTTTCTCGCGCCGGGATACGGATGCCGGCCCGACCCCGCCCACTTCCTCACCACCAACGGCGCCTCTCAAGCGATCCATCTGATCGCCAACATCTACGCGAAACCCGGCGACACCGTGCTGGTGGAAGAGCCCACCTATTTCCTCGCCCAACAGATCTTCGAGGACCGCGGACTCAAAGTCGTCAGCGTGAAACTCGGACCTGACGGCATCGATCTCACAGATCTCGCCAAAATGGTCAAGAAACATAAGCCCGCGCTACTCTATACCATCCCCGTCTTTCAGAACCCGACCGGCGTGACGGCAAGCCTGGAAGTCCGCCGGGAGCTAGTGGAATTGGCTCAGAAATGGGGCTTTCTGGTCGTGGCCGACGAAGTCTACCAGCTCCTCAACTACACCGAGACCCCACCGCCGGCCCTGGCAAGCTTCGTGGACAGCGAAGTCGTTCTTTCGGTCGGGTCCTTCTCTAAAATATTGGCTCCGGGACTTCGTCTCGGCTGGATACAAACCGCGCCCGCTCTGCAGCAGAAGCTTCTCGACTTCGGACTCTTCAAGAGCGGCGGAGGACTCAACCATCACGTTTGCTGCGTCGTCGGCAAAGCCATGGCCTTTGGTTGGCACCGCACTTTCACGGAAAGCTTGAAGCGGATCTACGGACACCGCGTCGAGGTTATGGATCGTTGCCTGAGACGCGAATTAGGTGACTACGCCCAATTCGAAAAACCGCGCGGCGGATACTTTTTCTGGCTGGAACTGCCCAAGAAAGTCGACGCCTCGGAACTGATGGAGAAAGCCAAGGAGATGAAGACCGGCTTCCGACCCGGAGTTCGTTTTTCCAGTCGGGGCAAGCTCAAGAACTACCTGCGGCTCAGCTTCGCCCACTACCACGAGAACGCCATCGAGGTGGGTGTCGAGCGACTGGCCAAAGTCCTCAAACCTTAGGCGTCCTTGCTGTCCATTTTCCCCAGGATGACCTTCTGGATCTTCTTCTCCACCAGTTTCCACTTCAACTGGTCGTAGTCGTCGTCGTAGCTGCCGGACATGAAGCCCAGGGGGATCTCAAATCCTCCGGCGTTTCGACGCCCGCCTCCGTAGTGGTTGCCCCCCTCATCACAACCGAGGGCCTCCTTCAGAAACTGGTCAGGGCTGAGAGTCAACTTAGAACTCCGGAGACTGCCGACGATCGACTCACTTGAGTCGTCGTTCATCACCACACCGTACACCACCACGGTATGCACGTCTTCTTCGGTCAGGAGGAAGTCGGCCACTTGGGGAACGATGTCACGGTCCTTGCGGCGAAGGAAGCCGATGCCGGCCAGGGTCAGGTGGTTGACCTGCTTTCTTGTGCTCAGGGCTTTCTCAATCCCTTCCATCACTCGGGGTGTCCGTTTGACGCTCAGAATCTCATTGAGAAGCGAGGAGTTGAAGTATCGGCTGAGATAGGCGGCAGCAGAGAAGTCCTCCTCTCTTGCGTTGACAAGTGCGCCTGTGTCGGTGCGGATTCCGTGCATCAAAGCGGTGGCCAGACGAGCGTGGGGACGATGCCCGCTTTCGAACGGCATCAGCCCTTCCATGATGTACTGGGTGTAGATGGTCGCTGTCGCTCCCACCGAGCGGATATCGGTAAACTCCACCTGGGGAGCGGCCTGGGTGGAATGGTGGTCCACGATGGCCAGCGGCTTCACGCCCGCTTGCTCAAGCTTGGGCCACAAGGCGGTGTTGACGGCCTGATTGTCCACGAAAATCGCGCCGTCGAACTCCTCGGCTTTGAAGTCCGGAGTCCATTTGGTGAGTTCTATCTCCAGAACTCGCAGAAGAGCGAGATTCTCCGGGTGGCTCACCTCACCCAGATAGACCAACTCGGTCCGGATACCGTGTTTGGTCGAGAGAAGAGCGTGGGCCAGGGCCGACGAGATGGCGTCCGGGTCCGGGAAATCTTGCAGCACAATAACGTGCCGTTCGTCGCGGTGAGATTCTAGAAACTTGCGCAACTCATCGACGGGTTTGGGTTCTATAGACTCTGGGGTCTCTTGCTCCATAAACTTAAACCCGGCTTTGGTCCCGCCGCATCGAAATCCTGTGCGAGAGAGCCAAAGCTACGCCCGGGAATCTGCGTAAGTGGGTACGGTTTCCCGCACCTCATCCTCTATGGGAGGTTGAGGGGGGAGCGCCTCGGCTACAGCGTTCAGGTCGATGGAGAGTTCGGGAAACACGCCGCTTCGCAACGTATGCTCGACGCCGTAGACCCCGCGAGTCAGGAACGATCCCTCGCGATTCTCCAACACTTCCACGAGCAGAGGATGGGGCGTGACCAACCAGTACTCGGGGACTCCCTCTTTGGCGTATAGGTTCAGCTTGCGAAGCTTGTCGTGGCGGAGAGTGGAGGGAGACAGAACCTCGATGACCAGTTCGGGCGGTCCGTCTTGAAAACGGAATCCGAGCCTGTCGTTGCAGCTTACTAACAGGTCTGGCTGCACGACGTCTCTTTCCGTGAACTTCACATCGAAAGGAGCAAGGACGACCTTGCAATTGCCTCGGCCGAAATGAGCCCGCAATGCAAAGTGTAACTCCCCCACGACCGCCTGGTGCAGATAAGAGGCGCCAGCCATCCCGTAGGGTATGCCGTCGATCAACTCCCAACGCTTGGCGGGGTCGAAACTGTCCAAATCGTCGTAGGTATAGCGCTGCGGCTCCGGACTGTCCATCGCGCTAACTTCGACCCCCGCCGTTGGAAGTCTTTTACGGCAGAGCTTAGAAAGGCTCTCTATGCCCACCGAACTTCAGATCGTAAATCCGCTCCGGCAGAACTTCTCCTGCGACAACTGCGGCTTCTGTTGTTCCAACTGGAAGGTCAAGGTCGACCCCGAGAAGATTCCCGAATTAGAGGCAACGGATGCCTACCGAGCGGTGAAGGCGAGGGGATACGTTCCGTTGCGAGTGGTGAACGGAGACACCGCTACGACCATGCGTCCGGACGGCTTTTGCGCCTTTCACGATGGCGGCGGCTGTTCCATTCACCGCGAAAAAGGCATGGAGGCTAAGCCAACGGTCTGCCAGATGTTTCCGTTTTCCCTGGTCAACTCACAGGACGGCTACTACCTCTCTCTAAGCTTCTCGTGCCCTTCGGTGCTCAAGGGGACAGGACAGCCGGTCTCCGAGCAGGTGGATTCTTTGCAGAAGGCCGTCTCGGCTTCGAGCTTCTTCGCCAACGGTCCCATGGACTCGGAAAGCCACGTCGCGCTGACTTCCAAGCAAGCCATCAGTTGGCAGCAGTACCTGACGGTGGAGCAGGGTCTAATGGCCAACCTGGACCCAAACAACCCTACCCTGAGTCTTTTGGACGCGGTGTTGATGTTGGCCGAACACCCGACAGACCGAATCGATTGGTCCCAAGTCCGTCCAAGTTCGGAACTCAAAGAACGAACGAGCCGACTCTTTCCGTTCTACTTCGCTTACACCCTGGCTAGTCTAGAGAACTCCAATTCTCCGGAGGGGTTGGAGCGTTATTGCGGAGGCCTCCTCGAAGGGGAGGCACTTTCCTCCAACCTGTTGCCAGGTCAAGATCTTCCGGAATTCCAACTTTACCAGCCGACCAACGACACCACGAAAGACCTCATCGAACGCTACATTCAAAACCTGGTCTTGGGCAAACAACTCCTATCAGGTGGACCGTTCGTCTCCAGACTCCTGATGCTATCCGTATCCGTGGCCGTGCTACTCTTCTATCTTCAAGCCAGAACGAACGGAGGCTCGAGAGCCCCCCTTCACGACGACCACGTCTGGTGCTTCCACCTGGTGGAAACCTGCATTCTCAGCCATACCGAAGTTCTGACTTCTCTGTTCGCTCATTTTGAGAGCGAGCTCAGTAGTTAGAGGCACTTAGGCCGTCTGCTTCTGTTTAGGGTTGGCGTAGTGTTCGTACTGCTGAATAAAGTAAGAGCCATCGATCGCAATAGACTTCACAGTCTCCCGTTCGGCCATTTTCGTCATCCAGGCCCGCAACTTGGGCAGGGTCGCCGGCACTTCGAAATCGCGATAATGAGCTAACACCGGCCAGCGCTCAAACCACGGGTAGGCTTCGATATCCACCAGCGACAGCGACTCGCCGTATATCCAGGAGCCGTTCTGAAAACCTTCGTTCTCCAGTTTCTGCAAAGCTTCTTCCAACTTCGCTCGATGCTCTTTCCGGTCGTCGTCCTCTTGGGCCATCAAGAGCTTGTAAAAGGCCGGAACCAAAGTATTGGAGAGCCAGTCTATCCAGATCCTGGCCTCTGCTCGGGGTCCGGGTTCGGACGGCATGAGCGGCGGCTCCGGAAAAGCTTCCTCGAGATATTCGCAAACAATGGCGGATTCCCAGACTCGATGTTCATTATGTTCTAACAACGGAACCTTACCAGTGGGTAGAACTTCGTGATACCAATCCGGCTTGTTCCTCAGGTCGATGGCCACATATTCGTGGTCGAGTGCCTTCTCGGCCAAAGTAAGTCTGGCACGATGGACGAAAGGGCAGACGTCTGCTCCATAGAGTTTCATTTCATTCACCTCATGAAGAGTTGTACCCATCCCCCCTGGGCTTTACTCGGTCAATTGGCGCACACGACCCGGTTACGCCCCTGCCGCTTGGCCCTATAAAGACACTCATCGGCACGCTTGAGCCACTCCGTCCAACTCTCGCCTTGCGAGAGAACCGCGACCCCACCACTGATCGTCACCTGTTGCTGAGGAACAATCGTGGAGCCGGCGATCAGATCGCACAACTCTCGACCCACCCTCTCGGCTCCCAAGAGGTCGGTGTGGTGGAGAATAGCCAGAAACTCCTCACCGCCCATACGAAAGACCTGGTCACTGGCTCGCAGTCGACTGCGAAGAAGAACACTCACCTCGGCCAGAACCTCGTCCCCCACGTCGTGGCCGTAGGAGTCGTTAATGGACTTGAAATGGTCCAGGTCCAATAAGAGCAGGCTGGTCGGGCTTCCACTTCGGAAAGATTGCTCCAAGGCCCGGTTCAGGGTCGAATCGAGAAGGGTGCGGTTGTAAAGCCCCGTGAGCGAGTCGGTGACCGCGAGATCCCGAAGCCTTCTCTGTTGGTTGTTGATCACCCGAATGGATGCGGCGCTGAAGACACTCACCGCCAGAATGGTGACGATGACCCTGAGGCCCAATGCCGGCTCCAACACGGACAGAGCCGCCGGAGCGGCCACGCCCACCAGCAGCAGATTCATAATCCAGGCCTGCCGCTCTTCTAGCATAAAGTAGAAAGAGAGGACGGCGGGGTAGCACCAAAGAGCTCCCACGATACCCTGGCGCTGGAACGCCATGTTTAAAAAGATGATGATCATCGGTGCCAGCAGGAAGGTGGTGGTCCAGGGCACCCTCATTCGAAATTTGATACACCACGCGTTGAACGCAAGGAGCGTGACGATCAACGCCGATCCCACCCCGAGAGCGTTCCTCCCCTGAGCGAAGTTATTGATCGCGAACGGAGAGAGCAAGAGCAGGGCCGCCATGGCCACTGCCAAGTTTGTTCGAGTCCTATACTGTAGTTCAGAATCTTCCATACACACACCGCGCTCTTCCGAACGTACTTCCACGTCGGCCGAGCGCATCGCCTCCAGGACTCAATATATGTCGCAATTGTGTAGGAAGTGTGTGCCCTACTGATTCAAATAGATCTGCCCTTCCAGAGGCAAGACCTCACGCCCGTCCACCCGGAGACGAAAGTCGAGCGTTCTGACCTTCATATCCGGTCCCGGACTGTAAACGTCAAAATGAAGATGAGGACCCGTGGTGTATCCGGTGTTTCCCGAAAGGCCCAGCAGCGTCCCCGCGTCTACCCAGTCTCCGGGATCCACGACCACGCTGTTCTGCTGGAGGTGCACGTAGCGAGAAAGGGTGCCGTCTCGATGAGCGATGACGACGGTGTTGGCACTTTCCTTGAAGCTACGGTCCCAGCCACCTTGAGAGAACCCCTCCTCCACTCTCACGACCAACCCCTCGCGCGCCGCCGTCACCGGAGTACCCTCGGGAAGATCGAAATCGACCGCGTAGGCCTCTATCCCGTGGTGCGAGAGCTCACCGTTGAACCCCTGTGAGACCTCGTAAGCTTTGCCCCTGGCGTAGGGTAGATCGTAAGGGTCGTCCGCCGTCGTCTTGGTCCAATCGCCAAAGTGATAGAAGCTCTTATAGTTCCACTGCCATCTATATCGGTCATCCTGCCGCTTGATCACAGGACCACGGATCGACCCCCCGGCCGGCACCACGAAAGTAAGATGTGAGGGCCCCTCCACTCGAGCGTTGTCCAGAGTCGTGAAGTCGAAGCGATAGGTCACGGGGACCGACCATTGATTTCTTAGAACCAACGCGTGCACTCCGTCTCGCACGTCTTTGTCGATCCGGACCGGATCCGGCAGAATATCGGCCGAAGTCGTGCCGAGTAGCAGCAGCATCAGACAGAAAGTGAGAATACGGTTGGACATCTTCAGAGGTTAGATTCCCAAAGCAGCGCTCCTTTTGTTCAGCTACACAGGGTGGCCAGATCGCCCGCAGAACTGCTTCCCATGCGCTGGTTTGTACGTGGTGATATTGACGGGTTTTTCGCTCTAGCTCTGGACAATCTTGTCCAGCTCCTTCTCATCGACGGTCTTTGTCGTTTTGTCCTGGGGTTCTCCGAAGAGCTGGTCTACGGCCGAATCTTACCTGGGGTAGCCCTCTCTCTGGTGGTCGGCAACCTTTTTTACGCTTATCAAGCCCGAAAGCTCGCCGAAGAGACAGGGCGAGACGACGTCTGTGCACTTCCCTACGGGATCAATACGGTCAGTCTCTTCGCCCACGTCTTTCTGGTGATGCTGCCCGCCAAGCTGGCCGCCCAGGCCGCCGGGGCGGCAGACCCGGCCGACGTGGCTTGGAAAGCCGGTTTGGTGGCTTGCCTCGGATCCGGACTCATTGAGTTCGGCGGTGCTTTCGTAGCCGAGAAGCTCCGACAGTACACACCGCGAGCCGCTCTTCTGTCCACTCTTTCCGGCATCGCCCTCGGATTCATCAGCCTGGGGTTCTTATTCCGTACTTTTGCTCACCCCCTGGTGGGCTTGAGTACGCTGGCCGTGATTCTGCTCGCCTTTTTTGGAGGCGTTCGATTCAAGGGCGGTCTCTCGGGCGGTATGATCGCGGTCTTGCTGGGCACCGGCCTGGCCTGGGCCACCGGATTGGCACCCGTGGGAGACTCGCCTGGAGGGGCCACTTTCTACCCACCGATTCCCACCCTGGGAGCGCTGCTGGCCGGACTCTCCGGCGGAGCTTTCACCGCTTACCTATCGGTGATTGTGCCTATGGGGTTGTTCAATGTCGTGGGCTCGCTGCAGAACATTGAGTCCGCGGAGGCCGCGGGCGATGCCTACGAAACACGCTCCTCGCTGGCGGTAAACGGCCTCGGCACCATCGCGGCCGCAGCCTTCGGCTCGTGCTTTCCGACCACCATTTACATCGGACACCCGGGCTGGAAAATGCTGGGTTCGCGCGCCGGCTACTCTGTTTTAAACGGTGTCTTCATCGCGCTCATCTGCATCACCGGAACGCTGAGCGCCATCTCCTGGGCCATCCCGATCGACGCCGGTATGGCCATCGTCTTGTGGATCGGCATCGTGATCACCGCCCAATCTTTTCAAGCCACTCCCAAGGCTCACGCTCCGGCCGTGGTGATCGGTATCATGCCGGGACTCGCCGCCTGGGCTTCTCTGATCGCCAAGAACTCCTTACGAGCAGCCGGCGTCGGAGGCCCGAACGGACCGCCGTTTAGTCCTGATCTGGTGCCGGCCTTTCAAACCTCCGACACCTGGATCACCGGCGCCTTCGCGTTGGAACAAGGCTTTATCTTCACCTCCATTGTCCTGGCCGCCGCCACCGTGGCCATCATCGAGAAGAAATTTCGGCAGGCCTCGATATGGTTTGCCTCCGGTGCCGTGCTCTCCATGGTGGGGCTGATGCACTCGTTCAAATATACTCCCGCGGACGTGGTGATCAGCCTGACGCCGGCCTGGGAGTGGGCCTACGGATATCTTGCCATGGCCGCAGTCTTGTTTGTAGCTCCTTGGATTACGGTGTTCCGAGAAGAGGGCGAGCAGGACGTGGTGGGATAAACTTCGCCGCACTCGAAAGCCCCTTTATCCTGGAGTAGTTCAAGCTGAGAACGCCCGGCTCAGGACCGGGAGGGTGCAGGTGCAAACCCTGCCTCCAGGTCTTTTAAGGCCCGTTGACATGTCGTCCGAAGAGAAGTACATATCCTCTCCACATTACGCCCTGAACCGGCTTCGGAAAGCGCTCGACGCGGCCTGTCACAGTCCGGACCCCGAAGTACGGGAGAGAGCCGCCAAGAAGTCCGAGCGTTGGCTGGAAGTCATTTCGGGTATGACCTCCGGCCGGCTCGTCGTCGGCAGCCGCACCCCCGTCTCAGGAACTCCGGCTTGGGTCACTTTGGAGGTCGCCCACGGCGGGTTCGCCACCGGCCGATATCTGGCTGAAGGACCCCTCCAAGAGCATGAAATCGAGGTCCTGACCAGGATACCGGAGGGAGTACCCGGCTCCACCGATCGCGCGGTACTCAACCACTATTTTCTCTCCGACGCCGGTCAAAAAGAGTTGCTGAATAGCCTTCGCGACGGCTCCTTCACGGTCGGTGTACCCGAGGAAGGCGCGCTCGCCACGGCCGTCTGGCTCTTGGAGCACGGGTATGTCTTAGAGGCGTTAACACTGCTAGAAGAACTTCAGCCTTTCATGGAGCGGCTACGGTTCTATCCTCGATTCGAATCCAGCCCTCAACCCCCGGGAGATCTGGTCCGACGCTCGTCCGTGGGTGAAGTCAAGGAATCTCTGAAACGGATTGAGCCCCATCCCCGGGTCTCTGCGATGAACGAGGCGCTGGGTGTATGGAACCCCCTTTTCGACAAGTTGTTGGCGATGTGGATGGAGACCGTGGTCGGAGAGCCTCCTCGTCTCCAAGAGGGAAAGGTAACGGGCGGTTGGCCCGGTGAAATCAGCCCGCCCGGTTGGGCGGATCGCCGGTCGGCCTGGCTCAGAGACTACCGCAAGGCGGTCGCCGCCCACCGTCTGTGCGGAAAACACCGCCACCCAAAGAGCAACTTCAGTCGATTGCGGAAAGCACTGGAATGTTTTCAGCCGAAGAACCGTGCCAATCCGAGAGAACTGGGGTGGGTTCGGCGAGCCCTGGCAAACGCGATCAGCAAACGGGGGCTCCCGGGGTCTGGAGAGTGGACTCGCATTAGGACAGAGCAGACCCTCCACCTCGAACAACCGACAAGAGTCGATTTAGCGTCTCAACTTTGTGCCAAACTAGACGATTATCCGACCAAAGGAGGTCTGGGGTCGGTGTCCGTGCTGCTCAACGACATGGAGAGCAAACTCCGAAGCAGTTTCGAATCCAAGCTAAACCGAGCTCTCGAAGCTCCCTTGCCGGAGCTCGTCGACAAAGGGGTCGTCAACTCATCGGAAGTGCTGGCTCAGGTCCTGCCCCAACTGACCTCCCAGGTCTCCGCCGCCGGACTGGAAGACCCGGACCTGAGACGCCTCTTCGCCGGTATCTATTCGGCCTTCAAGAGGCGGCGTTCTCTTCTTTTGCTGAACTTCGAAAGCCAGGTCAGACTCGAGGAGCTACCTTGGATACAAGCCATTCGAAAGCTTCGAAAGAGCGAGATGGATCAGAAGACCGTTGCCCGACAGACTCTGGAGAAAGTGAGTCTCCTAGCCCTCTCAAGCTTTCCGGAGACGATGGTGCCGAACCCACTCGTTTCGGAGTTTTCGGCTCTGGTCAGACAGGCCGGGCTGTCTCTTCCGATGGTGGAAGAAGTGGCCGCTGACATTTTTATGGGAAAATTTACAGCGAAGTGGGCCCAGGCCGCGGAATTCGCTTTCGCCCATCTCAAAGGGACACTTTACGCCCGCTATTACGACCTCGACGGACTGACCGGAGAAGACTTCTCAAAGCTCTGTGCTCAAAGGGCCACCGAAGCGGGAAGCGGAGGCGGCTGGGTGGCTAGAAACGGCGCGACTATAGAGCAGAGCCAGATACTCACCACTCAGAATCTGGCCGCCCTCACTTTCGGTCTAGGCCTGGAAGAAGAATTTCGGCGAATGGCGCCCGAACTCGCCGGTCGCGCCTTCTCTTTTGTGGTGAGTCGCCAAAACCGACCGGCCGCGGACTTCCGGGCCCGGCTTCAAATGATCAAGAACACAGCCTACGCCTGGCGACAGGGCATCTATTTTCTTTCTCTCCTGGTACCCGAACGTCAGGGCAAAGTTTTGACTCAGCTTCAGGCCGACATAGCCTCCCGAGACGAGGAATGGAAAGCGATCTTCCAGCCCGCGATGGACGGGCTGTGGCACGTCTATCAGGGTGGCCGTTTCGACCATCGTGGATTCGGCCAGGGCCGACGACAGGCTCGTCGGTTTCTGGCCTGGTCATGTGGGGATCATTGGATGATGGCGGGAGCTCGGAGTTGAAAAGTCGCCGGACTCAAAAATTTCTAACGATTCTCTAATGAGCCGCCAATTTCAGACAAATAGCTCCGAGCTACCATGAGCAACTGGATAGTCTCGCCAATCTCCAAGGCGTAAGACGAGAACAAACTTTATGGAGGTGCAACTTGTTAAACAACGTGCTTTCCCTAGACTCGCTTCTCGACGAACCCCTCTTTGTGACGCCCGATTTCGGCGCCGAGATGAGACACCGCGACGAGGACGACTACTGGGATCACTGGGACCAGGACAGGATGGATTTTGAAGACCCGTGGAGCGAACTCTATGCCGCTATCTAGACTGTTCTACAACCCGGAAAAGAAAAGCGCTCTGGTCTGCGATTGGGATTTCGTCTCGGGCAGGTGGAAGTGCAACGGCGGACCCCCTTACTTGAAAACTCAAACAGACCGTCTGGAGCGTTTACGAGAGAAACTCTCCAGAGAGGGGTACAGAGAGACCCCCTTCGGACCCGACGCTGCCTGAGTCTCGAAGACCTTCCTTCCAAGACGGAGGTCTTTGTTTGGCTAAGAGACCGACCCGGATGGTATCAGATTCGGCCTATTCAACGCGACAGGTTGGAGCGGGGTTTCCGAATAAAGGTTAAGTCATAACGACCCGAGCTTAGCCTCGCCGGAGCTGGTCAAGAAGCCAGCGGCAGAGAGTGGGACCGACCCGCCTCGCTCACCAGATCCTGAAAGAGCCGTTCGAATCGAGGATCGCTATGACGCAAGTCCTCGGGGTGAAACTGCACCCCCATCTGCCAGGCATCCGGCCTTTCCATGCACTCCAGCAAACCGTCGTCCGACCATCCCGCGGCCCTGAAGAATGGCGATATGGTATCTACCGCCTGGTGGTGCAGGGAGTTTACCCTGGCTGTTCCGGCGCCTAGCATCGTCTCCATCCGAGAGCCCGATGCGAAAGCGACCTCGTGAATCGGAGCCGAGCGCAAGGCAGGGTCCTTCTTGGCCGCCTCAGGAAAGTGCAGGTCTGAGTTGTGGACGTGCTGGATGAGCGTGCCACCTCCCGCCACGTTGAGGACTTGCATCCCGCGACAGATACCCAGCACCGGTAGCCCGACCTGAATCGCGTGGCGTGCCCAGGCAAGTTGAAACTCGTCTAACGCACCATCCACATCGCGCACTTCCGGATGAGGCTCCTGTCCGTAGTGTCGGGGGTCCACGTCGGCTCCGCCGGGGAAGATAAGAGCCTGGACCGGAGCCGCATCGACAGAAGGGAACAGAAACACCGGCTCTCCGCCCGCTCTAGCCACGGCCGCCCCGATTTCGGCCACCGCGCGGTAGCCTCCGGCGTTTCCCCACAGCGGCTCTCGCTGGAAATAGTCATGCGGGATGGGGATGCCTACTTTTGGGCTGGGAAACTGCATGGTCTACTCGATTCTCAGAAAAACTGTGAAGTTTGGAATTCTCGAAGAGACTCTCCAGCGCTCCCTCGAAAAGGGAATTTTATTCAAGAAAAGGGTTCATTGTATAGCCTAAGTGCATGCGACCGAGACCTAGAACACCCCAAAGAATATATTCCCCGGCGCCTCCGGATCCGCGCTGAGATAAAACTCTCGAATCAAGTCGTCCACCTCGCCGATCTGCAAGATACCGTCGTCGTTCTTGTCGAAGAGTTGGAAGCTTCTTCTAGCGTCCGACTCGCCCACTCCGTAGGCTTCGCAAAACAGCACATAGTCCACCAAAGACACCTTGCCGTCTCCGTCGGAGTCGAGCATTTCGCAGAAGAACTGAGCCGTCGAATTGAGCGCTCCGTTGAGATCGGCGTTGGCGGAACTCAGCTCGGGATCTTGAGAGAATGCCGTGAAATGGAAGTTGAGCCATTCGACCAGGGAAACGTCACCATCACCGTCGGCGTCCAGATAGCGAATCATCAGATCCCACAACCGCTTGTTGGCACGAGTCAAACCGAGGCGCCTTCGGTGACCCTTACTCCACCCTCTCTCGTCGCACATGGTGTCGACGACCAGGCGAAAGTCGTCGTACTGCAACACCCCGTTGCCATCGACGTCCAAAAGCTCGAAGATGTGGAGAAACTTATCTTTCTGGAGGTTTGAGACGGATGAGGACACTTGCTACACCAGACTGGGAAGCTGTTCTTCCAGGTCGAGAAGCTCTTGACCTCGGATGCCTAAAAGATGAAGTACGCTGAGAAGGCTGCGTTGGTTGATAGCCGTGGAGGCTTCCTTCTGCACCGCGGGCTTGGCGTTGAAGGCGATTCCGAGACCGGCCAGGGCCAGCATGGGCAGGTCGTTGGCTCCGTCGCCGATGGCGATGACCTGGCTCATCTCGATGCCTTCTTGCTGAGCCAACGATTCGACCAGGTCGGCTTTCCGCTGAGGCCCCACGATAGGACCCACCAGACCGCCCGTGAGCTTCCCGTCCACCACCTCCAGACGGTTGGCGAAGTGATAGTCCAAACCCAATTCACGGGCGATCGGCTCCACCACCCGCACAAATCCTCCGCTGATAACGGCTAAGCGATAGCCCAGCCGCTTCAACACCTTGCAAAAGCGAGCCGCCCCTTCGGTCAACTCGATCCGCTCTCGAACATCCCGAAAGACCGAGTCCGGAGCCCCTTTCAGCAAAGCCACCCGAGACCGCAACGACTGCTCGAAGTCTAGTTCACCGTTCATAGCTCGGTGAGTGATCTCGGCCACCCGGTCCTTCACCCCGTGCAGGTCGGCCAATTCGTCGATAATCTCTTGCTGAATGAGAGTGCTGTCCATATCCAGGACAACCAGTCTCTTGGAGCGTCGCAACAGACCCTCTTCCTGAAGAGCGATATCAACCCCGATTTTACTGGATAGCTCCACCAATTCCGCCTCCACCCGAGAAAAGCTCTCCGGAGGCGCGCTCAAGATGAGTTCCAAGCAGCTGACAGGTCGGTCTCCCAGCGAGGTAATGGTGTCGATGTTCCATCCGTTCTTTGCCAAAACCGAAGTCACGAGATGGAGCGCCGAGGGCTTCAGTTCGGAGGCCAACAGTGTGAGAGCGTAGCGCTTGCGACTGTCCTCGGCCGGAGCCTCGCTTTCATTCAGGGTTTGGAAATCGAGGTGGACCCCCAACTCGTGGGCTTTAAACAGCAGGTCCTTCAAAAGAGGCTGGGTCTGCTCATCGAGGCTCACCTGAATGCTCAGTCCGAGTACTCGACCCACCACCGTCTGCTGAACATCCAACATCCGGGCCTGGCCTTTACCCAGAATGCCCATCAACTCGGCGGTGATGCCAGGATTGTCCTGACCGGTGACATTGATCAAAATCGACTTCATGATTCTTGAATAGTCCGTCAGCGCGGCGGGTCCTCTTTGCGATGGGGCGGAAGTAAGGCCACCATGAGCAGTTGGATGGAAGGGAAACTGGACCCGTATTGGGAGCAGGGTATGGAGGGAGCCTTTCTCTACAATCTCGATGTCCCAGGCTCTCAAACTCCGTTCTTCCTGGAAGAGGGTGACCTGCTGGACATACTCGAGCCGAACGGTAAGCTGCTCTGGTCTGGAACCTTCCGACTGAGGAAACGACGCTTCTGGGAGCGCCACCGCCTTCCGCTGGGCGTCTACACGGGCACGGTCCTTAAGGGACTTTCTTACGATGAATGGATGAGGTGGCTCTGGGCGAAGCCTCGAAAGAAAGCGCGGCTTCTCCGCCCTGATGAAGAGAATCAAATCGTCTATGGATGGGTCGGTCGCCATCGACAAAGGCCGATACGCCTTCGCGACGCCGGCAAGGCACGTTGTGTGGGTCGCAAGGTCTTGAAGTGGAGCGCCAATCTGGGGAGCTACGGAATGGGAGGCCCCGGATTCTTCGGACTACGACTCCAGCGTACCGAGCAGTATCCCGAGGAATGGCTCGCCCTCACTCTCTGGGGAGCAACCGATTGGCTGCTTCTCAACGACCGCTGGTTCTCCGCTCATCCTCGATATTACCAGGAGCAAAAGCCCCTATACAGCAACTTCCCTCCTGATCAATCGTGGGATGAAGTGACTCCCATTCTCACCGGCACCATTCTCGACAAGATCACGGTGGGGAAAGACCTTTTTTCACTCTACCTGATCTCCGAAAGCGTTCAGACACACCTGTCCCTGCCCGCCGATGCCGGCAAGCTTCCCAAGCTCGGCGGGGTCGATCGACACCGCCGATGGCAGAGCGACGAGTCGCCGCTCGATGCCTGGGTCTTTTTTCGTGATGAAATTTACTGCTGATTTATCGCGAGACGAAAAAAGCCGCGGTCCGAAAACCGCGGCTTCCCCAGAACTCTGAAAGTTAGAGGTAGGCGCCCACGTAGTGAGGCATCATGGCGCGCCAGGTGGGCCAGTCGTGGGGCATGTCGTAGCCCCAGAGGTCCAGTTTGTGAGGGATGCCTTTGGAAGAGAGCACTCCGCTCAGCCAGCGAGAAGCGTCGGGCTTCTCGTAGTCGCCCTGACCGCTCAGGATGTAGATGTGGCGTTTGTTCTGCAGCATGGGAAGGTAGTGATCATCCCACAGGTTGGGCAGATACTCGGCCGGGTTGTTGAAGTAGATGTTCTCGTCGTGATAGCCGTAGCTCTCGTAGTAGTCACGGATATCGTAGCCGCCGCTCATGGCGATGGTACCGGCGAACAGGTCGGGACGGCGGAACAGTTGGTTGGCAGCATGGAAAGCACCCAGGCTGGCCCCGACGGTGATGATACCGTGGTCGCCCTGGCACTTGTGCCAGATGTAGG
>Ga0207914_100216_pt1 | contig 28690 bp, 19 predicted proteins | sample DeeseametaMP2497_FD_184171 | JGI IMG/M metagenome (GOLD analysis project Ga0207914, IMG submission 184171) | Marine microbial communities from East of Antigua and Barbuda, Atlantic Ocean - MP2497 (SPAdes) | ecosystem: Environmental > Aquatic > Marine > Oceanic | place: East of Antigua and... | reverse complement strand
CCCCGCAGCGTTGGCAGGCGTGGCGAACTCGGCAATCTCTTTGAGATCCGGAATGACTTCCTCGTAAGACTTGGCAGGCGAAAGTTCACCCACCTTCGGAGGCGGCGTGCTGATGGTCGGCGAGATGATGAACGCCACGTCCTTGAAGGCGTTCTCGTAGTTGTCGGTGTGTACGTCGTTCAGTCGCTGGGCTGCACCGACGTGCTTGATGTACATCGCCCTTGCAAGGCTCATGTCCCCGAGCCCCTGGCTGAAGGGCTCCAGTTTATCGGGATCGGACACCCACTCATCAGGCCGTGCTTCTCGCCACGGAAGAATCTTATCCAGCGTGTGGTTGAACTCGTCTCTGCCCAGAGCAAAGCGAGTTTGCCGAGCAATAGCGCGGTACCAATCCAGAAAATCGGCTTCGAAGTCCTTGTCGTGGGGCGGCGCGACTTCCACCACCTCGTAGCCCATGGCGCGATACTCGTCCACGGTCTCTCTCACGGCTTTGACAACCTCCGGGTCCGTCTCTTCGTTTGCAGCGTTGAGATAGAACCCCACCCGCGGCTTCTCGGCGCCGTGACCTTCGGTAATACGGGGGAGTGGCTTCATTCCTTTGACTTCGCCGCGATCGAGGAGATGCGCGATCAGCGTGAGGTCCGACAACTCACGCGTCATCACCGCCGGCATGTTGAGCACGTTCGTCAGGTTTTTCTCCGCGTCTTTCAGAAGCGTCCAACGACCCCGTGACGGCTTGAAACCCAGCGTGCCGCACATAGAGGCGGGAATCCGACCCGAACCGCCGCCGTCACTCCCAATCCCCATCGCCACGACGCCGGTCGCCACCGAAACGGCAGCGCCGCCCGACGACCCGCCGGCGGTATACTCGGTGTTGTGGGGATTCACGGTCGGCGCGCTGCCCACCGGTTCGGTCACCCCGTTGAATCCGAACTCGCTGGTGTCGGTGCTGCATATCGGGATCATACCGGTGTCGAGATACTCCTGCAGATGCTGAGCGGTTTCTCTCTGGGGCATCCGACCGGTGGCCTGGCTTCCGTAGGTTAGCGGGATGCCCTTGTAGGGCAGGTTCGCCTTAAAGGTCGTCGGCACTCCGTAGAACGGCTTGGCGGCAAACAGCTTCTCCCGCTCTTCGGCGCTCAGGTTTTTCAACTCCTCATCCATCTGCTTGGCCTGCGTGATGGCCTCGTCGAAGAGCGGCCGATCAATGAAACCCAGATGCTCACCGGCTTGGGCGCGGTGAACGGCGGAGCGGGCCAACTCTTCTATCGAAGCCTCTCCGTCTCTCACCATGCGGGCTTGCTCTATCGCGCTGAGCGCTCCGAACTCGATATCGCGACTGGTCAGCGTCTCCAGCTTCAGAGCCTTCATGCCTGGCACTTTTTGAAGCGCTGCACGAACCTTTGGATCCCTTTCCAGTTCGACGCTCTTGTTGGTATCACTCGCAGCCGTTTTGGCGGCGTCCTGCAACCTTCTGATTTCTTCCAGAGGGTTGAAGCTTCTATTAGACGATAGTGTGACGGCATCGCCGAAACAACTGGGGAAGCCCTCTCCGACTCGAGTGTCGAAAGCCGAACAATGACGGACCGTTCTGGGGCTGGTACTGATTCGGCCAGGTGCGGATAACATGATTCTCTCCATACAGTGAATGGAGATGATATAGCCGGAGTGGACTCTCCGATAATGATGAAGAGAGGGCCTTTATTTGTGACTAATCTGTAAACTGAACTTCATCGCGGTGAGTTGAGCCCTTGTCCCCCATAGGTCCCCAAGTCCTGGAGACCAGAAAAGTTCGAGTCTTCCCATCTGTTGCCCAAACGCCGTCGTTACTGGTTTGCAGTCCATAAGCAACTCGCTAAAGACCGGTAGAACCGTTCAACAATTCAAGGCTCGAGGAACGGCTTGCTCGCTGGATATCTTAGAAGCGCTTCGTCGGGTAGTGTGCCAGAGCTAGGAATTTATCCGGGCTTCCAGCTCCCTCAGATTTGTGCTCCAAGATGTGTGTCAACTCTGCCCAAAAGCACGACAAAAGAACACGCTGACAATCCTGCACCCTCTGAGAGCTGAGCTTTGGCGGCGTTCTCAATCCTTCTGATTTCCTCTAACGGGTTGAAGCTTTCATTTGACGGTATCAGAGCCGAACTCGGAGTCCATCACCGCCTTAGGGTGCCGCCACGGGAGGCTCAATTTGAATGGTGGTGGTGTCCGATATGGCTCCCAGAGTGGCCGTGACGCGCAGGTCATAAACCACCGGTTGAGCCTGAGCAGGCTGGGCCAGCGCCAGGGAGACGCCGTCTCCGTTGCTGACCATCTGAGCGCCGGCCGCGTTGCTCGACGGTGTCACCGTCCAGGTCACCTTCCCCGCCAGGCTCTCGACGGTTCCGTCGGAGTAGAACCCCGTGCACTGATAGGGATAGTTGCCCGTGGCCGGCTGAGCCAGGTTGGACCCATAGATCTGGTTTCGGGGAGAGATTTGCAGACTTTGCAGGGTGCGCGCGGCTGGCGCGGGTGTGTAGTTGTAGCTTCCCGTAACGGGCGAGCCTCCTTGCCCCAACAGGGTCGCGTTAACGATTACCGGGATGGAGTCGAGCGGCGTGGCGATGCCTCCCACGTAGGGAAGGTTGAGCATGCGAACGTGCTCGACCGGGTCGGCCGGATTGGTGTTCGCCACGCTCCAATTGATCATCTCGCGCACAGCGTTGTACTTCGTCCCGGCTCGCTGGAACTGAGAGCCAACCTCTCCGCTGCTGGTCTTGGACACGAGGCTCATCGTCTTGGTCGCACCGCTCCCGTAACCGAGCGTGAACTCCCCGCCGACCTGAATCTGATAGGTGACCGCGACGTAGAACTGCATCGAGCCGGGCGGCGGGGTGAAGGTTTCGATGCCTCCGTCGGAGCTGGTGGGATAAGTCACGGGGCTGGAGGCAATGGGGGGATTGGCAAAAGAGATCGCTGTGGGCACGCCGTATAGGGCGCACTCGCCGTCAAGAAACGCCTTTCCAGTTACCCCGAGACGGTACTCGCCCTGACCAGGGTCGTCGCCGACAAAAGGAGTGACCAGGACGTCAGGCCCAAAGGTGCGACAGGCCATGTAGCACTTCTTGTCGTTGATACCAGATGCTTTCTCGATGTTGTCATTGAGGTAGTTTAGCCGAAACTCATAATAGTCGAACGTAAACACCTGGTACTGCAGCTCTATATAGGTCATCCACAGGTCACCGTTGCTGCCACTCGATCCATCGGAGGCGTTCAAGGCTTTGGCCACGTCCTGGAACCCCAGGGCGGGTAAGCCCGCCGTCGACTGTCCCGTGTCGGGGTACGGCTCGTTGGTGTGAACCGGCACGTTGTCGTCGGGGTCGTCGATGCCGTTTAGGCTCTGGCTTTGGCCGTCTCGGTCGAGGTCGTCTGTTTGGGAGTAGGTCGGGTTGTAGGTGCCGCGAGCCTGCAAAGCCTGGTACTCGCCGAAAGTGGGCAGTCGCCAGTCGTCGTAGGTGACCATGGAGGAATCCGGCAAGACCACCTGCTCGGTCTTGGTTTGGGTGATGCTTTTGGCATTGTCGTAGGTGTCCGGCATCAAGACCTTGCTGTACCACATGATGCCGAACTCGCTGTCCACCACGCTGTTCTCCAAGCCATTGCGAAAGGGCAGTTGCTGGCGCTGCTGCTTTTGGGCCGCGATGTTCGCACGAAGTTTGGCGGTGATGTCATTGATGCCGTCGACAGGGTTGGGGTAGATCAGGTAGTTGTGGGCTTGCTCGGAATAAAGGTTCAGGGTGGCGGTTTGCAGGTTCGAGAACTTCTGAAAGACCGGAAGCACGCGGTCCAGGATCGGGTTCGAGCGCAGCGCGAATCCCATGGCGGAGCTGGGCCGATCCAATCCGAGCTGCTGATTGGTCACGATCTGTTGCACGCCCTGGATGATCCCGTTGGCACCGACCAGTTGCTGCTCGGCGTCGTCGAGGATCGATTCGTAGTCGGGTGCATTCAGAGTGCTTACCAGCGAAGATATGCTGATGGTCGCCGGTGTGTTCAAGGGGGTTTCGCCCAGAGTGTTCAGCCGGCCGCCGATAGCGGTGACGAGACTTCCCGTGCCCCCGGTGTCCTGCACGGTCGACCCCACCACGCTCACGTCCATGATGGGATCGAACTCGGTCTCCAGAGAGGTGATCTTCGCCAGGATATCGTTATCCGTGATCTCGGTCGTAAGCTGGTTGACCGCATTCTCGATCCCCGTCAACTGCTCGGATATCTCTTCCAACTGGCCCGACGTACCATAGTTCAAACCGAGTTGGTTGGCAGCCCAGCCAAGAAGACCCTTCGTGACCGCGCTGACAAGGTTGCCCGCAATGCCGGTTCCCACGCCGAGAAGAAACTGTCCGCCCAAACTTGTCGGGCCGGCCAGAAACACCAACGGCGGCCCGAAACGTCCGGTCAGCGGCGGTTGATTCCGGAGATCCACACGATACCTGTCGGCCATCTCCAGCCGGATCGCCTCGGCCTCCTCGGCCAGACCTGGCTCAAGTCCTTGCAAAGGCCGTGCTATTTCCTCGAGACTCAAGAGGAAGAAGGTCGGCTGAGAATTCCCCTGAGCCACAGCCTCCGCACGGGAGAGTAGTTCTTGTTTGAAAGCGCTCCAGCCCCCGCGTTCGCCGGCCTCTCGGAGCAAAGCCAAGGAGGAAAATACTGGATTCGGCTCTTCCAGGCTAATCCCCAAATCCAGCTCGGTGGGTAAGCTGAGCGCTTGCTTGACGGCGTCTTCCGCTTGAGGCAGGCTCATCTCGGGTCTGGCGCTCATCAATTCGGCGGCCAGGGTGCTGAGTAGGGAGACGTGGACCTGTCGATCCTGCGGATCGAAACCGCGCAGCTCAGCGGTCAGGGACACCCCCGACCCCTCCAGGCTGGCGACGGCCCGAAAGTCGGGCGGCAATCTCAAACCACGAAAGACCACGTGACCATTGCTATTAGTCACACCCTCGGCCAGCTGATTGCCTTGCAAGTCGAACAGCCGGAAGTTCGCCCCAGCGACATCGTCTCCGAGGTAGACCCGCCCCACGACATCGGAGGCCTGACCATCCCCCCCCGCTGAGAAGACAAAATCCCGCGAGCTCGTCTCGCATCCGGTCATCAGACAAACAATCAACAGGAAGAACACTATGCCTATTTTCATGAAAGAATAAATTTCTTTGCATTGAGACATTTCCTGCATCGGGTCATTTTAGATTTGGAGAGAGTCCTGTGCGCATGAACTTATATTGAGTATTCTGAAAAGTTCGTCTGTCGGCCGTCGAGTGTCGGTGCCCTCTGCAGGGAGGAAACGTCAACGATGCTAGAATATTTTTCACATATCGCCATCTTATCGAGATTCATCCCTCCCCGGCGTTCCCGAAGATATACCGAACTCAAAACATTGAAACGGAGTGTACGTTGACCGAACCAGTCACGAGAGAGCGCAGTCTCCAGCAACTCAAGCCGGGTGTGGCTCCCATTGCCCAGCAAGCCCCGAGGGTGACCTCGGGTGCGAGGAAAGGGGAGGCCGCTTTCGCACCGCTTCTCAAGCTTGGTCAGGGAGTGACCGGCAACTATACTATTTCCTACGGCAAGAGTTCAGCCAGACTCTTCTGGCCCGGCCTGTGCGTCTCGCTGCAAGAACTTGTTCAGCTTTTGAAGACCCTCCCCCGCGACAGTAGAATTCACGGGGCCTCAAGGTCGGGAGACACAACGAGAAGCTTCGCGTTTGATGACAAGTTGTATATGAGTAAGCTGACTCCGCCGGTCGAGGACGGTCTTCTCCTCTATTGGAAACAGCCGCCTGCCGCCCTCGCCGACTTGGAGAGTGACAGAGCCGAGAGTGAGACTTCCCTGGCTGCCGGAGTATATCTCGGCAAGGAGTCGGCCCAAGAGGAGGACGATGCCGCAAAAAGCTCCGAGCACGTCAAGCCTCTTCCGGAAAAGAACCAGTCGGCAAACCAGGAGAGCTCAGGGAAAACCTCTGACGCCCGCACGAAGAGCCATAGTCCTATCGAGTTCGCGAAGAAATTGACTACTCTCCCCCGATTCCAGGCCGCTTACCAGGCTTTGAACGACGACAAACCACCTTTAAGTACGGTGCGCCTGTTGCTAGAGATGCTTTGTCAAGGCGGCGGTCAGGTGACTCTAGAAACCGTCACGGACAAGCTCGATCTGTCTGAAGATCGGCTCTCCACTCTCCTGTCCCAGATGGACACAGTGCTGCACAGTCCCGGAGAATATCTGCTCTTTCTCAGCATCGACCAGAAGGTGTTGCTGCTCGACTTAGACGGGCTGAGTCGTTCCTTCTGCCTTGAGCTTTCAGAAGATGATGTCAAAGTGGTGAGTACCGAAACCATTGAGGGGAAAAAGCGCGCTATCCGACTCCCAATCGAGTTGAAGACTAAGGAACGCCAAGCCCTGGAGGCCCTTTTACGCTACGGGCGTTTGAGCGAACAAGAACTCAGCCGAATCACCGGCAGCCGGCGGGTCGGCGGCCTCTTGGAAAGGCTCGTAGCCAAACTTGAGAACGAAGGTTTTTTCGGTCTTGCCGTGGTGGGTGAAGGGGCCGAGGGGCGCATCTTTTCCTTGCAAGAGAACTGAGTGGTGATTGCAGACTCCCGCTAGCCGGCAGAAACTCGATAGTCCTGCTCCACACCCCAGCCGTCTACTAAAGTTGTGCCGCCGCTTTGGGACCGGGTGAAGTCTTTGTCCACGCCCCATCCGTCGATAGTCGTCTGGTCGCCCTCGCGGGTGATCTTGTAATCTTTGTCCACTCCCCAACCGTCGACCGTGGTGGTGTTGCCCTCGCGGGTAATAGTGTAGTCTTTATCCACACCCCAACCGTCCACCGTTATCGTGTCTCCGTCACGGGTGATGGTGTAGTCATTGTCCGCGCCCCATCCGTCTACCGTTATGGTATTGCCGTCGCGGCTAACAGTGTAATCCTTGTCCACGCCCCAACCGTCTACAGTCGTTCTGTTGCCCTCGCGGGTGATGGTGTAGTCTTTATCCACACCCCAGCCATCGACCTTAGTGGTGTTGCCGTCACGGGTGATGGTGCTGTCTTTGTCCACGCCCCATCCGTCTATCACCGTCTTGTTACCATCCTCGGTGATAGTGTAATCCTTATCTACTCCCCAGCCGTCAACTTTGGTGACGTTGCCTTCGCGCGTGATCGTGTAGTCCTTGTCCACTCCCCAACCGTCGATAGAGGTCTTCGAACCCGGAGAGCCCGTCGACATGGTTACTCCGTCTTCCAACGAGAGGGCCACACCATCCCCCAGGCTGATCGCCAGTCCCAGTTCGCCGGTCTCAGGATTTATGGACTCCGTCATTTCCCCGAACTGGGCGGGCTCCCGCTTGGGATTGAGGGGGAGTTGGAAGCTGCTGTTCTGGGACCTGGTACCGACTTGAGTAGTGTATTTAATCATGACTTACTCAGAATAGAGGGTGTGGCTTAAAATCGGCTTAAAGCTTTTGTACTCCCACTTACTGAGCTGGGCCGACATCGCTCCGAAGGTGAATGTGAACTTAGTGGCGATGATCAAGCTACGTCCGAGCCCCGGCGTACACTAGCACCACCTCCCCAAAGTCTCCCAACAACCTCAGCTCCCGCTCATTCAACCGAAGAGCATGAGGAATTCCAATTGGCGGCTCCCCCTCCAAGATGTAGGGCGTGGACCCGAGCGTCATCGCAGTCCAGTAGGTAAGAAGCTCCCCGTCTTCTCGCTCCAACACCAAGCAGCATCTCACCGACTGTTTTTTCGCAAGCTCGCCCCCCACGTCCAACAACCATTCCAAAAGGTTCAAAAAGAACGGTCGGACTCGACTCAGTGAAAAGAGTCCGCTTTGCACCGCACGATGCACACAAAGACCGAAATCTCGAAACTCGTCGAATTGGAAGAGAAAGTCGTTCTGCGGTGTGTACAGTTCGGTCCAGACCAGCTGAAAGCCGAAAGGACAGATCTCCTCACCAAACGGAAGCGATTCGCGCCCGGGCAAACAGGGGCAGGGATGCTCCATGAGACTGATATCGAATCGCAAAACGTAGGGTCGCTCCAGAGGAGCATAGACAGCACCACTCTTTCGACAAAGAACCTCCCGCGACTCCGGCACCTCGACGGTGCTCAACCGAATACAACTGGGGAAGAGTTCGAGGAGGACCGCTTCAGCCACTTCCATCTCAGGAGTGAGGGGCAGGTAGCCCGCGCGTTCATACACCTCTCGCAATCTGCGGTAGGGTTTGCCGGCGATGGTACTTTCTTCGAGCGCTCTCTGGATGTCCTCAGGCATGCGTCCTCGCAGAGATCGCAGCACCTGGGCTACCATTTCAAAGATTTGGGGGTCGGCTTCGGGAGAACTGATCAGGTCCAGCCCGACCAGGATTCGTTTCGAGGCAATCTCTCGGATGAGAGCCTGAAACATCTCGTTCTGCACCAGGCCCTGGAAAGAAGCGTTCAAACGGAGCTCATCGCAGTAGACCAAGGCGCAGATCGCGCCCGCCTGAGACTCGAAGCAAATCCCGTGAAGAATGAAACTCAGCGGACCTTCGGAAGCCGCCGACAGACTGATATAGCCGGAGAGAGGGAGGCTCGTCCTGACCACAGCCAGTTCTTCTCCGCTCTTTTCTCCGTCTTTCCCGATTCGGAAATAGGGTCCCTTGAAAACCGGATGCCGAAAGCCAACGGTTTGACCGTTCAAGGATAGGTCCGCGGTCGTGTATCGAAAGGTTTGAAGCGCTGTCTCCACGTGTTCCCAAAGCGACCGCCTCTTAAGAAGCTTACCGGCAAATCCAGCCAGACTTCGTCGCTCGGTAATCTCAATTCGAGTTCCCTCGCCGCTCCCCTGAGGGCTCAACTCGAGTTGGTTGTTCTGAAGGAGCAGACAGCCTCCCGGACAGCTCACAGAGGCACGGCGAAAGCCAAGGGCTCGAGCCCCGCAAAGTCCCACCGCAAGGTATCGTCTGCCCGCGTTCTCGGAAGTCTGAGAGTTTAAAATTGAGGGCAAGGCACTCCTCAGCTGGTCGAAGCTGAAGGATGCTCCGTCGTCTTCCACCAGGAGCGTTTGGACAGCCGTCTTCAATTCGATGCGAGTAGCCCCGCGAGCGATCGCGGAAGCCACCAGGTAACGCACGTAAAAACCGGGCTCGGCCAGCGTGAACTTCTCCAGGTTCTGCATGGCTTGCTTGAGGTTGAGCGTGAATTCACCGGCGCCGTCGTGCTCACCCACCGCACCGGAGGCTGCCAAGAACTTCTCCATGTCGGATGCATCCAACAAAGAGAAAGAGCGACGATCTTCGTCAGGAGCTGTGGACATGCTCCTGATAAGCCTTCATCAGAGCGTGTCGATTGACTGCGCCGACCACCACTCCATCCTGCAAGACGGGTACCGTTCCGACTTGAAGCCGGCCCATAACGGATATAGCGGCACCGGCACAATCGCCGGCTTGCACCGACTCAACTTCCGACGTCATGACATCTTGAACCAGCGTCTGTTCCGGTCGAGCCCCCTCCAGGTCGGCCACGGTCACAATCCCCTGCAAGTGCTTCTCGGAATCGGTCACCACCAGCCCTCGAAGTCCCGTCGCTTTGAAGGTTTCAGCTAGCTTCGTCAGCGGCCAATCTTTCTCCACCGTCTCAAACGGAGTGACAAGAGTATCGACCACTTTGACAGTCCGCATCGGATCCTCGTGCTTCTCTACGGCTGCCAGCAGGTCGATACCGCGACGCTTGAGTTTGACGGTGTAGACCGATTCTCTGTACAGCTTGGAAGAAACGAGAGTCGCGACGACCGTTGAGGTCATCAGGGGCAAGATAATGTGGTAGTCGCCTGTGAGCTCGAACAGGATCAAGATGGCGGTCACCGGAGCGTGAGCGGTGGCCGCGAAAACCGCTGCCATCCCCACCAGAGCGTATCCCCCCGGCGAGGTCACGATCTCAGGCGCCAACCAGTGGACAAAATGACCGTAAGCTCCGCCGACCATGGAGCCTATAAAGAGACTGGGAGCAAAGACGCCCCCCGAACCGCCTGAGCCCAAAGTGAGACCGGTGGCGAGGAGCTTTCCGACTATCAACAACAAGACAAGCTTGACCGCGAGCTCTCCTTCTAACACCTGCGTGATCGTCTGGTAGCCGACGCCCATGACTTGAGGCAGTCCCAAGAGTGCGAGAACGCCGACTAAAGAGGCACCGATGGCCGGCTTGACAGGCTCGGGAATCGGCAGAGCATCAAAAAAATCTTCCAGCCTATAAAGGGAACGGGTGAATAAAATCCCCACGAACGCCGCGATCAAACCGAGTCCGGCATACAGGAAGAACTCAACCCTGTGGTCCAGAGAATACTGGGGAATAGTGAAAGCCGGGGTGTCCCCGAGAAAGGCTCGTCCCACCACACTGGCCGCCACCGAGGAGAGAACAACATAGCTGAAAGCTGTCTGGGTAAATCCCAACAGGATCACCTCTAAGCTGAAGAGCGCTCCCGCTATAGGAGCGTTGAACGTCGCCGCGATACCGGCCGAGGCGCCGCAGGCGACCAGGAGAGGGATCTGACGGTCGGAGAGACCCAGCTTTTGGCCCAATGCCGAACCAAGGGCGGAACCTATCTGGACGATGGGTCCCTCTCGCCCTGCCGAGCCCCCCGAACCGATGCAGATGGCCGAGGCGAGAGACTTCAATATCGCCACTCGTCCGCGAATTCTCCCCCCGTTTGTGGCCACTGCCAACATGACTTCCGGGACGCCGTGCCCTTTCGCTTCCCTGGCGAAATAGTAAATGAGAAGCCCCACAATGAGTCCCGCGACGCCCATGACGAGCGGCAAGTACCAACTATGAAGCGTGATGTAGCCGTTCTCTAAGAAAACTCGTTGAAAGAACTCTATTAGATATCGAAACCCGACGGCACCCAGCCCCGTCAACAGGCCGACTATAATAGATATGAGAGCGCCCTGGGCTCGGAATCTCGGTTTGGACGGAGCAGAGAACATCAACAGGATTAAATGATACGCTTCTTTGAAAGCTCCTGCGCGCTCGACCCCATCGGGCCGTCTCTCACCCTTCTGCTCTTATGAGTCGTGTCACGCCTGTCCAGTCCAGCTCTCCATCGCCCGCCTCCATCGACTTCTCAAACTGATCTTTCACTGCTGTCATGAGATGGTGCGAAGAGCCGTTGGACCGGGCTTCTTCAACGATGAGCGAGGTGTCCTTAAAGCCGAGTGCTAGACGAAAGAGCGGCTCCTCGAAGTCTCGGGCCAGGATCTTCTTGCCGTAGTTTTTGTAGAGCGGACAGTCGAACAGGGAAGAGGTCCAAAGTTCGTGGGCCTTGCTCGGATCAATCCCCGCTTGTTCAAGCATAGCGAAAGCTTCTCCCATCGCCACCACCGCTCCGGCTATGAGAAAGTTGGTGGCCAGCTTTCCTCTTACTGCGGACAAAGGATCGTCCCCAAAGTCCACAACCTGTTTACAGGTCTTTTCCAAGAGCTCGATGATCTCAATGCGGTCGTCGATCTCACCGGAGAAAAGGAACTGATGAGCTTTCTTCTCGACGAAGTCGGGTCGACCCAGAAAAGGGCAAGAGATATGCCGTCGGTCGGTCTCGGCTGCCGACGCCACCAACTCTTCCGTCGCGGCCACGGAGATGGTGCTGCAGGAAAGATGGACGCCCTCCGGAGCGAGCGCTTGGAGCAACTCCCGGTCGACGGTCTCCAAAACAGCCTGGTCGTCGGAAAGGACGGAGAAGAGTAGTTCGGCACCGCGGGCCGCTTCAATGGGTGTGTCGTGAACTTCCGCTCCCTCGATTGCCTCGGCCTTAGACCGAGTTCGATTGTAGAGAGACACCTCCAAACCTTGCTCCACCAAATGCCGGGCGAAAGGAGCCCCCATCAGACCGACTCCCAAAAGCGCTACTCTTCTCATCATCTTCTCCAGTTCAAATCATCTGCCCCCCTGAAGCCTCGATACGCTGCCCGTTGACCCAACCCATTCCATCCGAAAGAATCGCCGCTACCGCACCCCCGATGTCGTCGGGTAGACCGACCCTGCCGAGGGCGGTTTGAGAGGCGATCTGTTCGTTGAGATCCTGATTATCTCGTACCGCGCCTCCTCCGAAATCCGTCTCGATGGCTCCGGGGGCCAGCACGTTGACCGCGATCCTTCTCGACCCCAACTCTTTAGCTTGGTATCGAGTGAGCACCTCGACAGCACCTTTCATAGAAGCGTAGGCGGCATATCCGGGATAGGCAAACCGGGCCAGGCCGGAAGAGATATTGAGAATACGCCCGCCATCGTTCATGTGGGGAAGCAGTCGGTTGGTGAGGAAAAACGGTCCCTTGAAATGCACCCGGACCAACTCGTCGAACTCCTCTTCGGTGGTCTCGGTGACAGGCTTATGGATACCAATCCCCGCATTGTTCACAAGATAGTCGAACTTGTCGACTCCCCACTTTTCTTGTAAAGCTGCGGCGACGTTGTCCGCGAACTCCCCGAAAGTTTTGCTCTGCCCCACATCCAACTGCAGAGCCACGGCCGTTCCGCCGAGCGACTCAATTTCCTGAACAACAGTCTCAGCCTCATCCGCGGAGCTTCGATAGGTCAGCAAAACCCCAACTCCGACTTTAGCCAAATGGAGGGCTGCGTTGCGACCGAGCCCTCGACTTCCTCCGGTAATTAAAGCAATTTTCATCTTACTTATCTCCTCTCTCTTTCCGAAATCATAAAAGAATTATTTTTCTGGATAAACCGGCAATCCTTAGATAAACTGTTCGTAATTCTTGAACAATGGAGAAGCTGTGGAACAGATTGAAGCGATGAAAATCTTCATGAGAGTAGCGGAACTGCGAAGCTTCACCCAGGCTGCCGAAAGTCTCTCTCTCCCCAAGGCAAACGCTTCGGTTGCTGTCGCTCAGTTGGAATCGAAACTGGGCACGCGGCTACTGAACCGCACCACTCGCCGCGTGTCGGTGACACCGGACGGCCAGATGTTCTACGAGCGATGCCGGGTCTTGGTGGCCGACATGGACGACCTGGAGAACATGTTCGCCGAAGTCGGAGAGTTGAGAGGCCGGTTGCGCGTGGATATGCCACTGAAGCTTTCCAGGAAGGTGATCGCCCGTTTGGGAGAGTTTCTGGAGAGGCATCCCCAGCTGGAGCTTGAGCTGAGCACAACCGATCGCATGGTGGACGTTGTAGCAGAGGGCTTTGATTGCGTCCTCAGAGTCGGGGGATGGAGACCGGGCAGCGACCTCAACTACAAGGAGCTCGGCACCTTTGCCATGGTCAACTGCGCGAGTCCCGCTTATCTGGAAAGGTATGGAATCCCAAAGAATCTCGACGAGCTGAAAGACCATCACCTGATCCACTATCTCACCTCGATGGGAGAGCGGACCTCCGGATTTGAGTACTGGGACGGCAAGAGAAATCGCGAGGTTCCCATGAAAGGCAACATCGCCGTCAACAACTCTGACGCCTATCAGACAGCCTGCCTGGCCGGTCTCGGATTCATCCAGGTGCCCTGGACAGGAGTCGATGAACTCGTGAACGAGGGGCAATTAAAGACTGTTTTGCCGGAGTACACGGCCAAACCCATGCCGGTGCGGTTGGTCTATCCCGGTGGTCGCCGTCTCACCCGACGGGCTCGGGTTTTCCGGGACTGGTTGGTAAAGACGTTGGGGTTGACCGATTGATTCAAATCGGCCCAATAGGCCTTAGTTCAGACTTTCAGCCCAGGCTTGAGCCGTGGCCCCCAGGTCTCGAGAGGCTTGAGCCTCCCTTGCGAAACTTCCCACCTCATATCGGGCGGTCGCCAACTCTTCGCTACCTAAATCCTGATCTCTCGAGTTCATGACAGCGTCAAATCCGCAGAGCAAGGCTCCTCCTCCGATAATCGCAGGCACCCATCCAGGCAATCCAGGCGCGGCCAGCGCCAGCGCGACTCCGGCCCCCCCGGCCAGCAGGGCGCTGCCCATTTGAATTCGGAGAGTCTTCTTTCGAGACGCCGTGAGTGACTCTACTTTCTCTGCGGCCCCCGCACTAGCGCCCTCATACTGTCCTGCGTGGCGGTCCAGGACATCGGCGATATCCTGGGCCGACAGCAGCACCTGCTGCGGCTTTTTGGCGGCAAACAGCTCTTGCATCTGCTCGCTTTCGTCTTTCAAATGACGAGATGCTTGAGTTCCCAGCTCGGTATCGACGCCGGGACAGTATGGATGGAGTCCCTGAGTGGAGCCGCCGGCTTCGGCCTTGGACAGATAGGTGTCGATGGCACGCCCCAGATCAGCGATGGAAGGACCCACACCCGCCGTCTCCGGCAAAGAGGGGGAGACGTCGTAGGTCGGACCCCAGGAGGCTTTTGGGACGTGGCATTTAGTACTTGTAATATTCATGAGTAAGTTCTTCAAATCAAAAATTTGAGATAAGGTCGCTGGTCCGCAGAGAGTCTCCCCCCGGAGGCGATTGAATACTAAACTTTTCTATCACGAAATACGTTACAGAGTTTTGAACAGCTGGTCGGGACCCAACTTGACATGAAACTCTTCCGCAATATATACCTCGGGAATCTATTCAGCCTCAATGAGTAAGACTAATGTGTTGGGATGAAGTTTACCCGAGTCCTAATTGTGTTAGTTTGGTTGATGGCCGTGCCAGGCTGTGTCGTCACGGGACGAGCTGTGAGCCAAAGCTTGAATCAGAACCCCCATACCCGAGAAGGGGCGGTGGAAGTGTCGAGCGACGCTGATGCCCAAGAGTTTTATCCCATCGCCTTCCTCCCCCGTGGAAATGTAGAAGAAGCTTACTTTCTGTTGCAGAAAGGTCGACAGGGCCGTCTTCTTGACCAACAGGAGGGTACTCTATCGATAGACGCTGCATCGCTCAATGACCTGAACGACAGACTGGCCGTCGAGGCCTCAGACATGAACGGACGAGTGGAGATCGAGAGCGGACCCGACGGACCGACCCTCAAAGTCTCTGTCGAGGATACGGGAAACCGTGGGCTTGACTACCTCACCAGTTGGTATTCGGTATCCGACGATGGTCGAAGTTGGACTCTGCTCGCCACTCGCCGTGTCGAGGCCAGTTTGATGATACCCTTGGCGGCGGGTTTCCTCATTTCGTTCGGTTTGGCGTTTGCTATTACGCAAGCCCTGAAGCGGAAGTCGAAGCCGTCCTAGGAGCCCGTGTGGGTAATCGGACCGAGCCAAGTGGGCTCCTAGGAAGAGGCTGTCAAAGTTCAGGAAGCTCGCTCCCCTTAGAGAGGGCTTCTTCGTCACTCTTGAGTAGCCTAAGGAGCGACACGTTATAGCCCAGATTCAGCAGGAGTGAGAGCGAAGAAATGAGAGCTGCGGGTCCTCCCATCAACAGACCCCTAAAGCATGTTGAAAGGGCCGCTGCAACCATGCTCAGCCAAATAAGTCGCCTGGGCCAGGGCGACTCTTCGTGAAGCAGTGAGCGATAGCGAAAGGCGACGTATGCGTAGCCCAAGCAAGCCGCAGCTTGAGCCAGCTGGGCGCCCAGCAAAAGCGGCTTCGCAAAGGGGCTAAACCAGCTGCCATCGTAGGCCGCCACAACCTCTGAGACTAGAGGCAGATAGCCGAGCATTAGGAAAAATCCGATGACTCCGAAAAATCCAAAGTAGAGGCGGATTCTAAGGTGTGGCACTCGCATCTAAACCAGATTCCATCAGCGAGCTATCCCTCCTTTCAGGACGACACCCTCCAAAGTTCAAGAAACGTTAACTTCCAAGGCTCCGATTCCACTCTGACGACATACTTTGTCGATATTTTATCGTGGGGGGATGAAACTAGAGGAAGATATCCATGGAGATCCAGACCCGACCGATAAAACAACAAAGCAATCGAGTGAGCGCGAAGCGGCCAACGTCCTCGCCACCCGATGATGTGCAAGACAGCTTTGTTTCGGACACTTCCTCCAAAATCGGCGACTTCTACGACCGAGCGAAAGATATGGCCAAACGCGCTCTCAAGGGTCTGGCGCGCCCGAAGCTGCCACTCTATAAAGACGGCGACGGTCCTTACGGCGCCAAGATAGAACGACTGGACTTCAAAGACGAGAGCCGCGGCCGAGAGATCCCGCTGGTCGTCTACAGCCCGGAGAACAAAGAGGGACTTGAGAAGTCACCCGTAGTGGTCTTCTCCCACGGTCTAGCAGGCAACGAATATACCTATCGATACTTCGGGAAACACCTGGCCAGTCACGGCTACACCGTTCTGCAGCCTACCCACGTGGGTAGCAACACTTCGTCCTTCATCAAGACGCCGGGCATCAATACTTTCAGTCAAAACGAGCTTATCGATCGCGGAAAAGACGTCTCTTTCGCCCTGGATCTGCTCGAACAGGGCAAGCTGCCCCCCGAGGTTAGTGAGAAGGTCGACCTGGACAACGTGGCCCTCGCCGGTCATAGTTTCGGCGCTCTGACCGCCCAGGCCCTGGCGGGAGTGGAAGTGACCGACCACGAGGGTCACAGGGTTCCGATCAACGACGACCGATTCGATGCGTACATCGCCATGAGCCCTTATGGAGATTCTCTTCCCACCCATCTGCTGGGCATGAACCCGAAGACGTTCGAAAAGATCGAGAAACCGCTTCTGACCATCTCCGGAGATCACGACCGGCTCTTCACCGGGGCAGAAGGCCCACGAGTTCACCGAGATACCTTCAACGGCGCTTCCAGCAACCACAAGTATCACCTGGAGATCGACAAGACACTACACGCCTCTTTTGCCCAGGTCTTCGGGGTGGTGGGCGTGACGGCCGCCATGACCAACAGCACTTCGCTCGCCTTTCTGGACGCTCATCTTCAGGGGAGCGAGAAAGCTCACGACTATTTGGTGGAAGAGCTGCCCAAGGTGGCACGCTCTCGGAAGTCGGACGCTTTCATCGGCCCGCATCGGAACGGGGCGGCGTAGAAAGGTCGTAACCACCATCATTCAGAACCCTCCCCACATCGGAGAGAGGGAGTACAAAGATGGAACCGTTGATGATTACGACAGCCGAAGAGGCCGAGGAGTTTATTCGAAACTCCAACACCCACAATGTGAAGGTGGGCGTGTTCGACATGGACGGAGTGCTTCGGGGTAAATATGTCTCGAAAGGCAAGTTTCTTTCCGCTCTGAAAAACGGATTCGGCTTCTGCGACGTGGTGATGGGTTGGGATTCCAACGACCAGCTCTACGACAACGTGGAATTCACCGGATGGCACACCGGCTATCCCGACGCGCAAGTCCGCGTGATCCCGGAGTCGATTCGTCCGCTCCCCTTGGAGAACGACGGCTTTCTCTTTATGGGTGAGTTCATCGGGGAAGCCGAAGCGGTTTGTCCCCGCGGTATCCTGAGAAAAGTGGTCGAGAAAGCCCGCGATATGGGTTTCGAACCTTTCTCCGCCTTCGAATACGAGTTCTTTCTGTTTTGCGAGAACCCCCATTCGGTCCGGGAGAAAGGCTATCGAAACCTGGTCCCCTGGACTCCCGGCAACTTCGGCTACTCCGTTATTCGCAATTCCGTCTACTCCGGCTTCTATCACGATCTGCTCGATATGTGTCGAGAAATGGACTTCGAGCTGGAGGGCTTGCACACGGAGACGGGACCGGGTGTCTTGGAAGCGGCCATAGCCGTGGACGAGAGCGTGAAGTCAGCCGACAAGGCGGCTTTATTTAAAACGTTCACCAAAGTCTTGGCTCAGCGTCACGATTTGATGGCGACCTTTATGGCCAAATGGTCTCCCAAGTATCCCGGACAGAGCGGTCATATCCACATCAGCCTGCAAGACCTGGACAAGGGCAACGTTTTCCACGATCCCGAAGGGGAGTTTGGGATGAGCAAGATTCATCGCCATTTCACCGCCGGCTGTCAAAGACTGATGCCGCAGATCCTGGCCATGGTGGCCTCGACCGTGAACTCCTACACCCGTCTTATCCCGGGCTACTGGGCTCCCACCAACCCCACCTGGGGCTCGGAGAACCGCACCTGCGCTCTCAGGGTGATCGGCGGAGATCCGAAAGCCCAGCGTCTGGAGTACCGGATCGCCGCCGCCGACGCCAATCCTTACCTGGCTCTGGCCGCGGCCCTTCTGTCGGGTCTCTACGGAATCGAAAACGAACTGGAGCCGAGCGCTCCCATCCAGGGCAACGCCTACGATCTCCCCCCCGACCCGGAGACGGCCTTGCCGACCACTTTGTGGGAAGCGGCCCAGCGTCTGAGAGAGTGCAAGCCGGCACGGGAAGTCCTGGGAGACGCCTTCGTCCATCATTTCGCGGCCACCAGAGAGTGGGAAGAGCGAGAGTTTCGCAAAGCTATCACAGATTGGGAGATGGAACGCTATTTTGAAATCATCTGAAGTCATTCAAGTGGTCTCGCCGGGCGACGGCTCGGTGGTCTTGGAGCGCCCTGCCGCTAGCGAACGGGAAATCCGGCGGGCCGTCCAGGCCGCGAGGACGGCCCAAACGCGATGGGCCGATCTGCCACTGGAAGAGCGTCTCGAGTACCTCTCCAAATTTACCGACGCCCTGGTGGCGAAAAAGGATGAGATCGCCCCCGAACTGTCCCGGATGATGGGCCGTCCGATCTCTCAGGCCCCGGGCGAATTGCGCGGATTCGAGGAGCGAGCTCGCAAGATGATAGAGCTGGCTCCGCAAGCGCTCTCGTCGATCACGGTCGACGAATACCGGCGAGTGGACCGCCTTCCCCACGGACTCGTCTTCGTAGTGGCGGCCTGGAACTATCCCTATCTCATCGCGGTCAACAGCGTGGTGCCGGCCCTGGCCGCGGGTAACGCTGTTATCCTGAAGCACTCCTCGCAAACGATTCGCTGCGCGGAACGGTTTGCCGAAGCGTTTGAGGAAGCCGGACTGCCGGAGGGAGTTTTTCAGGTCCTCCATCTCACCCACCAATCCACCGAGGAGATGATTTCGAAAGGTCTCTGTGACGTGGTCAGTTTCACCGGCTCGGTGGACGGCGGCAAAGCCCTGCACAAAGCGGCGGGCGGGACCTTCACTCCGATGGGATTGGAGCTGGGAGGTAAAGACCCGGCCTACGTCAGGTCCGATGCCAACCTGGAGTTCTCAGCTGAGAATCTGGCTGACGGAGCGTTTTTCAACAGCGGGCAGTCGTGTTGCGGTATCGAGCGCATCTACGTGCACGAATCGGTGTTCGACGAGTTCGTGGATCTGATGATCATGCAGGCCCGAAATCTGAAGCTGGGCGACCCTCTGGATCCTCAGACCACGATGGGACCTTTGGTGAGAGAGCGTGCCGCCGATTTCGTCCGAAAGCAGATGAAGGGGGCTGAAAACAAAGGCGCCCAGGCTCTCCTTAAAAAGGGGTTGGGAGAGGGCGCTTACCTGCCGGCCGAGATCTTTATCGATGTCCATCATGGCATGAAGCTGATGACCGAAGAAACGTTCGGACCGGTGGTGGGCGTTATGTCGGTCTCCTCCGATGAAGAGGCCGTACTGCTGATGAACGACAGTCGGTACGGGCTCACCGCCTCCATCTGGACCCAGGACCTCCATCGGGCCGATCGGCTGGGAAGACAGATACAAACCGGTACCGTCTTCGCCAACCGCTGCGACTATCTTGATCCGTCGCTGGCCTGGACCGGGGTGAAGGATTCCGGCCGAGGCTGCACCCTATCTTTGATAGGCTACGAACAACTCACCCGACCCAAATCTTTTCATCTTCGAAAGGCACCGTAATGCAAGGAAACTGGAACTACCCCACTCCCATTCGATTTGGAGCGGGAAGAGTGAAAGAGGCGGGAGACGCCTGCCTCGAACTGGGGATGAAAAAGCCCCTCATCGTGACTGACGCCGATCTGGCCGAGCTTCCCCCGGTCGCCCACACGAAGCAGGCCTTGGAGAGTGCCGGTCTGAGCTACGAACTGTTCGCTCGGGTGCGAGCCAATCCCGACGGGGAAGTGGTTTCCGAGGGCGTCGAAGCCTACAAAGCGGCCGGTTGCGACGGCGTCCTGGCCCTGGGCGGCGGCAGTCCGCTGGACGCGGGAAAAGCGATTGCTTTGATGGTCGGCCAGACCCGCCCGCTCTTCGACTTCGTGGATGAGGGCGATAACTACAAACGAGTCAACACCGACGGTGTGGCCCCGATAGTGGCCATCCCCACGACCGCCGGTACAGGCTCCGAAGTCGGCCGGGCTTCCATCATCACCAACAGCACCAGCAAGCTCAAGCTCATCATTTTCCATCCCCTGATGTTGCCCGGACGGGTGATCGCCGATCCCGAACTGACGGCGGGGATGCCGGCCAAGCTCACCGCCGCCACCGGGATGGACGCTCTGGCCCACAACCTGGAAGCGTTCTGCGCCCCCACCTTCCATCCCATGGCCGAAGGAATCGCGCTGGAAGGGATGAGACTTATCTCTGAAGCCCTGGAAACGGCGTACAAAGACGGCTCCAATATCGAAGCGCGATCGAAGATGCTGGCGGCCTCCCTAATGGGTTCGGCGGCCTTCCAGAAAGGGCTGGGAGCCATCCACTCCTTGAGCCATCCTCTGGGCGGAAAGTACGGTACTCACCACGGACTGCTGAACGCGGTGTTGATGCCGTACGTTCTCGAATTCAACAAAAAAGCTTTAGGGCAGAAGTGGCAACGGATGCAGCAAGTGCTAGGCGAGGACCCGCTGGAGTGGGTCCTTGGTCTGCGCCTGCGACTCGCCATCCCCAACACTTTGAGCGAGGTCGGCATCCCTGAGGAAGCGATCGAACTCGCCTCGGCTGCCAGCCAGGACCCCAGCGCCTCCACCAACCCCGTTCCCCTGGACGACGCCACTCACCGCCAACTCTTGGAAGACGCTCTGAGCGGCTTTCTGAAAGCTCGCCAGTTGGCATGAGCGCTCCCGTAGCTCTCGTCGTCACGCTGACAGGACTGCGTTCCGGCCTACCTTTTCTGGCCGTTGTTTTCGGCCTGGTCGCGCTCGTGATTTCCATCTGGGCGGCCATCCAGTATTTCCTACGCCAGTCCTTGCCTCAACACTCCGGCTCTGTCGAGATCGAGGGGATTAAGGGCACCGTCACCATCTCTCGCGACAGCTACGGAGTCCCCACCATCGAGGCGAAAAGCCTGCACGATGTCCTGTTCGGCCAGGGGTTTGCCCAGGCCCAAGATAGGCTTTGGCAGATGGAGCTCAACCGTCGGGTGGGAGCAGGACGGTTGGCCGAAATTTTTGGGGAGCAGGCGCTGCCCGCGGACATCTTCCTCCGACGACTGGAGTTGAGGGTCGCGGCTAAGAAAGATCTGGACGCCCTGACTGACGAGGAACTCGAAATCCTCAAGGCCTACTGTGCGGGCGTCAACGCCGGTATGAACTCTCTGAAGACGATGCCGGTGGAGTTCCGACTGCTCAGGATTGCACCGGAAGCTTGGAAGCCGATCGACACTCTCACCTGGGTTCAGGTGATGTCCATGGATCTTTGCAGCAATTGGGAGCAAGAGCTTTTGCGAGCCCGATTGCTGGAAGAGATCGGTCCCGACGGCGCCGAGCTTCTGCATCTCTTCCCCAAAAAGGCAGCCCAAACCGTGCCTCCCGCCACGCTAGGTGAGGAAGCGATCGAAGGGCTCTGGAATCTGTATGAGGAGGCCCGCGAGTATCTCCCCAACGGCGGCTTACCCGGCGGCAGCAACGCCTGGGTCGTGACCGGCGCTCGAACAGAGTCCGGCAACCCGCTCTTGGCCAACGACCCTCACCTGATCGGTCGCATACCCTCCATTTGGTATGAAAGTCGCCTGGTTTGCGATGAGTTGGACGTCAAAGGGGCCTGCTTTCCGGGAGTTCCGTTCGTGGTGATCGGAGCCAATCAAAAGGTCGGCTGGGGTATTACCAATTCCTACGCCGACACCCAGGACCTTTTCTTAGAAAAGCTCTCGGGAGATGAGTACGAGACGGAGAGCGGCTTAAAGAAGCTCGAGACTTTTGAAGAACGGATCGCCATTCGGGACAAATCACCTCATATCGAGCAGCTTCAGCGAACGCGACACGGTCCTCTGCTGTTTCGAAACGAGGATTCGGGCCTCTCGCTCAAATGGAAGAACTACGACGAGTCTCACCCCATTCAGACCTTGAAGCGGATGAATCTCGCCTCCAACACGGCCGAGTTCAAAGAGGCGTTGAGAGAGTGGCAGGCCCCGTCCAGCAACTTTGTGTTCGCCGACGTCGAGGGCAACATCGGTTATATCATGGCAGGCCAGGTCCCGATTCGAAGGAAGGGCACCGGCCTGCTCCCCTCCGTGGGCTGGACGGGAGAGTATGAGTGGGAGGGCATCATCCCGTTCGAAGAGTTGCCCCAGGTCGACAATCCCAAGTGCGGATACATCGTCACCGCCAACAATCCGGTTGTGGACCGGAGCTTCAAGCACCACATCAGCTGGGACTGGATGAACCCCGTGCGAGCTCATCGCATCGAAGAGTTGCTGCTTTCCCGAGACAAATTGGATGTCGATTTCTTTCGCGAGATGCAGACCGATGTGCATTGTCAGACGGGATTACGCTTTGCCAAAGCTTGCGAAAAGATGACCTTCGAGGATGAACAGGCCCGGAAAGCCCAGGCTTATCTGGCCGCATGGGACGGAAGCGGCAAGCCGGAAAGCGGAGAGATGGCGCTCTATCAGATGACCATGCTGTCGACTCTGGTCAACTTCCTCTCGGCGATCCTGGGCAACGACCTCTGCTACCAGTTTCTCGGCCAGTCCAGCAATCCGGTTAGCGTGATGTCGGGTCACACCGGTCGCTACACTCTCTGGCTGGTCCAACTCCTAGAAGACCCGGACCATCAAAAGCGACTGGCGGAGCTCTGGCCCGAGGTACCGGCATTGGAGCAAATCATTGAAGAAGTGCTCAGCGAAGGCTATCGACTCTTGCGTCAAATGTACGGCCCCCAGCCGGAGCTTTGGCAATGGGGCTTCCTCCATCGACTTCAGTTCAAACATCCCCTGGGCGTCAACCGACTTTTGAACAAGATATTCAACGGCCCCACCGTGGGCGCGGGTGGTGACACCGACACCGTTTTTCAAACCGCGGTCAGCCCCCACGCACCCTATGCCGCGGAGTCCTGGTGTCCCTCCTACCGTCACATCGTGGAGTTGGGACAAGAAATCTCCTACCACTCGGTGCTACCGACCGGTCAGTCCGGCCATCCGGCCAGCAAGAACTACATGGATCAGTTTCTCCTGTGGAGCGAAGGTCTCATGAGAAAACCCGGCCGATCCGGCCGGGTTTTGGAACTCATACCTAAGAGATAATGGCTTTGATATCTATTGCTTACGAACGCTGGTTTTGTGTCCCGTGGCTTTCTGATGAGCCTCCGCTGCTTTCACAGCGTCCGAGCGGTTTTGATAGGTAGCGTTGAGATCGCCTTTCGAACAGACCGCTTTGAAAACGGACGCCCGAGCGACCTCGTAAACTTCCATCTGATGAACATGCCCGCAATTATCGTGCTGGTGCACGACCGGCTCATCCACCTGAGGTGAGGAACCGAGCGTCGATGCTATCATTATGGCTGCGAGTAGACTCTTCATATATCAGCCTCCTAGGGAAGTATAACTCACGGCAGTTGGAGTGTCATGACCGTTTCTGACAAGATCGGCTCCGACACCACCTCACCCCTGGAGTCCAACCGGGCTCTTAAATGCGTCTTCAGCACCGTGGCAAGTTGGTCTGCCTCCTCCACATTCAGGGGCCAGATGTACTCCGTCTTTTCGGTCAAGGCCTTAAGGGCCTTCCCATCGGGGGAAAAGCGTATCTCGTGGACCTCACCGGGACAGGAGAAGGCGGGAGTGGTGGGATAGCTGGAATCGACCCCCCACAAACGGACGACCGCGCCGGAGGGGCTTTCCTGCGAAGCGGTCGCCAGAATCTCCCCCGAGGGATGAAAGGCCACGGCTTTCGCCGGACCGTTCAAAAGTATCGGTCTTGAGGCCTCCGTGCCGGTCCTGGTGTTCCACAAACGAACCGTCCTGTCCTCAGAGGCTGTGGCCGTGAGGTCTCGCCCAAGATGGCTATCGTAGTCGTTGATCACGACGTTCTCGCCGTGCGAGAGTTTAACTCCGGATGGGAGCTTGACGCCGTTCGGCCAGGACCGATCCGGGGGATTGCCCCGGTCGTTCGATCTGCTTTCGGGGGGAAAGAAACTCCAAGCCCGCACGGCACCGGGATGGACCGCCGTGTTCTGACGAGCGCTACCGGAAGCGCTATAGACGGTATTCTGCGGCCCAAACTCCACCTTCTCCACCGGGCCGTCGTGGGGCCAGGGTCCGGCCACCTGAGCGCCGGTCGAGATATCCCATACCTGCACCGTCCCGTTGGCCTCGACATCGGACCACAGATTCTCTGCCTCACCGGTAGCCACGGCCAGCAGAGCGCCCTCCTCATCCCTGGCCAGACTGGTGACGGGTCGTCTATGAAAGAAAGTCTGGACCGGAGCCTCCGTCTGCAGGTCCCACAGTGTGGCCGTGCCGTCCTGGCAACCGGCCACCAGCAGATCGTCGGACACCAGGCACATGGTGTTCACCCTGGAGTCGTGGACCAGGTGCTTGACCCGGTCCCCCGTGCTCGCGTCCCAGATCGAGAGAGTGTGGTCGTCGGAAGCGGAAAGCAGATAGCGACCGTCGGCGGAGAAGCGCAATTCGTTAATCTCCGCCTGGTGAGTCAGCTCGAACGGCAGCTTTCGTCCCGTCCCCATCTCCCACAGGCCGATCGTGACCGGAGTCGTGAGAGCCGCCAGGACGGGCTTGGAAGGATGAGTCGCCAACACCTGGCGCACCTCGAGGTTGGGACGAAAGTCCTGGAGAGGTTTCTCCTCGCCGCTCTCCACCTGCCACACCTTCACGGCGCCTCGCACGTCGGCGGTGGCCAGCAACTTGCCTTTATCACAAAAGGCGAGAGCGGTAATACTCGGCTCGAAATCTCCGGTCAAATGACTGAACTCTTGACCGAGTTTCATCGACTCCACGTCGAAAGCCCGCGCCTTCCCATCCCAGGAGGCGGTCGCGAGGGTCTGGCCGTCGGGACTGAGCAGCACCCCGCTCACGTGCGCCGGATGTTTGAGAGAAGCGATCTTCGTGCCCTCCACGGCATCCCAGGTAGCCACCTCTCCATCGGCCGAAGCGGTGACCAGCACTTTTCCATCGGCGAGGGCCAGGTCGGTCACTCTATCCTGATGGGGGAAAAGCTTCCCCAGGCTTCGGAAATGGAGTCGCTGTAGGAGGGGGAGGCTGCCTGGCCTGTACTTCAGGGCTTCCAGCCAGTCGAGATAAGCTTCCTCCAATCTTCCGCTTTCGTGGGCGTGAATGCCGGAGGTCGAGAGCGACAGAAACTTCGTCTCGTTTCGGCTCATCCAGGCTCCGCTGATGGCCACCACGACAAGCACCAGCAATCCCAGCGCCAGCTGCACACTTCGTCGCCGCAAAGCCATACTCACCAGATAGCTGGGTTTCCAGGGTTTTCGACAGAAGAGAGGCTCGTTGTGGCGGCGCCGCTCCAGGTCGAGGAGAACGGCGTCGATACTCGGGGTGCGAGCCTCAGGATCGAGAGATAAGCAGCTCTCCACGATGGCGGCGAGTTGGCTATCCGCTTTCGGATTGAGTCGCGCTATCGGCTCCAACCGGTTCGTCTTGACGGCCTCCAAGTACTCGGTGAGAGAAGGTTTCTCAAGGCCCGCCATTCGGGGTATTTTGCCGGTCAGCAGCCAGTAGACCGTGGCGCCGAAGCCGTAGACGTCCCAGCTCACGGACGGGCTGCTGCGAGACTTCTCGTCGCACTGCTCGGGAGCCATGAAGCCGATGGTGCCCATGGCCACTCCGTGCCCGGTTCGGCGGGCCTGTCCCAGGTCGGCGATGCGGATGTCGCCTCCCGAACTCAAAAGAACATTGGAAGGCTTGAGATCGCAGTGAATGACACCTTTGGAGTGGATGAAAGCCAGCGCCTCGGCCATCTGCCACATCCATTTTTCGACTCGCTTGACTTCAGGCGCCGCGCTCTCCAAAGCTTGCTCCAGCGACCCGCCTTCGGCCAGCGGCATGACGATATAGGGCGGATTACTTTCGAGCTGAGCATCCAGAATCGTCAGGGTATGTGGATGTTCTTCGATCTCTCGTAGAAAGTCGAGCTCACGACGGAAGTAGTCCCAATTGAGGTTCTCTCCCTGGTCCACGATCTTGAGCGCGACCGACTGGCCTGTTTGCTCTCTCTCCGCTTTCCAGACGGCTCCGAAAGTGCCGCGGCCGATCTCACAGACCAGCTTGTAGCCCGGTATTTCGACGAGTGTCAGGCTTTGCGAGGCTCGCCGCAGGCTCTCTCTGGTATCCAGAGAGACGCCGATAGTATCGGCGGGCACCTGCCGGTCGTTCATCCCCAGGGACCTTTGAGAGCGCAACTATCTCCGCGCACTCTGCGACACCAATCCTCCAGTACCGAATGCAGTTCCCAGCGACCGGCCAGAGGCCAGACACCGCTACGCATACCCTCGTCCAGTTTATCCACCACTCTTCCCCAAGGGAGCCCCATAATCGGCTTAAAGTACCGATTGAGCTGTTTATCGGAGAGACCCAACTCGAGGATGAGAGCGCTACTGGACAGAGGGATTTCCCTGTTCATACGGTTCTCATACCAAGCCACTAGGCCCAGACAAGCGTGAAAGAATCGGGTCAGCTTCTGCCCGTGAATGTCGCGGCCTCGAATAATGGTGGACTCTTCCGGCTCCAGACCTTCCACCAGAATCTTCCTCACCCAGTCGACGGCGTCTCCCAGATAATCGCCTAACACCAGAAGCCCTCGCAGCCATTCCAAGGCCGCTCGCGACGCATCTTCCGTCCATTGGTCGGCCTCCAAGCCGTCCGCAAAGAGAGAGCGTATATCGACCGTATCAAGCTCGCCGTCGAAGCGACGCCAGCTCAGTCCGATCCCTGAATCCACGGCCTCCTTGTCTTGGCGTTGCAAGACGTCCACCAACTGCAGGTAGCTCTGTCCTTCGATCACGATCGCCTGCAGATCGGCCACCTCTTTGAATCGCTGGCGATACATCTGGAGGGCCGGGCCCCAGGCCGTTGCCGGATTCTGCTTGATGGTCTTGCTGAGTTCTTCTCCGCAAACAGCCGAGAGTTCGCGCGCTCGACGGCCCTTGATCAACCCGACCTGACCGGAAGGGATAGTGGAGTCTCTCATCGCCAGCAGAAAGCCCATGAAGGTCTGGGCGTAGGCGTCTTTATGAAAAGCCGAGGCGTCCATACTGTAGACGGAAAAGCCAAACGGGTGGAATCGGTCTCTGCCAAACAGACGAGAAACGAAAATGGCGCCGTGCATCAACCCTCTGGGATCGTATCCGCGAAGCTCCGGGGTCATCGGAGCATATTTGTTGTCCTGCTCGAAACGACAGTCCACCAGCACCAGATCCGGCTCTTGCTCGGCAAAGAGGTTGTCGCACCAAAGGCGGAGATGCTGGGCCCAGGTGCCCAGTGACGGGTCGCTCTCGTTCTCGTCGTAAGGAACCTTCTGAAGCTCCAGGTAGCGAGTCTCCAGTTCCGTCACGGGATCGTCGTCGATCAACATCAGCCTCAGTTTACGAGCCAACAGAGTTTCTCCAGTCTTCTAGTAGCTGTCCGAAGTGGTAAGACCACCGGTGCTTTACCAATACGACGTGGGGAGCCGAGGTCTTCCCCGCAACCTCCTCGGGATGGGTCCCTACCAGACCGCCCAACAAGCTCTGCTCCAGAGCGCGGATTCTCTCCAAGCTTCGCGACCTTGGTATCGAACCGTCCGGTGCGGTGACCACCGGTTGAAGTATCTCCAGAGCCACGGAGCCGTCGCTTATCTGAATATCCAGGCGGACGACCCTCTCTTCGGGAGCCAGATCGGCCAGATCTTCCCGGTCTTCGCGACCGCTGCCGGTAGACTGGGGGTATTTCCGTACGTTGCTCAACACCTCTAATAAACCGACCGTGAGAGCCAGAGTTTTGTCGAAAATACCGGGCACGTCGTCCAGCGGAGGCAGGCTGCTCAAACCGGAAACTTTGGGTACCTCCTCGCCGTCCAGGGTCCAGGGAAAGAACGTCTCTTCGGGGCTCGAGTGGTAAGTGTAAGAGACGAGCGAAAGGAGACACTCTCGGAGTTCTTGGCTGGAGACTCCAGCCTTCTTGACCCAGCTCGCCAACAGTTCTTTGTGAGCCTTCTCACCTCGCTTTTTGTGCAGAGAGATCGCCTGCGAGATGCCCCAAACCGGCAACAGATGGCCGAGCACTTGTTTCACTTCGGGCTCGGTGGACGGATCGGACCAGAGTTGCAGCGCTCCCGATGTCTTGAAGAGAGTGCCGATATGGTGACCGAACACTCCCAAAAGGTTGGAGTACTCGCTGCCTTGTTGGATCACGATGTGATGCCCCACCATCTCGCAAACCAGGTCTACCAGTGTCGCCCGTTCTTCCAACGCTTCTCGGCTCAGAGTTCCCGTACCGGCGGCTGCCATCACGTACTGGGATTCCAGTCCGGAGACAGGGGTGGCGATCACCCAGGGGTTGTTGCTGTTCAGGGTGAGTTCGGAATGTTGGTCCATGTCGATCTCGTCGGAGATCGAGGTGACGGTATCGCCGCTCCTGGCGCACTCGCTGAGGGTGGAGGGAAGGATTTCAAAGGGTGCCTCAGGCGGGTCTTTGTCGATCAGTCGGTAGAGTCCGGA
>Ga0207914_100214_pt1 | contig 28765 bp, 23 predicted proteins | sample DeeseametaMP2497_FD_184171 | JGI IMG/M metagenome (GOLD analysis project Ga0207914, IMG submission 184171) | Marine microbial communities from East of Antigua and Barbuda, Atlantic Ocean - MP2497 (SPAdes) | ecosystem: Environmental > Aquatic > Marine > Oceanic | place: East of Antigua and... | reverse complement strand
GCGGCGCCGCATGCTCATTAGAACGGCGGCAGAACGTGAACCCCTCCTCGGGAAACCGGGGCATGCCGCAGGAACTCGCATGGGCATGCCGGAGGACGCTGCATGACAGGCAAACGCCCAACTGAATACCAGCCTGCCCCCGAAAATCGCGTGACATGCCGTGGCAACCCGCATGGCCATGCCGGAGGACGCTGCATGACCGGCAACGGCCTAACTGAACACTAGCCTGCCCTCGAAAATCGCGCATGCCGTATCAACCCGCATCGCCATGCCGGAGGACGCTGCATGACCGGCAGGCATTCAGCACAACGCGTGTATATGAAAAAGCCCGGGTCGAAACCCGGGCCTTTCCGTCGTCGGTCTAGACTTACGTGGACTAGGCCGCGTTTTGTCCCCCACCGTTCTTGAGTGCGAGAGCTCTCTCCAGAGCTTCCTGCGGGTCAACCACTCCGGAACCCTGGCTGTTGGCGTCGTCGCCGGAGGCCAATTTGTCGGCCGTGCTCATGAAGATTTCTTTCACTTGAGCCGGAGTCAGGTCTTGGTTGGCAGAGAGGATGGTCGCCACTACCCCGGCCATAACCGGAGTCGCCATCGAAGTTCCGCTGATAGTGATGTAGCTCTGACCCAGGTGAGGTACGGGAGCGTGGTCGAGGGCGGAGCCGATTGCGTTGGCCGCTGTGATAGCTACACCGGGCGAAAGGATGTCCGGCTTGGTCAGTCCGTCGTGGGCTGTGGGACCACGGCTGGAGAAGAAAGCGACCGAGTCGTCGTCACGAGTGACCGTACCGCCGTCGTTGAGGGCGCCGACGGTGAAAGCCTTGGGGTGGTTACCGGGAGTCCCGATAGTGGAAGGCTTGGGACCGGAGTTTCCGCCGGCTACCATCGCGATGATGCCTGCGTCGACGGCTTTGCCTACCGACTGAGCCACCGGGTCGTTCTGGTAGTTGGTGAAAGTCGGGCCGCCGAGCGACATGTTGATGATGTCGATGCCCAGTTCGTCCTTGTGGTCGACGGCCCAGTTGACACCCTTGATGATGTCCGAAAGACGGCCGCTTCCGCGCTTGTCCAGCACCTTGATTCCCACCAGGTCGGCCATAGGAGCCGCACCCATATACTGGCCCGCCGACATCTTGCCGTCGCCCTGAGCACAACCGGCAACGTGTGTGCCGTGTCCCTGGTCGTCGTAGTGCTCGGTTTTACCGGCGACCCAGTCTTTGAAGCCTTTGACTCGGTCGTTGTAGTCGGGGTGAGGAGCGATGCCGGTGTCGATCACGGCGATAGTGACGCCCTGACCTTTGTAGCCCTGCTCCCAGATTTTGTCCATACCGAGCGTCTTGACGGTGACGTCCAGCTCGCCCTTATTGGCTTCCGCACCGGAGGGGTGCTTCTCGAGAGCTTCTTTCATCTCTTCGGGACGGCTCAGTTCAACCGGATCCGACACGCTGACGGTCTCGTCGAAAGTGATGGTCACGCCTTTGGGCGCGTTTTCCACCAGCTTGGCGAAGGCTTCCGGAGTGACGTCGGCCGTGAAGCCGTCAATGATGTCGAGTCGCTCGACGTTTTTAGCTCCGGTCAGGTTGACGAAGTCGTTGGCAGCCGACACTTCGTCGCCGTTTTGAGCGGAGACGATGAGCTGCACCAGCCCTTCTTCATCTTTGACCTTCTCGGCCATCTGTTTGAGGTCCGCGCCAGGATTGGCCTGACGAAGGGACTGCGATACGTTGAATGTGTTTGTGTTGATCATTGTTCTTTATCCTTCAATCCTGGTCTATGCTTTCGCCTGACTCATATCCATATCGCCGCCGCCGACAGTTTTGACGAGCCATTCGGCGACAGGAGAGACGTAGTAGTGCTTCTGCTCACCGCTGTCGAGCTGCAGTTTGCGCTCGTCGGTGGTCATCGCCAGGACTTCTTCCTTGGCTTTCACAGCAGCGTTCTTGGAGGCGATCATTCCGTAGGCGGTCTTCACGAACGGAGCACCGACGGCGACCATACCGGCCGGCTGTTTGAAGGCCGACATCTGTTCAGTGGCTTTGCCCATCATCTCGGCGATGTGGATACCGGCCGCGGCGGTGACCGCGATACCGGAGAGGGTGTCGACCGAACCGTCGATGATGGCTTGCTTTTTGTTGACAAGCTTGTCGTCGGTAGCAGCTTTCACGATTTGCGAAGCTCCGAAGTAGGCGCGTCTCATTCCGCCGACCGGCGCCAACGGCACCGCGTACTTGGCGGGGATTCCCAGGTATCCGCCCGGCTCGTTTCCACGAGCGTAGGACCAGCCGTGGATGGCGCCGATGTTGCCGGCCACACCGAGGGCGAATTTTCCTACTCGCTTGGCAGCACCCAGAGCTTTGTGAGTTCTGACGATGCCGACGTTGCCGAGTCCCAGCGAACGGAGCTTGGCGTTGAATTCGCCTTCTTCCGATATACCTTTGAGGACTTCAGCCATCTTGGAGCTTTGAGCTATCGAAGTGTCGTTGTATCCGTGGAGCGGGTCGAAACCACGGGGTGCTTTCCAGCTGCTGTGCAGGTCGTAGCCGGCATCCAGCGGGAGGTAAGCGGTCAAGCCGGTGCTGTTTTCGCGGAACGCTCCGTGAGCGCTTTGGTCGATGACAGCCTCGGTCGTCGCCTTCAAGAGTTCGTCGGCCGCTTTGTGCACGTCCTCACCCAGTCGAGCGTCTTCCTTCAGCTTCTTGGCGAAGTGACCGACATCGCGGTAGTCGCCGTAAAATCCGTTGGTGCTGTTGTTTTCAGCGTAGCTCTGAGTCTCACCGATGGCCTGGCGAAGAGCCGTTTTGGCATCGGGGTTTTCCTTAAGAGCGTCGGCCAGCTTCTCGGAGAGAGCGCCGTAAGCATCCTTCACTCCGCCCACCTTCTTGAGGTCGATGGCCGAAAGTGTGGGGTTCACCATCTCAGCCAGCGGGCCGGGGTTGGCGCGAGTTTCGAACACGAACCAGTCAGCCAGTTGCTTGGGAGTGACTTCACCCTTCTCAGCGAGTTCGAACTTGAGGTCCTTCATCACCATGTCCATTTGAATGGAGCCAAGGTTCAGTCCGGCTTGCGAACCGACCATAATGTCGGCCACGTCGCTGAGCTGCGATGCCATTTCGATACCGCCCGAGTAGTCGGAGTCGAAGGCCACCAGGTCGATGTCTTCGCCGGTGGCGATTTTGGCTTCGCGGAAAGCTTGTTGGATGCCGGAAGGAGTCAGGCGGTGTCCCGTCTCTTCGTCTACACCGGCGCCGGCCATACCGCCGCCTTCACCGTAGATGACCACGGCGTAGTTTTTGGCGGGATACTCTTTCATACCCCACTGCAGAAACTCTGACAGAGAAGCGGAGCTGCCCATATCGGCATTGCCCATGTCCTGGAGGACGGGGCTTACAATGCCGTCGGTATAGGGAGGGAGGAACCACTTCATAAGTTCCTCTTGCACACCCATCGGGTCGGGGTTGCGCTGGATGTGGTAGCGCTTGGTACCGCTCCAGTCTTTGGTCACCTTGTCGTAGACGCGGCCTTTGCGGCCTAGCTGAGCTACGATGTCCATGTTTTCGTCCGAACCGGCTACTTCCAGTTCGCGAATCACGGAAGGCGCCAAACGGTCGGCGCCGTTTGTTTTACCGTTGGCCCATACCAGGACGGTCCATTCCTTCTTCGATTCACCGCCGATATCGACGGCATCCGCATCTACGGCCGGGGCAGCTTGGTCTGCGGCTGCCTCCTTGGCCGGGGCAGCCGGAGCTTTTGCCGGTGCGGCTGCTGCCCTTGAAAGTTTTGTTGATTGTATATTCACGTTGGCCCCCTTCAGGGAATCCGAAAGCCGAGCAAGCGTACAGGGCGTTTCGAATAATAATGAGATCTATCTGGTGAAGCCAGTATAAAAAGACGGGAGGGCGTACATGTGAACATCGCGTTAAAGACGCGACTAAAACCTATTAACACGAATGTAATGTTTTAAGGACGTTTTGGGGGTCAGTGGCCCACCCACGATCGGTAGCTTCTCCAGGTGCCGGTCGATAGTCTCTACGAAGCGACGCTCCAGAGGTAGACCCCCTTCTCCCTACTCCACTGCTCAAGAAAAAGTTCAACGGTTCCGCCGCCGTATCGGTCGTTCCTCACCAAACCGACGACCGACCTCAGTCGCCGGTACGGCCTGTCGCGGTATCTCGAGTGTCCTGATTCGCAACACAGGGGACAGGAGTTCTACGATTTGGACGAAGCAGGCCAGATGCGGATCTGTCCAACCCTGAGGCTTTGGCCTGTCTCTCTCCTTGCCTTAGTTCTACTAGTAGGATGCAGCAGGTTTTACGAGGCCCCCTCCCCCACGACCCAGCCTGAAGAGCCTATCTCCGCCGAAACGATCAAGAGCCTGAAAGGGAAGACCACCGGTCCGTTCAGCCACTTCATCCACGTCTCAGACCTCTACGAAGAAGGGGTCTCGGAGGGATACGCGCGCCCCTACGCCATCATAGCCTGGGCCAAGAACGGAACTCTCATCAGCGTGGATGAGAATGCGAGCGAGGACCAGCTTCAGGTCCTTTTCGACGGGCTCGACGACAAAGGGGTTGAGATCGGATACAGCCTCTATCTGGAGGGGCCGGGCGGACCGACCGGTGATGAGGGAAAGTTCGGCGGGGGCGAGCTCTACAGAATAGCCAGACGCGCTCAAGAGTTCTGCCAGGCTCCGATCGTCGATCAAAATGGTCGCCCGCTTCTTAACCAGGACGGAAGCGAAGTCGCCGGGCTCAAGTATGACGACTACAGCGTTGACGACATCGACGATCTCGACTGGATGCGAGAGTGGAACACCACCGGTTGGCCTGAAGAGTTTCGACGGAACACAGTTCCCAAGCTCCTGGGAACGAAGCCGTTTCAAGATAGGCATCAGCGCGTATTCGTATCGACTGAAATCGATAATCTCGAACGCCACCTGCAGAGCGCCGGGAAAACTTTCGGCCAATTCCTTGTCGATTTCGACGGCTGGACCGGCGGTGAGGTTAAGATCATCCTCAAGAACCTGCACTACGACGACGAGACTTTCCAAAAGGTGACGGGAGTCCTCAACCATCCTAACCCCAAGCTTTTCGCCGGATTCTATATTGCCGAAATCGATCCGAAAGAGAGAGAGTCGGCGGAAGCCGATGTCGACCGGATAGCAGCACAGCTTCGGCCGCTCGGAATCAAGACCCTCAAGAGCTACAATACCTATCGCTACATGGCGTCGACCGACGACCGCCTCGTCTCCAACCTCACCGATAAAGTCTATCTCAAAGACATCGAGCAGAACGGCGTTGCTCTCCGACCGAGCCCGTCCCCTCCACAGTAAGGCCCGAGAATTTCACACATTCGCAACCTTCTTATGATGAGGGGGCGCTACTGTTAGCCTATGCAGATCAGACCGGCTATTTCATCCCCGGCAAAAATCAGTGTGGTAAGTCACGCTTCAAAGCAATCTGACGTCCCCACGGATTCTTTCAGCCCAGCCCAAAAGACACCCGGAATCTATGGGCCACAGAGCTTTAAGAAATCCGAAGTCCGCCGAGCCGTGGAGCGGATGGTGCGAGGCTCCGTCACTTCCGAGCAGGTCGCTCAGATGAGTCGAACCCTGGAGCCGTACGGAGAGAAAATCCTGAACCGACTAGCCGACAACGGACTTACCGTCGTCGTCCCCGAGGACGGATACGCTCACTACAGCACCGAGAAGAAACGCATCACCTTTCCGGCCAAGGACCTGGCCCAAGATCAAGAAGGTGTCCCTTTCCGCGACTACATGATTCTCCACGAGATGGCTCACGCCATGGATTTCTTACTGGAACCGGACAAAGGCCCACTCAGCGAGCGCGCCGACCTCGGCATTGATCGCCATCGAGGCAAGCTCAACGCCCTCTATCGCCCTGTCCTTCAACGGTTCGAAGAGATCAAATCTCAGCGGCAGCGCCAAGGGACCTGGGGACCACGTCCGGGCATGCCGACGGCCCGGGTTTACGGAGAAGACTATATGACCGTAGTCGAAAAAGTGACCGGTCGGACGCTGTCGGAAAGACCCGCTCGAGGTCATATCACCATCCTCGAGCCCTCCACTCGCCCTACGGAATACTTCGCCGACGCTGTCTATACGTATCTTCATTCCGAACCTGTCAGCGTCCATCGTTATACACTTCCGGACGGTCAGCCGATCGCCCACTCCTACCCTCCGACCCGTGCGGCCATGGAACAGAAAGACCCCAACATGTTCGAGGCCGTGGACCGGTTCTTCCAAGACCCGGACCACGCGGCGGATAGTCTACGAGTTCCGACCTCTTGATGACTGTCCAACACGAGCTGGAGCGGTCCGGGTCAGAGACCGTCGAAGGTTTCGTGTCTCCCTGAGAAAAACATGAAATAGATGGTGAGCCCTCATAACGCCCCGAATGCGAAACCGATCTGGGCCCACTTGGACCTTCGTTCTCTTGCGGTGTTCCGAGTTGCTCTGGGATGTACGCTCGTCTTAGACGTGGTGACGCGGCTGGGTCATATCACAGAATTCTACACCGACGACGGAGTTCTACCCCGTCTATTACTGAGCCACACCGAGTTTATCGACGACTGGCTCTGCTTTCATCTCGGCGTGGGACACTGGTTTGGCATTTTTTGTCTTTTGATGCTGCAGGGAGCCTTCGCCGCGGCTCTGGCTCTCGGTTGGCGAACAAAGTTGATGACGATCGGCTGTTGGTTTCTGCTCAACTCCTTGCACACTCGGAACCCCTTCGTCAACGATCGAGGCGACCTGGAGTTGGTTCTGTTGCTTTTTTGGAGCGCTTTCCTTCCGCTCGGAGCCGCTTGGTCGTTAGATGCCAAAGCGGGACGGCGCGACTGGGGTTCCGACCGAGGGCTCCCCGCCGCAGCTTACGTTCTTCAGATCGCCCAGATCTATCTTTTTGCCGGGTTTCTCAAGTATGGAGACTTCTGGCTGGCGAGGGGAGACGGATTGTTTCATTCTCTGCAAAGCCCGCTCTTTGCCACGGACCTGGGATTCTGGCTCGCGACCGCGCCGTTTTCGCTCTTGAAAGCAATGAACTACGCCGTGATCGCCGGAGAGATCTTCGGAGGGCTACTGCTTCTTTCGCCGGTTAGCGTGGAGCAAGCGAGAATGGTTGCCGTGCCGATGCTGGCGCTGTTTCACATAGCGGTCTTCTTGCTTTTTAACCTTGGGTTGTTTCCCCTGATCGGTATCGTGGGTCTTCTACCACTTATCCCGTCATCGTTCTGGGAGTCGGTTCCGCGGAAATTTCATCCGGCGGAGAAATCCGTCACCGAAGACTTCAGGTCGATACCGCTATGGTCAAAATATGCACTCACTCTGAGCATTTTTCTGGCCGCATTGTCGAACCTAACATTCCGACCGGACGGAGAAAGTCTCCAACGACCGGCCATCCTCGTGGGACTTTCGCGGGCGCTGGCTCTCCAGCAACACTGGGAACTCTTTAGTCCACTTCCACCTTACAACGGCTACTTCGAGATCCACACAACCGACCCGCCGGCGACCATCCGAACTCCATCGGAGGTCGAATTCCGAAGCCACCGCTGGAAAATGCTGATGGTCGCCTCTCTTTATCCCCGGTTTGCCTTCTTGAGGCGCGGTATCCTGACTCACCTGGCAGATTCACCCGATAGTGGTAGATATGAATTCCACGTTAAGCTTGTCGACGCCGAGGGGAAAAGTAAACAAGCCGAAATCTGGGTCTTGTTCGATGGCCCGGTCTCTGGCATGAAGACCTGATCTTTGCTAGACTGCTAGTGCAGGAGGTCCGCATTTTCCTCTGATGGTATAATTCGGCTCTCAAACAAAGCTCATTTCAGTGCGTTCTGACCTACCGCAGTCGGCTTTGACGCGCGCCTGTGGAAGCTTGCGACGCTCAGATGGGCGAGAACGGGATTTCAATTTGCAGAACCAGAAAAGAAACTGGGGGGGAACAAAGAAAAAGGGGTTCGGACTTATACTCGTACTCGGGTTCGCGGCAGTGTTGGCGGTCTTCACTGCGGCAGTGGGTGCCCAGGCGTCGTTCAGTCTGAATACTGTTACCCGAAAGGGTCAAGCCGACCAAGCCTACTACGGAGCTTACACGGGCGTCCAGCTGGCCGTTAGCTTTCTCAAGGAACCGCCGAAAAATCAAGACTTCGATGGCGACGGCGTTGCAGGCGACATCTGGCTTCTGACGGACCGCAAAGTCTTCTTGAACATGGAGAACGGTGTGACCGCCGCTTCCAGGTTGTACCATAACTTGGAAGGTCTTCCGGGCGGTATCGATGACTTCGTCGACCTGGACGGAGACGGGCTGAACGACAACGAGCCGCCGGACGGCACGAAAGTACCGCCTGAACACTTTTACGTCATGGCCGTTGGGACGACCGAGTCCGGCGTCCAGGCAGAAACGGTCACGATGGGCTCCTCCCTGAATCCGAATTTCCCGGTCCTCACCCACGCGGCTTTCGGGATCGACACTCTCACGATCGATGGTCGAATCGACTACTTCGACTCTAACACGGGAGGTCCGTGGACAACCGACCCCAACGCCACCGTGCCGGCCCAAGGCACTGACCACACAGCGGCCGACGCTCCCTTCGCCAACGTGGGGAGCAACACCACGACCGCCGGCAACGTGGCCATCGGCTCGACGGCAAGAATCAACGGCTGGGTTATGCTCGAACAAGGAGCGGCGACAAACATTCTCGCTCCACCTCAGGGCCAAGCTAATTCCGGAGCCAAGCTCAAGACTTTCGACCTGGCCAGCTACCATAGCGGTGGAGGTGGCAACCCAGGTTCCGGTCATCAACTTGTAAACGGTTATGTCGATAACCAGACGGAGAACAAGAGGCTACCGGATATCGAGATTCCCGATGACGCCGTAACCCTCGGCGGAGGCGGGACCTACACGGTACCAGGCGGTGGGCTATCTCTAGACGAGGGGACGACCTATCTGTGCGAGGGCGACTTCTTGTGCGGGAGCGGTTCTATCACCGTGGTCGACACCAACTCCGATGGAGTCGTGGACCCATCAAGAATCATCATCAACGGTGACTCACGCACAATTCGATTCGACGGCGCCACCAACGTGAACCGGGACACGCCGCCCGCAACCCTCAAGATTTATGCGACCGGCAGCGCTACGCTCGACGTCGTCAACGGCAGTAGCATTTTTGCCCTGGTGGCGGGCTACCAACTCGACGCCACTATCGACGGCACCAGTGAAATTTGGGGAGCCGTTCTAGGCCAGAGCGTGAACCTCGCTCAAAACGGTGAGATTCACTACGACACCACCCTGCTCGACGGTGCCCTGGTAGCTTCCAATTTCGGCTTCACGACGAACGGAGCGATCGCCTCGACCGGAGCCATCCTCCAACCCGACCAGCTGGCTCCTCCCGGGGGCGCGGGCGGCACGACCGGCGGCACTACCGGAGGTACTACCACCGGCGGAACGACGGGCGGAACGACTGGCGGCACAACCGGCGGCACGACCGGTGGTTGTGGCTGCGGTTGTGGCTGCGGTGGCAGCATGATGATGCAGATGAAGTAGGCCGTGTTTCCGATGAGAAGATCCAGAGGTCACAACCTCCTGGAAGTGATAGTCGCCACCGGCATATTCGTCCTGATCAGTGTCGCACTCTCGGGCATCTGGGTGATGTACGGAAAAGCCCTGGCCAAATCCGGTGAGCATCTGGCAGCGAACCAGCTGGCTCGGGGTGTGACGGAAGGTCTGATTTCCAACGGATTCGAGTGGATGAGGACTCAAGCCACCACCGTCACGATGCCGGTGGAAGACACCTACACGATGGTACGGCAGGTGCGCGGTAGAGAGGCCAGTATCAAATACAATATTCTCTATCACCTCTCTCTCACCACGGACCCGAACATCTCCGACGATATCTGTCGCGTGGGAGTCACGGTCCGATGGAAGTCCGCGACCGGCAGTGAAGACATCGAAGGCGGAAAGTACAACAGCAGTGTTCAGTACTACAGCTTCGTCTACAAGGGAGCCCTATGAGAAGTCGACGCAAGTTGGGTATGAGCCTCATCGAGCTCATGGTCGCATTGGGGATTCTGTCGATCATAGCGACCGGCATGTTTCAAGTCTTTCAAGAAGGGTTGAGGCTTTTTCGGACCAACCAGGCGGCCACCGACGCTCAAAGCGCGGCGATAAAAACCTTGGCTAAAATGAATACCGAATTGATCAACGCCAATCCGGACCTGGTAGAGGTTTATTCGGCTCCATCGGGCGTTGTCTTTGCCTCACCGCTAGATGAGAATGGCAACGCCCAATTTCATCCTGTCACCGGCGCGGTCTATTGGCAGAAATACGTCTGCTACTTTCATGTCCCAGACCTATCCGATCCTATTAAGGGCAAACTGTATCGGAGCGAAGCACCAATATCGGACGAGGTTGGTATCGAGCCTGGGTATTCCGGCAACTCCAGCTTGAGTCAGGTCGAAGCAGGAATGCAGGACACAAACTACTTTGCATCCGCGACTCATCTAGATAGAAGACTCCTCGGAGCTAGCGTCTCGGGCTTCACGGTGAAGGAATTCGACGGAAATATCGAGGATGCAAACGGTGCGCGCGAGGCCGTCTCTCTAGGGGGAGCCAGTTTGACTCGCGAGTTGTCTCTCGACATTCTTCTGGAAGCGGGCGATAGAAACGACCGTGGGCCGGATGGATACTTCATACGGGTCGATTCGAGGATTACCCCAAGGGGTTAAGCCACTTGCGGTGGACTTGGCCCACTCAGCTAGATCTGCGCAGCCTTGCCCTATGGCGTATGGGATTGGCCGGCGTGGTTCTCCTGGACATCTTCCTGCGACTCCGTGATCTGACGGCCTTCTACGGAGACCAGGGCGTCCTCTCCCGGCAGTCGGTTTGGACACAAGGTTGGCAGGGTGGGATCTTTCAGCTCTTTCTCTCGGCCGGAGACACCCCCGGTCTTCTTTTTCTTTTCGCCGTGTGGGCCGTGGCCGCTACCTTCATGCTTGTGGGCTATCAAACTCGGTTAGCGTGCTTTATTACCTGGTACTTCGTGGTGTCCGTGCAACTTCGAAACCCGATGATCATGGACGGTGGAGACGATTTTCTTCGCGTTCTTCTCTTTTGGACGCCATTCTTGCCTCTGTCGGCGCGCTGGTCCCTGGACGCCAAACGCAACCCGAATTGGGAAAAACTCCCAAACGCCTACAGCAGTGTGGCCACCACCGGCATCTATCTTCAATTCTTTCTCTTGTACCTCTTCGCGGCGATTCTCAAGACAGGTGAGGATTGGTGGGAGACCGGTGATGCTCTTTACTACGCTCTGTCGATCGATCAGTTCTCAACGACCTTAGGACAAAACATGTTGGCCTACCCGGAAGCACTAAGGGTCCTGACCCGACTAGCGCTGGGTCTAGAATTCCTGCTCCCGATTCTACTCCTCGTTTCGCTCCGCAGCCGGTTCTCGCGCCTGCTCTTTCTGCTCCTGGCCGTCAGCTTTCATCTTGCTATCGCGGCTCTGATGCATTTCGGAATTTTCATGCTTATTATGATTGTCAGTTTGGTGGTCTTCGTGCCGGGAGAGTGGCTTCCGGAAGCGGCGGTGGGAGAGTATAACAATGTCTCCTTACCGCCGGCTTACCACCTTGAAAGGCCGCTTCAGCTCTTTGCGGGCTTCGTGTTGTTTTATCTGATCTACGTCAACCTTTACAGCATCAGACACGACCACAAGCTAGCTCCCTGGGCTAAAGTCGTGGCCACCTATCTCTACCAGCATCAGCACTGGCATTTCTTTGCCCCCTACCCCTTCCGGGAGGACGGCTACTTTCAAATCCTGGTGCAGACCACAGACGGAAGAGTGATTGACATCCTGCAGCGTGGGGAGGTGGACGAAACTGGACGACCCTTGCTGGGATCGGCACGGTTTCCGAATCAGCGATGGCGGCGATGGCTACAACACCTGGTGAGAGAAGAGTCCGATTATCACGATCTTTTGCAATTCGATACCTTGACGTTTCTGGTCAAAGACTGGCAGCGAAAACACCCGGACGACGTGGCACGCTCGGCTCGGCTCATTTTTGTGCTCGAACTGTCCCAACCGCCAGGCGTGGCAATTCAACAGGTGCAAACCGAGCTAGCGCGATGGCAAGCCGCGCCTAGCGGAGAGACAGGACGACCTTGAGGCTTAGACTACGGCGTATTTAATCTCTAACCCCGGGCCACAGAAACCGATTGACGGCCTTGGTCTGAAGGTAGATCATGTCGGCCCACCACACCGCCGGATGCAACAGCGAGGGAGCCTCGTCCCTCTCGACCTCGGGAACTTGAGGCACCGGTTTACGAAAGATCTCCGAAGCGGATTTACCTAAGCGGCTTTTCTTACTCGACATAGATTTCGAACCTCCTGAATGAGTGAACGGTAGTCTCGGCTGCCCTGACAGCGGCGGTCATAGTCGAAAATCGACTTACCAAAGCTGGACGCCTCGGCCAGACGAACGTTGATCTTGATTTCGGTGCCCGTCACCGTATTGGCGAAATGTTCTCGCAGTAGCTCCAAGACCTCGCCGGTGAGCCGGTTGCGATAGTCCACCATGGTCGGCAAGATCCCCAGAATATCGGCAGAATGGGGATACCGAGCACGAAGTGACTGCAACTCCTCCATAAGACCGGCCAGACCCTCTAGAGCCAGATAGCCTGGAGCGACGGGAATGAGAAGACCGTCGGACGCCAACACCGCGTTGCGGGTGAGAAGAGAGAGGGCCGGAGGACAGTCTACGATGACCCATCGGTATTTCGAGGCGACACCCTTCAGGGCTTCGGTCAGAACGAGGTCGTGGTCTCGTCTTTGGGCCATGGCAAGGTCGAAACCGCATAAGCGGGGGGAGCCCGGCAGGATGTCCAGATGCTTGACGCTGGTCTCTCGAACAGCCGTATCCACGGAACACTCTCCTTGCAGCAGCTCCGCTACCGACGGTTTCAGCGCATCTCGGGTGAGACCGAGGTGAAAAGACGCGGACGACTGGCCGTCGAGGTCTATCAGCAGAGTGGGCTCTTTGGCCGAGGCCAGACCCGCGGCCAGGTTTACGGCGGTGGTCGTCTTGCCCACACCACCTTTGTTGTTGAAGATCGACAGAATCATTCTTGAAAGTTAATCAAGATTTCTTCAATGCCTCCGTTTGAGAGAAATTTTCAAGACTTCTGAATCGCGGCCAGTCCTTCCCGATAGGTCGTCACCGCAAAGTCCGGAAAACGGCGCTTGAACTTGGCCGACACAAAAATGTTGTCTGTTTCGTAGCGAGGCAACAACTCCGCGGCATCCCTGAGCGGTTGAACAAAAAGCCCGGCGACCTTGAGTTGCCAGTACTTCAGCACTCGATAGCGGGGAGCCGTCCCAAACACCTCCCCCGCAAGCTCCACGAACTGGCGGTAGGTGAGACGCTCGTCATCGCAAGGTAGATGCCAGGTCTGGGCATAGGCATCGGGGGTGTTGCCCAGCAAAGCCATGGCCTTGCTGGCGTCGGGAGTGTAGATTAGAGTTCGCAGAGTATCGTCACGAAGAAAGACCTTGGCCGCTTTCCCCGCCATCAGCGGTTCAATCACCGTGGAGTTGGTGATGCTCTGGGTTCGTCCCGGTCCGTAGAACTCCGGGGCGCGGCAAATCAGGGCCTGGAGTTTTCCCTGTCGGACGGCATCCAGTAACTCCCGAACGATCTCCGCTCTGACCCGGCCCTTTTCACCGTTCGGAGCAAAGACCGTCTCTTCGGTCTGAGGCTCCTCCGTTTGCGGATACATGTAGGTATTGTCGAAGAACACCAACTTGCTCTTGTGCTTCACACAAGCCTCGATTGTATTTCGCATGAAGATGGGCCAGCGCCTCACCCAGAGTTCGGTATCCATGGGGAGACCCACCGTGAGATAAACGATGTCCGAGCCTTCGACAGCCTGACTCGTTTGGTCCAAGTCCAAGAGGTTGGCGGGAAAAGGTTGGTCGGACGCGTTCACCTTTCTCGGGTTTCGACTGACAAGACGAATTTCGTCGGTGTAGTTCTCGTTTATATAGGCCGCCAACTCGTTGGCGATCTGCCCTCCGGCGCCCAAAATCGTTTGCATCTTTACTCCTCGCGATGAGTGCTGCGTCAACATGAAAAAGACGCAGCACTAGAAAGAAAGTTCGTTCATCCCTTTGATCTGGCTTATGTACCAGGAGCCTTCCGTCTCCTGAACGCTGATTCTCCAGGCCAGGGTTTCGTCGGGCTTGATGAGTTTGTAGCTCCTTGTTTTTCCAGACCCCTGGGAATCTTCTAAGATGCTGAGTCTTGAGATAACCCAGGCGTTGTCTTTTTCGGTCACAAACTTTCGGACAGCTTCACTAAAAGTCTCCTCTTCCACCTGCGACTTTCGCGCCGAGGAGAGATAGTTGTAGGCCGAGCGATGGTTCTTCGTTTCCAGCGCTCTCAAGAAACCGAGTACCACCACCTTGGGGTCGGCCGTCACCCTCTCCACCGCGACCGGCGAGACTACCGGCTTCGGTTCAGACTTGGTGGGGTTGGATAGAGCCGGAAAGACCAGCATCACCATCGCCGCGGCCACGAGAAGGTAGAGCCGAGGGTCCGTCCGGACGGGCTCTGTTTGAAGAGTTTCCGGCTCCGGCTTGGAAGATTCAACGCTTTTTGTTTGATACTCCTGGAGAACCGGGTCGTTTTCCAGTCTTTGCGCAAACCACTCAGCTCCACGCAAATCCTGATAGGTAAAGGCGTTCGGCTTTTCAAGATTGTCGGCGTAAAGCACTCCCTGAAGGCCGGTGACTCCGTCCCGGAAGCGCACACAGATCACAGACTTGATCCCCTGACCAACGACCACCGGATCTTGTCGATATCGAGCGTCTTTCGTGGCGTCCAAGAGCAACAAGGACTCCCCTGTCCTGAGCACCGACTTGAGAACTCTCAGTGGTACCTTGTCAAGATATTCTCGCTCCAGATTGCCGACGGCGGTGACTTGCCACTCTTCTCCCTGAATAACTGCGACAACTCCGCGTTCGATGCCCGAAAACGTCGCCAAATACTGCATAGCTGCCGAGGAGCGCTTCTTAATCTCCTCGGGGAGACCGGCTGGGAGACGCTTCGTCAGTCGCTGCTCCAATTCGCGGAGTTGGCCTCCCACGGCTTTCGATGAGGATGGTAGGACTTGAGTCTTAGCTTCCTCGGAGAACTCTGGCACGGGAGGCGGAGAGGGCTCGATAGCTGCGACCGCGGGCCGGGGCTCCGGGGTGGGCGGCTGCGGCGGAGAGGGAGTCTGAGCAGCCGGCTGGCCCATCGCTTGAGAACGGTCAGGCCACGGCTCGGCGACTCGAACGTCCTCAACCAGCTCCGCCTTCACCTTTTCCACGGGCTTGAAGAGATCGAATATATCCTCCTCCAGGGTGTCCGCCGACGCGCCCAACTGCTCGACCTGCGGCGAGGGAAGACCCACCGCCAGCGGCTCGGACGGCTTGAAAAGCTCGATGACGTCGTTCTGGTCTTCCGCCGACGGCCCAAGCAGAAGCTTCGTGGTTTCCGCCCGGGGGAGCTCAGAGGCCTCTGCAGCAGCTTCTGCTGCCTCTGCTGCTGCCGCCGCCGCCTCTTCTGCTTCAAGCTGTTCCAGCTCGGCCAGCTCTGCCAGCTCTTCCTCGGTGAGCTCGAGCCCCCACTCTTCTAGCTCTGCCCGCTCTTCATCCGTGAGCTCGAAATCGTCTTCTTCCGTACTGTCTTCGGGAGCCACCGCAGCCGGTTTCTCGGTCGGAGGCTCGTCGACGGCCGCAGGTTCGTTTACGGGCTGCCGGGCCTCAGGCTCCTCAAGCGCTGCATGATATTCAGCCACCAGAGATGGAGGGACCTCGACCTCGAGGGTATCGGGAGAGGGAACCGCCTGAAACGGATCCTCCACTTCGGACTCAGGCTGAGCTATTTGCTCCTCGGCAAGCTCCGCAGGATCCGGCACCTGCTCTTCGACAGCGACCGGCTCCGGCTCAGCCTCCTTCGGCTGAACAATCGGCTTGGGAGCCAGGACCAGGGCGTCCTTTTCCATCTGCTCCTGGATGATAAGGTCTATGATGGAAAGCGGTGCGGCCTGATCTTGCTTTGGCTCGGTCTGGTCGTTCTCGTCACTCAAGCGACGATACTCCGCAAGCCCTAATTTCGTAGTCGAATGGCAACATTGGTGGTCAGAGATTCCGGCCTTTCCGAACCGTACCTTTCCCTTTCCAAAGTGAGGCGCCAGGTGAGCTGCGAAACCGGTGCCGGCAACTCATCCGGTTCAAATTTCTGGATAAAGCGCGAAATCGCTCTCCCGCCGTTGCGATAGGAGAGTAGAGTCGCGGGACCGCCTCCTCCGTTGTAGAACTCGATTGGAGTGGGAACAGTTCTCTGCGGGGCCGTCGGCAGCACTGGAACTTCTCGGCGATACATCTCGTTGGTGGAGTCATCCAGGTAGTAGACCAGGTACTTTTGCCATACCGGTCGGCCCCGGTTGTCGGTGATGAATTTTTCATCATCGTCCAAAGCTGTGAGAAAAGCCGCTATGCCCTGCTCCGGGTCGCTCGCATCGCAGGAAAGACTGCTCAAAGTGCTGCGCTCCAGATCGGCTGATAACTTCACATTCGTAATCTGAGCTTCCTGGAGGAGTTCGTTCTTCGTGGTCGTCTTGTGAAAGGCTGAAAGCCCCATATTGAAGATAGAGAAGATAGCGGTCACCAATATCCCAAAAACGCTGATGACAGTCAGCACTTCCACGATAGTGAAGCCGGACCGCGCCGATCTACTGGCGAATGAACGTTTGAAGAGTGACCGATCTCCCATTATCCCACCTTGCGACAACTCTCACTAATTTCATCCCCGGTCGCGCCGAATTCTCTAGAAAGACATCGAGAACATACCCTTCCTCATAGGGATAGGGCGCCGGAGGAAATGCCGGCGGACCGGGGGCGGGTGGGGTGAAGGCCATTTCCCCCCCTATCCATGTGCCAGGTGCCGGCGGCACGATGTTCGGCTCGGAAGCGATTCTCTCCAAGAGGCGCCGAGAAATGTTCATGGCCAGATCTCGCTCTTGAGAAGTGGCTTGAAACCGAATGGCCGAGGTGAAAAGTCCAATCACGGCAAGCAATGAAACGGAAAGCAGGCCGATAGAAAGCAGAACCTCGGCCAAGGTAAAGCCTGCGTTTCTTTTCACGTATTTATCGTCCCAGCCAGGAACAGACCGAAACGGGTCCCGACGGCACGCTGGCCAGAGGGTCTTCCACCAATTCCTGGTTGAAAACCAGGCTGCTTCCACCCGTCAAAAACACGTCCCCCGCCTTCAAACTCTCTCCGTTGACCGACCACTGCCCTTGAGGTGAGAACCCGTTTCTGTCAGCTAGAAGGGCCCCGACTATCTCGACTTCATTACTGGCGTAAACCGCGCCGGTCGTGTAGATCAGGCCCTGAAAATACGACGTTCCAAGCTTGTCAAAATTCTGATTTCCAGATCGGGAAGAAGCTTTGCTCGCGTCCGACGGGTCGTAGCCGTCGTTCGCTTGGTCCAGCAAACCGCCGTCGGCATAGAGAGTTCGAGTGTCTCGGAGACGGTCGATCATAAAATCGGCGGACTCGTTTCCGGCATAGTTGGTTTCCAGATAGTCCGCCATCAGTCCCAACGCGTCGCCATCGTCTATCCCGGTAGGAAGGGTCTCAGTATCCCCTCCACCCAGAACAGCCCTGAGTTGGTCGACCAGACTGTTGTCCTGGTTTCCCCAAGTCGCGGTCACATCAGTGGCATCCGCCGCATAGGTACCCGAAGAGATTTCGCTGACAAGATCGACGTGGGCCGTCTTGGCATCACCGAACCATTTGCCGAAATCCGTGGGATTTGAAGCGGCGATGCTTTCCAAATATTGGCTCCCGTCGAAACCTTCCAGCTTCACATGTCCTTTGCTGAAGACTCCCATCCCGTAGCCCTGGTCGGCGACAAGATTCGCGGTACCTCGGAAAGAGGTGTTGCCAGAAACGTAGATGGCTCCGGTCCCTTTAATCGTGCCGTTGACCTCCAGGTCGCCGTTCACGAAAAGGTTGACGCCATCCAGCACCAGGTCACCGTTGATCACACCGCCGTCCCAACGATAGTTCGAGCCGGACAAGCTTGTCGTACCGCCGCCGCTAGGCATCATAATCGGGGCGTTCTTACCGCTAGCGATGGCTGCGTCGATATCGATATAGGGAAAGCTATGGGCCGGGGCTCCCTCCTCCACTCCACCGGGGTTGAAGCTTCCGCCGCTGGCCTGGATCGCGCCGGGATGATTCGAAGTCGTGGTGACCTCCCCGCTTATATAAGCCTCTCCCGTGCCGCCTCCGTCCCACTCGATAATGCCGGCCTGCGGGGCGGAGTTGTTGGAGTGAATCCCCGCATCGATAGCAACCGGATTGCTGAGGCTTTCCACCCCTCGTACAACGACGTCTCCGTTCATCCGAATCTTCCCGGCCGACAGGAGCGGAACGGTCGTAGGCTCGGAAAAACCTCGAGAGATCAGGGCCTCATATCGAATTTCGCGTCCCTTTATCTCCGCCGTGACGACCACGTGGGCCGTCTTAGGCGGTACCGTGTCCAGGCCTCTGGGACCATTTACAAAGGCGTCGCCGCTCAGGTTATTCACCGACTCCCATGGCTCCACGGGGTTATCGGGGTCGGGGTTGAAAACGATAGTATATTTTCCGTTGCCGTCCGGGAAAACGACTTCTAGAGGCGCGACGTCATCGGGAGCCCAAGAGTTATCTATGGAGAGCTGGTAGGTCGCATCGGCAATGCCCGCTTCAGCTAGAAAGAGCGCTTCCGTGGTGTGAGCGTTTCGAAGAACCAACTGGTTTTCGTTGCTGATGGAAAGCAGCAGTGTGACCACAAGAATGAGAAGAACCGTGCTTATGAGGAGGGTCGATATGACAACGATGCCCCGCCTAGAATGTATTGACCGTCGCATAGAGACAGTCTAGCACGATATTGGGGAACTCAACAGATATTCAAATGATTTCAGAGCCACTTTCGTGGTCCCGGACGTAAATTCGCATACCTATCGGGCCACCTAGTAGCCGGCAGTAGTTTGACCTGGAGATGAAGCGACTCGGGCGCGTGGCTCCATTAGGAATCCTGCCCGGAGGTGAAGTCTTTCCACTCTCGCTCCATTACGTTCTGCCCTTCCTCGAAAGCGTCGTTTGCTTTTCCCCGAAGAGAATCGAAGGCGCCTTTAGCCATTCCCGTGATGTCGCCCATGGCGTCTTCCTTCGTCTCGTTCAGATGCTGTTGCATGCGGCTCCGAGCTTTCTTCACCTCTTCAGAGGCCCGACCTTTCATGGCCTTCAGGCTTCGCTCTTCCTCCATGGCTTTCTGCATCGCTTCCTTCAGCCTCGCCGCCTCTTCCTTAGCTTTCTGGCCGAGTCCGGACGACTTGCTTTTGAGAATATCGCTGGTCCCTCTCATGGCGTCACGGGCGGCCGCTCTCGACTCCTCCCGCAAGCTGGCGGAGAGCTTTCCAAGGTCTTTGCGTGCGTCTTGCAGGGAGTCGTCAAGAGACTCTTTGCTCATGGCCTTCAAGTCCAGCCTGGGGGTGTTGTCGTATAGCTTCTCAGCCGGCTCGGGGGACGAAGGCTGCGCGGGGGGAGTAGGGCCGGGACCCGGACCGACCGGATAGCTCGGCTTTGCGGGGGCCGAGGCGAAGGCACCCGCGGGAAGAGCGGAGGCGAACTCGACTTGGAGAGGCCCGTCGCCGTCGTATTTTTGCATAAATTCGGCGTGGGCCCGGTCGGCGGCCTTCTGCATTTCGAAAAACGCGTGGTCCGACTGGGCTTTGAAGGTGGCAAATTCTGATTCTGACGTTCCGCTCATAGATATAAACTTCATCGTCCGCCGAATTTTCCCTATAGAAAAACGAATCGCCGAAAGCGGTGTACTGTGCGAAACGCTTCCGGCGACTTGTCGCTGGTTATGTCCAGTCGTACTAGAACTCGAAAATAGGAATGCCGCCCTGGATGGTCTTTTGAGCCAACTCGTTGATAACTTTCGGGTTGCCGCCGGCGATCACCCTCGGGTTGTCGCTCTTGGGGTCTAGGATCGACAGAACGTTGCGGTTGTCATCAAACTTGAAATAAGTGACGTTGACCTGGCCCTCGGCTCCATTCTCTTCCCATTTGTAGGTGGGACTCATAGTGGAATCCGGCACCTCCGGACCCTGGGTCAATTTCCCTTCGGGAACATCGGCCACGAATTCGCGAACTCGTCCACTTTGAGGATCGTAGCTCAATTCCAAGCCTCGTACGGAGCCATCTTCGTTGTCGCCGATCATAATGACGTGACCCATTCCCGCGGCGAGGTCGGTCCACTCGTCGGAAGGTGTCGAGCCGATCTCGGCGCGGTCGACTTGCTTCAAATCGTTGGATGCTTCGCTGGCTTGAGCGCGCAACCCCTGGGCTTTGGCCACGACCTGGCGATGAGCCTTGGCGGCTTCCATGCTTTTGAAACCACCGGGCATGGAGATTGGGATATTGACTTGCGACATGAGTGTTTACTCCTTTAAATTTCGTCTCCGTCAATCTTACGACGATAAACTTAAAGAAGACTGAAAGCGTCCTTTAGACTTTCCAAGATCTCTTTTCTTCCAGCATGGTGGTGATCCGGGATGCATCCACCGGCCGCTCGAAGTAGTAGCCTTGCATATACTTGCAGCCCGCTTTGGTCAGAAACCTGGCCTGCTGAATGGTTTCCACACCTTCGGCGACCGGAATGATCTCCAGCGACTGGGCCAGACGAACCGCCGCTTCGCAGATATTGGTTTTGGCTTTGTCTTGTTGAACGCTGGCAACGAGACTCGGATCGATCTTCAGAAACTGAATGTGGTCCAACTCCATTCTGGAAATGGAAGAGTAACCTACCCCGAAGTCGTCGATGGCCACGCGAATTCCGCTTCGACCAAGTGACGCCACCACTCTCTCCGTGAGGTCGACCTCTTCCACGTTGCCTCCCTCGGCAACTTCCACGAAGACCAAGCCGGGCTGGAGTCCGAACTCCTCCACCGAGCCCAAGATCATCTCCGCGAGATCGGCTTGCAACATCTGCCGGGTCGAAACGTTGAACGAGACGAACATCTGATGACCTTGGGAGAGCCACTGGCGCAGCTGCCAGCACGACTGGCGGCAGACCCACTGACCGAGTTGAACGATCAGACCGGTCTCTTCAGCAATACCTAAGAAAGAGGCCGGCTCCAGCAGACCGTCGACTCGGTGGTTCCAACGCAACAGAGCCTCCACACCCACGATCGTGCCCTTGCCTTTGATGACTTCGATGATGGGCTGATACTGGAGTACGAACTCACCTTTCTCCATGGCCAATCTGAGCTGGCTGTCCATGGCCAGGCGACGCTCCTGACGTTTGTGGAGTTCGTTGTTGTAGAACACGCAGCGACCACGGCCTGTCTCTTTGGCGTGATACATGGCGCTGTCGGCGTGCTCGAGCATCGCTTGAGCGCTGTCCGCGTCGTTCGGACAGATCGAGACCCCGATACTAGCGCGCACGTAAAACTTCTGGCCCTGGATATTAAAAGGACGGGACAGACATTCGGAGATTCTGTTGACCACGATGGCAATGTTCTTGCGAATCATGTTTGTCTTCTGCTCCGTCGGAGTGTCGTCGTCGCCGGTGATCAGCTCCGACAGGAGAATAAGGAACTCGTCCTCACCTTTGCGGCCCAGGGCGTCCGACTCTCGAATGGCCGTCTGCAAACGTTCGGCGACCTTGCCCAGAAGCTCGTCGCCGGCTTTGAAACCCATGGCGTCATTGATCAGCTTAAATCTGTCCAGGTCTACCACCAGGAGGGCCGAGGCGCGATTGTAGCGCTGGACCTGTTTGACCGTGAACTCCAGATACTGGCGAATCAGATTCAGGTTGGGAAGACCGGTCAGACCATCCTGAAAAGCGAGACGCTGAGTCTCACGGTCCGATTCGTTAGCTCGCTGCTCATATTCGGACAGACTGCCCATAGCTTTCTGTAGCTTGATCTCGAACTGATTCGCTTTCAGCTCGGCGTCTCGGGCTCTCTGTAAGGCTTCCTGGAGACGAGTCTCTACAGCCCCGGAGGCGAGTCCGATCTTAGCCGCTTGACCAGCCTCGGATCGGGCTTTCTCAACTTCTGCTTGAGCCTCGGCCAGCTGGGCAGATAACTGCTCCTTGGCCTGATTGAGAACTTCCAGCTTGGAGTTGGCAAGCTCCAGTTTGTCGAGCGACTGTTGCGACTTCTGTTGCAGCAACTGACCTCGCTCTTCGGAGAGCTGAAGTCTTTCCTTAAGCTGAGCAACCGCCTCGGATTCGGACTGGCTCTCCAGCTCATCGGCCCTGGACTCGGCCTTCTCGGCTCGGCGATTAGCCTCTTCGAGCTCAGCCTGAAACTCATCCAGCTCTTTTTCGAGTCTCTGGTACTCCTCCAGGCTGACTCCGCCGGAGCCTTCCATCTCCGACAGCCGATCCTGAGCTTCTAGAAGCTCCCGACGAAGCTCCTCGACGTCGTCGCTTCCCTCCCCGCCGTGGAGGCGGGACTCAGCCAACTCGGTTTCCAATTCGGAAATTCTATCCTGAAACTCCAGGACCAGGCGCTCCGAGTCTCCATCGAAAGCGGCCTGCTCTGCTTTGGTCGCCCTGTCTTCCGAGCGGTGGAAGCGCTCTTCCCACTCCAGGGCGCGCTCTTCAGCTTCTTTGAGCTTGGACTGGATGTCGGCGAGTTGCCCCTCAAATACACCGGTGGAACTACCCACACCGGCCACTTTCTCTTCCGCCAAACGCGCTCGCTCTTCAGCTTCGTGAAGAGCAATGCGAGCACCGCTGAGCCGACTTTCCAGAAGCTCGTAGCCGCTCTGCGAGGCTCCGTTACTACCTCCGCTCGACTCCAACCGGGCCCGCAAGGCAGATATGGTCTCTTGAGCTTCGGCCAGAGCCTCGTCGGAATCAGTCTCTCCCGAACTCTCTTCCAGGTCCTTGATGCGAGCCCTCAAAGACTCGCGGTCTTGAGTGACCTCGTCCAGGCGACGCTGCAGCTCTTCGGCGTCGGAGCCTCCCTCTTGCTGCTGTAGAGACTCTACCTGTTGTCGAAGCTCTTCAGCTTCCCGGCGAGCGCTCTCAAGCTCCTGGCGAAGCTGCTCCGTGTCGCTCTCGGTCTCACTGACGTGGGCAGCTTCCATCCGGGCTTTCTGGAGTTCATCTCGCAGAACCTCGATCTCGTCTCGCAACTCCGCCAGTTGGACGGAGTCGTTGCGGGCTGCTTCGAGCTCCTCCTGGAGCTCGGTCAGCTGCTCGGCCTCTTGGCGAAACTTTTCCAGCTCTTGTTGCAGCTCCTCAACGGCCGCAGAGTCAACGGAACCGGCGGTAACGTCTCCTCCAGACGTCGCTTCGGCCAGCCTGGCTTCCGCTTGATTGGCGCGCTCTTCTTCTTCCTTGAGCTTCACGTCAAGCTGCCATATCTCTTGCATGGTCGCTTGCGCCCTGGATTTGGCTTTCTCCAGCTTCTTCTCGGCTTTGGCTAGTCTCTTTTGGAGTTCCTCGAACGCCTCGGGCGTGATCTCGGAGCCTTCTTGCAAATTGTCGGTGGCCATACTCGTCCTAATCTCGAATCCCGCTTCGACGAGGTACTCGCGGATCCTCGACTCACCCCCGGTCAATAACTTTGAAACAGAAGCAGGAGATCCTACCGAGATTGAGAGGTGACCGCCCGATCGAGTCAAAAGGCTTTCTCCATGAAAAAACCAAGACCCATAAGCGGTTTCCCGGAGTGGACCCCCGCTCAGACTTTGGCTGAGCAGAACTTCCTCAGAAAGACCATATCGGTTTACGAGAGCTACGGATATACCCCGGTGGATACCCCGGCCGTAGAGAGAGTAGAGACTCTCGCCGCCAAGGGAGGTGTGGATAAAGAGATCTACGCCCTGGATAGACTGAAAGAAGAATCTCGAAGCGACAAGCCCAAAGAGTTGGGCCTGCGATTCGACCTGACCATACCCCTGGCTCGCTATGTAGCTATGAACTACGGAGAGCTCTGCTTCCCTTTCAAACGCTATCAAGTTGGTAAAGTCTGGCGCGGAGAGAGACCTCAAGAAGGCCGATTTCGGGAGTTTTATCAGGCCGACATCGATGTGATAGCGGAAGACGAGCTTCCGCTCCACTTCGACGCGGAAATGCCACGCATCATCCTGGAGATTTTCCGCAAACAAAACCTCAAAGCCCGGGTCCGGATCAACAACCGGAAGTTGCTGCTGGGCTTGTACGGAAGACTTGAGATTACCGCCGAACAGACGGAAGACGTCCTTCGAGAAGCCGACAAACTCGAAAAGATTGGAGCCGACGGGGTCAGGAAAAGCTTAAGCGAGCTTGGGCTGGCGGAGTCAACCATCGAAAAATGCCTGCGACTAGCCTCCACGTCCGGCGACTTTGGCGCGATCAGAGCCTGCATAGACAGTCTGGAACTGTACCACCAATCTCTCGACCAGGGTCTCAAGGAAGTGGAAACGGTGGCGAACGCTCTGGCCGACTTCTCCTCCGAATCCTGGTGCTGCGACCTGGGCATTGTCCGTGGACTGGACTACTACACCGGCACCATCTACGAGACAAACCTCACCGACTATCCGCAGCTCGGTAGCATCTGCTCAGGCGGTCGCTACGACGATCTGGCCGGCGGATTCATCAACAAGAAGCTTCCGGGAGTCGGTATCTCCATCGGGGTGAGTCGCTTGATCTCTTACCTCTTCAAAGAGAACGCTCTTCCTCTCGAGCGGCACTGTCCAACCGAGGTTTTAGTGGTCCTTCCGGAGGAAGAGAAACGAACACACTGCAATCAGATCGCCGGGCAACTCCGAGAATCCGGGATCGCCACCGAAGTGTACCATCTGCCCCAAGCTCTGAAAAAGCAGCTTCGATACGCCGACCGAAAAGGGATCCCCAACGTCCTTTTCCCGCACCGCTACTCCGAAGACGACCCACGAGTGGAAGTCAAGAATCTGGCCAGCGGTGAGCAAAAGGAGTGCCCGTTAGCGGAGTGGCTCTCAACCCGAGGCTGATCCTTAACCGATTTGTAACATCCCGTTTACATGTCTCGATTCTTTTCACCCTTTGGAAACAATCGACTCAAGCTCCCCGTGATAGACTCAGAATAAGAACAAGGAGTTTGCTGCTATGATAGGTCCCCTGGGTGGAGCTGGATTTCGAGGTGGGATGAACCTCACCATCAATATTAATGCGGGCGGCGCGGCCGGTGGATCGCCCCTCGGACCCGCGGGAGGCGGCTGCTGTCCCTGCGGTGACGGTTTTTCTCCCTCCTCCGAACTCCTTGGAGGTAGCCCTTTCGGCGGCTTTTCTCCGTTTGGAGGCGGCGGCGGCATGGCTGACTTCGCCGCCCTACTGGGTGGTGGTTCCAACGGACTCGGCACTCCCCACCCCGGCTTTAACGTACAGGACACCGCCCATCCCTGGGCCAACGGCATCGGCGGCCCCGGCCTTCCCCTCGACCTTCTCTCCGGCGGTGGTGGTCTACCACCGCTCGGCGGCGGCTCTCTCGCCGATCAGGCTCTCATGATGCAAGCCGCGGCCAGCGATATGAACCAAGCCTCCCTCATTGGAGCTCAGACAGGTGCCATGGGTGGGCTCATGGGAGCACAGGGCACCGCCCTGGCCGGCATCAATCCGCTGATGTCCGGTCTCATGTCTAACTACATGTAACTCAACTCCATCAAAGGGATACCTATACTTCCGAATGCATCCCTGGCAGCCCAGGGTCTGTTTCGTCGCGGTCTCTCTTAGCTCATGCTATAACTGGCGGGGTTTAAGAAAGGCCTTAACTCTATGAGAGAAAGACGAAAACAACCCAGACTCGACGTCCGACTGCGTGCCGTCGTTCGAGACAACCGTTCCAAGAGTTGGAACGCGCGCACGCTAGACATATCCCAGGGCGGCGCCCTACTCGATAGTGGTCGGTCCATGGCGAGCGGGGCCGAGATCGAACTCCTATTTGATCTCGGAACCGTGGAAGTTGCTCCGGTCAAGGCCCGAGTTTTGAGATGTCACTCAGCTTTTTGGGGTCGACGCCATACCGTGGCGGTGCAGTTCGACGACGATTACCCGGCGGTCATGCAGATAGCCGAGCAAACCGTCGCCAACCGGCGCAGCGCAAAGCCGACTCTCCACCCCACTCCAAAGCTCGAACTGGCGCTTTAGGCTCTGCGTTAAGGACGCCATCCTCTGGTGGTCACCGACCAGTAGCCCAGGAGGATGGCTTCCGCTATATCGTGGTGAAGCTGCTTCGTCGGTGCACACCCATCGTTTTGCGCGATTTCAGTGGCCTTCTCTATGGCGTGTTCTTTCGCGCTGGAGCCGGTACGGCGCATTCGGCTGGGTAAAATGTCGGGTCTCCAGTCGATCGCTTGCACTAGCTCCGTTTCCCACTCCCGACCGCAAGAGAACCAGATCTTTGCCAGTCTCGCATCTCCCTCGGCCACCAGAACCCCGACATCCGGAATATCCCGGAGGATCGACCAGACTCCTGATTTCATTTTGGTCTTGTTGGTGAAACGGCGGCTATCGTAGCCGAGCAGTAGCCCTTCACTACTCCAAAGCGACCAGGCTGTCTTCAAGCCCAGATCAACCGCCAGCAGTCTGCCGTAACTATCTCTCATCAGCCCTTTCTCTTTTTTTCAGAATCTTTGAACTTTTTAGAGGCGCACACTCTCTACCCCTACGAAACCGTTTTTAGGAGAGTAAAATGCAGACAGCCGACGAGAAGTACGAAGACCTGTGGTCCGGACTGGAGTCCGAGTTCGAAGAAACCGAGCCCAGTCCGCTCAATCTCGATCTTTCCCGTGTTCCCAACCGACAGAGGACCATAGGAGTCGCCAACTTGCAGTCCCTATTTAGCGGTTTCTATCCGGCCTTCATCCTCTGCATGGTCGCGATTTTACTGGGAGTCAAGGGTGGAACGCCCGGGTTTGCCGTGATCGGCACCTGCCTACTTGCTTTGCCGCTGTCCGCGATCTTCTCGGTCGTTCTGAGAGGACCCAGACGTCATCTCGGATACTATCTCTTCACCGCTCTTGCGGTGGGCGGAAGTACCGAACTCTTTCTCGTCCTCTCGGAGTGGACTTTTGCTCAAGTCTTCGATCCACCGGTCGAACGGGCAACCTTTGTCACCTCTCTGCAAAACGGGATGGAGAGGTTTTTCAGCTTCAGTCACTGGGGTATCTACTTGCTCCTCGGTCTGGGCGTGGCCTACGTAGTAAAGCACGCCCAGCACCGCGCCCCCTGGATGGACTATCCACCGGCCGGCGGGGCACGCAAGAGTCTGGCTGTGGTCCTGCTGGCCACTCCCCTCCTGCTCCCGCTTATCTGCCTCATCACAGGTACCATCATGGAAAGCAGAGTCCGATGGTACCAATGGTCGGTTCGCGACAGCCCGGAAGTGTTTCAAAGCGAATATCTCACAGCTTTTCCGGAGGTCGACTCGGAGTGGAGCCGGGTCTACAAGGATTGGATTCGCTCAACTTCCGGCGAGACCGACCAGGATTTGCTCCTCAATACGTCCGCTCCCGAACTGAACAAGGTTGAGAGAAGCTATCTAGCGATCGCCGCGTCCGCCGAACCCCGTCTAGGATGGACGGGAAACCACAGAGAGCTACTCGAGAGCCTCTTGCTGACAAGACGGAAAGAGCTGGAACATCCCTATCAGGTTGCCGACGCTATCCTCCAGGCCGCGATGGTGCATCATAGCTTCGGAGGAGACGATCCCGCCCTCCTCTCTCAGTGGCAGTTTTTCCTTGAGGAGCTAAGGAAGGCAAACCTTGAGCCGTCGGATGCCAGACGACTTCTGCATCGGATAGAACAGTATGATCTCAAAGCGAGATCGCCCTGGCGAGAAGCGGATGATTATGTGGCGGTGCTGGCGACGATTCGGTCCCCATACGGTACCGGCATCGACCCGGAGCCGATGAAGCTCTTCGGGGTTCCTTTCAACAACTCTCCCGAGCAGCTCTATTTCTCACACCATGTCAGGTATGTGACCGACGGGTGGCTAGCCCTCCGCCGGGATTGGTATTCTCAGACACCGGAAGAGCAGATAGCGGAGATTCGCAAACAGAAGGGCTCTCAGGACCAGGTGCTGTCCTGGATGTCCGCGCGATGTTTCGAATACGAGATGCAGCCTCTCTGGCGAGCGGCGGCCGTCATCACCGCGTGCAAAATTCACAAGCTTGAGAACGGTGTTTGGCCCCAAAGCCTCTCGGAGGTCTCGTCCCTGCTCTGGTTTCTGGCAAGAGATCCGGAATCGTGGAAAGAGCCCGCCCCCACGGAGTTCGTCGTGACTCCGAGTGCAGAAGGTCTGACCATTCAGGACAAGGTCTCCGGACGTAGCTGGAGCTTGAAATGAAGCTTATGGTGAAATCTGAGAGCATAGCCACCCCTCGGGTCGAACTCACGGAACTCGTGAGAATGGCCCAACAGGAGGACCGTTCGGCTTTCGAGGAGATCGTACGACGCACCACAGGGCTGGCCCGCAAAACCGCCTTCGGAGTGGTCCGGCCGCACCAGGTGGACGACGTCGTCCAAGAAGCGTTCCTCACGGTCTATCAGAAGCTCCACCATCTGCGAGATCCCGCTGCCTTTCAAGCATGGCTGGCCCGCATCGTCTTGCACGCTTGCTACGCCTTAAGAAAAAAGAGTCCGTCCGTGGCCGAGCCGGAAGATGTGCCCGCTCC
>Ga0207914_100201_pt1 | contig 29969 bp, 24 predicted proteins | sample DeeseametaMP2497_FD_184171 | JGI IMG/M metagenome (GOLD analysis project Ga0207914, IMG submission 184171) | Marine microbial communities from East of Antigua and Barbuda, Atlantic Ocean - MP2497 (SPAdes) | ecosystem: Environmental > Aquatic > Marine > Oceanic | place: East of Antigua and... | reverse complement strand
TCCCTAGAGATAGCTCACCAGACGCTGCAATCTCTTCAAAAAGAGGTTCTTCGCTACGAGAAGCTCTACCAAGAAGGGGCGACTCCCGAGACGACCCTGGACGCGCGACGGCGCGATGTCTTCAATCAGCAGAGAGTGATCGAAGACATCGAAACGAACATCGCCACCATCCCGGACCAGATCCGAGCCGTTCGGGCCCGCCAGGATGCGAACTACGCCAACCTAAGGAAGCAGAGCGTTCAGGTGGGTCGAGCCGTGGTGAGAGCCCCTTTCAACGGTCGCCTCCAGGAAGTCTACCTGGAAAAAGGCCAGGTGGTGACTGCCGGCGGCCAACTCTTCTCCCTCCAGGGAGACGACGTGGTCAAGGTGGAAGCCAGATTCCCGCAGTCTCAACTCAGCTCTTTTCCCATTCTCGGAGCCTCCATCACCACTCCCGGGGGAAGCATCGTACGAGCTGACGTCGGCGCCATGCGAGAGCAAGTCGACCCCGTCTCTCGAACCGCTTCGGTCCAACTGGTCGTAGGAGCTGGAGCAGACAGAGCCCTACTACCGGGCGCTCTGGTCGGGGTGAGCCTCCAGGGCCCGGCCCGCGAGGCTTACCCGGTCATTCCACGAGTGGCCCTCCACAACGGCTTTGTCTTCCTGGTCAGAGACGAGCGACTGACCCAGGTGGCGGTGGAGGAAGCCTTCCGCGAAGGCGACCTGGTGGCCGTCACGAGCGGTCTCAAGGCCGGTGACGAAGTGGTCGTGAGCGACCCGGGGCTGGCCATGGACGGCACTCTGGTGAGGGTGGCCGCCAAAGAGCGATGATCAGGTTTTTCGTCAAGCACCCTACCGCCGCCAACATCCTCATGTTCCTGTTTTTAGTGATGGGAGCCATGACGCTGCCCCGCATCCAACGAGAAACGATCCCCGACCCCACCAAACCCACCGTCCAGGTGCAGATCGTTTACCCCGGAGCTTCCCCGGGCGAGGTCTACGCCGAAGTGGTGGAGCCGATCAACGACGCGCTGGGCGGAGTCATCAGCCTGAACGAACTTCGTTCCGAAGCGCGCGACTCGGTAGCCATCATCAGCGCGGAGATGACGGACGACGGCAACGCGGCCACCTTTCAGGCAGAGGTCGAAGCGGCGGTTTCCGGCATCACCGACCTGCCAAGCCTCACCGAGCCACCGATTATACGTCGCACCGATCTGGCTCGACCTGCGCTCACCGTGGTCGTGGCGGCCCCGATGGACGATGTTCGCTTGAAAGCTTACATGGAGGATGTCAAAGACAGACTCTTGAGTTTGAAAGGGATCTCCAGCGTGGAAGTGGAGGGCTTCTCGGAGACCCTTCTGCGGATCGAAGTGGACCCGATCAAACTCAGAGAGTTTGGACTTTCGACGGCCGAAGTGGTGCAAAGGATCTCCGATCAGAGCCGGGACATACCGCTGGGCGAAATCGAAAGCGGGGACAACGTCCTGAGTCTTCGCTATTCGGAGAAGAAGCGGACTGTTCAGGAGCTAGAGCAGTTGGTCTTACGAGAAAACGTCAACGGCGGCAGGGTCCTGCTTCAAGACGTTGCCCAGGTCCGAGCGGTGCTGGAGAATCCCGAGCAGAAGGCGCTGCTGGAAGGCCGGCGCGCCGGTGTCCTCAACGTTCAGAAGACGGCCGAAGAGGACATTCTGCGCATCGCCGACCTGGTCAAGGCGTTTCTCCAAGAAGAGATGGAGCGCCATCCCCAGGTGGAAGCTTACATCGCCAGAGACGGGGCCGACATTGTGAGACAACGTCTCACTCTGCTCGGCAAGAACGCCGTTCAGGGACTCTTTCTGGTCTTTCTCGCTCTCTTCTTTTTCTTTGATCGCCGGCTCTCTTTTTGGGTCGCCATGAGTCTGCCGGTCTCTTTTCTGGGAGCCTTCGCGGTCGTACCCTACACCGGTCTCACCCTCAACATGCTCACCTCGGTCGGATTGCTGCTTGCGCTGGGCCTTCTGATGGACGACGGCATCGTCATAGCGGAGAGCATCAACGAGCGCCGCAAGGCCGGTCTACCACCCGATGAAGCCGCCATCGAAGGGGTAAAAGAGGTCGGGGCCGGGGTCTTCAGCTCCTTCATCACCACCTGCTGCGTGCTCGGTCCGCTCGCCTTCGTGCAGGGTGATATCGGGAAAGTGCTGAGAGTTCTACCGATGATGCTCATCCTGGTCGTCGTCGTCTCCTTGATCGAGGCGTTTCTGATCTTACCCAGCCACTTGAGTCACGCTCTCGAGCATCGTGGCGATCGAGGATGGCGGCGGTACGTCGACCGGGCAGTGGACCTTTTCGAAGATCGAATTCTTGGACCCACCATCGGTTTCTTGAGCAAAGTCCGTTATCTCACCCTGGGAGTCGCCGTCGGAGTCTTCGTCGCCAGTATCGCTATGATCGCGGGCGGGCTTATCAAGGTGGACATCTTTCCCCCGCTGGAGGGCGACGTGGTGGTGGCTCGGCTGCAGTTGGCCCCGGAAACCCCCCTTCGAGTGACCGAGCAGGCAGTGGAGAAGATCGTTGCCGACCTCCGCGCATCGGCTCAGGAGCTGACTTCCGGCGAGGAACTCATTCTCAAGATTTACGTGGAGTACGCTCGTAACACGGAGGCCTACAACACAGGAGAGAATCTAGCCACGGTGACGGCTCGTCTGGTGCCTTCTCAAGACCGAAACGTCCGTCTGCAGCAGCTCTTCGACACTTGGAGAAAGAAGGTCGGTACTTTCCCCAACCAGATCAGCCTCACGTTTTCCGAGCCTTCCATCGGACCGGGCGGCAGAGAGATCGAGCTTCGCTTCACGGGACTGCCTCTCGAGCAACTCTCGGAAGCCAGCCAGTCCGTGGTTCGCGAACTGGAGTCGTACCAGGGGGTTTCCAACGTGACCGCCGATGTGAGAAAGGGGCGCAGGCGTCTGGAGATCCGTCAGTCGCCGGGGGCTCTGGCAGCCGGACTCGATGGATCCAGTCTCTCCGGTCAGCTGCGGACGGCCTTTCAAGGCACCGAGGCGTACCAGTTTCAGCTGGACGGCATCACCCACGAGGTGGAGGTGCGGCTCTCGGAGACGGGTCGCAAGACCGATACTCTCGATGAGTTTCAGGCGCGACTCCAAAACGGTGAACTCGCCCCGCTGGAGCCTTTCGTGGAGCAGACGATGGGTCAGGATTGGTCTCGTATCGCGGCGGTGGATGGAGAGCTCGCTATCACCGTGGCCGGCGATGCTGACGAGAGGCTCGTCACCGGGAGCGCCGTGATCGCGGATTTTCAAAAAAACGGACTCCCTCAGCTGAAGAAACTCTATCCGGGCGTGCAGATGACAGTGGCCGGTCGGGCCGAGGACGGAGCGGAGACGGGAGCCTCCATGGCCCGAGCGGGTTTTCTGGGCATGGTCGGAGTGTTCTTTCTGCTCAGTTATCAGTTTAGGTCGTATTTTGAACCCCTCGTCGTCATGACCGCGATTCCGTTTTCGCTAGTGGGCGTGATCTGGGGCCACTTCTTGTTCGGTCTTCCTATCAGTCTTCCATCGGTCATGGGCTTTCTTTCTCTGGGAGGGGTGGTGGTCAACGATTCCATCCTGCTGATTATCTATCTCAAGACGCAACTCGGCAAAGGGGTGCCGATCGACGAAGCCATCCGAAAAAGCAGCAAGCGGCGGTTCCTTCCGATATTCCTAACCTCGATCACGACCATCGCCGGCCTTTTGCCGCTGCTCTTCGAAAAGAGTCTGCAGGCCCAAATCTTGATCCCACTGGCCAACGCCGTCTGCTTCGGTCTGCTCGCGGCGACCGTCCTGATCGTTCTGGTGGTGCCCTGTCTCTATCGCATCTGCTGGGATCTCGGACTGTGCCAGATCGAAGTCGAAAAGCCGGAAGTCGAAGCGCCAGAGCCTGTCGACCGATAGGAAACGCGCCTGAAAGGTCCAAAAGTTGAGAGATGGATCCTTCTCAGGTGACAGAACTCGCCTTGCGATTGGGTTGGCTGGAACGCTTGGAGCTAGCTCAGCTCTTGCTGTCGAGCTTGCATCCTCAGGCTGAGGACTCGCCCCAGCCGGTGGCGAAGCGTGAGCAAGCTCCCGAGAGTTCGGATACCGCTCCGGTCCATCGCCAATCTATCAGGCTCCCCAACCCCATCCCGCACCTGGAGGCTGAGCGCGCTCAACTGGATTCCATCGCCATCTCCTTTCGCAAACTGCGAGACGCCCTGGAGTCTTCGCTCGAGCCATGAAGAAGATTATCGCTATCGTTCTCGTCCTCTGCCTGGCTTTCTCAGGTCTTTTCCTGTTTTGGATCAACCAACCGACCCTGGTCGGCGAGAGCCAGATCTCAGAGAGTGTCGGTAGCGCCAAAAGCCGTTTTTCTCAGCTTCAGAGGGAAGCCGAAAACCCCAACCTCAACGGATACATCTCGACTCAGTTCGAGCCGCTTTGGGGAGCGGGCCAGCCCCAAGAGACATCCGAAATCGAGCAGCGCCTGCTGGCTTGGAACGCGTTTAGCAACGCCCTTCGGACCGGCCAGACCGACCACGCCGCAAAACTGGCAAACAAGGATAAAGAGTATTTGGCCGCTCGCGCCGCGTTTGAAGAGCTGCTTCCCGCCCTCTCCGAGGCCCTCAACAAGCGACTCTTCGTGGTGCCTCGTGACAACCTCTCAAGCTACGGCGTGCCCGACATGGGCGGACTCAGGCTTCTTTCCCAGGCGGTCTACGCCTATGTGGAGTCCAAGGTGGCGGAGAAGGACGCCGCCTCCGCGGTAGGTCCTCTGGCGGCTCTCTTCTCTCTGGGTGGGAAGATGCAGGGTCGAGAAAATCTGGTCAACGATCTGTCCGGGGTCACACTCCAAAGAACAGCCTTCAAAGCCCTTGCCCTCATTCCCAGTGACTCCAACCTAACCGCCGAAGATTGGTTGACTCTGGCCGCCGCGGTCTCCCACGGAACTCCTCCACCCGACCAGATGATAAGCGCCTTCGAGGCGGAAGTGGCCTCCAGCCTTGAGCATATCTTGGCCAACGAAAAAGATGCGGCCCAGAGCGGCTCCTATCTCGATCGCCTTTTCCTCCAGCGCGAGAAACGTATCTTCATGAACCAAACAGCTTTGCAATTGAGAGCCGTAAAGGGCGACAACCTCCGAAAGTATCGCGCTCCCAAACCCGGCTTGGCTTCTTCCCTAAAGGGTGAAAGCGGGAGTGTCGCCTTGATTAATGTGGACGATTTCGCCAGAGCCGACGCCATTATGGAATTCAACCGCCTCTGTCTGGTGGGTGCTTCCACCACACTCGACCTGAGAGCCTTCCGAGCCAAGAACGGGCAACTGCCGGAAAACCTCGACGGTCTCAAGAAAATGGGATTGGAAGTGCCGGGAGACGCCCTGCTTTTCGACCGGAACCGGAAAACGCTGACGGTGAAGGTTCCTCAGGACGTGCTCGGCGTAATCAACGGTAAGGACTTTGCTCTGCCGGGCTGGAGCGAAGTGACGAGTGAAGGGCTAAGACTTAGCATTTAGCCTGGTCTAGCCCCAGGCAGCCAGCAAGCTACCACACAGCTCGTCGCTGTGGTCTTCAAGGGCGTCGAGAGACTCTCGACTCAGGGCGACGCCGTCGTCGGGTTGGACTCCTTGATAGACAGTCGAGGTCGCGGCCGGTCTGTAGTTGCGAAACGTATCGGCTACATCGGATTGAAAGCTCAGGCTGTCGACAGGTCCTATTTGGTGCGGCGTCTTGTTCATAGTCTGAAGATAATAGACCGCACCTAAATCATCCTTAAAGAGATTTTCTCCGGCGAACTGAAAGCTCGGGAGGGGATCTTTCCGGCCCCGCCCGTGACTGCGAGCAAGACAGACTGTCCTTCCTCAATCCAGCCTTCCCGGACCCCTTCCAGCACTTTAGCCAGCGTCATCAACGGCGATTTCTCGTGATAGTCGTCAATCGGTTTTGGCTCATTCCGATCAGTGACGATGTGTGGAGCTCGTTGGTTTCTCACCGGCATGTCGGGATTTTTCGTCGATCCGATGTTTAGCTCCAATTCCGCCGCGATAGCCTCCAACAACCGCTATATCGTCTCTCTCATCCAGGCCAATGAAGAAGGCCGACGCGACCTCTTTCGAAACAGGGTTCGCCACTTCAATATCAAGATGAGAAACCTCTATCTAAGGCAAAAGCTCGGTTTTGCCAATTATTCCTTCTTCGGCTCTTTCGATGCCTTCTCCAACTGGCAAACGCTCCGGTACCACTCCATCCTCAATTACTCCGTACCCCTACAACACGCTGATCTGGCCCCGGTCATCCAAGCCGTCGATTCCCACAGCGAGAAAGAGTGCGGCTGCGAAGAGGGCGTGTGGTCGCCTTTCCAAAGCCTCGGCAACGCAGGCGACCGGCTTACCCGGGAGTTTGAACAGATCATCCGAGAACACGACTCCTACCATCAGAGAAACCGATTTCACTTCCACGACAAGACCGAACGAGAAGCCACCCGCCGCAAAACCATCGAACTCGATTTCGGCCCGGCTGTTGAGGAAGAAAGCCGTTTAAACTGGCGCTGCTTTGTCAGGTACTATCTGCACCGCGCCTGTCAGATGAAAGCATTGCCTTTCTTTGAATCGCGTTTCGACCAACATTTCGTGCCGTGCTGGGAGTCGGGCCAGACACTGTCGGAGCTTTTAGACTTTATGAAATTGGGCCCGCTTGAAGTGGGGGAACGGCCTGCTGGAGAGTGGGGGTTTAAAGGGCCGCATTGTCAGGTTCAGGCGGTGGAGTCTGCATTCTGAAAGGCTAGCTGCCGCCCCGCCGAGCCCGACGTTGAAGTGTCTCGGCCTTACTTTTTAAGAGTTACCACATCTTTGCGCTTTTTGTCGCTTTGCAAGGAAATCGTAAAAGACGACGCCGGCGTACTACTATCTAAATATGGGGTAACTGTGAGAGTTACTCCAGGTACGATGCTCTCGAACTTGGCTTCGCCACCGTCGCCTGTCGCCGTTTCATAGTAGTAGTCGTCGCCGCTAATTTGAACAATTTTGTCGGTAGCGTCGGTCTTGAAGAGGTTGTCGTTTTTCAGCTTGAGGGTGTAGGAGGCCGGCTTGAGTCCGGACGAGGTACTCTGAAGCTTATAACATGCGATAAAAACCTCGGGAGTCGGCCGAGAGCTTTTAGGATCTGAAAGGCGACCAAGAATTGTTGAAGTCTCGAATCCATCTCTCGAAAAATCCACGGCAAAATTATTTGGGTGGTGTTTTGAATACGGTACGGAAACCTGCCAGCTTCCGTTCGTCTCCTGGGTAGGGTAAAACGTTTGGTCGAAGTAGGTGGTGTCTGCCAGAGAGCGTACCCTAACCTCGCGCGGCCCATCGCTGACGTATCGAGAGTTTTGTACGACGAAATAAACATATCCGATCTTCTGACTGCTACTTAGAACAAGAACTTGGACGTCGTTTATGATACGGTTAAGCACAGGTTCGAGATCTTGACTGATACCATCGACTCGTCCCGAGAAGGTGACGGTGCCAGACGAGTCTCCTTCCACATTTGTAAGACTCAGCGAAACATCTTTTCGCGCTTCAACGTCGCCCCGAAAAGACAAGGACATCGGAAACGGAGCACTGCTGGACGGACTGACATGCTGCAAAAATTGGTCCAGTGAAAACTCAGGTCCCCCTGCTTGCGTGGTCGATCGAATAGTCAGATCACTGGCCTTGAGTCGCAGGGTCGCCGTGTCGGATGTGACATCAAGCTCAGCCGATTCGATCCCCAGCACAAACCCTGACTCCCGCTGTAACGCACCGGAGTTTTGAGGGTTAGATATCTGTTCGAAGTCTTCTTTCGAATCGCCACAACCCGAAGCGACAAGACAGATGCAAAAGAGTAAAAAGTGCAAGTAGATAATTTTCATGAGTAGTCTCCCTCCGCGCAGTTAATTGGTATCCTCAAAAAACCTTCACCATTTAATAGAGGAAGGAGCAATCGATTTCCGTCGTCGCCTGCGATCGCCAAGCACCTTCAGCCCTTTTTAAGCCCCCTACCCTAACCTCACAAAAGACTCAAGCTTACTCCAACTCGACAACGAGATTGGAAAACAAGTCAATGAACGTGGCAACTCCCGGCACACCGGGACCCATCAACCGGCCCTCTACCGCCGGCACCGGCAACAAAATCGTCCAGAGGAAGCAAGACTTCGAGACTCAGGCGGACACCTACGATATCTCCCGCACCGTGGGAAACAAAGTTTCTTCGGCCGTCATCGGATTGACCGGTCACGTCTCCGGCAACGCGGGACTCATCCTGCCCACGGTGGGCGAAACTTACAAGAATTTGTGGAAAGCCGAGACTATCGGTCCCTACGCCAAGGCGGTGGGGAGTATGGTGGCTCTGGCCGGCATTCCGATGGTGGTGAGCGGTGCTCTGGTAGCCAGCCCCTTTATGGGTATCGCGGAGGCGTTTAAGCAAAGCGACGAAGTCGACTATAGCCCTCTGGTCAAAGACACGACGGCTGAAGTCGCCGACCGGATAACCTCCAAGGAGGACGGCCCGGACACTCTTCTCGGCAAGGCGATCGGTCAGATGAGAGAGTTCGGAGACAAGAAACTCGCTCCCGGGGAAGAGCCGTGGGACATTCCTCTGAACAAGATATTCAAAGGCGCACTGAGCGGTCTGAACTTCCTGATGGTCAAGGTGCCCGTGACCACGGCCAAGCTGATGAAGAAAGCTGCCGTCGAAGGTGCGAAGGCGACTAAGAAGGCAGCCGTCAGTACTGGAAATTTTGTAAAAGAGTACGGTCCGAAGCTGGCCGGAGCGACTCTGGCGGGCGTGACCAGCACGATCATCGCCGGTCCGGCCGGTCTGGTCATTGGGGCCGGCGTGGGAGTGGCCCTGGCCGGTCGCGACATTAAGAACGCCTTCACCGACAAAGACCGCAGCATCGGCTCTCGTGTGGGCGGAGTGGCCAAGACTCTGGCCTACATTCCGGTGGGCCCGGTGATGGCCGGTATCTCGGTCAAAGAGAATTTCAGTCGCTCCTTTTCCGAGGGGTGGAACGGCCGGCCCGTCGAGGCTATCAAGATAACCGGCAAGGCGGTCATCGCCAACGCCAAGGAAGCTCTCAACCCAACCAAAGGAGACGGCCATGCAAATCCAAACCAGTAGACCGAGAATAACAGCCCAACCTCCCGCCGCTCGCGAGCCGGAGAAAACAATAACCCAAAAAATCGTCGACACCACGGTCGACAAAACACTGGCCGGCACCGATCGGGTTGCCTCTTCTCTAGCCGGACTGGGCACGGGAGCCGCCAGCTACTTCACCACCCTTCCCGGAGTCGTTTCAGACGGGGCTCGCTCGATTGCCAACCTCTATCAGTCGGAGACTATCGGCCCCAACATCAAAGTGTTGGCGACTATCGCCTCACCCGTGATCGCCGGACTGGCTGTGGCCGGTGCGGGACTCGGTCTGGTCGTTTCAGCGAGCGCGGGAGCCTACATTGGGCTCACCGCTCACGATAAAGAGAAACCTCGCGAATTCACCATCGACAAAGCGGTCGGCAATTCTTGGAACACGGTTCGAAAAGAAGTGGATGAAGCTACCAACCTTTGGGTGGAAGACTCCAAGGAGATAAAAGATAGGAAGCTAGCACCGGGGGAAGACCCCTGGGATATTCCACTTCCTCCTTTCGGGCGGACCGCCAAGACGATCGCAGCCACGGTTGCGGGTCTGGCCGTGGGCGGTATCGGCGGAGTGGCGACCACTTTGATGACCACCGCTCGCGGAGCCTGGAGTGGAGTAAAGCAAGCTTTCGACGGGTTCAGTCCCGCCAATCTGCTGGCCGGGGTGGGCACTATCGTCGCCTCACCCGTCACTGGTTTGGTCCACGGTGTGAGCAAAGTCTTCACCACTCCGGTGGAAGCCGCGGCGGTAGCATGGAAAGAAAAGTCTCTTGGCGGGGCGCTCAAGTCTGCCGGTCAAGAGGCCTTTCATTCCGACCCCACCAGGTTCGCCAATTCGGTGGGCGCCTTCGTCGGTTCGACCGCGACAGCCGTCCCCGCCGGAGTTGGAACCGCTATCGTGAGCGGTGCCAAAGCGTTGGGTGGAGGGTTCAAAACCGCTGCTACCGACTCCGAGCTGAATCCCGCCGGCAAAGCGCTCACCGCTGTCGCAACGACGGTGGGAGCCCCTGTCACAGGTCTTGTGCACGGGGTGGCTTCCGGGGTCGCGGCTCCCTTCGTGGGCGCTGTGAAAGGTTGGCAGGACGACTCTCTGGCCAAAGGTGTCGCTGCGGGAATCAAGTCGGGACACAGCTCAACCGAGACCTTCAGCGAGGCCGTTGGTGCCGCGGTCGGAGGAGTGGCCGTCGGCGGACTATCCGCGGTCGCTACCACCGGCGCGGCCGCCGTCAGGCAAATCGGAGGCGGGATCATGAATGCCGCTACAAATGACGAACTGAACCTGCGCGGCAAAGTGCTTGAAGGCCTCGGCGGAATACCCGGAGACACTATTACGGCCGTCGGCCAGGGCATCGGCACTTTGCTCGTCACACCGGTGAAAGCAGGTGCGGCCGCTGCGGAGAAAAGCTCTGCCGCGGAGGGTTTTAAGGAGAGTGCGATTTCGGGACTGAGATTTGTTGGTTCCGGAGTCAATCCGGTGGGGGCTATGACCGAAGTGGTTGAGCGGCCGGAATAAGTGGGTCTGCTTAAGATTCCCTTCGATTTACCCACGTGGGAAAATCCGTCCGGTCGCTCACCCGCCGAACAGCAAGAAAAGTCAAGCAGGTGCCAGCAACCATAGACGTTAATCCCCAACAAAGATGACAGATCCGATCGACATCTGGTCAAACGAGCTCGCCCCTCTTCTCTCAGCGAAAGACGCAGCTCGCTTGAAGTCGTTGCTCCAATCTCGCAAGAGCAATCTTCTCTCCGTCCCCGGCTCTTCCGAGCGAGTCAAGCGGCTGGTCTTTTTGGTGCGAGTGCTGAACGAACCGTCGCTCAAGGCAGGCGAGATTCAGTTGATGGAAGAGCTGTTCCGGAGAATGGACTTGGACCCGGCGCGATACACCATCCAGATCGGCGGAAAGCGTCGCGAGTATGCAGCCGACATCTTGTTTGACAATCCGGAGCTCGAAGCGTCGTTTCTGATGGCTGCGTTGAACTACAGCGAGGCGGACGCTGAACATGCCGCACGGACCGCGAAGAGCCGGGTCGATACCTCTGACTATCCAGCCCTCGAAGGCGACATCTGCCCGCCTTCACTCTTCGAGTCTGAGGTTGAGGACCCCGGTCCTTTGTTAGCCTTCAACTCTGAGACAGAAGATAGTCCCGAGTTCCTAGCCCTCCTCGCCCGAACTCTACCCAAAGACTTGCCACCGCAGCTCGAACCGATGACAGAACCCGAAGAGGACCCTCCTCAAATGGAAGGCGACATCTGCCCTCCCGATCTTGACGACGACTTCAAAATCTAGGCAAGCCTAGCAAAACTTTTAGGCTTGCCTTGACAACCTCTCACAAGAGGCATAAAGTCCCCCAATGAGATCTACGCTGGTGAAGCTTCATCGGTGGCTGGGGTTGGGCTGCGGGTTGGTGTTTTTGGTCGTCTGTTTGAGTGGCTCGCTCCTCATTTTCGAGGACGAGATTTCAAGTTTTCTGGACCGTTCTCTGATACAAAGTTCACAGCACCCCGGCTCTCTGGACCGACTCCACACCTCGGCCACCGCCCAACTGCGGGAAGGGGAATGGATTCAGCGTATCTATCTCCCATCAGGCAAAGTGAGATTGCGGGGCAAAGACGAGATGAGACACCTCTATTTCTCTCCCGACGAGGCCACCTACCTGGGCGAAGGAAGCGAGTTGATGCGGTCGGTCATCAAGTTTCACCGCTCTCTTTTTCTATCCGATTTGGGGCGTTGGATCACTCTCACCTCCTGCCTCTTCGTGATCGGCACACTGCTCACGGGCCTGAAGCTGTGGCTTCCGAAGAGCCTGAAGCGCCTAGCCTCCGCACTCACCATAAAGCGGAGCGCATCCAGGCGACGTTTCGTACTCGACCTTCACCGTGTTCTGGGCGTTGTCGTGTTGCTGCCGCTCCTTCTCATCGCCACCACCGGCCTCAACTATTCCAAGATAAGCGACACCCTGCGCCAGGGGCTCTTCTCCGCTCTGGGAGAAGAGCCGATTCCCGATCCCAAGCCTGTCACCCCTAGTGAGGCCGCTCCCCTACCCCTCGATCAACTGGTGGAACAGGCAGCCCTTGTCTACCCTGAAGCCGAACTCAGCTGTATAGAGTTCAGCAACTCTCCCGACGAAGCTGTGAAGGTCCGCTTTCGCCACCCCGGCCAACCGGGACACTTCGGCCAGAGCAACGTGATGATGGACCCGCGAACGGGCGAGGTACTTCGCTCTCTCAACGCCTTGGAACTACCGGTCGGACATCAGTTTGTGTACGTCTGGGCTCTCCCACTGCACCGAGGTGAAGTGTTCGGACTCCCTCAAAGAATACTCTGGTTGATGGTCGTGCTCATCGGAGCGGGATTGCCCCTTACCGGCATGTGGCTTTGGTACACTCGACGGTCGCGCGTAAGGGATAAACGTGAATCCTGAGGACACGCCTTTGAGTTGTCCCAAAGTCGGCATCGTGGGGGCCGGCAACTCCGCCTCGGCGCTGGCTTGTCATTTGGCCAGCTTCGACTACCTTCCGGTCATGTTTGTCCGCAATCCCGACATCGCCTCGCTGCTTCGTCATCAAGGCAGCATGAGATGCACGGGGCAGCTCGAGGGTGAGTTTCCGATCCAGGTGACAGCCTGCCCGGAGGAGCTCTGCGCGGACTGTCACCTCATCTTTATGGCCACCACCGCCAACGACTACCTGGATGTTGCCGAGCGCCTGGCTCCCTACTTGAGCGAGCAAAACACGATCGTGCTCTTTTCCAGCAAACTGGCGGGCAGCCTGGCCGTCAGCCATTTCCTCGAATCGCGAGATGTTTCGGGTGTCGACGTCCTGGAGACCGATTCGCTGTTTGCCAGCCGGGTCCAGGACATCGGTCACGTTTGGATTCGCGGGATCAAGCGTTGGAATCTCTACTCTGGTCGATGCCGCAGCATGACCAAGCGATACGAAGGCGTGCTGGAATCGTTCTTCCCCGGTCTCGAGCCCGCCGAAAACCTCATTCAGCGGGGGCTGACCGACTTTGGGGCGCTGGCCCACCCGCTCACTCTCCTCATCAACATGAACGAGATTGAAAGGCAGCGGCATTTTCTCTTCTACTACGAAGGTTACACCCCAAAGTCGGTGTCGCTGCTGGAGAAGATTGAGGAAGAGTTTCACGCAGTGGCCAGAGCCTACGACACCAGACTGCTACCGGCCAAGGAATGGCTCCACCGCTACTACGGCTGCAGCCAAAACTCTCTGCTCGAAGCGATGCAAACCGTGCCCAACTACCGCTTCAGCCAGTCTCCCGACCGAGTGCATCACCGCTACATTTTAGAAGACGTGCCTTGCACTCTCATCCCCCTGCAGCAACTAGCCCGAAAAGCAGGATTGAAGACTCCGATGGTGGATGCGGTGATCACGATCGCCTCTATTCTTTTGGGTGAGGACTTCGAGCGTGGCGGCCGGACCCTGGAAAGGCTCGGCTGGGACGCTCTCACTCATTCGGAGATCCGGACTGCCCTGAACGCATGAAAAAACATCGCCAAGAGTTTGTCGAGCAAGCTCTGCCGAATATCCTCTCCAACCTTTCCGCACCTCTAGCGGGTCTGGTGGATACGGCCATGCTGGGGCATCTTCCCGAGATCGACTCTCTGGCCGGAGTGGCGCTGGCCGGAGTGATCTTCAGCTACGTCTATTGGGGCTTCGGTTTCTTGCGAATGGGCACCACCGGTCTCACCGCCAAGGCTCGGGGCGCGCGCGACCAGGAAGGAGTGGCGGACGCGTTCTACAGGGGGATGGTGCTGGCTCTCTCCATCGCCGCGGTCTTGCTGCTCTTTCATCGACAGATCGGTCAGCTGGGGTTTTATCTCTTGGACGGTCCACCCGATGTTGAACTTTCGGGTCGTGACTATTTTCAGATCAGAATTCTGGGAGCCCCCGCCGTTTTAGGGCTCTATGTGATCAACGGCTGGCTGATCGGACAGGGCCGGCCGAAATGGAGCCTGACTCTCTCCATACTGCTCAACGGGGCCAATATCGCCCTGGACGCGCTCTTTATCTTTCACTTGCAGTGGGGAGCGTTCGGGGCAGGACTTGCCACCACCATCGCGTCGGTCGTCGCCTTTCTGATAGGACTGGATCTGGTCCGCCGAGAGTGGCGTGGCGGCCCTCGCTTTGAGGCCAAGCGCGTGTTCAACAAAGAAGAATTCCGCAAGGTCCTGGTGCTCAAAGGAGACATCATGCTTCGCACTCTTTGCCTGATTCTCACCCTCACCACCTTTACCAATATCTCCGCGGGATTCGGCAAACTGCCGCTGGCGGCCAACGCTATTCTGATGAAGCTTCTGACCATGGCCAGCTACCTGATCGACGGCTACGCGTTCGCGCTGGAAGCTATAGCCGGAAAGTGTGCCGGTGCGGGAGACAAAGAGGGTGTGAGACGAACTCTCCGCATTGCGATTCACTATTCGGCTGTGACATCCAGCCTGATCATCGCGGCCTACCTCCTTTTTGGTCGTACCGTCCTCGGATGGCTCACCTCCCACGAGAATGTCATCAACGAGGCGATGATTTACCTTCCCTGGGTCTGTCTGGCTCTGGTCTTCTCCACCCTTTCCTATGTCTACGACGGTCTCTTCATAGGACTGGCCAACGGACGTATCCTGAGAAACTCCATGGCGGCAGCGGCGGCTGTTTTTCTGCCGCTGGCCTGGTGGTCGGCGAAGGCCCAGAGCATGCATTATTTGTGGACCTCCATGGTCGTCTTCATGGCGGTTCGGACAGTGGTGCTACTGTGGCGTTCCAGAAAGGCTTTGAATGAACTTTGAAGAGGCCATGACGAGGGTGGAAGTCGAGCTTTCATTCCCCGAGGATCTAAGCGATTTTCACAACAGACGAACCCGCGCTCTCTTTCTCGAAACGGGTCTAATGGAGCAGTTGAAGAGCACACCGACCGTCGTCGTGACCGGCTCCTGCGGCAAAGCTTCCACTGCTCACTACCTGGCCGAATGCGCCTCCGAACTCTTTCGTCTGACGGGACAGAATCAAGAGGTCGGGCTGGGAACGAAACCTCCCCTACTGGAGACTCTGGACGGCAACAGAGAGCGGTATCAGGTGCTTTCATCCAAAGGCAAGAGATGGATCGAGAGAGACGAGTTCGCGGCGCTGGTCTCTCAGCTCCCGCCGTTGCCGGACAATCTTGCACCCTACGACCTTCGATATTGGCTCCTGGGGAAGTGGTTCGTGGAGCGTCGAGTGGGTCTCGCCATCATCGAAGCCAACATCGGTTTTCGGCTGGACCCCGCATCGGTGTTCCCGAGCCCGGTGGCCCAACTGCTCACGCCGATCGGTCTGGACCACATCGGTCTCCTTTCGCCTGGCGGCGCTCCGGACGATGTCCTAGCGCTGGGTCAGCGCGCGGGTCCCACCTGGCACAAGGCTTGCTGTCCCACATCAGAGTTCACGATCTGCGGACTGCAGAGCCCCGACGTCGCGTCGGTTGTTCAGCGGTTCAATCCCGACTTGCTTCTGGCGGGCCGCGACTTTTCCAGCGCGGTACTTTCTCAATCGGTAGAAGGCACAACGGCCCGCATCGACTTGGAAGGTGCAACTCTCGAGGTCGACCTGAGAACAGTCGGGCGCCATCAGGCCGAGAACGCCGCCCAAGCGGCCGCCTGCCTGTGGGAGTTGTGGAAGCGAGGTGTGGTCGGAGGTCGAGAAGAGCATGTCTTGGAGGCACTAGAGACCGGTCTCTCGCGCACCTCGATTCCGGGTCGAATGGAGCGACTCGGCGAGCAGCCCGCGATGTTTCTCAACGCCGCCACCGGAGTGATTAAGATCGACGGAATGATGCAGGCTCTAGAAGATCTGACAGCCGGGAGACGAGGTCTCTGGATCAATATGTCGGTGCTCGATCGTCTGGTCGGCGAGACCATCCCCGAATGGCTGGAAACCAGCCTGAAACGCATTCTTCGTTCACCCGTGACTCTAGGATTCACGGCTACCGCCCCGGGTGAGGATATGGACCCGGCCAGGCTCGCCGAATGGGCTCGTCAGCTAGCAACCCGGGAGGTTGAGACAGACTTCAGTCTTCATCCCCTGGAAGCGTTAGAACGACAACGAGAAAAAGCAGAGCTGATCGTTCTGCTGGGGCAGAGTCAGGCTGAACTGAGAGAGCCGCTCCTGACCCACGCATGAAAAAAGCCCCGATTTCTCGGGGCTTTCTGTCAGCTAGGATAACCCCTAGTGGTGATGATGACCGTCGTGGTCGTGGCCGTGGTCGCAAACAACCATCGGCACTCTCTGCAGTTGGCGTTCGCCGTTTTCGTTGGTCGTCACGTACGCTTTGTAGGCTTCACCGTTGGGCTTGAAGAGGTCGGCGATGTCGGGCGCACCGTCAGTGCTAAACAGGATGTCGTCGTTTTGCATCATGATCTTGACGCCTTTTTCGACTTCATCCGAAACCTGAGTGTCAGTCTGCGCGAAGAGACTGAACATCGGCTTGTCGACTTGAGTCTCCACCTTCACGCCTGAGAGGAGGCCGAAGTCTCCGCCCAGGGTAACTTCCTTGTTGACAACTTCACCACTGAAAGCGGGGCCTTCGCTCTTAAAGAGACCACCGACCTGCTCGGGAGTGAGGAGCTCGCGACGCACCATGATGTCGCCGATGAGCTTCTGGCGCTGGCTGCCGTTGAACTGCTTGTCGCCGTCCATCAGGGCTGCGGCCATTTTCTTGAAGGTGGTGTCGGAGCCGGAAGGAGAGTTTTCCATCTGGCCGATCAACAGCTTCCAGCCTTCTTCGCCGGCCGCCTTGAGAGCGTCTTTAGGGGACATGCCGGCTTCGCGGTTGGCGTCGGCTATGCCGTCGAGGACGTCGTAGAAAGCACCCGACCAGAGGCGCGAGAAGTCGTGGACCTCGTGGCCCAGTTCGGTTTCCGATCCCCGCTCGGGAAGAGTGGAGGGGTCCTTATAGGTGAAAGTGTTGAACGAGTTGCGGATTCCGCCGGGCGGCAGACCGAGAGCGTTTCCGAAGTCTTCGCCCATGTCGGAGAGGAAGTTGCGGCCCGAGGAGAGATCGCCGCCCGAGTTGGCAACCAGCTTCTCAACAGCGGCGTCGTCGCCCAGGGTCATCAGGAACGCCATGACGTCGCCGAAGGCTTCGTGGAACGCGCCGGTTTCGGTTCCCATTCCGTTGAAGTAGTTCGGTCGAATAGCGTCGAGAACAGCGTGCCCAACTTCGTGAGAGACGACTTCACCGGAGTTTCCGGTGCTGGTGCCCTCGTAGTCGAAAAAGTGCACACCCTCGAGTTGGCGAGCATAGAAAGCGTTGGGCCACTCGCCGGTCTCGGGGGAAACGCTGAGCTGTTCTTTGCCGAAGGACCAGTCGATGGTCTTTCCGGTAAGCTCGGAGTAAACTTGGTTGTATTTGTTGACGGTCGCGGCGGCACCGCCGAACACGTTGGCGGCGGTGTGCTTCTCTTCGCCGTGCGCGTAATTGAAGGAGCCGTCTTCCTTGGCTTCGAGTTTGAAGCCGGGGTCGTCTTTGATGTCCCGCAAACGTCCGAAGGGTCCGAATACGGCTTTCTTGTTAGCGAGCTTGACCGTGTCGGTTTCAGGCTTTCCGTCTTTTACAACCACGTCGTCGATAGCTACCGGGTGCTCCGACATAACCGACGGGTCTTGCGGGTTGTAAGAGAACTCTTTCGTCTCCGGCTGAACCGGAGGTTTCGGTTTGGGGGGCTCAAAACGGGGGGTGCCTTGGATATTCACTATTCGGACTCCTAAATTGTCTTTGTCTGTTCTCAGAGTACGCGTGCGGGTCGTACAACGAGTTATCGTCCTGTTACATCCTCGTCAGAAACCGTATTTCCAGCATTTTTTAAGACCTCGACACTAAGATTGAGACATGAAACGAACTGTCTTTATTCTCACCCTCATCTGGTTAGTCATGACCGCGGCAACCCAAACCCTCGCCCAGACTCAAAACGGAGCCGCACAACTCGCCAATCAGTCCCGTATCTCGGTCCTTTCCAAAGCCGGCACACCGGTGCCCCGACCCTCTGTCCCGGTCCGTTACGTCCCGATGCCGGAAGGCGCCGAACGAGGCACGGCCTACTACTACGGTTGGTACAACGGAGGCGGCTACGGCTACTCCAGCGGCAGCTACGCTTCAAGCTCCACTGACAACGACAAACGAAAAAAATCTCTCATCCCTGGTCTCGTAACCCGCCCCCGCTCGAGCTACAGCAAGGGCTCTCGGCGATAAATTGCCGTTTATCGCCGAGCGGTAACAGTTTGTTTACGAAATTCTCGAAATCTGAGAAGGAACGCAAATTATGCTGAAGATGAGGAGAATTCACATGTTATCCATCCGAAAACTATTGCCCATCTTTTTGATACCGCTCTTGCTGGTGGTCTTCATCTCCCCCGCCGAGGCTCAAAGACGCGGAGGGCAGCGACGCACTACCACGCGTATACAGAGAAAAGCGCCACCAATGCGTTCGGTGCAGCGTTCGGCCCCCCGCCAGGTACGACGCAACGCTCCTCGTCAAATTCGGCGCTCTGCTCCTCGTCAAGTGCGACGCAACGCTCCTCGTCAGGTTCGCCGTTCGGCCCCTCGACAAGTTCGACGCAACACCCCTCGCCAAGTCCGCCGTTCGGCACCGCGCCAGTTTCGACGTAACGCTCCCCGTCAGGTTCATCGTTCAGCCCCTCGTCAGGTCCAGCGCTCGGCACCCCGCCAGGTCCAGCGCTCGGCACCCCGCCAGATTCAGCGCTCGGCGCCCCGCCAGATTCAGCGTTCAGCACCTAACCGCCAGTTCACACGTTCGAGCCCTCAGGTCCGTTCCGGCCCCAGTCAGCCTCGCTACAACCGCCAAATCCAGCAGAGGCAGATGACCAATCGTCCCAATTTTAATCAGCCGGACCGTCAGACCAGTCGCGCTCCCCAAAGACAGTACAACCCGGACCCCGGCCGTCGAGGCGACAAGAGCTCGCAACCCCAATTCACTCGTCGCCCGGACCGTCGATTCGATGACAACTCTCAACGCGGTCCCGGCCGCCGACGCCAGGATTTCAACCGGGGCCCCGATCGCCAACTGACTCGCGGCTCAAGACAAAACAGAAATCACTTCACTCAACTGCCGAGCAAAACCGGAGTGAACGTCAACAGCCCCGGAAGGCGCAACCCCGCCACCGTACAGGGTTTAGCTGTCCGCCGCCCCGTGCAAAACATCAACACCAATACCAACGTCAACGTGAACAACACCTACAGCCAGCCGGTTTACAACCAGCCTGTTTACGCCAACCCCCGCCCGGTGGTTTACAACAACTACTGCCCCCCGAACTACTACAACGACTTCTACAGTCCGGTCATCTACAACGACTACTGGGTTCGCCGTCGCTACCGGCGGTTCAACAACTGCGGCAACGTCTTCTTCTCTCTCGGCTTTTTCCTGACTCGACCTTACTCGTACTACGACTACGCCCGAGTCGGTTACAACAACCCGATCATCTACGGTGACGACAACTACTATCGCCCGCCCGTCGTGGAGGAGGGTGGCCCCGCAGAACCCGACGCCGTCACGGCCGAAGGTGAGGTCGCCATCGCTCCAACGCAGCCCGCCCTCAACACTCCCGAAGAGCGGATGCTGAGCGAAGTGGGCAACTACGTGGAGAAGAACTCCGTGGATGGCCGCTACCGCATCAATGACACCGCTTTTTCCAATCAGGTCTGGCTCCTGGAGCTCGCCCAAGCGCCCGCCGTCTTCGAAATCAAGGACGGCCTCTACTCCGTGGTAGCAGGTTTCGAGGGAACCCTCGGCACCAGCAGCGTGCCTTCGAATGTCAATGTGGAGTTCTTCGTGGCCAAGACGGCTAACGGCTTTGAGGTGAGAGACGCCTGGATCACCTCGGCCAACGGTATCGCCAGAAACAAGCTTTACCAGAGCCCCGTCTTCCCCGATGTGAAGACCTGGGAGTCCGGCAAGAAGTGCCCCTTCACCGGTCAGCCGATGATTCCGATTCCTCCGGCGGCTTCTTCCGAGCACGGATAGCTCAACGACCATTCCTGTCAGCGACGAAAGTCACCGGCCACAAGCCGGTGATTTTTTTGAGTTCAGGTTCCTGGCTCGCCGCATCAGGGTAATTGAGAAGCGGGACGTTCTAGGAGTCTAAATTGTCATCGCAACCACTCTCTTCCAAGGTACGAGGCGCCATCCTGGGGCTTTTTATCGGCGACGCCCTGGCCATGCCCGTTCACTGGTACTACGACCGCTCGGCGCTCCAACGCGACTACGGCTGGGTCGACCGGTATCACGCCCCCCGCAACCCTCATCCGAACAGCATTTTGTGGCGTTCTCACTACTCTCCGGTCGGTCCTGGAGGTGAAATTCTCCACGAACAGGCCGTCTACTGGGGCCAACGCGAAGTCCACTATCACCAATTTCTCAAAGCCGGCGAGAATACCCTGAACCTCAAGCTCTGCGCACTCGCCTGGTCGCTCTGTCAGGAAGGCTACAGCCGGGACGAATATATGAAGCGGTACATCGCCTACATACAAAATCCGGATAGCCACCGGGATACTTATATCGAGGAATGTCATCGAGGATTCTTTACCAATCTCGCCAGAGGAAAGAAGCCCGATAAGTGCGCCGTAGTTGAGAAGCATATCGGGGGCCTGGCTCACCTCTTCCCCGTCTACCTCGCCACCGGAGACCGAGACACGGCTCTTCATCATATGGCCGTCACCCACGCCGGGTCTCAGATGCAGGAAACGGGGAAACAGGTTCTCGACGTCCTCCAAGCATGTCTTGAGGGTGAAGGCGTGGAGGAGACCGCGCGAGTCTTACTCGGCAAGCGACTTACGAGTTGGCTTCCGCTTCCGGATGAAGAGGTGATCGGTCCCAGACTCTCCACGGCTTGCTACGTAGAAGACTCCTGGCCGGCGGTACTCTATCTGCTAATGAAGTATCTCGAGGATCCACGAAAAGCTCTGGAGGTGAACACGAATCTGGGCGGCGACAACTGCTACCGAGGTGCGGTGCTGGGAGCCCTGCTGGGCGCCTACCACGGCGAGGAAGCCTGGCCTGCGGAATGGGTTGAAGAACTGCTCGAACCACCAGGGACTCCACCCGTTCAGGAGAAAATCTGATAGCATGCCTATTTACGCCTACCGATGCCAAGAATGTCAGGAAGTCATGGAAGTGTTCCACCGTGGCAAAGTCGAGCCTCCGGCAGCCTGCGATAAGTGTCGGGCTCCGAAACCGGTGAGGATTCTCTCCGCCGTAGCCGCACATGTCAGTAGCGACTCCGCCTGCGCCGCTCCTAGCGGCCAGTGCGGGATGCAGACGGGGCAGTGTGGTCCCGGCGGCTGCGCCTTCTAGTCAACTAGACTCCGGCCAGGTCCATCAACTGGCCTTGCGGGATATCCAGCCCCAGTCCGGCGACCATGCTTTTCACCATACTGGGCGGAAGAGTAAATCCGGAGTTCTTCAGGTTGCTTTTGAATTCTTGAAGTCTTTGAGCCTTCGGCTCGTTGGCCGCAATGATGGCCCGCCCTCTGGCCGCGCTCTGCTTGTCGGCGTCGGAAAGCTCCGAGTCCACCGAGAGCGGCGCCTCGGCCGCCTCCACCATCCCCCGGCCCCGCTTCATGTCCTCCATCGGATTGCCGGTCGTGCCGGTACCGATCATCACGTGGCCACCGGTGGCATACTGCTTGCCGTCGGGCCCTTCCACCCAGTCCGAAAGGACGGGGCTCTGAACTTCTAGTCCGTGTTCGGCGGCCTTGCGGTAGTGCGCATCCTCGTGGCGAACCACCTCATCGTGACGCGCTTTTAGTTTGTCGGTCTTCTTTTGCCTCTGGGCGATCGACTGCCCGAAAAAAGTTCCTTGAATCTGGCCGTTGGCGATCTGTCTCATACAGAGCTTCCAATCATCTGGGGAGATGGGAAGTTCCCGATTTTTGTAAACTGTTTGTGAACCTCGCCTGGTCTCCGGGAGGTCTCTCTCCAACGAGACTCATGATAGGCGACCAGAAACTCGAGAATTCGCTTCGCCAGCCCTTCAGAAAGCGCAAAAAGACAAGCCTCAGAGCTCATCTTGAAGAAAAGTCTACGCGACCACATTTCGATGCAAGATTCCCGGTCGCGAAAGCTTTAGTGGCGATAAACTCGTGAAAGCATCGACGAGGCCCGTCAAATGGTGCTTTGAGGTTTCGTTCGAGACTCGCCGCGAGTCGAAAATCGAGTTTCCGGTCGCCTATCGCAAGTGTGCCGAGAAACAATATCCCCGGACGCGGAAGCGATGTTTCGCCATGGGACGAAAGATCGCTTACGCGGACGTCGCTTTGCGGGAGTCTAAAAGTTTATTTTGACATCCAGTCTAAGAATCGAGCCGATACAAGGGGTGCCGGACCTCTGGACGAAACCTTGCCAAAGTGACATGTTCAAGAAACTCTTTCGAAAGCTAAGTGGCTCGAAACGAACGAAACTGCCACATCTCCTCGAGGGTTCAGAACTCGACCCTTTCTTCAAAGAGCTCGATTACTTTCCGCGCCCCGAATGGTCTCGAATTACTGAGTATATCGAGAGCACACCCGAAGAAGAGCGGGGTCCGGCTTGGCAAGACTTTGCCTACCACTGGCTCCATCGCCTGGCCGCACATCTAGGAGAACCCTACCGAATTGACTGGTCAAAGGAATTCATACTTCTCAGTCCACGAGAGCCCTGGAAAGCCAAACTCCTCCTGGAGATAGTGGAAGCTCAGCGAGAGAAAATTCTCAATTTTGTCGGAACCGACGAAAGAGAAGAGGGTTACGGATTTCACACTCTTCTTCTTTTCGAGGAGATTGATACTTACCAGCGCTACATCTCTCACTTCGGACCTAGCGGGATCGAGGCTAGTTCCGGCGGTATGTTCATCGGCAATGAGTACTACGGTCATATCACGCTGTTTGGGTCCGACGCCAGAATCCTGGAGCTAGTCACGGCCCACGAATTGACCCACAATCTGCTTTGGCCGAGCTATCTCCCCCTTTGGGTTGAAGAAGGCGTTTGCCAGGCTATGGAACAGCGATGCGCGGGTCATTACCGAGAGGCAATCGGCCGAAAGCGCGCCCAGGAGCATCGACTGTTTTGGTTGGACTACGGGTTAAAGCGGTTCTGGGAGGGAGCCGCGTTTCGATGCCCCGAGGCTCAGGAGTACGCCTACGAACTGGCCCTTCTTTTGGTAAAAGTCCTGGCGGAGCGAAGTTCGAAATTCAAGAGCTTTCTCGAGTTTGCCAGTTGGCAAGACGCGGGTTTTGAGGCCTGCAAGACACAACTCGGATTCCCCCTGGAAGAAGCTGTATCCGGCTTTCTCGGTGAGGGTTTGTTGGAATAGGCCGAACTTACCGCCCGGAAAACCCCCGATAAATCCTCGATGGGTCCATCGGCTGCTTCAAGATAGGATTGCCGTCGAGCACTTGAAAGGCACCAAGAGTCGAAACGTTTCCGTTGAGATGGCCTCCCCGGGTCAGGGAAAGCACCTTCTGGCGACCGGTGCCGTTGGTCCGGACGGTGAGCATCCTGCTGCCACTCTGATTGCTACCGCGCTTGTCTCCCTCCAACAAAGCTTGCAGGCCGTCGGCCACCAACCCGTTCTTCATCAGATTATGCAAAGCTTCACCACCCTCGATTCGCGGAGCGCTCGAGTTGCCATTCTTCGAGCCAACGGAGAGATTCCATAATGCGCCTTGCCCTGATTGGGAGAATGAGAGCGACACAAAGCTGCTGTGGTCCGCCGAATCTTCGTCCACTTCGTCCAGGATCTGAAGGCTTCCCATTACCGAGAGCCCCTTCTTGACTTCCCCGACCCGGGCAGTGGGATTCCAGACTATCTTGCGTTTTGTCACCTTCTTCTTCGGCGCGGAGTCCTGGATGCCGACGCTCATAAAGAAGCTGTTCAGTCCGGAAAGAATAGCTTCCGGTCTTCCGGAATCCACATCCGCGCGCTGCAAAGCTTCGACGGAAAGTTGAGTGATCAGACTCTCGGTTTGTCCGCCGCTCACAGCCACGCGGCTCTGAGACACCTTCAGCGTGGCCAACCGGCGGGCCACCTGGCTAGGGTTCGATTGATTCATCTCGCTTGTGTTCATCGCATCCTCCAGAACTTCCAGCACACTCCGAAGGTTAGGTCCCGTCTTTCGCGGGTCTTTTCCCTAGCTTAGGAGAGTCTGGTGGGTTGATGGAGGGCTGACCGGCTGAGAGGTTAACGGCTTGTTGAAAGTTTGTTAACCAGCCGACACGAGTTGTTCGGGTTGCTCTCGGAGCATTTTTTGAAAATTCTGGTGGTCGCCGTACTGCACGATTTTCAGTCCGGCCATTCCGCTCTTGATAGCTTCAGGTACGCCGTTGAGATTCGGGGAGAAGAGGGTGCATGGTTTGCCCCAGGCTAGAGCCGCTCCCAGCTCGACCCACATCCCGGAAGGCCGTGAAGAATCGTCGTACTGATAGAAAACACAGTTGTCGCTGCCTTTGATGGCTTCCAGGTCGACCACCAAAGATTCTTTAGGTGTGCCGAACGAGTCGCTTGAGCCGACGTTGATGCCCTCGCAAAAGTTGTCGGGCGAAGCGAGCTTTTCTTTCAGCGTGGTGTGGATGGCCAGTAGGTGAGAACGTCCTTCGGCGTACTGCTCCTTGCTTAGCCCGGACATGAGACAACCGATGAAGGTGTCGTGGTCCTGCGGGCGGCGCAGTCCATCCTTGACGGGAGTTCGGTCGATCTCTTTCTTCGGTTCGCTCTCCACCACCGTGACCATGCCGGGATACGAGAGGTCGGCTTCTTGCAGAAACCAGGGGAGATGAGAGCGGTCGGGCGCGTGGAGGTTCAGGGGTTTGTCTTTGGCCAGGGCCATACCGGCCGCCAGCAGGGCGTCCTCGGCCTGGGGGTTTTGCAGACTCACCGTCACTCTGTCAGCTTGTTCGAAGACTTGAGGGTCCAGCTTTTGCTGAGCGCCCTCGGCCTTCCAGGTGTTGGGCTTCAGGGAGAGCCTTGGTTGTGAGGATTGAATCTGCATAGACCTAACATATGCCATGCCGCTGAATGAATCGTGAAATGAAGAAACGAGGGCCAGGGCTCGAGGTTAGATGGAAGAAGGGGAAGACTTGAACACTCGAACTTCATCGCGCTTCCTTAAGTCGGTCCTGCTCCTGGTCATACTGGGGTCGGTGCTCACGCTTGTCTTGCCGGCTCCGGCACCAGCGGTGCCCCAAGAGGCAGTCGATCCCTTCACCCGCCACGTGGAAGCACTCCACAAGCGCCTGCCCGGGCCCGGCTTTACGGTAGTCGAAGCCTCTCCATTCGTGGTCATAGGCGATGAGAGTCCGGAGGTCGTCCGGCAGAGGGCTCGCCAAACGGTGGGGTGGGCTGTCCGCAAGCTCAAAGAGTCGTACTTCACCCAAGACCCTTCGGTCATCATCGATGTCTGGCTCTTTAAAGACCGTGAGAGCTACGAGAAGAACGTAGCCGAGCTTTGGGCCGAGACTCCGAGTACTCCCTTCGGCTACTACTCTTCCCGCCACCGAGCGCTGGTGATGAATATCTCCACCGGCTCCGGCACTCTGGTCCACGAGATCGTCCACCCCTTCATGGAGACCAACTTCCCCGACTGCCCGGACTGGTTTAATGAAGGGCTCGCCTCTTTGTATGAGCAGTGTGGAGAGGATGAGCACGGCCGGATCCACGGCTCCACCAACTGGCGACTGGAGGGGCTACAGAAAGCGATCCGCGACGGTCGTCTCCAGACCTTCGAGCAGTTGACTTCGCGCAACTTTTACGGCGATGACGAGGGGACCAACTATGCGATGGCCCGTTATCTTTGCTACTACCTCCAAGAGCAAGGCAAGCTTCAGGGATTCTACCGAGATCTGGTCGCCAACTCATCCGCAGACCCTTCTGGCTATCTCACCCTCGGAAAATGCTTGGGGTACCCCGATATGGAGGCCTTCCAAAGTGAGTGGGAGGCCTATGTGATGAAACTTCGCTTTTAACAATCTGTTAACCTAAAATCATCCTGGTTTAGGATCGGTTTTGAGACTCCAGCTATCGTAAGCTCAGCAGGAGAACGACATCGTGATCATCGGAGCCAGGTCTACAATTTCAAAGACAAAAGCGCCCAAGCCCAGCCGGACCTCGGCAGCAAGCACTAAGCAGCCGAAGGTGAGTCGAGAGCGTCGACGCCAGGCCGGCGAAATCAAGTCCAAGCTTAAAAAGCTGATGGGCGAGGAGAAGAAAGACAAGTCGGGCTCGCGGAAGGTTTCGAAAAAGGCCGAGAAAGACCGTGTCAAACGCTTGGAGCGCTCGCTCCGTGAAAACCTTAAGGAAGCCGTCCACGCTGAAGAGCAAGCTAGAACCAAAGCCGAGACGAGAGCTAGCCAGGCCGAACAGATGAAGGCCAACGCCCAATCTCAGCGCGATAAGGCCGAACTAAAAGCGGCCTACTCCGACTCTCAGCTGGCTTCAGCGAAGGCACAGGTAGAGCAACTCAAGGCCCAGGCCGAAAACTCATCAACACAGGAGGCGATGACTCAATTGACCCAAGCGGAGACAGCACTCGCCAAGGCCAACTTGAGTCACGCCGAATCGGTCAGCGAGAAACTCAAAGCGGGCAAGGTCATGAGTAGCGCCCTGGAGTTCGGAGCCAAAGCGAAAAAGAACGACGGTACAGCCCGGGAAGCGAAGTCCAAGCTCACTCGGGCCCGCCACATGGCCCGACAGGCGGAAAAAGGTGCCGGCAAGCCTCCCGCCCTTAAAGATTCCGTTCAGTCGATGCTACAAAAGCTCGGACGAACGCCCCAAGCTCCCGACGCCACCTCCCAAAATGCCGCGGAGCAAATGAGTCGACAAACCGTGATGACCCAAGGGAAGATGGGAGCCTTGAACTCGCAGTGGATTCAGGGAGCCCTGCAAGGGCCGGTCCTCCCCGCGGCCCGCTCCGGACACGAGCAAGGGAAACACCGCGCTCAGAGAGCGGCCCACCGGGTCAACCCGACAAGGGGTGGAGCCAACCCGGGAGTCAGAAAGAGTCTGCTCCGCTCGACTCCTCTCATAACGAACGGTCCCGGAAACCCGCACCAGACCGATGCCGAAGCTCTGATGCACCGCGCCCGTGCGCTACGCCAGGAAGGCAAATTCGAAGAGGCCAAGCAGGCCGAATCCCGAGCTCGCACCGCCGTCTTTCGTTCCGAACTCAACACCATCACGGCTCAAGGCGCGGAACAAAAACGTCAAAACGCCCTTATCGCAGGCCTCGGCGTGGCTCCTGAAGGTCTCGCCGAGGACCAGAAGCGAGAGGTACTCGCCCAGTTTCAGAACCTGGAGAGCGGACTCCCCTCCGTTGCTCTCGCCGGCCGCTCAAATCAGAAACTGGAGAAGGAGGCTGACCGAGCCTACGCGACTCCTCCAAAGCGCTGGGAAGACCCCAGCTGGATACCGGCGGACGAGCGGAAGCGACGGCGCTCAGGAGTTCCTCATAAGTCCCTCACGCCGAGCTAAGAGGTCCCCCAGCCCTCACTACGAACGGGGCCACACACCATTTTTGTGAGGACAGATCATGCCTTTACTCGGCACCCAAATTCAGTCCGCGAGTGATGACTTCTCTCGAAACAGAGACCACATGCAAGCACTCGTGAACGAGATGAAAGAGCGCAAAGAAAAAGTTGCACTCGGAGGCAGCTCCAAGTCTCGAGAGCGGCATACCAAGCGCGGTAAACTGCTCGTGAGAGACCGGATTGATCTTCTGACCGACGAGAACAGCCCGTTTCTGGAGCTGTCCTCACTAGCCGCCTACGATATGTACGACAACGCCAGCCCCGCCGCGGGTATGGTCACGGGCATCGGAAGAGTGCAGGGCACGGAATGTATGATCGTGGCCAACGACGCCACCGTCAAAGGCGGGACCTACTTTCCCATCACCGTGAAGAAGCATCTGCGGGCCCAGGAAATCGCCCGAGAGAACCGTCTTCCCTGCCTTTACCTGGTGGACTCCGGAGGAGCCTTCCTTCCCCTGCAAGCCGACGTTTTTCCGGACAAAGAGCACTTCGGTCGTATCTTCTTCAACCAGGCCCAAATGTCGGCCGAGGGGATTCCTCAAATCGCCTGTGTGCTCGGCTCCTGCACCGCCGGAGGCGCCTACGTCCCCGCCATGTCGGACGAGACGATTATCGTCAAGCAGCAAGGCACCATCTTTCTCGGCGGACCGCCTCTGGTCAAAGCTGCCACCGGTGAAGAGGTGACCGCCGAAGACCTCGGTGGGGCCGAAGTCCACACCCGCGAGTCCGGAGTGGCCGATCACTACGCCGCCGACGACCAGGACGCGCTCCTCATCATGCGGGATATCGTGGCCAACCTCAATCGGACGTTCAAGCAGCCCCTGGACATGAAACCGGCTGAAGAGCCGGCCCACGACCCCTCCGAGATCTACGGAGTTATCCCGACCGACACGCGCAAGCCTTACGACATTCGGGAAGTGATCGGACGCATCGTCGACGGCTCTCGCTTTCAGGAGTTCAAAGCCAATTACGGTACAACACTGGTCACCGGTTTCGCCCATCTCTACGGAATGCCGCTCGGCATCGTGGCCAATAACGGCGTGCTTTTCTCCGAGTCGTCCATGAAGGCGGCCCACTTTATCGAACTCTGCAGCCAACGTGGCATCCCGTTGCTCTTCGTTCAAAACATCACCGGTTTTATGGTGGGAAGAAAGTACGAAGCCGAAGGCATCGCCAAGCACGGAGCCAAAATGGTCATGGCCGTGGCCAACGCCAACGTTCCGAAGATCACTTTGATCGTGGGCGGCTCTTTCGGCGCCGGCAACTACGGTATGTGCGGTCGAGCCTACTCTCCCCGCTTCCTCTTCACCTGGCCTAACAGCCGCATCTCCGTGATGGGCGGCGAGCAAGCCGCCGGAGTGCTCGCCACCGTAGAGGAGGATAAACGGACAAAGAAGGGTGAGGCTCCCCTCACCACCGAGGAGCGCGAAGCGATCACCTCCCCCATTATCCGGAAATACGAAACCGAAGGCAGTCCCTACTACAGCACGGCTCGTTTGTGGGACGACGGGGTCATCGATCCGGCCCAATCCAGACAGGTCCTGGGGTTGGCCTTCTCCGCTACTTTGAATGCGCCGTTCGCTCCCAAAACACACGGCGTGTTCCGGATGTAAGGGGGCTTTGAGATGACCAAGTTCGATACCGTCTTCATTGCCAACCGCGGCGAAATTGCCGTGCGCATCGCCTCCACCCTGAGAAGCCTGGGAATTCGTTCGGTGGCTCCCTACACCGAGCCCGACAGTCACGCCTACCACACCGAGGCCGTGGACCTGGCCGTGCCGATCTCAAGCTACTTAGACGGGGCCGAGTTGATAAAACTCGCCAAAGAGCACGGAGCCCAGGCCATCCATCCCGGCTACGGGTTCCTGTCCGAAAACGCTCCCTTCTGCTCGGCCTGTCAGGAAGCCGGTTTGGAGTTCATCGGACCGAGCCCGGACGCCATCTCCAAGATGGGTGACAAATTGGTGGCCAAAGAGCAGATGACAAAGGCCGGTTTGCCGATGGTCCCCAGCTGGAGCGGGCCTCCCGAGCAAGCCGTCGAGGGAGCCCGTTCGGTGGGCTATCCCCTGCTGGTCAAAGCGGCCGCCGGCGGTGGCGGCAAAGGGATGCGGCTGGTCAAGGAAGAGTCGGAACTTCCCCAGGCCATCGAAAGAGCCCGGGGAGAAGCCCGCAAAGCCTTCGGCGACGACAGCTTCTTCCTGGAAAAGTTTATCGAAAACCCTCGCCACATCGAGGTTCAGATATTCGGAGACAAACACGG
>Ga0207914_100200_pt1 | contig 30147 bp, 24 predicted proteins | sample DeeseametaMP2497_FD_184171 | JGI IMG/M metagenome (GOLD analysis project Ga0207914, IMG submission 184171) | Marine microbial communities from East of Antigua and Barbuda, Atlantic Ocean - MP2497 (SPAdes) | ecosystem: Environmental > Aquatic > Marine > Oceanic | place: East of Antigua and... | reverse complement strand
CTTTAAGTTCGAAGAACTCGAGCCAATTGTTTTTGTAAAGCTCCGATGGTAGAGGCCAAGGTGATCGAAGGGCAGAACCGTGCCCGCGAGCGTTTCGTGTCATCCGTGTTTACTCGGGGCGGAGCAGGCATCTATCTACTAATCTTGACCAAGTTAGTAGATGATTAGTAGATCGGCCGCGTCGGCTAAGTTCATAGATGTCGTGGTGTCGTGATTCTGACACTTGCCCCAGGAGGAGATATCGTCGTTGGCCTTAACTACTAATCATCTACTAATTTTGTCAAAGTTAGTAGAAAATTAGTAGGTAGCTTTGACCATTGAGACTTCCCACCAGCGATTCAGCGATGAAGATTCCTGATAAACCGCCAGGGGTCAGCGAACTAATTCGCGAGGCGCGTGACTCGGAGGATTTACTTTTTCGTTTGTATTCGAAGCCTCTCGATGACGCCAAGTACTTACACTGGGAGCTTCTAAAGCACAGGAAGCCGCCTGAGGGGCTAACTCGCCGAGCTTGGTGGCTCGGGTTAAAACTTCGACGGAGCAATAGTGCCAAGAAGATTGCCCTTTGTGATGCGGACGACAGGCCTTTCCAGTTTTGCTTGACCGACACTATCTCAGAAGCACAGCATCGAGTTGACCTACGCGCTGGCGGACGGATAGAGGGCCCTGATTCGATCACCAACCCGGAGACCAAGGACAGATACTATGTTTCCTCGTTGATCCAAGAGGCTATCACTTCTTCGCAGTTGGAGGGAGCTACGACGACCAGGCAGATCGCGAAAGAAATGTTGAGAACCGGTCGGTCGCCTCGAGACCGAGGAGAGCGGATGATCCTTAACAACTACGAGGCGATGCGAGCAATCTCGGACCTGAAAGAAGAAAAGCTGAGTCCAGAGCTTGTTTTCAATCTTCATCGAATCGTTACAGCAGGGACACTCGACGACGAGAGCGCCGCGGGACGCTTTCGAACCAGGGAAGAGCAAATCGTGATTTCGGATGACTTCGGAACGGTGTACCACTCGCCCCCGGACGCGGACACTCTGGAACACCGGATGCAGCTAATGTGCGATTTCGCGAATGGTGAGGATTCTGTTGACTTTGTCCACCCGGTGGTAAGAGCCATCATCCTGCATTTCTGGTTGGCCTTCGACCATCCATTTGTGGACGGAAACGGACGGACAGCGAGAACCTTATTCTACTGGCTGATGATACGAAATGGATATTGGCTTTGCGAGTTTATTTCTATTTCGCAGATTATTCTCGCTGCTCCAAAGCGGTACTACAGAGCGTTCCTATATACGGAGACTGATGACAACGATCTAACATATTTCATTCATTATCACCTGCGGGTTCTAGAACGAGCCGTCAATGAACTCCATAGGTATATCGAGAAAAAGAGTCGGGAAGTAAAGACGCTCCAGTCGCAAGCCAAAGCTCTTGATTGCCTTAATCATCGCCAAACAGCTTTGATCTGCCATGCATTGAGGAAGCCCGGCCATCGCTATACGATTAGATCTCATGAGAACAGCCACGGCGTCGTTTATCAGACTGCTCGAACCGATTTACTCCAACTGGTAGATCTGGGGCTGCTGACTTCAACCAAGGCCGGTAAAGCGTTCATTTTTAGGGCTGTGCCAAACTTGGAGGAGGCCCTGGACAAACTTATGGACGACTGATCTCACTCCACCACCGTCATCCGAGTGATCATACTCGGCTTCTCCCCCAGGCTCTCTAGATAGGCATCACCATCCTCCCAAAGCGTCGCCTGGTCGAGCCCCATCGACGCATCCCCGACTTGGCGAAACCCCTGAACCACCTCCCAGCCCTCCGTCACCCGCCCAAAGGTAGTGAAGTTCATAGAAGGGTCGGCCAACTGGTTATTCGTCCTAAGATTGATAAAGACCTGAGTGGAGTTGCTGTCGTGACCGGCCTTGGCGAAAGCGATGGTGCCCGGCGTGAGCTGAAAGAGACTCGGGTCGCCTTTGAAGCTCTTGTCCTTCCACTCGGCCATCTCAGAATTGATACCGAACTGGACCACGAAACCGGGCACGACTCTAGACACTGGGATGTCGTTGTAGAACCCAACCTCCACCAACTTGAGAAAGCGCTCGACGGCGTTTGGGGCGGCCTCCGGATAGATTTCGAGTTCAAAGTTGCCGTCGCTCGTTTCGACCCGCACTTTCCGCCTTTGGACCAACTCGGGGACGTCTTTCTTGTCTGGCAAAGGTAAGAGCTTGGAGGGTGGTTCTGACGGGTTGATAGGGCGAGGGGTCGACGCTACCGGCGGTGTGGCTCTGGAGGCCGGCGATTTAGCCTCCTCCGGCTCTTTCTCGTTTCGACCCATAAAGACAACAACCACGGCCACGGCGGCCAATACAACCAGAAATTCGATAGTTCGACGCATCCAGGAACTTTCGGTAATTCTCGGCTCTTGTCCCTTGCCGTTTCAGCAACTTTTCAGGCCACCACTGTAATCTCATACATGTCGTGATGTCCGATCCCAACATAAAGCGAGTCCGCCTCTTCCACTTCAACGATTTCCATCGTCGTTTGGACCCTCTGAGCGACGGCACCGGCGGAGCCGCTCGGCTGGTGGGCAAGATCAAGCAACTCGAGCAAGACAACCCGGACGCCATCACGGTCAATCTGGGCGATGTGTGCGGCGACAACACGGCTCAAGGTCCGAACCACTTCTCTCCCATCCCCGAGCTTTTCAACCAGGCCGACGTGGACATCCTGGCCCTGGGCAACCACGAATTCGAAGACCCGACCAACGACTATCAGAGCCTCAAGGAAGGCCTCATCAAGCCGTTTCGCGGCGAAGTCTTAGTGGCCAACGTGAAACACGCCGACGGCCGCTCCATCGAGGGCACCAAGCCTTACACGATCCGCCGGCTTCAGGACCAATCTATCGCCTTCATCGGAGTGGTCACTCGCGAGCTCGGCTCGGCGGTCTTCCCCACGGCCGGAGCGGCTCTGACTACCATGCCGATTGAAGAGACTCTTCGCAGCCTGATCCCCGAGGTCAAAGCGAAGGGCGCCGACGCGGTAGTGGTCCTGGGACACGAAAATCTCAACAATATGAAAAAGATCGCCGAGAGCGTACCCGGCATCGACCTGGCGCTGGCTGCCCACGACCACCGAGCTACCGAAGCCCCCGAAGAAGTGACTCGGACCGACGGCACTAAGAGTTGGGTGGCCGAAGCCGACGCCTACGGCCGGATGGTCGGCCAGATCGACTTGCTCTTCGAGGGCGACAAATTCCAAGGCGTCGAGGGCCTGCTGCACGAGGTGAACGCCTCCGCTCCCAGCGACCCCGAAGCCGAACAGACCGTGAAAAATTATGAACCCGGACTGAAAGTCCGCATCGACGACATCAAGAAACAGAAGACCGTGACCCTCAACTCGTTTGCCGACTTGGCCAAACACTTCGCAGAGAATGCAGAAAGCTAGGACATAAAGTGACTCCTTCCATCAATACCAGACCCGTATACAGCTCTCCGGCTCCGGCCAGAGCCAAGAAGGCCGCTAAACAAGAGACCCCCACACGAGGCGGGCTCGGGGACAGCTTTCAGCCGGACTGGAAATCACAGCTTTCCGATCTGAAGACCACTCTGGTGGCTCAAGAAGAACTGGGCATCAGCAGCGTCGTCAACTCCAAGCAAGCGGGCGAAATTCTGGAGCGCTACAAGTCGGACAAGACCCCGACCGAAGATCTGAAAGTGATTGCCGACCGCGCCGTGGCCGAAGAGGATATGCTGCCCGAGTTCACCCAGGAAGTGAAAACCGCGGCTGCCGCCTTCACCCAGGCCGCCGGACCGGACCACCCCAGCGTGGTCGACCTTCGACACCTGGCCTTCGTTTCGGTGGACAACGGAGACCTGAATCCCAAGACCGGCAAACTGGAAAACGCTTCTAAAGACATTGACCAGGTGGAGTATGCTGAGAAGCTCCCCAACGGCGACATCCGAATGATGGTGGGCATCGCCGACGTCGATTCGCTGGTGAAGAAGGGCGACGTCATCGACAACCAGGCGATGCGCCACGGCGCCACCGTCTACACCGACGACAAGATTTTCCCGATGATCCCCCGCAACCTGAGCGAAGACACCACTTCGCTCAATGAGAAGGTCGACCGTCTGGCCGTCATCAAGCAGTTCGACGTCACTCCGGACGGAGAGATTAAGGGGCTCAAAGTCTTCCGAGGTTACGTCAACAACAAGGCCCAGATGGCTTATGATTCAGTGAACGAATACCTCACCGACGGCAGCGGAGCTCGCCCGCCCCAGCTGCAAGACGAGACGATGGCCCAGCAGATGGAGCTTCAAAGCGAAGCGGCCCAGCGCATCCGTCACCACTTCCACGCCAAAGGATCGCTTGACCTGGAGAGCGGGGAAGCCCGAGCTCTCATCTCCAACGGGAAAGTGAAGGGGATGAAGAGAGAGATTCAGTCGGTCGCTAAAGACAAAGTGAAGTTCAACATGATGGCCGCCAACATCTCCTCGATGAACGTTCTGGATGCGGCCGGAATGCCGACGCTCCGAAGGATCGTCAAAACTCCTGAGAAGTGGGATCAAATTAAAGAGTTGGCTGGGAAGTACGACTACAATTTGCCCAGCTACCCCGACGCCAAGGCGCTGAACGAGTTTCTGGAGAGTCGCAAACAAGCCAATCCGGGTGCCCACGAGGAGCTCAGTTCCAACGTTGTCCGACTGGTGGGACGCGGGGAGTATGTGGTCGCCAAGCCCGGCGAACCTATGGAAGGTCACTTCTGTCTGGCCGCTCCCGACTACGGTCACACCACCGCTCCCAACCGACGCGCCCCCGACCTGGTCAATCAACGTATCGAAAAAGCTTACGCCGAAGGCCGCGACTGCCCTTACACCGTGGAAGAGATGGAAGCCCTGGCCGAGCACTTCAACCAGCAAGAACAGGCGATCAAAAACATCGAGCGCACGGTGCACCGTTCGGCTGAAGCCAAGCTGATGAAGCACAAGATCGGACAGACTTTCGACGGTCGTATCCACAAGGAGCTGAGAAACGGCACTCTGGTGAGACTGCAAGAGCCTTACGTGACCGGTCTGGTCCAACAGAAGCTGGAAGGCGATTCAGGCGATCAGATCCGCGTGAAGCTGGAGAAAGTGGACGTGGAGAAGGGTCATATCGACTTCTCCGTAGCTAAAGAGCAGATGCACGACGGTTTTCTTCTCAAGCACTGATTCTGGCGAAATGTTCACATCGACTTGAGATTTGGGAAGGTGAACGACCTGGAAATACACTTCGGTTATCGCTTCATCTCATAGCCTCTGGCTATGACGATACGAAACCTCGGAAGCAACCGGACAGACATTGTAGGCAGACTTTCTCACAACTTCCCGTCCTGGGATCGCGATAAGGACGGCAAGGTCGAGCAAAACGAATTTCGAGACCTCATCGCCGACCCGGAGATCAAGGGTCGGGATGCCGCTGCTCTCGCGACACTCTACACTATCGCGGATGAAGAGAAACGGGACAGGAAGCTGAAGAACCTTCCCTCTGTCTCCAACCGTGATCTTGATCGGCTTAGCGACGAATATTTCAAGTCGGACGATGCTAACTGGCTAGATCGCTACTACGAGCACTTCTCCAAGAAGTTGGACCACAAGTCCACCGAGCTTTTTCAAACCGGGCTCCCCAACAGCATGTCCAGCGCCCAGGGCGGCACCCCCACCTGCGCCTTTCTTTCGGTCCTCTTCACCCAGGCCCACCGTGACCCGGAGTCGGTCAAAAGAATGGTCGAGGAGTTGGACGACGGGACCCTCTCCGTTCAGTTTCCGGGAGATGGCGAACCGATCGTGCTCGCGCCGCCCACCGAAACGGAGCAAGCTCTTTACAGTACCGCCAAAGATGGCGTATGGCTGACCGCCCTGGAGAAAGCCTGGAGCGTCAAGCTAGAGGAACAGAGGTATCCCAACAGGAGAAAGAGTCGCCCCTACGAGGACAACGCTGCTTCGACGGTGCAAGCGACTTACTCGCTGACGGGAGCGGACAAAGTTACCAGAACGAAAATGCCTAAAAGCTGCCCTTCTTTCGAAAAGGGCCAGACGCCCAGATATATGGCAGCCATCTCCGATTCGTTGGCTAAGGACGCCATCGTCACCGCGTCTTGCTTGAAAGGAGAAAACGTTCTGGAGGGAATTGCCGATTGGCACGCCTACAGCGTGACCAGCTGGAACGAAGACAAAGGTACGGTCGGCCTCCGCAATCCCTGGGGTAGCGGTGAGCCGGAGAATAAAGACGGCAAGGCCCGGGATGGTAGAGACGACGGCCGTTTCGATCTCTCCCTAGAGGAGTTCTTGCAGAACTTTCGCTACGTGACCAGAGAAGAGCGCTAAACCAGGGATACACCATCGCCCGAGATGAGGTTGACCCTCAAGACTCCGGCCAGAGAGCTGAAAGTGGAGCTTCCGATCCGCAAGGACAACGGAAAATGGGAATCGTTCGTGGGCTTTCGGGTGCAGCACGACAACACCCGAGGTCCGTGCAAAGGTGGGATCCGATACCATCCGTCGGCCGATGAGGATCACCTGAAGGCTCTGGCCTCTTTGATGACCTGGAAAACCGACACCGACGGCCAGGTGATGGCCTGGTTTATGGACCAGTACAGCAAGCGCCACGGCTATACGCCCGCTATCGTGACCGGAAAGCCGGTCGGTTTGGGCGGAAGCAAGGGACGCTTTCGAAGACGTGCGCCAAAGCGCGACGCGGTTGAAGACGACCCTGAGACACGGAGCGTTCGCCCTGGCCGTGGACCGGGTGGCCGAAGCTTCGAGATTGCGCTGGATGAGTTAAGCAGCTTAGAATAGCCCTATCTTCGAGGGGCGTCTATTGGATTGAGTTCGGATTTTTCATATGAGGATCGGCTGGGCACCACGGCTTGGAAGCAGAGAATGAACTTTCAGGTTCATCACGCCAGCGACGTCTTCAGCCAGGGGCGAAATCTTTTCCATTTCGAGAACGCCGAGTCGCTTCATATTCTGCTTTATGCGCTCTTGAAGACCTGCGGGTTGTACGGTGTCGGCAATCGCCAGTTTCTGGAACTCAAATTAGAGACTCCTGAATGGTATTTCACAGAGCTTCCGGTGGAGTTTGACGGATACCGCATCCTCCAGCTGAGCGATCTCCATCTGGATCTCGATCTACAGCTCACTCCTCGCATCATCGAAGCTATCTCGACTTTGGAATACGATTTGTGTGTGCTGACCGGAGATTTTCGGGCGGCTTCCAGCGGACCCCACGATGTGGTGACCGAAGAGATGGCCAAGATTGTTCCCCATATCAAGAAGCCATGCTTTGCGGTCCTCGGGAATCACGATTTCCTGGAGCAGGTGTCGGAGCTCGAGGAACTCGGAATAAACTTCCTTCTCAATGAGAACGTGGAGATCCAGACCGAAGCCGGCAGTTCGATCCATCTGGTGGGCATCGACGACTCTTCCTTTTATGAGACGGAGAACTTTGATCGCGCTCTGGACGGACTCTCCGACGAAGAGTTCAAAATCTTGTTGGCCCACTCCCCGGATGTCTACCGCAGAGCGGCTTCATTGGGCTTTGAACTGCAGTTCAGCGGACACACTCACGGGGGGCAGATCTGCTTACCGGGGGGGATCCCCGTGATGCGCATTTGTCGTTGTCCCAGCTCCATGATCGCCGGGCGTTGGGAGCATCAAGGTCTGCAGGGCTACACCTCCCGCGGCACCGGCGGTTGTGGAGTGGCGGTTCGCTTCTTCTGCCCTCCCGAAGTGACTCTCCATACTCTACGGAAGACGCTTGACGAATAAGGCCATGAGATACTTGCGCTGGCTGGCTCTGTTTTTGACCCTCAGCACCTCTGCCTGTTTGTCGAAGCCGACTATCGTCGAGTTGCTCAGGTTGGACGATAAAAATTATCAGGTCCGGCGGGTTTCCGAGGTCGACCTGAAGCGTCTCACCGAACCCAAGCTTTTTGTGGGCGACGAAGAGTTGCGGGTGAGAAACGTCTCCTACAACCGTCATCTTCTTTCCTTTGATCCGGCCGGGCCGAAAGCGCAGTTCGAGGACCACCACACTTTCGAACTGGAGACAGAGCTTTCACCCGGAACCGAGGTAGAGATTCGAGCGTCCGACGGGGAGACTCTTACCGGCAAAGTCGAGGTACCGTCGGCGCACCCCGGTATTCACGTCGATCGAATCGGCTATCAGCCAGGGGCCCCGATGGTGGTCAAACTCGGTCTCTCCTTGGGTGAGAGAGAGTTGCCTCTTCCGGAGAACTCCAGGGCCGAAGTGCTATCGACAGACAGCAACAAGCCGCTCATGGAGTTGAAGTGGAGGAGAACTCCGGAGAGCGGCTATCCCTTCCAACCAAATCCCAATCAGCAGGTCGCGACCGTGGTGCTTCCCGAGCTGCCTGCCGGAGAGTATAGGCTGAGAGTGGCAGGCTGGGGCCTCTCGGAAGCAGTTCACGTTCGCCCCGATGCGGCCCTCGAGTCGGCCCGCAACTACGCTCTCGGTCTTTATCACCAACGTTGCGGAGTAGAGCTGAAGGCTCCCTACACTCGGTGGCCCCGACCGGCTTGCCACACAGCCGAAGTGGTGGGTGCCGGTAAGCCGATCGTCGGCGGTCATCACGACGCCGGCGACTACGGGCGATACACTCACAACTCGGCTCAAACCGCTCACGCTCTGCTGTTCGCGGGGGACCACTGGTTTGAGCAAAACAAGCCCGATTCCCTGGGTCTTCCGGAGAGCGAAGACGGTGTCTCCGATCTTCATCAGGTCGCCCTCATCGAACTCGACTTCCTGCTCCAGATGCAGCGCCCCGACGGCTTGTTTTGGGGCCGCCTTTCGCCAAAAGACAGAGCCTATGAGTCGGACGTGCCGGCCGATAAAGCAGGGCCCCAGCGAGTGCGCGAAGGCTCCTCGGCCGCCTCGGCGGCTGCCGTAGCCGCTCTTTTCCAGGGCGCCCGCTCGGCCTACCTCAAGGCAACCTGGCCTGAGAAAGCGGAAAGCTATGCGGCCGCCGCGGAGAAGGGCTGGCAGGCTCTCGATGGACTGGCTTTTCAGAAAGCCGACCATCACTACGGGGATGTCTTCGAGGACGCTGACGAACGGGCTTGGGCGGCCACCGAACGCGCCCTCTTTCATCACAACGAGCCCCCGCTTCCGGCCGACCCGGAGCTCCGTCGATGGGGATGGTGGCCGGCTTTCGAGGGCTACGGAGGAGCGGCTCGCGCCGCCGCCTTCTCGACTAGCACCGGGCCGAGCTCAGTGCTATTCGTCACCGAACTCACCGCCGCCTCAAAGACCTGGCTGGATGCTCATAAGGCGAGCGCCTACGGAGTGACCTTTCCGCTCGCCTCCAAGGCCCACCAGTCGGCAGGCTGGTTCTTCCCCCACGACTATTCTTTCGATCTCATCACCGCCCACTTGCTGGAGCCGAACTCCGAGGCGGTCCAGGCCGTCTGGGCCAACTGGAGCTACGGGCGCGGACTCAACCCGCTGAGTCAGGTCTTCCTGACCGGATACGGGTCTCTCTCACCCCGCTTCATCCTCCATCTGCAAGCTATGAACGACAATTTCGAATTGCCTCCGTCCGGAATCCCGGTAGGTTCGATCGTGACCAACATCCGCTTCGCCAACGTGCCCCAGAACGTTGATATACCTCCGTTTCAGCCGGGAGCCGAGGGCAAGTCCCTCGATCAGCGGTTTTCCGACAGCCCCAATGTTTTGTCCGAAGCCACGGTGGTGAATCAGGCCCGGGGTTTGGCGGTGTGCAGTTGGCTCGCCTTCAGGAAAGTTGAGTCGCCCGACCCTCCTTCACCCGTTGGGCCAGAGCGGCGATAACGGCGCTATTCACAGCCACGAAATAAGTCACCGGACTGATCCTGAAGGCCCACTCTAGAAACCCCACCACGTGAAAACAGCCGAAGCCGACAAAGTAGCCGAGCAAGTAGATCGACTCCACCGATCTCTGACGTAGCCCGTGGTACAACGCCAAGATCCAGAATCGACCCATGCAGAGCAGATAGAGAAAAAGCCCGGTGTAGCCCATTTCGGCACCTGTGAGAAGGTAGATGTGGTGCGCTACCCCGGCCTGCTCCTCGTTGGCCATCACCACAATGTGGCTGTTGTATTTCGTTTCATCGGTCAAGACACGTGAGAAGTTGTTGAGACCGACCCCGGTGAAGGGCCGGTCCGCCATCATCAACTTGGCCGCGTAGTTGAATTCGTCACGAGCCTCTTCGCTAGCCTTGGGTGCGTTTTGAAATCGATCGATGAAGGTGTCCGCGGCTTTGGCCACCCCGGCCACCGCTATCAAGCCGAAGAGAAGAGAGACCACCGCCGAGCGCTTGGAGAAGTTTCTGACGTTGGCGATCCCCAGCACAGCCACCAGAGAGCAGCCGATCAGAACGGCGCCTGCCCGAGACTGAGTGGCCACGATCGCGAAGGTGGCCCCGAAGGCCGCCGGGAGCCCGAGAGCGGCTTGCCAGCGCGGCACCCTTCGGTCGGTGATGACCCACAACATCAAGACCGGGATCATTTGAAACAAGAAGATCGGGATGGTGTTGGAGTGGTCGAAAGGCCCGTGAATGCGGTAGTAGCCCTCGAGATATTTCTGCTTGAGAGCGAAGTACAGCATGACGTAGCCGATGCCGATCATGCCGTAGGCGACCTGGTTGAAAGTGAGGCCCATCTTCGGACTCAATAGGTTGTAGAGACACCAGTAGACCAGATAAAGCTTGGCGAATTTCCAAAGGGTGAAGAGGCTGACGATCTTCAGTGGCGCCACCAGGGTAGAGCTGACACAGGCCAGGAAGAAGAGAAACAGCGGGATGGAGTTGAACGGCAGCCAGGTGAGTTTCTTGCGGGATTTGAGGAGCAGACCGATGGTCACACCCCAAACGATCAGGTCGGTGAGGTTGACCTCGAAACCCCGGTCCGGCCCTCGGTAGGTCTCCATGGAGTAGTAGTTGATGTTGATCATCTCTCCGATCACCGGAGTGAAGTACAACAAGCTAAGCAGCCAGGGACGAAAACGCTTCAGGGTAGCGATCCCGGCCATCAGAGGAACGAAGACGAGGGCGCCGGCTGTGAAGATCAGATACTTAATGACCGACAATTTCGAAACCGAGGAGCGGCCCCCTCCAGGGGAGGAGTCGAGGCGCTTGTCGTAGCTATCACGACGTGGGCTCTCGACAACAGAGAAATCGTCGTTTCGTGCTCTGGAGCGCTTGCCTGATCCTGGGTGGCCTCAATCTTGGCTTTCTAGTGGCTTCGTATTTGAGGGAGCTTCCGAGCTTCTGGACAAACGAGGGGGGTTTCTCCGTGCTTTTGAGAGAGTGTCTCCAGGTCGGCTACTATCCGCTCTTCGGAATCCTGGTCCTCCTTCATGCTCTGCTTGCCGCGACTTATCGAACTCGAGTCTCACTCATCCTCAATTTTTTGGCCGCCATTCCCCTGGCGCTGGGGATCAGTTACGCTTGGAGCAACAACCTCCTCAATCTGTGGGCGGGTCGTCCCCTACATTGGCATCCTTAACCTCTATCTCCGGATAGACCCTGGGGTCCGGTAGCCCTTCATCGAATCCCTGGGGGACCGGCCTCATCTCAAACTCCTGCAGCGCCGTGCCCAGAGCTCTTCGATAGGAGCTTCGGGCCAGCTCCAGATTGATCCGACTTACCGCTCCCTCTTCATCGGTCACGATCTGCTGCTGTTGGGCGAAGATCACCCTATGAGAGGGGGTGAACCCCACCTGAAACCTGGTTAGTTCCGCTTGAACTCGCTTCTGGGCCATCACTGAGGCCTCTTCGGCGGCTTCGACCCGCCTGACGGCGATATCAAACGTTCGGAGCGCCTGGGCGACCTCGAGTCGCACTCGTTGCTCCAGGTCTTTTCTCGTGGCCAGCGTTTGATTGTAGGTCACTTCGATGCGATTGCGACGAGCCCGGGCTTCCCTGTTGCCTAAAGGGAGCTCCAGCTCCAAACCCACCGACCACGCATAACGGCCGGTGACAGAATCGCCCACTCGGTGCTCACCGACGGCGTTCAAGGCGGGCAGAAGCGCGTTTTCGGCCACCACCAACTGGTGCTTGAGTACCTCCAGACTCAAGTCGACCTGTCCGATCAGAGGTCGACGTTCGATGGCCCCGGCCACGGCCGATTCCAGGTCAGGAAGGTCTTTTGGGACATCGAGGCTGGGCATTTGAGTGGGAACGATATCGATGGTGACCGGGTCTATCCCCAGCAGGCGGCTGAGCTCTTGTTCGGCCAACTCCACCGCCTGGGCGCTCTGCTCCAGGTCTCTCTCTCGAGAGCTCACGTTTTGTTGAGCCTCGTAGGCTTCGTAGGGCGCCGACTTGCCGTACTCGATCTCCTTTTCTAGAAGCTGTAAGAACTGCTGGGAATTGTCCAGAGCTCTCTTGCGAACATCCATGACCAGCTGGGCCTGCACCAACGCCCAGTAGGCTTGTTCAACCTCCAGGACGAGGTCTAGGGCGCTCTGTTCGAACGCTTCCAGGGAAGATTGATGGGCCAGAGTGGCGATATCTATCCCGGCTCGATTGACGTCCGCTCCGGCACCTCGCATGAAGGGGACGACCAGACGTAGGAAGACGTTGTTTTCGCTGGTCGCCAGGCGCTGGTTGCGGTCCAGGGCGAACCGGTCGTAGTCGTTTCGGTATTCGACCGAGTAGGTCCATCCCACCGGCAGTTGATGTTGGATCCCGATGCCGTAGTTGCGGCGTCTTCGGTCGGCCACGCTGAAGAATTCGTTGCCCAGGGGCTCCGAGAATGCGCTCCAGGTGTGATTGGCGAAAAGGATCGGGTCGAACTGCGACCGGGCCAGCAAGATATCGGTTTGGGCCACCGCCGGCTGATAGGCGTTGACCTTGAGGGAAAGGTTGTTCTTGAGAGCGTGCTGGACAGCGTCTTTGAGGCTGAAGGCAGCGACCTCATCGGCTGTGGCTATCGTCCTCAGGGGAAACAGCAAGAGCAGGGTCAACAAAGTGGCGCCGGCCCGGTGGTTCCAAGAGCACACCGGCCAGATAGCGCAGCAGGAGTTCAAGAACTCTACCCATCGAGCGATTCTCGGCAAAGTATGCTTCGCACAGATATTGTTCATCTTCGTTGGCTGCCACTCCATGAAACGCGAGTGCCTCCGTAACTAGTCCTACTTGGGAAATCAGAACGCGAGCCCTCCAATCGGAAGGTAATTCCTCGAGTTCTCGCTCTGTTCTGGGTTTGCTTCCGACCACGGCGACGGCTCCCCTGACGGCCTGGGGCAGACCGGGCAAGAAATCGTGCCAGAAATGCTCTTTCAAACTCCGGGCGTCCGGGGCGTCCTCGCGCCATCGGGAGGCAAGGTTCCAGGCCATGGGATCGTTGACGGTCGGTTGAGCCACGTGCTCCACCCGCACCAGGTGTCTGGAGCGGACTTTTCGATAGAGCGTCCTTCCCACTGCCAGCGGAGCGAAGAGCAACAACAGGATTAAAGCCAGAAACCGCTGCCCCACGGAATAGAGGAGGAGTCCGAAGCTATCGCGCGAGCGACCGGCGATGTCCGCATCCACCACCGGCATTCTCACCGCTAGCGGCAGCTGATAGATGGAATCGCGATCGGAAAGACTGTCGGTCAGCTCCAGGTCTTCACCTAAGAAGCTACCGCTTTGGATGACCGAGTTGACGACCTTGCTCCGATTGCCCAAAAAGCAATGCTCTCCAAGGGAAGCGAACGGTCCGATCTCCACGCCTGCTCCGATTCGACTGTGAGGGCCGAGAAATACCGGCGGCACGACTCTGGCGGTAGGGTGAAGCAGCACGTTTCGACCGATCCAGACCCCCGGCTCCACCTCTCGCCCCACGGCCAGTAAGCCCTCTCCGTTCTCCAGAAAGTATCGATTGAGATGGAGTACGTCGGCGGGGGCTCGCATGAACAAAGCTCGACAGCCCTTTTGGGAGTCCTGAGACAGCTCTTGAAGCAGTTCTCCCCAATCCCGGGTGCACAGCCGCTGCACCTCGGTCCAGGGGAGAACCGAGGCGACCCATCGTTCTCCCTCATCACTGAAGAGGTTCACCTCCTCGGCTGGGTCCAGGGGGTCCAGCGGCACCGCGGACTCCGACAGCAGGATACTGTTGCCATCGCGCTCCAACCCTCTGAGGCAGCTCAACGGCTTCTCCATAGTGTGGGCAAAGTGGTACTCGATTTCGATCCCCCACCGAGTGCCGTCGCCCAGGAGTCGTTCGTATCGATAAGCCTGGTGCCACAAGATGAGCTCGACCCGGTCGGCTCCGCCGTTGACCAGCACTTCGATGACGTGCTGAATCCAGGGTTTGCCCGCCACAGTCTGGAGCCCCACGGCACGGGAATCCCCGATGCCGTCCTCCTGCTCAAAAAGGCCGCCGGCAAGGATGATCGCTCTCATTTGCTCCTGCTCCTGTCTACCATTACTCGATATAAGAATAGGAAGTTGCCGACCAGATAGCGGCGCCATAACCTCTGGGGCTCCTGGCTGAGCCGGAAAGCCCACTCCATACCGAGGGACCTTAGCCAGGACGGGGCTCTGGGGATCGTCCCCGAATAGAAATCGAACAGTCCGCCCACGCCGATCCCGACACCCACGTTCAGGCGGGACAGGTGCCGGGCCAGCCAGAGGTCTTGTTTGGGCACGCCGAAAGCCACCAGCAGTATGTCCGAATCGGAATCCGCTATGGCGGAAACGGTCGACTCTTCTTCTTGCTCGCTAAAGTAGCCGTGTTGGATCACTCCGAGCCGCACGCCCGGATAGGTTCGCTCGATGTACTCGGCTACCAGATCCACGATCCCCGGTTTAGCCCCGAGCAGAGAGATCTTGCCGCCGGCCTCTTGAAGCCGAAATAGGATTCGGGGAAACAGGTCGGTGCCGTTGACGTTCTCCAAGATCCGGTAGCCCTTCATGGCCGCTCCCAGTTTGACGCCACTCCCGTCGGCCAGACAGAGTTCGCTGCTGTTCAACGTGTCGCGGTAGCGGGCGTCGCTTTGAGCCACGTTGGCGCAGTGAGCGTTGACGAAACTCACCTGTTTATTCCGGCGAGTGCCGGTAAGGGACATGATTTTGTCCAACGCTTCATCGTTGGTCAGGTTGTCGATCTCGATACCTAGCAGAGGGACGACGGGTGTGGCTTGACCGCTCTCCAGGGCGTGAGCAAGGAAGGAGCGGACCAGAATGCCGAGGTCTCGCTTGAGGGAGCGGTCCCGCAGATACTCCAGATCGACTTCGACCCGGCGGTCCTCGCTCAAACCGGCACGACTTCGTAAATCAAACAGGCTGAAGAGACCGGGCGCTTCCGCCGGGAACGGCCGGGATTCGTCGTCGGCCGGGCGCAGGGAGACCCCGACCAGAGTGACCTCGCCTCTCCACAAAGAAGAGGCGTTCAACAGGAGCTTGCCCAGCGGGGAACCGGCCGGTTTCAACTTGATGATGCGACCGGAGCGTCCCAGGTAGAACTCTTCCTCCGTTGCGGCGATGCCGCCGACGAGAAGGCTGGGCAGAGCCAGGGCCGCTCCCGCGGCGCGACTGATAAGGCGTGTCAAGCGAGCAGCCACTCAGTACGCTCCCTTACCGGTGAGGACGGCGGGCACGGTCAAGAAGAGAATCTTCAGGTCCAGCCAGAAACTCTGGGACTCGATGTAGTCGACATCCATCTGCACTTGCTCGGGGAAAGGGATGTCTCCCCGTCCCTTCACCTGCCAGATGCAAGTGAGGCCGGGTAACACGTCGAGGCGCCGGCGGTCGGAGAGGGTGTAAAGTTCTACTTCTCGCGTCACGGGCGGACGCGGTCCCACCAGCGACATGTCGCCTTTGGCCACGCACCACAATTGAGGGAGCTCGTCGATACTCAGTTTGCGAATGATACGACCGATCCAGGTCACTCGGGGGTCTTTCTTCATCTTAAAGGTCACGCTATCGCCGTGATCGCTCTGCTCCAGCAATTGATCTTTCATGGCGTCGGCGTTCATCACCATGGAGCGAAACTTGGGAAACGGAAATTCGCGCCCCCACTGCCCCACTCGGGTTTGCCAATAGAGAACGGGCCCTCGATCGGTCAGCTTGATGGCCAGGGCCACCATAAGAAAGAGCGGAGCCAGAACGAGCATTCCGAGAACGGAAGCGGTCACGTCGATGGAGCGCTTCAGGAACCGAGCTCCCCCGATCACCAGTGCCCACGCGACTCGCTTTCGCCACAAGATGAGACGTCTTCGCTTGGAGCCCTCGGAGGAGAATCTTCTTTCCAGTTCCTCCAGCATTTCGATACGCGAGGTGGCGTTTGCTTCCATCAGTTCAGACCTTTCAACAGACTCAGAGTCTCCTCGGCGGTTCTTCGCCAGTTGTAGCCGGCGGCGTGGACCAAACCTTTTTCTCGAAGCTCCTGGCGAAGAGAATCGTTGAGCGCCAACCGGCTCATGCTTTCGGCAATCGATTCGATGTCTTCGGCCTCGAACAAAAGGCCGGCATCCCCCGCGACTTCCGGAAGAGAAGCCCGTCGAGAACAAGCCACCGGGACCCCACAAGCCATGGCCTCCAGGATCGGCAGACCGAACCCTTCGAAGAGAGAGGGGAAGATAAGGGCTTCGGCACCGCCGTAAAGGGTGGGGATGATGTCGGTAGGGGCAAAACCGGTGAAAACGATGTCGTCCCGGTAGGGCGATTCCTGAGCCCTACGATGGACCTCCTCGGCTCTATCCCAATCGCCGCCGGCCAGAATCAACTGGTGAGGGACCTTATGCAACTCTTTGAGCAAGTCGAAAGCCTCGATCAGACGAAAGTGGTTTTTGCCGGGATGCTCGATCCTCGAAATGTAGAGAAAGTAAGGCTCCGTGACGCCGTATTTTTCCTGGACCAGTCGGTAGCATTCATCTTTCGCCAAGGGGTAGTAGGTGTCGTGATTGACAGCCAAAGGTATGACGTGGACCTTCGACTCCGGCACCCCGACGTAGTTTAAGATATCGTTCTTGCTAAATTCACTGATCGTGATCACCTCGTCCAGACGCCGGATCAAGATCGGTAAGATCTTGGTGATGTAGTACATGCGGAAACTGTCGTACTTGTCGGTCACGTGGATGGAGGCCAGGTCGTGCACGACTCCCGCCGTGGGGCAGTGGGAGAAGAGCGGAAGCCGCCGGTTTCCGGCTGGAAGGAACAACACGTCGTAGCGCGCGGCGGCCGCTCTGATAGGCAACACGGCTTGAGTATAGATAAGGTTCGGAAGCGGCTTGCGAACGGTGGGGGAAACGTAGGAGGCGCGCAGACCGTGGGACCCGCGGGGGAGGAAAATCTCCTCCTCGTCCGGATAGACCAGCACCTCTCCCTCCACCCCCAACTGGGCGAACTGCTTCAGCATCTCAATGAGATAGGCGCTAATACCTGATTTGCCTCCATCGGCTCCGAAAGTCGGAATCCCTAGTTTCATGACACCAGTAGTTTTTCCAGTTGGTCGATGTAGTTGTGAAAGGAGAAGCGGGTACGGGTGAGCTCAAAACCCCGACGCCCCAACTGTTCGGCTCGCTCGGGATCTCTCAGCAGCAAATCCAGGGCGCGGGAGAAGCTCTCCACGTTGAGCTCCTCGATCAGAAATCCGTTCTCTCCGTCTATCAACCAGTCGGGGATACCACCGGCGGCAAACCCCACCACCGGCCGACCGTAGCCCATGGCCTCCAATCCGATCATTCCGTAAGGCTCCGGCCAGCGACTGGGCACGGCCACCACCCGGCAGTTCTGGTAAAGGTCGTGCAACTCTTCGTGAGCAATCCAGCCGGCGATACGAACCTTGTCCTCCAGCCCCAGATCGCGGACCAGAGATTCCAGCTTGGGCTGATGGTTTCCACCCCCCACGATGGTGGCCCGGTAGGGACACTCCAGCAGAGCTAGCGCGTGGAGGAGCAGGTCGACGCCCTTGCCCTGGATCAATTGGCCCACGTAGAGGACGTGGGGATCCTCGGCGGGAGGCGTGGGCTCTCGGTCGGGAGAGGGCACCAGCGGGGCCAGGATTCGCACTTTGTCTTCGGCAAACCCGTTCATCACCAATTCCTCTCTCATGAAGACGCTCGCCACCAGGAGTTGATCCAGTCCGAAGTGCTTCTTCATCTCGGCCTTGTGGGCGAACAAGTTCTTGAATCGCACTCCCAGTTTGCTGTCCCGGTCTCGCTCCAGAAAAGCTAGATCTAACCAGCAGCGCCAGTCGGCCTTGTGACGGCAAACCTGCCGGTTCCACACGTAATACTTGTGTCGCCGGGGACAGCAGATATCGTGGTCGTGAATCATTCGGGTGACTTTACAGGGCAAGTCCAGAAAGGGCGACACGGCCTCGACACGGTGGATATAGACCGAGTCCGGCTCCACTTGCTTTATGATGGCCGCGAATTCGGAGCCGCCTGGAGCACCGAGTTCAAGGCATGGATGAAGCTCCTCGAAGAGCTGGGTGTACTCCTCGAAGTTCTTATCGGTTGCCGCCCGGTAGGCGAGGTGAGTGGAATGACCACGAGCTCGAAGAGCCCGGCTCGTATGAGCAATATTCTGCTCTACCCCCCCAAAATAACCGGCGTATTCGTTAACGAAGAGAATACGCATTGTCGTAAACCTCTACTAGCTGTCGGGTGACACTCCTCCATGAGAAGTCCGCCTCCGCTTTATCTTTCCCCCGACGACCGAGTTCGGTCGCCAACTCCGGGTCTTCCAGCAGTCGCTTCAAGCCCCGACCGGCCGAGTCTTCACTGTCGACGTCGAAGAGGAGACCGTCGCTTCCGTCTTCGACGAATCCGGGCACCCCTCCCACTCGGCTGGCCAGTACCGGCAAGCCCGCCGACCAGGCTTCCAAGATCACGACCCCAAACGGTTCGTGTATGGAGGGCAAGAGGAAAACATCGGCCGCGTGATACGCATCGACCAACTCCCGGCCGTTGCCGTCGAGCCCCTCCACCAGGGTGACTCGCGCTGCGAGGTCGTGCTCCTGGACCTGTTCCTTGAGCTTTTGGTGATAGCCCGGATTGGTCACGTGGCCGATCAACAAGAGATGGATATTGGGAAACCGTTGGGCCAACCGCAAGGCCAGGAGCTGATTCTTTTGGGGGTCGATCCGGCCGACCACCAGCACCACGAACGCCTCCTCGGGTATCTGAAAACGGTCTCGGAAGAGCTTTCCGTCCCCTTGCCTGAAGCGCTCCACGTCCACGCCGTTGGGAAGGAGATAGGCTTGTCCACGACTCATCTCTCGCCCCACCTTCTCGGCTTCCTCGCGGCTCAAGCAAAGCACCCCGTGGGCCCCCGACACGACCTCTCGAGAGCCGAACAGAAAGCCCAGGAGTTTGCCCCACTCAAGGGCGTTCTCTCCCGGCTTCACAAAGCTCTCTTCTTCCGAAGTGGGTATCTCTCGGAGGCCCCCGTGCAAAGAAACCACGTAGGGCAAGTTGCGAATTCGAGCTACCGTCCGCACGATGCCGCCTAGCCGTTTCGCGGTGTGAAGGTGTAGGTGGGTCACTCCGGGTTCTCGCAAAAGAGCCCACAGTAGCGACCAGCTAAAGAGGTTGCCCCCTTTGTAGTCGAACGCTTGCCGGGCCTCCTCGGTCAACCCTAGGAACGGATAGAAATAGGAGAAGCGACGCACGGCCACCCCCTCGACCGTCTCCGTACCGGGCTGGGAAAGACAACTGGGACACCAGATCTCAGCCTCGTGACCGAGCTTCTTGAGCGCGCGGCAGGTCTGGAGAACCACGGTTTCCGTTCCTCCCCAGGAGTGGGTGACGAACCGTCTGGGCACGTGGATGACTTTCATCGTCGGGCCAACTCTTCCAGCAGCTCTTCCAGCTCGTCGATGTAGCGACCGGTGGTGAATCGCTCCTCCACCGTGCGACGTCCCGCCAAAGCCAGAGAAGCGGCTAGCTCGGGTTCGTCGATGAGCCTTTCCAGGGCCTGGTGGATGGAATCGGTGTCGTCCGGTTGGATAGCCAAACAGTTTTGCTGGTGATTCAGGAACTCGCCCTGACCGCCGTTGACGGTGGAGATCACGGGCAGTCCCGAGGCCATGGCTTCAAGGTGAGTGAGGCCGAACGGCTCTTCCCAAATGGAGGGGAAGATGAAGATGTCGTGGTCCCGGTAGAGCGCGGGAAGTTGGGAATGGGGCAACCTGCCGTGGAAGGTGACTTCGACATCCATTCCCTCGGCAAGCTTGAGAAGGTGGGCCTTATAGTCCTCGGGACCGTCGCCGGCCACGGACAGAGTGACAGGGTGTTTCACCAGAGCCACCGCCTCCAGGACTCGATGGACACCTTTGTACGGGTGCAGCTGACCGGCATAGAGGAGCTTAGTGGGTTGGCTGAGCGCCCCGGGCTCTTCCTTCAGAGGGAACTGTTCGATCGGAATCCCCTGATAGATGACCCTGTTGTCAGGCAGTCCGACCCCTTGTCGAGCGAGGTTCTCCGCAACCTTGCAGCTGATGGTAGTGGTCGGTGGCAGAGGCCCGGCCAGCAGTGTGATTCCACGGAATAAGGTGTGGTCCAACAACCAGCCGAGCCACGACCGGAGACTACGTCCCGGTATGGAAGGCAAATAGCTGACCACGTTCTCGTCGTTGATGGTGTAGAGGACCGGGCGGTTTGAGGCCTGGGCGGCTCGCAGCGCTCCCAGGGTGAGTCGCAGTTGGCTCCAGCAAAAAATAACATCCGGCTGCACGGCCTTGATGACCTCATCGGTCTGACGATAGTTGCTCCAGTGGGTCAGCAAGCTTCGGAGTCTGTCTTTTCGGGCCCGCAAGGAAAACGGAAGATAGAGCCGCAAGCGGCGGTCCACCTCGGGTCGAGAGCTGTCCTCTCCGGTGGTGAGGACGTGGATCTGGTGGCCCCGTTCGGCGAGATCGAGACAGACCTGCTCGCAAAGGATCTCATAACCTCCGAGTATTTCGGGTGGATACAGGTTGCTGATGATCAAAATTCGCACTAGGACACGACCTAATTGTATCTCCGGAAGGGTTTGGGTACGCGGTTCAACACCCCGCCCAGCAGCCGGCATCCGGCTCCTTCGAGGCGAGCCTTCAGCTGCTTGACCTCGCTTCCGGAAAACTTTCCGGCTTCCACCACCACCAGCGCTTGAGGGCAGTTTTCCAGTAAGAGTTCCACTTCCACCCGTCCCTCGGCGGCGGGTGATTCCACCAGAATGTAGTCGTACTTCTCGCCCAACGCTTGCAAGTAGCTCCTCATCTCTTCGCCCCTGCATTTCTCCGGCGAGAGATGGCCGCTCCACAGGGGCGGCAGATCCTTCAAGACGTCAGGGGCTCTGAGGCTGGAGGGTCCCTCGGGATCGTTGGTGATCACTCGGGCCACCTGAAACCCCTGGGCTTTCAACGCTTCGGAAAGTCCCTCGATGAGGAAAGTCTTGCCCTCCCCGTCGGTCTGGCTGGTCACCAGGGTAGCGCTGCCGCTTTCCACGTGTCTTCTGAATTCGACCGCCAGGAAACTGAATCGCGCCTTGTCCGCCTGGTCGGGATTCTTTCCGAAGCCCGCCAAAGCAACAAGCCCTCCGCGGAGTTGGAGATCGGGCTTGGAATAGATTCTGAAATCGGAGATGACCCAGAGCAGGACCAGAAGAATTCCGGCTCCGCCCAGCGCCACGAAGCCACCCATAGCAACGACTTTACGATTCGACTTGATGGGGTTGACGGCGAGTTTCGGCTCGGAAGCGATCACGAAATCCGCCAGATTGTTGGAAAGTGAAGTCCTGACTCTGGTCAGTTCTTCTTCCACCGAGGCCTTCTCTTTCTCCACCGCCTCCACGTCCCGAGTCAGGGCGGCGAAGGTCCTCTGCAGTTCGGGCAGGGCGTTCAGGCGTGCACGGGCGCGTTGAAGTGCGTCTTGGAGATGGGCCACCTGTTCGTCCTGGCTCACCTGTTCCAGCTCGATCTCAAACCCTTTGAGCATCATACTCTGAAGCATAGGGGCGCTTTCGGCCTTGGCACCCCCGTCCTTGGGTATCGCCTTGGCGTTGAGTTCGTCGATCTGGCCCTTCATGCGGGTGATGTCTTTGGTGTCCACGGTCAGGGCCTTCTGACGCTCGTAGTCGGCCGTGACTTTCTCCAACTCCGCTTCCGAGATCAGCCCTTCACTACGCAGTTTGCGCGCCCGGTCCAACTCCAGCTGTTTCTGTTCCAGCAGAGCCTGGCCGGCCCGTTGCTCCTTGTCGTCGGAAATAGCGGCTCGCAGGCGCTGGACTTTGATATTGATATCGCCCAGATTCTCCAGGCTGGCCGAGCTGTCTTTGGACTGCTCTTCCTCCACTTTTTGGCGCAACTGCCCCACGATGCGGTCCATATTGCGCGACTGGATATTGACGGCTTTTTTCTTCACCTGGGCTTGCTCCAGCATCAGTTGGAGATTGGTCACCTCCTCCAGATACCACTGGGCCTCTTTGTCCAGATCGACAACCTTGTTTTCCACCGTGAAATCACGAAGCTTCTTTTCGGCGAGCTTCAGCCTTTCGGAGACCTCGGCCAGCTGTTTTTCGAGTTCGGCTTTCGCGGTGGCTAATTTCTCTCGCCGTTGTTCAACCTGGCGCTCCAGGAAAACGTCGCGAGTTTCTCGAGCCAGGTTTAAAGCCGTCTCCGGATCGTCCCAGGTGGCCCGAATGACCAGCAGGTCGGTGCTTCGCTGCACATCGGCGGAGATCGCCCGGGCTACCGTATCCTCAGCCGCTCCGAGTTGGAGACGTTCGCGTACCATTCTGATGTTTTCCGGTATTTTGACCAGGTTTAAGAGAGTCAACAGGGTGGGCGGGTCCTCCACCGCCTTGGAGGGCCGGTAGAGCAGGGTCGCCGTGGACTCGAAGGTGCGTGAGCCCAAACCCACGCCGGAGGTCACTCCGACCGCGGCCGCTATCACGATGCAGAGCAGATAGTAGAGCCACTTTCCGGCTATGCGGATGAGCAGCGTGGGCAGATGGAAAGGGAGGGAGTCCTCCTCTTCCAACGCTTCCACGGGTCCGGGTTCAACCGCCATGAGCGCACGCTCTTCTCAAGAAATCGGCCAGGTTTCGACTATAGACATCGATGGAGTGCTTCTCCTCAACGTAACGCCGTCCCCTCTCGATGAGACCGATTCGAAACGCATCGTCATCGGCCAGACGGAGAATTTGCTCGGCCAGATCGTCCGGGGAACCGGCCTGGAAGGCTAACGCATTCTCCTCGTGACGGATCAACTCGGCGCTGCCTCCGGTGGTCGTGGAAACCACCGCGGCTCCACTCGCCATAGCTTCCAGATGGGTCAGTCCGAACGGCTCTTCCCACTCCGAGGGGAAGACAAAGCCGTGACTGGAGCGATAGAAGTCAGCCACCTCCTGATGAGGAACCCGGCCCAGAAACTGCACCATCTCCTCGACGTTTAGTTGTCCAGCTAGCTCGCGCAATTCGGCTTCATATTCCGGTACACCGCTGCCCACGATCCGCAGCTCCATTCTATGTTTTGAGCGACGGGCCGCTTGAGCCACCGCCCGGAGCAAGGTGTGGACCCCCTTGGTCTTGCTGAGTTGGCCCACGTACAGAAGTCGAAAGAGTTCGCCTTCGCAGGGTGTGGGGTGGTGGGGAAACTTCTCCAGAGGGATGCCCTGGTAGATGATCTCGGCGTGCTCGATAGCGGCGCCCTGAGCCAGAAGATTGTCTTTCAAAGCCTGGCTGATGCAGGCGATGGGAAAGTGATCGGCCGCGCCCAAGGTGGCCCTGGGAAAGAGGAGTCGCTCTCGGAGCCATTTGAGTCCGGTCTTAAGCGAGTTTGGACGCACGGAGTTGAACTGTTTCGGATGCTCGTCGTTGATGGTGTAGCAGACCGGCACACCCTTGCTCTGAGCCGCCCACACCGGAGCCAGGCTCAAACGACTTAAACACCAGCAGAAGACGACATCGGGCTGAAACTCCCGCAGTCGCCATTCCACCGCCGGTTCATTGAGGAGCGAGGTCCGATGGAGCGCCTTGAGAGAGAAGTCGACGTGGGTCACGTCCTCGCCCGGGAGGGGAAAATCGGTGGTCAAAGCGAGCTTTCGAAAGACGCCTTTCTCGGGTTCGACTTCCTCGGCTCGAAAATCGCTGGTAAGAACCTCCACCTCGTATCCCAGACTCTTGAGTCTGTCCACCACCTGGCAGCACAGAATCTCGTATCCCCCGAACACGATGGGCGGATAGAGGTTATTCACCACCAGGACTCTCATCGTCTTCTAACCTTCTTCTTGATCAAGTCGAGTTCCGACTTTTCGAGTGAAAAAATTCCGAAGGCAATCAGAAAGAGCACGGCCGTGGCCCCTCCCCACAACAACAGACCAAGCAGGTTGTCGAGGTCGAGCAAAGACACTCCGTAGAGAGCGCCCAGTTGCAGCAGCGAGGGCAGAGCCAGAGGGAGCACGACCCGGCGGAGATAGCCCGGCAAGGTCACGGAGTAGAGGGAGCAGGCAGCCCGCAGGACCACCACGATGTCCACAATGAGAGTGGCGATGAGAGTCGCCAGGGCCACCCCTTCAAGGCCCATCGGACCGACCAGTAAAAGACTTAAGACAACATTGATGGCGGCGCTTTGACCGGCTGCACCCGCGGTCACTTTGTGATAGCCCGTCATCGCCAGGACGTTGGAGGCGATCATCTGCGGCACCGACAACAAGACCGAAACAACCAGTATCTGCAGCACCCGCCCTCCGGTACCGAATTCCGGACCCACCCAGAGCCTGAGGAGCGGTTCGGCGAAGTAGATCAAAAAGAGGCCCGCGGCCAGTCCCGGAGCCAGGGCAAAGCGGGTGCAGTTTAAAAAGATGAACTTGATCTTTTCCGTTTCGCCCTCTCCTTTCAGTTCGGCGATCAGCGGGCCCAAGACGTTGATAAACTGCTTCAAAAGCATGAGCAGAGCTTCGGCCACCTTCAGGGCCACCGCGTACACAGCGACCGCCGCCAGGGGGAGATAAAGCTTGATGATAAGAGGATCGGTCCGGAGCAGAATGAGACCGGCCAGGTTCACGAAAAGTGCGGCCGAGGAGAAGCCCCAGACTTCTTTCAGGACACCGCGACTGGCCAGACTGAATCGAATTTTCAGATCTTCCACCGAGCGCAGCGACAGGTACCAGTAGGCGGCATACTCCACCACCATGCTGGCGATCTGCACCAGAGCCAGATCGATCAGGTCCCCGCCTCTTTCCAGCACCAGGTAGGAGCCTACTCCGTAAATCACCAGCGAGACCACCTGAGCCATATTGGTGGAATAGAATTTCTGCTCGCCGTGCAGCACCGAGCGGTACAGACCCATCGGGAGAGGAACGAAAACCAACCTGAAAGCCATCAGCCAGAGTAGGAGTATGGCCTGCTCTCGGCCTTCGGTGGGAAGGCTCATAATCGTTGGGTAGAAGGGTGTCAAAGCGGCTAGCGCCAGCGCTGAAAGGAGAGCCAACCCGAGGTAGGCGACAAAGAGAGTACTGACGATCTCGTTGCGTCTGTCGTGCTCCCGGGCTCCTCGGCATTCGGCTACATACTTCACCACCGCCGCCCCCAGGCCGAGATCGAGGAGAGAGAAAAATCCCAGGAAGGAGAGGGTGAGACTCCAGAGACCGAAATCGTCGGCCCCCAGTTTCTCCACGATATAGGGAGTGAGGACCCCCATGATGAGAATGCTAAGGAAGAAGCGCCCGTAGTTGGACAGCGAGTTTATCAGAACCTGAGCGATTCTGTTCATCAGTTGAATCTATGCCACAGTTTCAGGAAATTTCTCACCGCCGCGGGTTCCGGAGCTTGGAGCAGAGAGGGAAGCTCTCTGTAAAGCTCTTCCCGTGGGTAGGTGAGGCTGAGCTTTTTCCGTTTCAGATTGTGGTACAGGTTGCGAGGCCACAGTCGGGGCTGAGTTTGTGCCGGTTCTCGTCTGGACGGGTCGAGACGATAAGACTCGGCCGTTAGTCCGGTTCGGCCGGTTCTCACACCTTCCAGCCAGAGAAAGGCGAGCTTCAGTCTGTGGGAAATCCGGGCTAGCTTTTCCGGGTCGATGTCGACCCGGTTTTGATCGGGGCGCAGGCGAAAGCGCAACGCTTTGGTGTATTCGTCGTGATGAAGCAGGTCGGCCAACTCAGGCTCTCGCCGGAGCACCTCTTCAAGCCGTTCGGCCCGAGAAGAGTAGGCGGTTCTGTAGAGACCGCGGGCAAGCAGGATGGCGTCTCCGATAGCCAGCACGGCTTTGAAGTAGTTTCTTACCAGAAAGTCCGGGTCGGGCGGCTCGTCGGCATGGTGGAGGATGAGGTGGGACCACAGCAGACCGGCCCCGCGGTTGAGAAGCAGTCGGGTTGCCTCCACCAGGGGAGGCAACTGTCGCAGATGCAGCGGAGCGTGCTTAGTAAGGATCTCACGATCTCCGTAGGCCACGATGTGGCCGTGCAAGAGATCGTGCCACATAAGCCAATGGGGCCACTTTTTCACATCTCCGATGGTGAGGGGGCGACTGTAGTCGACATCGATCCCCAATATCTCCTCAAATTCATGAGAGACGGCCCGGAGAGCGTCCTGGGACACCGACACCTGCTTGACTAGCAAAGTGAAGTCCAGGTCGTTGTAAGGACGCTCTTTTCCGTTCACTTTGACCACCCCGCCCTCACCTCGACCGTATCCACCTCCGAGGATAAGGGCCACCAGGTTTCCTTCCAATACCTGGGCTGTTCTTTGGCCGATAAGCCTCACCGTTTCGGCTAGTCCGCTATTGAACTCCTCGCTACCGACCTGACTCAGGGTCACCCCGTCGGGCCCGTCTTGCAGGTCGACCGGCTCTTTAAGCGGCGGCAACTCGCTGCTCTCAAACTTTATTTTGAGGCCCTTTTCAAATCCACGGCGCCGGCCGTGCATCTGGGCCAGACGATAGAAAGGTGCCCAAAAGAGCCAGGCCCACTCGCCTCTTTTGGCGACGAACCGCCAGTCGGCCACGATTTGGCGGAGGCAGGGCAGGAGAGAGTATCGCAGCCGGGAGCCGCTCCAATCGTCCCACTCGAAGATCTGAGCATCGGCCTGGCCCTCCCCTCGCTGCCGCTTCCAAAACTGTTTGAGCGAGTAGTTGTGAGAGTGCTCCACCACGGACAAAGGAGCGTACTTCACGCCATAGCCGTGCTGCTTGATTCTCCAGGTCCAGTCGATGTCTTCGGAGTAGGTGAGATCGTTTCGGAAGGGAGTCTTCTCCCACACTGACCTTCGCACCGCGGAGCTTGCCATGGAGAAGCAGTGTCGCCAACGAGCTTGAAGGGCGCCGTTGCCGAATGTGTCCTCGGTGTCGCGGACAAAGATGGGATAGCAATCAGGGCGGGAGGTCTGCCGCGAGAAGACGGCTCCGGTCTCTTGCTCGAACGCGGATAGAATTTCGACCAGCCACTGATCGTTTTGGGGAGGACAGTCGGAGTTCAGAAAGACCACGAACTCGCCGTCGGTGAGCTCCATGGCGCGGTTCAGGACCCGCCCCGGAACATAGGTGCCGGCCGGTACGGGATCGAGAAGGTCGGCGTAGCGACGGACGATGTCCGGGCTCCCGTCGGTAGACTCGTTGTCCATGACCAGAATCCTGGCCGGTACGGTTTGGCGACGGACCCCCTGGAGTGTCCTTTCCACTATCCAGGCGTCGTTCCAGGACCGCACCACGACCCAAACAGGGGCTTTCTCGCTCACGCCCGAGCTTCACTCCGGATGAGGCCGTGGAGGTCTTTGAGGTCTCGGGGCCAGTCTACCTCCGTGTTGGTGGAAAAGCTGGCCACGGAATCCTGGTGGAGAGGGTCGTATCCGTGCATCCCCGCTAGCGGCTTCTCTCCCATAAAGCTGGGGCAAAGCAGCACGCCCGGGTCCAGCAGGTAGAAGAGATGACCGTACTTGCGATCCGGGAAGAGACATCGGTAGGCGGCCAGTTGCCGGTCGCTCAGCAACCGACCTCCGGGTGTGCTCTCTAGCAAGGTCCGGACATCGGCCTCCGCCGAGGCGTTAGAAAACCAGAATCGAGCCATGGTGGAGTCGTATACGGCCGCGTAGTCGCGACCGAATTGGTAGCCCAGGCTCTCCACCTTCGGGATAAGGTCGAGAGTGGAGTTGACGTCGGTCATGCCGTGGTCGGAGAAGATGAAGAGTCGCACTTCGGAATAGTTTTTGTCAGCCTCGTCGAGAAGGCGCCGTAGCTTCTCATCGTACCACCTCATCTTTTCGGCCACCTGCGGGGCCCCGGTGCCGTGGGCGTGAAGAACGGCGTCCATGGCGGCCAGGTAGAGGTAGGCCACGGTGGGCTTGTCGGGGCCCGACATCGCTTGACTGAGAGATTGGAGATTCTGTTCCTCACCCTGTCGCCAGTCGGAAAGATGAAAGGGGACTCCTTCGGCTTCCAGCTGGACGAACACGCTCTCGGCTCCGCTGTTGATGCCCCCTCGGCGGTAGATGTCTTTTTTCTCCGAGTAGTTGAAGTAGTGCAGCTTGGAAAACGGCATATTGTAGAGCTGAAAATAGCCACTGTAGCCCAAAAGCTTTCCGGCGATCTTGCTGATCCAGTGCCGCACCCTCCCCCGGGAGGTCAGGGAGCGGGGCAGGACGTCGAGATAGCGAGCCCACCAGAAGGGTGAATTCTCCGGGTCAAAATAGAAGAAGGAGAAGTGTCCATGCTCCTGGGGGTCCAATCCGGTGATAATAGTGGGATCACAGGTGGAACTGTAGCCGAATACGGTATTGAGGGGCTGTTTCAGCTTGAGAACGTCGTCCAGGAAAGAGTGTTGATTGAGAATCTTCCAGCCCAGGGCGTCGATGAAGACGAACAAAGAAAGGCGGCTCAATTCAAGCCCTTTCTCGCGTGCTCGGCGTCTTGAAAGACCGGGATGACCTTGTGCAGATGTAGCTGGGTGAAGGTGGTTCGGACCTGGGGAGTCATCCCACAGACCGCGAACCGACTCTCTCGCGCTTTCTGATTTTTGGCGAGCTTTACCAGGACGCCGAGCCCTATGCTGTCTACCAAAGAAGCATGAGAAAGATCCAGCACAAGAGCGGTGGCGGTGAGCCCTAACAACTTTTCGAAGAGTTGTTGGCTCGATTTCCCCCTAAGCTGGTTTTTGTCAACCTTAACGAAAGTGACCCCGTCTCTCGTTTCAATATCCACCGCGTCCTCCTCCGACCCAATCATTCCCTCTGTCAAGTATCGCTCCTGGCAGGGTAATGGAGAATGTTCGGGCTGTCATTAGCGAAATCATCCAGGTAGCCGGCTAGACAGAAGCGTATTTAGTATAAATGAACTTACTGGAAGTATGTGTCAAGTACCCCGACATCGAGGGCGAGATGGTTCTTCGGATCAGCGATGATTGGGATGTGGATATTCCGCCCGCCAAGGTGAGCGAGGACCGGACCAGTTGGACTTTTGTCCTGCCCTGCCGCTCGCCTTACCTTTATTTTAAGCCGTGCTTACGGCTTTTCGGTGAGCATCTCTGGTCGGTCGGAAGCAACTATATCCTCACCCGTTCCGAACAGAGAAAAACAGTGTATCCTCGTTTTTATTACGAGGGCGGTACTTTCTCTCGGGAGCCGGAGATCTATCACAGCGAACGAAACCAGCGCGCCTACCGTCTCAGAGTTTACCACCCCGCGGGCTATCACGAGAACTACTTTGAGCACTTCCCGCTTTTGCTCATGCACGATGCCCACAACCTGTTCTTTCCCGAGGAAGCGTTTACCGGTAGGACTTGGGAGCTCGGTACGACGCTCGAGGTTATGGATCGAATGAACTCCGTTCGACCATGTATTGCGGTGGGAATTTATCCGGAGGATCGCATGGTGGAATATACCAATCCCGGTTACTACGACTATGGCCATTTTATCGTGGATGAGTTGATGCCGGCTCTATCTAAGGAGTTGAGAATGCTAAAGGGGCCGGAAAACACGGCCGTCATGGGCTCTTCCCTCGGAGGCCTGGTTTCCTTCCACCTGGGCTGGCGATGGCCGGAGATATTCGGCTATGCCGGTTGCCTCAGTAGCACTTTCCATTTTCAGGATGATCTCACTCAGGATATCGCCCGGGGCAAAAGGTCCACAGCCAAGTTCTATCTCGATAGCGGCTGGCCCGGCGACAACTACGAAGTGACGCGAAGTGTCTGCGATCTGATG
>Ga0207914_100192_pt1 | contig 31404 bp, 33 predicted proteins | sample DeeseametaMP2497_FD_184171 | JGI IMG/M metagenome (GOLD analysis project Ga0207914, IMG submission 184171) | Marine microbial communities from East of Antigua and Barbuda, Atlantic Ocean - MP2497 (SPAdes) | ecosystem: Environmental > Aquatic > Marine > Oceanic | place: East of Antigua and... | reverse complement strand
TGGAAGGCCGTCGACGTTTCGCTCATCTCAAGACAGGATCTTATCGCATCCAAAAAGGCCGCCGGACGGCCTCAGGATTTGGTTGACGTTGAGAACCTGTTTGCTGGGGATGGTCAGCTTTAGACTGAAGCCGAGGATTCTATGGGGAGCGGCCTATCTCCGGAGAAGTAGACCGGGACGTAGGAGTGGGTTGAATGAAGGTATTTAGGAGGATTGGGGAGCTAAAGGGTGGGTTTTGTTAGTTTGAACAAGTTGGCAATTTTTGCCATCTCTGCTAAGATCTCATCACGCAGATTCTAAGGAGTGTTCGTGTGCCGACAAGAAATATCAATTTGACAGACCACTATCACGACTTCGTCGAGGCTCAAGTACGTTCGGGCCGCTTCAAAAACGCGAGCGAGGTCATGAGAGCGGGGCTTCGACTGCTCGAAGATGAGACCGCGCTGCAATCCAACAAGTTGTCCATCCTGAAGAAGCTTGCCGATGAGGGAATCCGCGACCTCGACCAGGGGCGGGGAACAGAGATGAGCAGCATTGCGGAAGTTTCTGACCTCGTAGCCGAGCTCGGACAGAAAGCTCGGAAACGGGCGTCAGCCAGCACCCAGTCTTGAAAATCACAATTGCCGATGCGGCAAGGCAAGACATCGAGGATATTCTTCTTTGGAGTTATGAAAGCTTCGGCGAGTTGGCCTGTCAGCGTTACGAGCTCTTGATTGTCCAGGCCATTTCTGACTTGAGCAATGATCCTGAGACACCAGGTAGTAGGCCTCGGCCTGAGCTGGGGCTTGAGGTCAGAACGTATCACATTTCGCTGAGCAAGGAACGGGTGCGTTCGGCCGTGGGCAGAGTTCGACGACCTCGTCATTTTCTGGTCTACCGCTTCCGACCCGACTCCCATCTTGAGATTGCGCGGGTCCTTCACGACTCGATGGACTTGGAGCGCCAGGAGATCTAGCAGCAGTATGCCGTTTCTTCCTGCTGTTTTCGTTACCGCGTACCGCTGACAATCTATCACATCAAACCCCGACGCGAAGGCGGTACTAACGAGGCCGAGAACCTCATAACTCTTTGCCGCCTGCCACGCCCTTTGGAACAGCGGAGAGCACACTACCCATTTGGGAAGCTTCGCGGATTTTCTGGGCGCTGAAGTACTCCTGAGTCCGTGGCACTCGCACCTCTTGCAGAAGTGGAGTCCGCTCAGGGAAGGCTGGGTCTGTATTCGATGGCCCCTCTCTCTTGAACAGCTTTCCGAACAACTCTGGAGGTGGCGGTGGATAGACAAGCCGATCGGGCTTATGCGCAAAAGGAAATGCGGCTATGTCTCGTATCACTCCGATTTCACCGTATCCAGAGGGCCCACAATCAACTCCGTCAGACCCTACAACGATTCAGGCGCTACTGGCGTGCATATCGTCACCGTGGACAGCCCGTGGCAGATCGGTTGCCCTCTCGAGATACCGCAGGCTCCGCTGTCCGCTGACGGCCACCTCGCCGCTCAACTAGTTCTGAGCGACGGCTCTCGCCTGTGCCCAGCCACCCGAACGGGGAGCGGAGGCTATCTCCCCCGTGCCCCGATGTTCCCGATTGAACCCGCGAACGCGCCAGCAGATGGGCTGCTCTCTCCGGAGGAGATTGAGAAGTTGCTTATGGCTCTGTCAGGGGATCGCTAAGCCCGAACCGAACGAACTACAGCTCAATCCCAGAGGACAAAACGAAAACTCTGACCAACAGAACAGACAAGGTGATCCGCAGAAAGACGATAGTTCCCTCCCTCACAGTCCTGGCGCTAGCCGCTCTCGTCACCTACCACCTGAGGCCGGAACCCCGCTATTTTGAGAAGCAACACTCGGAGTCGATAGCGATCTCTTCTGGGTATACCTTCGGAAAATATTTCTGGCTGAGCCCTCATGGCGAGAGCACGTTCGTCGAGTTTTCCCCGGTCCAAAGGAAGGTCACGGTGAGGTCCGGCACGCTCACGCCCGAACAGTGGCAAAGACTTATGAAAGAGTGGGATCCTTCTCAACTTCAAGAAACTGATCTGACCCAAACCGGCGATAAGAGAATCGCTTACGAAGAGGGTCCAACGATCTTTTCGATCAGGGTGGGGGAAAGTGATTTTGCTCAGGCCGTCCATCCCTATCATGTCCACGACGGCAAGCTCAGCGGATTGTATCAGACCGCCCAGACTATCGGCCGAGAGCTTCCTATTCTGACCTCCGGCGAGGGGATCATTTCTATCCCCCATTTCGGACTTTTCCAATTGGCTGAAGAAGTACTCCCAACCGAAGAGACTGCTTCTGCGCTCGAGTCCGCCAGAGAGACCCCCTTCAAGTATCTGCCTCAAGCGCATCCTGCTCAGTTGAAGGGTGACGACACAGACGTCAGCTATGGTGGTTTGTCTTTCCGTGTTCGCTATCTTATGGTCACTCCCTAATCCGGGGGAGGAGTAATCATTCTATGAGAGGACATTGGGAACGGCGCTTGCCATGCTGAGCGCCTGCATCGCCGTGATGAGCTTCCGGATCTTGAACCGGTTTCCGCTTAGCCGAGAGCACGCTGCAGCCGTGCTCCAGGTGCCATCGCATTCCACCACCTGCATCCGAGCTGCAGGCACTCGCAACACCGAGTCGAAGATTGCAAAGTGAGCAATGAACAACTCATAGTATCCGATCCGAAGATAATGCTCGGCAAGCCCGTTATCGCCGGAACTCGAATCACGGTGGAATTGATCCTAGAGAAACTAGCCGCTGGACGGACACAGGAAGAACTGCTGGAAGGATATCCCCAGCTTACTCCCGAGAGCATCCGTGCTGCGCTTGGCTTCGCGGCCAAAGCGCTTCGGGCGGACGTCATTTATCCCGTTGCCGGTTAAACTGAAGCTCCTATGTGATGAGAATATCGACCGTCACATCGTATTATCGCTTCGAGTCAAGAATTTTGACGTTAGATACATTAGCGAAGAGCATCAGGGGATTGAAGACACCGACGTGCTGGAGATTGCGACCCGAACAAGTCGGGTTCTGCTGACGGAAGATAAAGACTTCGGAGAACTGTGTTTCGAACCGGGCGGCCCTCTCGCGGCATCATGCTAATCAGGCTCTCAGACCTGCCTCCAAAAGACGCAGCAGAGCGGGTTTGCGAATTCGTCGAGACGCACGGTGAGCACATAGTCGACCACTTTCCAGTGCTTGTCCGGCCGAGCGCCGGAATACCAACTTCGGCATTACTTGCAAGGGTCTCAACCTCGACCACGAGAAGCCTGACCAACGATGAGTCCTCCCGGAAGATTTTGCTTAATGTGCGGACGGCGGAGACCGAACGAACGATTCGGTGGCAGCGGCTACCGGCGTGTTTTCTGCAAAGAGTGCCGGAAGCGGCCTGACTTCAAACAAAGAAGGGCCCTCGATGAGCTTGAGTCCTACCTTTTTGGCCAGAGCAACATCTCAAAAAAGAATTTGAAGCGCCTTCGGGAGTTGAAGGCTTCAGACGACGAAAGAATTCGAGAGATGGCGCAACTGGTGTACGATGTTGCCCAGGTCAAACCCCAACGCCGCAAGCGGGTCGGCTTTCTAAAGCACAACCATCCCGAAATCTTCGAACGCTTTGCCAAGGTGGCTTGTATCGATACTGCTGAGCATGATTATGACGACGAATGGGATTTTGCCGTGGCGGAGTACGAACAAACTGATGATTGGGTGGAAGAAGATCATTTCGACGAAATGTTCGATCAGATACCCTTTTGAGGCTAATCCAGGTATCTGCAGTGAAGCGGCTAGATCGCACTTCAACCGTGATCCATGATCATAGTTCAACCGTGATCTCTGGGCGGGCCGAGACGCAACTTGGATGGTAGTCCGGGTTGGGAGCTTGCGGGTCGGTTGGAGATTTGTGGGTGAGACGTGACCCACAAGGCTTGCAGCACCTGGTCACCCACGTCGTGGCTACCCGGATGCACTGACGACGACCAAGGCTCCCACGACCAACCGGTTCGCATGCGCTCTTAGCCTGCCTCGATCGACGCCAACCAAAAGAGCCTGCGATACGCGACTACCGCGGGCGACTCTGCCGATGGGTTGATGAGGTGAGGGGGTTCGCTGTCCGGCGGAGTTGTCGATACTGCTAGCACGTGCTATCATTCTCGATAAGGAATTGAAATGGCAAGAAGTATTAGCGTCAGAAAAATCGATGATGACCTGTATAAGCGGCTTCAACAAAGAGCTGCGAAAGAGGGAGTTTCCATGGAGGAGGAGGTTAGAAGAATCCTTCGTCGCGCGCTGACAACCCCGTTGCGTCTCGGCAGCTTGGCAGTCGAGTGCTTTCAGGGAGTAGAGGCAGAGCTAGAATTACCTGAGCGTCCGCCTCACTCTCCCCTCAACTTTGATTAATGGTTCTGCTCGACACGAATATTCTGTCGGCTCTTATGTCGCCGAAGCCCCATCACGAGGTCGTCGAATGGCTCGACACTCAAGACCCCGTCTCCGTCTTCATATCCAGTGTCACCATCGCTGAAATTTCATACGGTCAGGAAAGTCTTCCAGTCGGAAAGAGAAGGAGACAACTCAGTGACGCGTTCGAGCGTTTTCTAACGCTTGGATTCTTAGATAGGAACCTCGACTTCGACTACAAGGCCGCGAAGATTTACGGCCGTCTCATGGCTCTCCGAAATAGAGCCGGCAGACCGATGAGCCTCGCAGACGGACAGATCGCAGCAATCGCGAAGGCGAACGGGCTTGTCCTGGCGACACGAAATGTCAAGGATTTCCTGGACTGCGGTCTCGTCATTGTCAATCCTTACGAGCTTGATGGAGAGTAGAAGCAATGACATCTCCGGCGTACCGGATGGAGTGCTGATTCTGAGCGTCGAGTGGCCGAGCTACGAAATAACATTCCTCGCGAATACGTGTCGGTTGGAGATTTGTGGGTGAGGCGAGACCCGCTTTATGAAAGCTTCGGCGAGTTGGCCTGTCGCCAAGATGCTTACACGCTGCCATTGAGGTGAGCAAGGAGTCCACGCTCCAAAGCCCAACTTCATCCCCATGCCAGGCAGAAACGACCCATGTCCGTGCGGAAGCGGGCGCAAGTACAAAAAGTGTTGTCTCCAGCATGATCAAGATCTCGCTCGCCAAAAAGCCGCTGGCGAAGAGACCTTCGCCTCCTTCAAACAAGCTGCTATGGCGGTGGAACGGTGCCTAGTTCGCGAACTAGGCACCGCCATCATGGACCGATGGGCGGACCCGTTCATAGAAGACCTGGAACTCGAAGCCCACACCTTTCAAGAATTCTCAGTCTGTCATATACCGTTCGAAGGGGCGTCCTGCCCCGCTGAGTGGGCTGCCTCCCGGATAACGCTTGAGCCTCGCCAGCAAGAAGTTCTGGACGTCGCAGTCGCCACACCCTACTCCTATTGGGAGATCGCCGCCATCATCAATGGTGAGAAGTTCGTTCTCCAAGACCTCTTAACCCGCAAAATGCTTCGCGTGCCTCTCATCGAAGAGCTTGTCAACGACACCGGAAACGTGTTCTTAGGTAAGGTCATGCCCTGGAAAGACCAGTTTCAGCTGCTCTCTTACTGCCCGGTGTTTATGCGACCCGAGGCGACTGGACCTCTCATCGAAGCGGCTCTGGAAGGCAAGGAGAGTCTCACTCCTGAGCAGCTTCTCGACCCCTCCAAAGCCGCCCAACTCTATCTCAACTGGTGGGATGAAGTGCGGTCTCGTATGGGCCGGGTGAGCAAACCGTGGGAATTCTCGGAAGAAGAGTCCAGCTCTTGGGAGCCAGGTATCCAAGAAGTCCTGGATGACTTTCTCGACGATCGGGCCGCAACGGTTTCGAGATCGACTTTCAACCGTGACCGGAGAGCCGTCGAGATTCTCAGCTTCTATCTGGTGGGAATCCACGGCGATAGCGATTACTCGATACACCCCGAGCAATACCTCACCCAGACCAACTACCGGACCATCGTCTCGGCCCTCCCCGGCTTTGCCGAATTTCTGCCCAACTGCCGGCTCGCCAAGAGTCGCGCCAAAGCCAAAGGCTTCGCGACATCCATCAAGCTCCTGGTCAAGTGGATGGCCGAAGCTGAATTGCTGGATACCGAGGAAAGAGATATCCTCCTTGACGCGCTGGAAGCCGGAGGCCCTCCCCAAGGCCCGCTGACCTTTCTTTTTCGTCTAACCCTGGTGGAAAGTGAACCGCCCGTGTGGAGGGATCTCAGGATCCCTGGACGCTATCGCCTGGACCAGGTGCATAGGATGTTTCAGATGCTGTTCGGATGGCAGGACTACCATCTTCACGACTTTCAGTTTGGAGACATACGCTACACCGACCTCGACACTCTGGCCCCGGAATATGAGATGGGTGAAGTGGACGAGAAAGTGCCTCTCTTGCAGGCCCTGGGATGGAGAAGAAGCTTTCTCTATCGCTACGACTTCGGCGACAGCTGGGAGGTGCAAGCCCGGCTGCTAGAGAGAGTTGAAGGCGACCTCGACGCCCCGGAGATTCTTGACGGAGCCCAGGCCGGGCCACCGGAGGATTGTGGAGGCATTCCCGGTTTCCAGGAACTCAAAGAAGTACTTGCCGACCCCAAACATCCCGAGTATGAAGACATGCGCACCTGGGCCCCGCCGGGGTATGACGCGAGCAAGTTTTCCGCCCAGACGATGACGAACAAACTCGTCCGACAGTTCGGTCGCAAAAGCAAAAAGCCCAAAGCTCCCGAAGCATCCGAGCTAGCCGGCTTCCGCCTCTCTAAGATGAACGTGCTGGCCGCCATCGTAGCGGCCCTCAAGGAAAAGTCTCCTCGCACCATAGAGCAAATACACCAACGCCTCGTCGAGCTCAACTACCCCCTCAAAGCGGGGTTGGACAGCTTGCGCCGCGCCCTGGCCAAGGCCGACTATGTGAGGACCAGACTCGATGGCGCGCTTGAACTTATACCGGGCGAGCCTTTGCGGCGAGCCCTCTTCTGGATGGAGTACCGCTCAGAAGAAGGGCTGCCCAAAGAGAAACGCGAGGTCGTGGTATCCTCTCCCACCGGTCCGGTCACGAGAGAAGAGATAGACCAGGCGCGCCCCCATGGAACGTTTCCCCTCAATCTGAGCCTTCGGCGAAAGCTCATCCTGGTGCTGGATGCGATAGGAGGAGAGGCTAGCGTAGACGACACTCTCGCGGAGCTCGGTCAGATGACCGGGGGGCGAAACTCAAGAGACGAAACAGAGGCACTGCGCACCCTCAAAGGTACTTCCGCCGTGGAGATAGAGGGTCACAATCTCAAGGTCGTGCCCGACAGCAGCGAGCTGAAGAAAGCGCGTGATGCCTATCGAAAATGGACCTTGCCCATTCTCAAAGCGAAGGCCGAGCGAGCTCAGTGGGAAGAAAAAGCCGAAGTGCGCCAAGCCGAACGCCGTGAGGAAATCCGTGCAGAGCGAGAGCGCCTCCCCGCCCTTGCTCGCGTAGTCATCTCGGCCCACTGGAGTCTTAAAAACTTCGCGTTAGCCGCCCGACGGGTCGACGACACCGACGTGCAGTGGTTCACCCATCCCGAGGACGCGCGAGAATCCCTGGGCAGAGCCGGTGTGGTAATAGGTCTCGACCCACGTACCGGGTTCGAACGAATGGGTTGGAATTTTCCAGACACGCTGATGGTCGATTTAACCCCGAGCTTCAAATCGATGCCCACTTTCGACGGCCCAAGAATGCCTGTCTCCACCTCAGAGGCGATCGCCATGGTCACAGGTCAGGGTCTTTATGATGAAGAGCAGGTGGCGCGTTGGGCGGCTCAAGCCCAGGAGAAGAAGCTTCGCGAAACGCTCCAGGCAGATCTTGGACAACTCTATTCCTACTGGCGTTTCGGACTGATACACCACGCCGTACTTCGCGGAAACGAGTGGATGCCGGTGCACTGGAACGTGTGCAAGGAGATCGAGCTGCACGATGCCATTACCTGGTGTCAGGAGGATAGACGTCCTCTCAAGCTGTGGGTAAAAGATGGCACTCAAGGCGATTTTCTTCCGCAAATGGTGGAGTGGAATGCGCGCTATGGAGAAGAGAATGTGGTGCACGGGACCTGGCAGGACGACGGGCGGAGGGCAGCGCTTCGGTTCAACCAGATTGTGGACTGCGTGTATCCTTATGAGGCGAGCTTGGAACGGCTGGAGAAGGTGATTTGGTGAGGCGTTGCTGATGACGGTTGCCCCAAATGCCAAGACCCTCTCGCTGGCTCTCGGATGATTTGGGCGAAGAAATGCAGGAGACCGGAGCGTCCGAGGACGCTCCGGTCGGATTGGTCGTCATCGCAGCAAATATGCTTTGATGGCGACGGTCATCGTCACTGCGCTTACAGCGATGATGATATTCAGAGGAGAGCAGACTTCGTAACGCGTTGCTTGCGCGGATACGGGAAAATCGACTAGACCACACTTGAACCGTGATCCATGGTCCCACTTCAACCGTGATCTAGTCCCGAAGCACTAATGGCTCTAACACCTCCAGCCCATACAAGCTGGTCACCCACCAGCACCGAAAATTTCTCACCGAACCCCGCCGGCCAAAGCGCTAACCTGGGGAATTCGCGCTGCCGGCAGTCGTTCATTACGGATAGCGCGTCTCCGGCGGCCTCGGGACCGTCGAAATCGATCGCCAAAGACCAGGTTGTGTTGTCCGGTAGCAGTGGGTAAACGCCTGCCACAATCTCGCCTCTAAGGTGCCTTCGAGCTACGGACGGAGAGACAAAAACAGGCCGGTAGCCCGCACCGGAACGACCTTCCCAGCGAACCGCGTACGCGTCTTCGCGGCCGCGGAAGAACGATCTCCTCGTTCGGTGTCATTTCAAGGGGGTTGTCGAAGCCGGGGGCTGTTCCTGGGTAACAGGAAGAAGAGAGCAGCGTGACCGGCCATGACCAGGCAGCGCGGCCCTTCTTCAGAAGCGAATCCACGGACTTGTTGGATTATCTCACAGACGCCGTAGCCAGACTCCGGTCTTTCGATGTTGATGAAGGACACCGAGCACGATGATCGCTCCCTCGTCGACGAGGAAGTAGATGGCATAAGGGAACGACTTGACCAGGCCGCGTCTGACGCCATGGTCGACGACCGGAAATCGAACCGGGTTCTCCTGGATTTGAAGGAGCAGGCGGTCAACATCGTCGAGGAACCGCTCGCCCAAGCCCGGCTCTCGCGCTTCGTAAAAAAGCCCGGCATCCTCGAGATCCTCTCCGGCCGAGCGCCGGAACACCAACTTCACTTGCGGGTTCGGCGAAGCTTGTCGCGAACGTTGTCCCGGACCTCGTCCCAAGGCTGGACATCGTCCGGGTCCTCTCGATGCTGCTCGAGGCGATCCGCCAATACCTTGCGATGCCAGTCTGGGACGGGAACCTCGGAAGGACGGGAAGCGATTCTCTCCCAGAGGGAATTCACGTAGTCGATTTGTTCGGGAACGCTCAAGTCATCGAACCCGGGTGGTGGTTGGGTCATGCTCACCCTAGTACCTTCGGGGGACTTGCAAAAAACGCCTACCTTACGACTCTGAGTTGTGCGATGCTCAGCTCTGGCCAGTTGCGGATAGGCTTCCAATATTCAGTCCACATTGTAGCCCCCAGCCTTCATGCCGAGTATGTCCTTGACCATGATCCTGGTATCGCGGATACGTGGCTTGCCTCATGATCCAACCGTGATCCGGGGGCGAGATGGAAATGCAAGAGACTGAAGCGCCCGAAGACACCCCAGCCGGATTAGCCTCTGGTCGCTACCGTAGCAAATATGCTATGATAGCCACGGCCATTGTCACTGCGCAAACAGTGATGATGACTTTTGGAGGCGAGCAGACTTCGTAGCGCGTTGCTTGCACGTAAACGTAAGCGCCCGGGTACCCGCCGTAGGTGGGTGGTGCCTCCTTTCTTTTATATCCCCCTGTCTTGCCAGGGGGCTTGGAGGGGCTCACGCCCCTCCAAACTTTTCACCGCTGCGCTCCTACGGCTGGACGGGGGTCTTCGACGGGCCCTTGAAGCGGGACCTCGGTACAAAGTGTTAACTTTATTGGCATGAAAGAAGCCTTACCCCGTAATTAGGGAGGGGCTTTGAGCTGACCGCGCGTTTGGCCGAAGGCCGGTGGAGGCCCGAGACGAGATTCTGGGATTCAGATCACAGTTGAAGTATGATCACAGATCACACTTCAATCGTGATCTAGCCGCTTTGGCTCTCAAACAGCCTCGCCTGAAGTCCCAGATCTCGACCCCGAACGCGAGCTCTGCCTCCTCCGCTTCGACCAGCTCGTGCCCAGCCAGCTCGCCGAGGTGGAGCCCCAAGAACTCGCCATCGAGCGAGCCGGGGGGAGAACGCCTCTGCTACGTGGCCGCCACCAGAGCCCGAGACATCCTCGACTTCCCCGGCTTCGACCCGACTCGGAGCTTCCCGTGACGGGATTCTGGGATTCAGATCACAGTTGAAGTGTGATCACGGATCACACTTCAATCGTGATCTCGCGCTCTCTCCAACCTCGCCCAACTCCACCGCGAAGGCGGTCGCCTGGAGCAGGCCATAGCTTTGTGGAGAGAATGCCAGGCGCTCTGCCCCGACAACCCCCTCTACTGCGACCTCGAGTTAGGCGGCTGCTACCTCCGCCAAGGAGAACCCCAACGGGCCCTCCCCTACTTTCAACAGGCCAAACTGTCCATGATACCTACCTGCGACCCCTACTTCAATGCCGGACTCTGCTTCTTGGCACTCAACAGGCGTGAGGACGCCTTGCGGGAGTTCCTTCGCGGGATGCTCACAAATGTCTACGTTGCCCCCAGAATGCTCGGTAGAAAAATCAAACCCCGCACGAGGCACTGGTCCAACGTCGCCGACCCCGAATGGGCCGAGAGCTACCTGGAAGCCAACTTTGGACTTTGGAGCAAGGAGGCGCGCGTACTCCTTCAGCGGCTCTACGATGATCCTGAGGTTGCGCGGGAGCGGGAAGACTATCTGGGTGGGTTTGAGGATCGGCGAGACGAGGGACTGCTTGGGGGGCGGAAGCTTGGGGGGATTAAGAGGAGGGTGCTGTAGGGGCAAACGTGCGGGACGAGCGGAAACGTGGACTCTTCAGCAAAGAGATTCTGGACATTAGATCACGGTTGAAGTGTGATCACGGATCACACTTCAACCGTGATCTAAGCATTCCGACTAGCACCCACGCCGCCGCCCGAGGAATCCTGAGCCGAGGGAATCCGATCGCGCTGCGGAACTGAAAGCTATGCCCCATCAGAATCGCGTCAACCCCTTCGGTGATATCGTCGCCCGTCCCGAGCGTGGCCTTTTTACAGGAAACAGAGGTGGCGCGCTTCACAACGACGCGGGTGAGATTGTCACGCCCTATACAAGCAAGTCGTGGATCATCTGTGAGCTGGAGTTCAAAGAGCGCAAGGCGAAGATTATGGCTCCCGGTATCTACACTCACCTCTTCTTCTTGGACGAAGCCACCGCTCTGGCCGCAGGTCATCGGCCGTGTTTCGAGTGTAGGAGAGAGCAAGCCACGGCTTTTCGCGACTGTTGGCTGCGTTCCATTGGCCGTGACCCTGGGGACCCGCCTTTGATCGGGGAATTGGACGACCTTCTTCATAGCGAGCGTTACACTGAGGAGTACTTTAAGTGGGACCGCCACAAGCGTACTTACGAGGAGGCGTACGCGACGTTACCCGACGGAGCGTTCGTCTTGCTGGACAGAATGCCTCATCTCATCTGGCATCGGGCGCTCTATCTTTGGACACCAGCGGGGTATTGTGCGCCGGTTCCGATTCCTACGGATGGAGTGGGAACTGTTCTAACGCCGAGGTCTTCGGTAGGGGCGTTGAGGCAGGGTTATCGGCCGGCCGTCCATTCGTCAGTCGACGAAGTGAGCTGATTCGACCAGCGGCTTCTGCCGCTCCACAAAATGTGACATCGACGAGTCTCACTACCCCCCGTACAACTTCACCAACTCCCGACTAACCTTCCCTAGCTCCTCCCGAAGCACTACCGGCTCGAGCACCTCCAGCCCATACAAGCTGGTTGAAAACAGAGCCGCCCGAAAGCGACTCTGCCAGGACTCCTCTAGAAATCACCAGAGCACGTATGCTAAGATAACTGCGGACAAAGTGATTGCTGTAACAATCACGATGAACTCAAGAGGAGTACAGTCACGCGGGCGTAAGCGCATTGGACTGATGCTCCTTTCTTATTACCTCGGTCCCGCTTGCAAGTCGCAGACGCTACGAAGTCGGGATTCTCCCGCGTCTCCACGAGAGTCTTGGGCCGGCGTACCGTCCCAATTTTTAGCCGCTGCGCTCCTACGGCTGGCTGGGGGGCTTCGACGGGTCCCGGAACACAGACCTCGGTACGTACGTGTTTAGCGTCTAAGCATGATTCTTGGCTCGATGTGTCGAAACCCGGTGTGTGGGTTCAGATGAAGATATTAAGTCTCTGCCTGCTAGCACGAGTGTTTGTTGAGGTTGGGGAGCTGAGGGAAGAGAATCGACAGCTCCGCGAACGGGTATCTGAACTTGAAGACGAGGTGCTCGAAGCAAGGAGAGCAGCCAAGCGTCAGGCAGCGCCTTTCCGACGGAAAGAAAAGATCCCCAAGGAGAACCAGAAGAAAGCAGGGCGGAAAGCTGGCCACGAACCGGCTTTTAGAGAACCTCCTCAGCAAATAGACCGAACGATTGAAATCGGTTTGGATAGCTATTGCCCAGACTGTGGGGCGACCCTCGAAGACGAGCGCTCTCACGAGCACTATGTTGTGGATATTCTCCCGATTTTGCCGGTCACCACGAAGTACATAACCAAATCTGCAAGCTGTCCCTGCTGCAATCAACGCTGGAACTCATCTCACCCCAGCCTGCCCTCTTTCGCTACGGGCTCGGCTGGCGTGATGATTGGGCCAGGCGCAGTGGCTCTGGCAACGCAAATGAGAGCGGAGTTTGGTGCCCCCTTCAGGAAAATCTCAAGCTTTCTCTCGACAGCTCTTAACTTACCGGTCTCGGCTTCTGGAGTTCTAGGTCTCCTCAAGCGGGCTGCCAAATCTTTAGAAACAAGCTGCGATAGTATCGTCGACGAACTTCGGACATCGTCGAAGGTATGTGTTGACGAGACGAGTTGGCGGCTTTGCAATGAAGGAGCTTGGGCCTGGGTCTTTGCAAGCAACAAAGAAACCCACTATGTGATCGACAAAAGTCGAGGCCACCAAGTTGTGAAGGAATTCTTGGGCTCCGACTTCGATGGCTTCTTGCAGTCAGACTGCTTTGGTGCATATCTGCCGTTGCGATACAAAAAGTCTAAGTGTCTAGGCCATCTCATCAAGAGTCTGGTTCGCCATTGAAGTGATTCAGAAAAATTCTCCAGCGTCAAGATTTCCAACAAGGGCGCTTAAGATTCTCAGGGACGCTATCAAACTTCGAGACGAGGAAGAGAAGCTCTCGGACAAAGAATACCAGATAGCAGCATGGAAACTTGAGCAACGCTTGGACAGGCTACTGGCACGAAGAACCAAAAGCGACCACAACCGTAGGCTCGCCAGCCGAATGAGAAGGTATCGACACGAATGGTTCCCTTTTCTCTACTACGAGGACGTTGACGCCACCAACAATCTAGCGGAGCGTCAGATTCGGCCCTTCGTTCTTTGTCGCAAAATCTCGTCGGGCAACCGAAGTGAGTGGGGAGCAGAACTCCAAGCCACGATAATGAGCGTGTTCGCCACCTGTCGACAGAGGGGCCAAGATTTCGTTGCCACTCTGACGGCAGCTCTCGCTCAGCCTCAGATCGCCCACCTGTGAAACTGATTAGACGCTAAACACGTACCTCGGTACAAAGTGTTAACTTTGTTGGGATGCCCACAAATGTCTACGTGGCCCCCGGAATGCTCGGCAAAAAGATCAGGCACTGGTCCAATGTCGCCGACCCCGAATGGGCCGAGAGCTACCTGGAAGCCAACTTTGGACTTTGGACCAAGGAGGCGCGCGAAATCCTCCAGCGGCTCTATGATGATCCCGTCGTTGCGCGGGAGCGGGAAGGCTATCTGGCTGGGTTTGAGGATCGGCTGGTTGAGGGGAGGAAGTTGCCTAAAGAGGCTGGTGAGGGCGCGCGGGAGAAGGTGCGGGTTGCTGGCGTCGAGCGGCAGGAGGGTCGGCCTGCCGGGCCTCGGTTTGGGTCGTTGGTGCAGGCGGTTTTGGAGGGGGGTGCTTACGGCTGGGGCTGATGAGGTCAGTGAGTTGGTATGGCAGCAGGGTCGGGTCTTTGGGGCCTCTGAAGAGGAGTGCTTGGCCTGTGAGGTGGCTGTGGTGAGAGCGTTGGAGCATCGGGTGATAGAGAGGGCTCGGGGGGCGGAGATCTGTTTGTGGGAGTCGCCTCTGAGTTTTTGTCAGGATGATGGTGGGGTGGTGAGTGGGGTGATCGATCTGGCTTATAAAATCGATGGGGTTTGGACTGTGGTGGATTTTAAGGCGGATGAGGTTTTGGGAGAGTATTTTAGGGAGGTTGGGGCTTGAGGGCTCTTTAAAATCAGGTGTGTGCGCCCGCGATAACAGATATCACTTTCAAGTTCAAGCCATCTCTAAATGATCACTCAAAGCTTTTCTGCGTCGAGGCTCATCTGGCCAGCGAAAGGACTGCCTTGACTGCCAGCGCGAGCCTTCACTTTGACAACTATGGTCGATTGTTGCAAATGGATACGCATCTTGCCACACGGGCTCGCAGTCAGAAGTTGCCAATCGGTAAATCCTTGATCGTCCCAGAGCTTCAGGCCAGGAGGCCAGGACTACCAACCACGGAAGACCCGGTGGTGAGTTAGTCGCCGTCTCACAACTAGAAAGAGCCAATGGATAAAAGCTCGACATACTACTGAGCGGACGGGTAGAGAAACACGAACAGGCGGCGTCTCGAGTCTCGAATCAGTGGCTGCCCAACGGGGCCAGCCACGCTCAGAAGACAACCAAGGAAACCCTCGAGAGAATGTATACAATACGGCAATCAAGAGACAAACCTCAAGAAACCGGGATGCTTCCTCTGGGTCGTCTGTTCGTTTTTCACAGGACAATCTAGGAAGTCAAAGAAAGTATTACTGAGGGTAGGGATCGTAAATGTACAGTATACACCAAAGTTCTCATCAGGTTCTTTGTGCAGCCTAAGCAGGACCTCAGGGCAATCGCCACCTTCACGCGAGCTTTCCGGGAGAAGTTGGGGCTGACGCAGGACCAACTCGCGGAAAAGCTCTCAACCAACCGGTCAGTGATTGCTCATCTTGAGCAGAACCGCCGCGTGCCCCCAAAGGAGGTTCTTCAGTCTCTCTGCAACTTCTTAGAGATTCCAAGAGAGGTCTGGGAAGGCCTGACAGGAGAATTAACACATTTTCGACTGGAATTCGAAGATGCCCTTGGCGAGCTTACCGGTATGCCGGCGAGCCTGGACGAGCATCCCCCCGAAACCATCAGAACGGCCGAGGAGAATCTTGCCGAGCTTTTTGGGTGCCACTTTTCGGAGCGGGCAACGCTCGATCTGTTTAATAGCTTACTTGTATTCTATGGGATCGCTCCTATTTCACCGGAGTTCTTCAATAGGTACTTCTCCGCTCGCGCTTTCGCGGATTTGAGTGCATTCCGAAATGCGATAGAACGCTATCAGCTGGACGCTATCCGATTGTACAGTACTTTGGAACAAGGCTTTCAATCACTCGCGCAAGGTGACATTGCTGAACTCCTTGCTCCTCTAAACCGAGTACCAATAGAAACCTATACCGCACGCTTAGATTGGAAAGTTATAAAACCGATAGCAGACGACCGATTGTCGGACCTAGGATATATATCAGCTGCAAAAGTGAAGAAGGAGAACGACGAACGCCAGCTACTTCATCGAGAGTTAAACGAACTTGCCGACCTGATCGAAAAGGATGGTCCAAGTTCAATCGAGACCCTTTCTCCTAGACGACGAAGGAAAATTGACTCCCACTTGAGGAAATTCAAATCCGAATTTCTTCACGGTGCTCTATCGCCGCTTTTCGCTCCTGACCCTGATGCCCTTCGGAGGGAGGCCGAGCGCATTGGGCCGAAATCTGATGAACAAGTAGAGAGAATGGCACAGACTCAAGATATCGCATTGAGAAATCTCGCCAACTATCTTGCATCTGACTACCTAGATGTTTACATCGCCACTTCAATGAGAACAGACGCGGATTTTCTATCAGTGAACAATTTCGTCCTTGACTTATTCAGCCGGTCGGAGGTCGCACCATTGAAGCTTCGTTACTTCAACCCGACTCAGTCCTGGGTTGACGACAGGATAGCAAAAGGCTTGGTTGAGGCTTTGATGTTAAAACGTGCCTCCGTTACCATCTATATGGCTCAAAAGAGCGACACTTTCGGGAAAGATTCCGAAGCATCGGTAACACTCGGCCAGGGGAAACCGGTCATCGTTTATTTACCGAAATTGAGCTTCCCCAAAAGGTCCATTGATTCAGAAGTTCTATTTGCGTCTTCTCGGGCGCAACTGGTAGACCAATTAAGATCTCTGCCCGACTTCGAAGCTGACGAACTTGACGAGACTGTGGATATCGAGGCTATCGTCGGGCGACTACTATCCCATCAACTCTCACAACTTGACGAAACATCGTTCTCAGATCTACTCCTGCGATATTGGGCAGATTTTGATTTATATGGGGAAGCCATTGACCGGATCAAGAAAGACCAGGAACGAAGAGAGTATCGCGACTGGCTTGATAGGGTAATAGCAAGGAAGACTCCTCTATCTGCACCAAGCCCCAGCACACGAAAAAGAGCGGTGGAAATTCTTGTTGCTACCGCAATCGGCTTTGAGAAAAGGGCGAGAGTCTTCCGAGAGATACATCCGCTAGCTCTCCAGGTAATTCTCTCCTCCGGAGTACTGAACGGTATCCTGGTGACACGGTCGATCCCTCAGTGCGCAGAGATTCTGGCGAAACTGATCGAGAATAATCTAGAATTGGAGCTTGTAATCGATGACCACAACTATCGGCTTGTGGAGAAGGCAACACGCTCGACAGTGAGAGTCATCTCGCGACACAAGCTCCTTCAAAACGCTTTCGGCAGATTGTATGGCTAACCGGATGCGGTTAGAAGTAAGGAAAACCAAGACAGCCCCTGGTCTGCCGAATTCTTGATATAGAAGAATTCAAGGCAGAACTAGGCGGGATGGCACTCGTAACTGCCTTAGAACATCACAAATATGGCTCGTAAATCCAATGTCCCCACAGACCAATATGCCATCACCGCGTTCTTTCACCCCATCTGCCAGCGACCTGAGCGCCTCCAGGCCCTCAGATGCGTTAAACTCAACAAACCTCTCTGCATTTCCTTCAAAAATCCAGCCATCACGAGCGTGCCCAGGATTCGATACATGGAGCTGAACTATCCATACAGCTTCTCCGTCGTAGACCCATTCAAAACGGTAAGCTTCGAAAGTCTCGGCGAGGCGAACCCCTACGCTCTCGACTGCAGTCACAACCGCAGAGGGTAGGGCCTCGGGTCCCACCTTCGCAGTCATAAAGTCATCTCCAGCGCCACTGACACCCTCCACGAGTAGTCTTGAGTCCCTTGCTCCGTGTGCTGCACCAGAGTAAGTGGCGGAAACTCCGTCTTGTTTGATTATCGATGCAATCGACTGCCCCTCTGGATCCTCAAGCATCATGAGCTTAAAAGGGTCCAACCATCCACGTCTAGTGGTGAATCGACCCGGCTCCTGAACCATAGGTGACGTCCTAAACCAGATTTGTCCCGAACACGTACGACGCCCAAACTCGAAAGGCGGCAAAAATCTTGGCAGGACGAGACTGGATGGAACTTGGAAGCCTAAAGAGTCAGCGATTAGAAGTCCAAACACCTTATCACCGATGTGTGCACTGAATCGGTTTGGCCAAGAGGGTTTTGGGCGATTCACCGGCGGTGACAATTCTTGCTGCTCCCAAACAATGTATTTTTCCCCTCGATACCCACGGGGTTCCGGGTGGACACTAAACTCTACTCGGTCTCCAAACTTGAACTGCTCGAGGACGTCACAGTCGTACACCTTCCCGAGGATATGTTTTCCTGAATCCCTGGGAAGAGAACAAACGTTCTTTTCCTCGACACACCTCGGTACAGCCCCGGGAGCAAATTCAATAACGGGACCATGTAAGACACCGGAAACTCCTCCGTCGTTGACATCGATTGATTCATTGACAATTGTGTGCAAGCCGTTCCGTGAATGACTCCTGACAACCTCCGTTACTTCATTTACGGACCCCAGAGGCCGGACAGTAAACGGTTGGTTTCGATGATGAACGGGATCGAAGCTACGTACTCGTAACTTACTCTCCGGGGCAGAGCGCATGAGAATATCTAACGACTCATGAACTCCCCCAAACCTGAAATCGACCTCGAATCCACGGATTGCTGAGTGGCGTTGTTCTCCGTCAGGCGAGAAACTCACGAACTGTGCTACATTCCACCGCTCAGCCATGGACGCCAGAATACTGTCCTTGTAGTGACTACTCTCGCCCACTGGATCCCAAAGCTTCAATTCTCTCAAGGCACTCTCGAAGCGACTCTGTTGGAAACCCGCGTTCTGTCATTTCTGAGATTGCTTCCGATATTCGCCGTTCAATCTCGCCGCTTCCTAGTTCTCTCAGTTCCATGTTCACAACAGGAAGTTCCAGCTCCAGGGCCCTCGCAACTTCCTTGCAACATCCAACGCTGTATTCCCATCCCTCAAAGAGAATCAGGGACCGAATGAACTGGTCGAAAACCTTCTCCCATAGAGTGTAGAAATCGATCTGCTGCCATCCCTCTAGAACCTCGAGCTCCGTCGGATCTAGAATCGGTAATGGCCACTCCTTCCGAAGACGCTCTACAAATGGCCGGGCCGCTTCAATGTTCGGCTTGACCACCTCTTCGAAGATCCTGGCCCAGGTGTCATCACCTTCGCGCTGTCGAACCCCCGTGCTTTCCGCCCAGTCGAGGTAGCGCCTACCACTAGTCATTGGTATGGCTACGTAGGTCCCTCTTGAATTGCCCAGGACAGCACGAAATGCTCTTAGAACTAGTTCGACTTCACGCGTCACAGAACAACTCATCCATTCTCGGGATAGACTTCCTGTATAAGGTTGACCAGCGATTCCAACTCAACCTTTGCCTCCTGGTTGTAGTCACCTTTTGTCATGCGATTCTTGTAGTCAGACATCGATATGTCCCCAAGAAGTTGAAGATGTGTATAGAACTTGTCATCCTTCTCTTTTTCATCCTTCTGCTTTGTCCCATACTTGTTGGAGAACTTCCTTTCGAGCTCCTCTTTCAAGCGGATTATCGCATCGTCCAGATTCTGAGACAACCCAAAATTAGCAAAGGCACTCTTAGCCGTGCTTGAGAGTTCCTTGATAGTCATGAAAAGACTTAGCCGAAGAACCTCCTTTAGATTGTTATTCTCTATTAGCGTAACTCTGTTTTGACTTTGCTGGAGGGGGACAACTACAGTATTGTCACCACCCAGTGTTCCCCTCGGATGTTTCTGAGAACCGTCAGTCGTTAGACTTTCTCTTCGTTCGCCAAGTGCTAATTCGATAAGTTGCTTTCGCTTTTCCTTATCCGGTAGCTGCACCAAGTAGCAGTTATCTATCCTACCTGCCCGTTTGATCGCGGGATCTATTCGTTCAAAAAAATTTGTGGCGATAAAGAATATTGATCTCTTCCTTGAACGAAGATCAGCAAGCTTAGGCAGCATACTGGGAGTCATAAACTGGAAGAGGTCGCTCTGTTCACTATAGGCTTTAGCTTGTCTGTCTAGTACCAGACGGTCGATTTCGTCGAAAAGTATTACTTTATCTTCCAGGACTTCCAATACTTGAAATATAGCCTTAGCCCGAGCCTCGACACGCTCACCTCCTGTAACTAGGAAGTCACTGGGGGATAACATTACAAGATCTCGCCCCAGGCTGGCGGCAACATACTTTGCAAACGTAGTTTTCCCGGTTCCAGGAGGCCCGAAAAAGAGAGCCGAGTACAAAGAATCGTTCTTTCCACCTTTCCTAGGTTCAATGAAACCTCGATAAAGTTTTTCGAATATCGGCTCGTTCTTGCAAGGCTCTGCCTCCTTCAGAGACTTTGCTGTTTCCAACGGCATGAACTTCATTAGAGCTGGGCAAGGTTCATATGTGAAGTTAGCGACGTTCAAAAGGACCTGTTCAAGTTGTTTTCTTCGCCATCTTGCTTGATGTGCGAGAAAAACCAATACCTGACTGGTCTCCCACACATGAATGACCTTCGTTGAATGAGTATGCTCCGAGCACCATCCCGATACTGTCCGTGTCACCGTTTTGCCCGGAGTATCTTCCTGAATCTTCACACGAATTTTCTGGCGCGCATCAAGAAGCCATCTAGTATATCGATTGATAATTCGCTCGAAGCTCTTAGGAGGTTCCAAGTTGAATTGGGACTCAAGCCTCTCACATACTCGGAGCAGAGAGGCAAACACTTCTACAGTCAAGGGCAATAGTGCCATACCCTGTTTGTTTGATACAAAGGGGCGATATGGTCGAAAGTTAGGATTCGAATCTTGTTTCTGATGCAGTACATCTGCTACCCGGCAAATAATTCGCTCAATTCCTTCTGGGTGAGGATCACATATCAATAAACCCTCCAAAGAGAACACGAGCTCAGCACAGTCGAAGGTACTATCAGGAATGCAAGAATAAGAGAGATGTTGGTGAAGTCTAGCCTCAAACCACGCACTAAAATTTCCCAGAGCATCATCCAACTCACATCTATCGAATTTCAGATCTTTGCGACCTTCATAGTCCTCCTGAATGGAAACCAGATTTCCAACGAAGTGCGCTAAGCGGAGTAATGGGAAGGCGTGGGCGGCAGCATCATTCGAGCGCGAATTTAGACGCCACTCTGACGGATTCCGGAAAGCTACCCTCTTGAAATCGTCAACTATTCTTCCAAGTTGGTCGTCACTCAACTGGAAACCTGATTCCAGAAGCCAAGTCAGGGTAAGGGGATCATTCGGACCGAAGGTACCCGATTTTGTACCTTTTTGCCGTATCTTACTTCTTCGCAACATCGCGACTGTCGAGCTTTTAAGTGTATTATAATCATCTCTGTGGCTGCGGAGGTACTTGGACGCTCTCACCAACAGAGGCGTTCTGAGGCCCATTGTGAGCCTTGATGTTGGCGAAGTCTCATTTCTTCCGCTCACCAAGGTCTCCAACATAAAAAGCACCATTGCATTCGTACTGTGAGAGCGATTGCTGTCTGTTAGACTAGGGTCGGTATCGTGAACAACGCTATATGGCCAGCATTTTGCCTTATGACTCCAACATAACTTGAAGTCTTCTAGCGTTTCGTCCAGCACGGACTCTATCTCTGAAATCTCCCTAAGTGCGCCAGGAAGCTCGTTCTTTACAAAACCCTCCAAAGTCAGCTTTTCCAGTACTTGCATTTTGCTTCTCCCCATAGCAGATATCTAGCCTACGACCATCGTCGACGCCTAAAGCGGTAGCCTTCGCCAAGACATCTTTGAAGCCAACGTTGGAACTCCTTTGCCTCTGGGTTTGAGCTGCCCATCCTCAAAAAGACGCTGTCGTAGTTGTGACGAGGCAGTAGCCACGTCATTCGCTAAACTAGTGCGGTCAGCAGCTCAAAATCTACGCGGTAGAACCAAAGCTTCGAGTATCCCTTGCAAGTGGCCAATTGATGTCTAGAAGCAAACGGGAAGATCATACTCGACGAATTTTGCTCCCTCAACTTCGAAATATAGAAAAGTCCAAAGCCGAGAACCTGCGGTTTTGGTCCCATCGATGACAAATAGATATTTGTACCTTCCTCAATATCGATCTGGAGTTCTTCACACAGAACATTCGCAGTTTCGAAAGGATCGCTGGCGGGAGCCAAACATCTCCGAGCTGCCTCTCGCTCGGAGAAGCCGAGGGCTTCCGAAGCCCAGTCCGCTCGAAGAAGGCTCTCTTGGTACATCTCTGGTCTTAGGGCAGGGAAGCCAAACATTACTTGTTTTCTCGCGTCAGGCTTGAAACTCGCTACCGCCGAAATCAAATGATGGTCGTACCCAGCACCTATCAGGAGAATGTCTTGTCTTGTGTTGTTTGGTTTGTGACTTCCTTCGAAGCCTAGCACCGCTCTAACTTCCACGACTTCCTGACTCACAAACTGAGTTTCCTCTTTATCGAGATAAATGCTCGGTTCTGCGTATAGGAAATCGACTCGCCGAAACCCCTGCACATGGAACCACAGCAAAAGGAATAGAAGGTACGGGCGAATAAATCCCGTTATGTCGACACACAGTCCTCCGGGCTTGTACTTCTCCAGCTCAAGGTGGTTACAGAACTGAACTACGGATTCTGCTTCGTCCGAACCGTGCACCATTACCATTTCACTGTCTGTCATCTCAAGGTCTGTGAGACCGTACTCTGGAAAGACTAGTCTTCGCTTCAATCTCGATGGAACATTTTCGTAAAGAACTTCAACTCGTTCACTGAGGTTGTGCGCAGCAACGAATAGGTCCCATTCGTAGAGCCTAGACAGACCCTCGAGCGTGAGGTTCTCCCGGTGGAATAAACTGAAGCTATCATTCATCGTTCATCGTCCTTTAGCTCCAAGAGTAGCTGAGAATGACGTTCGAAAGGACGGAAAGGGGCGTTAAGGCTGTGGTATCGCTCTCTGAGTAAACGGGTATATCCCGACGGGTCTTCAGCAAATAAAGAATCTACATCCTCGGGTTTGAGCGGAATGGTTCCCCTTCGTGCTATAGGTAGATCCCATCTTGGTGATAAAATAGGATTAAGTTGGTACTTGCAGTCGACCCGATACGAATTCTTATCCCTCTGTCCGGCCGAAACCTCGTACAAGAAGCTTGAACTGCAACAGGCCTCAAGGCAACTCCTCGTCTCTTCTCGTAATTCCGACCAATTCGTGCTAAAAGTAACCAAGGAAGATTCCGAGGGCTTGTCAGAATAACGCGCCTGACGAAATAATTCCGCAAGACGCTCCGTTCCAACACGAGACCTTTCTGCGAACTGTCCCTGCCCGAGGGCGTCGTGAAAAAACCAATCAGCGGTCTCTCGCACACCCTGATCTTGTAGTTCCCTATCAATCGGCCCGCTTCGGAAAGGTTCCGTACCGCGAAACTCCGCCCAACGATATATCTGTTTCAGAATCTTGAGAAGGTTCCTCGGGTTGCCTAGCGTCATTTGAAGAAAATTCTCAAAGCCGTAGTACCTGTATTTAACGCCAGTTTCCCTGCAAAGCTGCGCATACAGATCGTCTTGGAAGTGTTGGAGGCTTGTACCGTAAGAGGACTTTCGCTCCTTCGTCTTTTGATAATCACGACATTGCTTGCGTATCTTGTCAAGCGTCTTAGGCACCTCGGCACCCTTCGCCCACGCCCTGTAAAAGGAAAGAACATTCAGTTTCTCCAGCAGAGGCTCGCCCTGGCAACGAAGGCAGTCTATCGCCACCTCAAGATCTGTAGAGGAAAGAATATCACGCTCTTCTAGCTGTCTGCGAAGTTTCTCTAGATGCGGCGGATTGTCCCCATATTTATCCCGGATGTGCTTTGCGAGTTCGTCGGAGAGCTGTCTGAAGCTCCTCGGCTCAAAAAAAGAATCAATGGTCTTTTCATCATTCTCTCCCCTCAGGAAACCGGCCTCGTGTAGCCTTTTCAAACAAAGCCTGCGAGCAAACCTGTTGTAGGTCGAACCACTGTCTCGCAGCAATTCATCCAACTGAATAGGTTCGTACTCAGAGCCTTCTTTCAATTCCTCGCCAGCGGCCAACGTTCTTCTTGTGCGTAGTCCGTAGAGACGGGTTCCTATACGGATTGAGCAGCCACCTTCGTGCTCTCTGACTAAGGTATTCACGAAAACCTGCTGTTCAGCTTCTAAGCTCTCGAGCTCATCAATCAGATAGAGGAACGTGACTTCCTTGAACGAGCTCAGAGCTCTTTGGACAACTTTAGGAATTCCAAAGATCAAACTGCCGGGCGTCGACAAGATTGTTATTTCGAGAGGCTCACCCCGTCGAAAAACTGCATTATTAACCTTAAAATCTATCTCTTTCTGAATATCACCAAGCCTGCGAAGGAAAGACGCCAGGGTCTTGACTTCAGCAAATTCCCATCGGTCAAAGAGGTCGCATAAGCCCCGAACGACCTCTTGTTCTTCACCACTTTCAAAGATGGTCTCTGAGTTAAGATCTAGGATCACACTTACGACACGTTGAGTAATCCAAATATCGAAATAATAGGCGAACAGCAAATCCCAGACTTCCTGGTCCACTCCCTTACCACGGAAACGTGACGCATTTAGACCCGTGCAACGAACGAAAATCCCAAGCCATCGTTCAATCTCAAGGAGGTTCTTCGCTCCTCTAATTCTCAATCTCTGTGACTCGTAAGAGTAGTAACGCATTAAATGCGTTTTGCCTGCCCCTTTTCCCCCGAAAAGTACTATCGGCATCTTCTGACTCGGTGCCAAAAGACGCTCAAACTGTTTCTCGCCAGGACTCACCCAAAGCAGGTTGATTTGATCGTCGGTAAAGTCGGAGGCTTTCGTGATTGCGAACGGATTTAGTACCACTTATGGTACCTCCTGAAGGCCGGAATCCACCCATTCTTAGTCGACCAAATCATAGGAAGGGTGTTGTCCGGTGTGTTGTACCGAAATCCTACAAGAAGCTCACTCTTGTCGTAACCAAGGATGTCCACTTCAAAACTGCTCTGATACTCGTCCAGCATCACTCTCGCCTTCTCCTTCGAGATGGTCTTCGGAGCTCCATGAAAGCACCTGGTCCCAGAGAAGACCCGGTAAGAGTCATCCAACTCAAAAACACAGTCAACATGATCGACCTCCGATACGTCTCTAAGTCGAGACATACCATTAGAAGTCCCCACGAGCGAAAAAAAGTATACAAACGCGTCCGGAGCGGTGTCCTTAAGATTAGGCACAATGTCCTCAAGATATTCCGCAGCCTGATCTCCAGAGGCACATAGATCGTCGAGAAAGACGTAGTGCCTCACACTGGGAAATCGAGCGATTGCTTGGCCAGTGTTCTTGTCTCTTGAAAAGAATCTGTGAACTGCTTCGAATCGGCTTTTGCGAAGTCTATTCTCCTGACGAAAGTAGTACAACAAATGACAACCACTCTCCGAGGGGTTTCCTAGGCCTGTGAAAAGGGTGCTTTCCTCATGTTGGCGCAAGGATTCAATTAGTTCGTTTGCTCCGAGGTCACTATTCTCACTGCGAATTAGCTTTAAAACACGCTGTCTAAACAGATCTCGATAAAGTGATCTCAGCATTTGCCGAATCTCTCGCTCGCCAAAATAAAGAAACTGCGATAAGAGGTACAAAGCCTCTAATTGATGGTCGCCAGAGAAGTTGTCAAGCCAGTCTTGTAAGCGCCCTGAACCCAGCCTACGCTCCCAAAGCACCTCGTTCAAGGTTTTTATCTTCTTCCGTAGAGAATGCTCAAGCGCGTCCCGCTCTAGTTCTTCTGGTACCAAACGACGTGCTCCTTTGCAATCATTGACGAACTCGAATTTCTCTTGGTCATCAGTTTTCTCGTCCTGATCCTATCAACCAACTCCAGACGCTTGTTAAAGCCCAATTCGTGTACAAGTATCCGATCCAGGTAACTAGGAACATCAAACACTTCACCTGAGACTGTAGTTGGTCCGACGACAAGGAGTAGGTCTCCTCCAGAATAAAGATGCTCCTTCGCAACAGATAAGGCAGACCGCATTTCTCGGATGTATGTGGCTGCTATGCACGCTCTCAGAGCATTCCTCCTTTTGACCGACTCTAAGAGCAAATCTGCGCTCTCAACTCCACACGGTTTCAGTTCCCTATACTCGGTTCTCGAGAACTTCTCGCGACCGATCGTGCTCCCTCGCAACGAACTAAGCTCGGACTGAGACACACCTTCGAGCCACCCTAACTCGAGTCCGGACGACCTGATATATTTTTGTGCCCCCGCATATGGGGGCGAAGTGATAATCGCATCGGCCTGCCCTAAATGGATTTTCGAAACGTTCCTAAAGTCGATATTTTGAACATAGCCAATCCCTCCTAGCGCTCCTCGAATCCTTGCTATGCGCTTCCGATTAGTCTCTACGACTTCTTCAAACACCTTGAGGGGTGAAACCTGCTGAAGGAAGTGTAGGCGCTGCTCTGCTTTTGCGCGATACCAATGACCCCGCGGATAGTTCTCCGGACGCAAGCGCACAGGTACGGCGAACCTCGGGTTGGCCAGGCTCACCTTTCGTACAGTGACGGACAAGCACAACTTGTAGAATTCCGAGACCTCAAGGTTGGTAAGTCTGTCTATACCACTTCGAATTCTCGCAAGGCCGTCTACAATGTGTGGGTAAAACCAATACTCCAAATTTTGGATTGCAGGGGGCGGACATTTGGGGTCCTCATTCCAAAATGACAAAATCTTTTCGGCACCTTCGTCAAGGTGCCTTTCCAAAGGCGTCGAGATTTTGACCCTTGAAATCAGGCTCGCAAGCGGATTTGAATCGACACCTACTGCATTCCAGCCAGCCAAGAGGGCTTCTAAAAGAACGGTGCCAGAGCCTGAAAAAGGATCTAGTACAGTCCCACCCACACGTCCAAAGGAACTTGAGTTCAAGAAAAGGTAAGGTATGTGCTGAAGCAGCTTAGCGGGATATGGATGGAGAAGATGAGTGTAGCGGTCGGGTGAGCCTACAAGCTTTACCATTTCGCGAAAATCAACATCGATCGGCAATCCATCCCTACGGTATTGCGTAAGAAGCTGCTGGACCAATGTCTCAGGGTGATCAGGTCCGTGCGTAGGCCCCGGCCTTCTATCGTGAATTTTCATTGGTCGCCCTTTGTCCATACGCTGTCGATTCTGCATTGCTAATGCCGACTTTAGTCTCTCTTACTTTCCACTCGCGTTACCACAGGCTATCTAGTCTTGATTTGTCCACAGTCCTACGGCCCCCTTCTTCGGGCTCGCGAGAACACTCCTCCGGCAGCAATACATACCGTTATAGGCCCGTCCCACCGGAGGTCACAAGGGTGCGGCGAGCCTCATCCGCCAGGGCTTTCCGCAACCGCTTCAACTCAGCCGTCCAATCCGTCTTCACCTTACTCAAATTCAACGGCGGCCCGCAAGCATCAAGAACCTTCGTCTCCCACTCATCCAACACCACCGAATCCGCATCCCTTGGCGACCAGGTCCCCAGCCGCAAATTCGTCAGCATCCACCTAGTCAGTCTCTCATCGTGCTCAAGACCCAAAGCATAATTCGAAAAGTGCCCAGGCTTGGCCGGATTCCGAGGAACACCGACATAGCCGTGCTTAGCCTTCAACAGCGCCGCCACGGACCGCCTCACCGTCGAAGACCCGGTCTTCCCAGTCCCAAAATGCTGCCGTACGTCTCTCAACAACAGGCTCTTCTCCGCCTTCCCCACGTAGAGCGGCCTCTCATCGGGCGGCAATCCCAAACCAAGCTCTTCCCAGAATTCGGTTGAACCGATGATGGCGTAGAGCCCAGGAGCATTCGGAGCGTCGGTCGGCTCCACTGGATTACTCGATAGCGCCTTCAGAATTTCTTGTAGGTCCATCACCTGACACTCCTTCCGCCTTTGAATCCTGTGCATCGAAGCCTCAAACCATCACCATCTCCCACTCATCCCCCCTCCTCTCAAACCGAACAAACTGCCTCGTCCCACTAGCCCCCGCATCCTCCCCAAACCACTTCCTCAGCATCCCAGGCAAAAGATTCTCCTTCTCCCCAACCCGCCGAACAACATTAACAGCAATGGAAACAAACCGAGCCACATACTCCTCCCCCTCGATCACCACCGTCGCCTCCCCCTCCGGAATCTGCGGATATTTATCCCGCTGAAGCGGCAGCAAACACGGCCCCTGACGGTTATGATTGACCTTCACCACAAAGCTTTCCCCTGCCGACTGATCCAACGACTTCCTATCAAGATACTCCCCCACCCTCCAATCCACAATCTCCCGCACCAACTCCTGAAACGCCTCCCTCTCACCCCCCTCAACCCCCACAGACCGAAACACCCCTTCCTCATACCGAAAGTAAGCCTTCTTCCCAGTCCCCTTCCCCCCACACCAGGCGTCAATAGGGTTCCGCTCCAGCAGCTTGCCCAGCTTGTCCAGGTCGTCGATCTCCTCACTGATATCCGCCCGCAGATTGGCCGATCGCCTGGCCAACCGAGCCACCGCCTGGGTCAACTGCTCAAGCGTGATCTCCCCGGGGAAGCAGTCCTCATTGAGCATGGCCTGCAGCACGAGCATTTTGTAGCTCTTGGTCATCTGCGTGGTCTCAAGCCCCTCGAGAAAGTCGCGGTTGGCGGTGAACGCAGCCTCCTGCCCAGGACCGAGATCGCCCATCACCCGCACAAACCCGAGCCACGATCCAAAGCTCTTACGAGCGGCTCGCGGAGCGTACCCCTCGTGATAAGCCTCCCGCGCGGTGGGCCTACTGCCGTGCAGCGCCCGATGGTCCTCATAAAAGGTACGCAGCGCCTCGTCTTTCTTGGGCTTGCGAAAGAGCTTGGTGAGGATGTCGACGGCTTGGAGGTCGTAGGTGATCTCACAGCCGGGCGGCAGGTCCAGCTCACCTTTCTCCAGGAGACTGAGCGCGTGGGCCAGCTCCATATCGCTGAGCTTGCTCCCGCCCATCATCTCCAGCAAGAGGGTCTGGGGCTTCAACAGAAAGGTGCGGTGGTTGCCGATGTAGTCGATGACGTTGAGGGTCTGCTTGCCGGCGGCTTTTCTCAAGCCCCGTCCGAACTGCTGCAGCCAGAGCACCCTGGACTCGGTGGGGCGCAGCATCATGACGGTGTCGATCTCGGGCAGGTCGAGGCCTTCGTTGAACATGTCCACGCTGCAGATAATGTCGAGCTCTCCCTTGCCCAGTTTCTCGAGCGAACCGGCTCTGGGCGCGCTGTCGGGTCCGGAGTGGACGGAGACGGCTCGCAAGCCGTTATGACGAAAGTAGGAAGCCATGAAGTCGGCGTGGGTTTGGGAGCAGCAGAAAGCCACGGTGCGGCTGCCGCCGTGGAGGTGGAACTGTTCGAGGGCAGCGTCCGTGAAGTTCGCCCCTGCATGAAGTTCTGGGGTGCCTTGATGAGCTCGCTCCGTCCGAGTGCGTGTATCGGGAATACATAAGCGAGGCGGGGTGAGTTCAGCGAGGTGCCCCAGGGCTTCAGGCAGGGGTGAACTTTGCGGATGCTGCCCTCTGCGTTGGCGGCGCGGCTCTGGGTAGCCACGGCGTTGGTCAGGGCTTCGGGGTCGAAGCGCGACGAACGCCATGGGATGTTGCTGTAGTCCACCTCGTCGGGCACGCCGTAATAACGGAAGGGGCACAGGAGATCGCGTCTGATGCCCTCGGCCAGGTCGCAGCGGTAGACGAGGTTTTCGCCGCACAGGCCCAGGAGGTCGCCGCCGTCGGTGCGTTCGGGTGTGGCGGTCAGGCCGAGGAGGAAGTGGGGTTCGAAGTAGTCGATGAGGCGTCTGTAGGTGGCGGCGGCGGCGTGGTGAAATTCGTCGACCACGATGTAATCGAAGTGCTCTCTGGGGAACTGTTGGTGGTGTTTGGCTTTGCCCAGGGTTTGCACCGAGGCGAAGAGGACGTTGGCATCATTGCTTTTCTCTTGCCCCGTGTAAAATCCGAAGCTTGCGTGGGGCCGGATGCGGCGATAGGTGCGCATGGCCTGGCCCAGGATCTCTTCTCGATGGGCCACGAAGAGGACGCTGTCGAAGGCGGAGAGCCAGGTCTTGCCCAGCCCGGTGGCCAGGACCACCAGGCCCGCTTTGTTGCCCCGTTCGCGGGTTTGGTTGAGGGCTCTGAGCGCTTCTTGCTGGATGGGGTGCGGGCCGGGGATCTCTTTGGGGGGTTCGACGTCGGGAGGGGTGCGGAGCAGGGGTTGAGCCGGCGGCTTGCGCCGCTTTCGGTAGTGGGCCAGGGTGGTGTCGTTGAGCGGGACGGTGTCGGGGTGGTGGAAGAGGGCTTCGAAGGCCTGGCGCACTTGCTGCAGCTCCGAGCCCGCGCCGGGTGCGATGCGGTAGTTCCACTCCACCCCGGTGCAGATGGCCGAGCGGCTGAGGTTGGAGCTGCCCACGTAGGCGGTGGAGCGTTTGTTTGAGGTGGTGAAGAGGTAGCTTTTGGGGTGGAAGCTGATTTTGCTTTGGGCTGTTTGGAAGAGGCGGAGGTGGACTTTGCCGGGGAGGTCCAGGAGACGCTGCAGGGCGTCGGGGTCGGTGGCGTCCATGTAGTCGCCTGTGACGAGTCGGAGTGTTCCGTTGCGTTGCTCCAGTAGGTCCAGGAGGTGGGGTTCGAGGATGTCCACACCGCTTTGGAGGATGAAGGCTACGGCTATGTCGGCTTGGGTGGCGGAGTCGAGGTCTTGGAGGAGGTGGGGCATGAGGGGGTCGTCCAGGCCTTTGACGAGCTTGCCCGTGGTGGTGGGGGTGTAGGGTTGGGTTGGGGTTTCGCGGACTTCGCTTTGGTTGGGTAGGTTGGCTTTGGCGAGGGGTTGGTGGGGTTCAGTTTGTTCGTGGGGTTGGGGGGCTTCGGCGAGAGTTTGGTTGGGTTGAATTGGTTCGTTGGCTTTGGCGTGGGGTTGGGGGGCTTCGGCGAGAGTTTGGTGGGGTTGGACGAGGTAGTTGGCTTTGGCGGGAATGACGTGCCTCACCCCTCCCCTGGGGTCCGCCACGTCCCCTTTGAATCTGGGGATGACGTGCACGTGCAGGTGGAAGACCGTCTGGCCCGCCGCCTCGCCTACGTTGATTCCGATGTTGTAGCCGTCCGGCGTGCCGTGTTGTTCTTCTATGGCGTGTTTGGCGACGTTGATCGCTTTGATGAGGGCTTGCTGCTCTTCGGGTGTGGCTTCGAACCAGGTGGGGACGAGGCGGGTTGGGACTAGGAGTGCGTGGCCGGGGCTGACGGGGAAGGCGTCCCATATTCCTAAGACGAGGGTGGAGCGGTAGAAGACTCGGGTGGGGTCTGGGTTTAGGAAGGGGGATTCGCTCATTAGTTGGTTTACTTGTTGGGGGGAAATTTTTCCTTGTGACGGGGTTTGTCAGGGGGTGTGCGTTGGGGGGTTGGGGGTTGAGCAGCGGGGTTTGCGGGTCGGCTGGGAGGCTGGATCACAGTTGAAGTGTGATCACTGATCATACTTCAACTGTGATCTGCGGGTTCGAGGCTGGGATGGGCGCGGGGTGGAGAGGCTAGATCACACTTGAAGCGCGATCACAGATCATACTTCAACCGTGATCTGCGGGTTCGAGGCTGGGCTGGGCGCGGGCTGTGAAGGGGCTGGATCACACTTGAACCGTGATCACTGATCATACTTCAACCGTGATCTGCGGGTTCGAGGCTC
>Ga0207914_100188_pt1 | contig 31948 bp, 35 predicted proteins | sample DeeseametaMP2497_FD_184171 | JGI IMG/M metagenome (GOLD analysis project Ga0207914, IMG submission 184171) | Marine microbial communities from East of Antigua and Barbuda, Atlantic Ocean - MP2497 (SPAdes) | ecosystem: Environmental > Aquatic > Marine > Oceanic | place: East of Antigua and... | reverse complement strand
TGGCGGTAGCGCGGATTGTGGACCAGCAGGGTGAGGTCGGCGAATAGCCACGACGTGCTCCCGCGCAGGCGGGAGCCCAGTTCGGTGGGCGGGACTGGGTTCCCGCCTGCGCGGGAACACCACAGCTCTGCTTAAGGCACCCGCCGCGCCGTGAGGATCTTCACCGGAGTTTCGAGCATCTGCCCCTTCATCACCCCTTCCCCGGCGGTCGCGGATTTGGGCGCGGTCAGTATGGCTTTCACCACGTCCAGCCCCTCGACCACATGGGCGAACACGGCAAAGCCCTGATTGTCGCCAGCCGCCTCCGGGTGCGCGTCCATGCCGGGCATCTTGCCCAGCACGATGAAGAAGTCGGCGGTCGCGCTGCCTGGCGCATAGCGCGCCATCGACAGCGCGCCATCATCATGGGTCAGGCCCGTCAGCGTCGTCGGTTCATGCTTGATCGGCGGCAGCAGCCGCTTGGGATCATTTTGCGCCCCACCCTGGACGAAACCATAGTCCGCCGCGCCGACGCCGCGATAGAAATTCGTGCCATCGAGACGCTTGCCATCGACATAGGCCAGGAAGTTGGCGGCGGTAATCGGCGCCTTTTCGGCATGGACAGCCACCACGATACGCCCCGCTGTCGTATCGAGCGCGACGCGGACATCATCCTGCGCAATGGCAGGCAAAGGCAGGAGGGCGACGAGGAGGAGAAGCAGGGCGCGAATCATGCCCTTAGTCTAGGGTCTCGATACTCGATCCGAAAGTGTGTTCCCGCCTGCGCGGGGACACAACCACCTACGCCCTGTGCGCGCCGATCACCCCTCCAGCTGGCGCAGCAGCGCGCGCACGTCGGCGTCGATGTCGGGATTGCTTTCGCGCAGCCCCTCGATCGTGCGGACGGCGTGGATGACGGTGCTGTGGTCGCGCCCGCCAAAGATACGGCCGATTTCCGGCAGCGAACGCGGCGTCATCTTCTTGGCCAGATACATGGCGACCTGACGCGGGCGGGCGACGGCGCGGGCGCGCCGCTTGGACCGCATTTCCGACGCATCGATCTTGTAGTGGGCTGCGCACAGCTTCTGGATTTCATCGACCGTGATGCGCCGGGCATTGGCGCGCACGGCGTCGGCCAGCATCCCCTGCGCAAAGTCGAGGTCGATCGCGCGCCCCGTCAACTGGCCATAGGCGACCAGCTTGTTGAAGGCGCCCTCCAGTTCGCGGACGTTCGACCGGATCGAGCGGGCCAGGAAATCGATCACCGCGTCGGGGACCGGCGGATCGCCCGCCACGGCACGCTTGGCCTCCAATATGGCGAGGCGCAGGTCGAGATCGGCCGGCAATATGTCGGCGACCAGCCCGCCCGCGAGGCGCGACAGGATGCGCGCGTCGATCGATTCGAGCCGCTGGGGCGGACGATCCGCCGTCACGACGATGCGCGCGCCCGAATCGATGAGGTCGTTGATCGTGTGGAGAAATTCCTCCTGCGTCGATCCCTTGCCCGCGATGAACTGAATATCGTCGATCAGCAGCAGGCGGGCTGCGCGCAGCTTCGCCTTGAACGCCATGGTTTCATTGGCGCGCATCGCGTTGACGAATTCCACCATGAAGCGTTCGGCCGACATATAGAGGACCGGCGCGGCAGGCGAATGATCGGAAAAGGCGCGGGCGATGGCGTGGAGCAGATGGGTTTTGCCCTGCCCGGTCCCGCCATGGATGAAAAGCGGGCTGAAACGCGGTTCCGCCTCCCCCGCCATGGCAAGCGCCGCCGAGCAGGCCAGCCGGTTGCTGTCGCCGGTGACGAAGTCGGCAAAGGCGTGACGCGGCTGAAAATTGGAGGCGACCTGCTGCGGCGCGGGCGCAACCGTCGGTTCGACCCGGACGACTTCGAGCAGGCGCGGACCTGTCGCATCGGCGGCACGGTGCAGGCGGACTTCGCGCACGCCGACATTGGCCGCGCGCCACGCCATGCGCAACCGATCGCCAAATTGACCGGACACGAAATTGGCGCTGAAATCAGTGGCGACCAGCAGGTCGAGCGTCTGCGATTCGGGGCAATAGTCGCCCAGCCGTACCGGCTTCAGCCACTGGTCGAACATGCGCGCGCCAATATCGCGGCGCAGCCCGGCACGGATAGCGGCCCAGGCGGCCTCCAGGCCGGAATCAGCCTGGCGTCCCTCTCCATCCTCCCAAGCCGTCACTAACGCATGATCCTTCATAGACTTCGCCGACCCTACCCGCTGCCCCCCGGTTATGGGCAGGAAAAAACACGCACGACACCCGATCGGAAAAGCCCCCGCTTTGCCGAGTATGATGCGTCAACCAGTCACAAGACGACCGCCAAAAGGTGATTCGATGGCGGCCGGATTTCAAAAATAGACAGGGGTGCAGGGTGGGATCAAGGGCGCGGCCATTCAAAAAAATGAAATAAAGCCGTTGACTCAGCAAACCCGCGGAAAATGAAGGACAATGAAATTATTGTTCTTTTTCAATAATTTATATCGCTACCACTATGCTGCAATGCGTCGAATCGCCGGAAATGCGCGTGTCTGCATTATGACTGGTCCGTGACGGACGTGGCGAAACGACAAAAAGCCCGCCCCAATGATGGGGGCGGGCCTTTTTTGTACCGTTACTGACCCGGACGGGTTCAGCCGAGCGCGCTGACAGCCTTGGTCAGGCGGCCAAACTTGCGCGCGGCGGTGTTCTTGTGCAGCACGCCACGGGCAACACCACGCGCCAGTTCAGGCTGCACGGTCTGAAGCGCGGTCGCGGCCGCTTCCTTGTCACCGGTGGCAAGCGCGGCTTCCACCTTCTTCACCAGGGTGCGGATCCGGCTGATGCGGGCGCCGTTGATGGCAGCGCGACGTTCGTTGCGGCGGATGCGCTTCTTGGCTTGCGGCGTATTGGCCATTTAGAGTCCTCGGTTCTCGTCAATATATGAAAAGAGACCAGTCGGACTCGCCAACCCGCCTCATGAAGGTGCGCGCCTTACAGCGGTTCATTCCAGCCGTCAACCAGTGGGCGGCATCCTACTTCTGGCATTTCGGGCAGAAAAAGGTCGATCGCCCGCCATCCACCCGGCGCTGCACCGTGCCGCCACATGGGCATGCCTCCCCTTCGCGGCCATAGACGCGCCATTGCTTGGAAAAATAGCCCAATTCCCCGTCGGGCCGGGCATAATCGCGCAGCGTCGATCCGCCAGCGACGATGGCGGCCCCAAGCACCGCCCGAATCGCATCGACCAGCAGCGCCAGGCGCGCCCGACTGATCCTGCCCGCCGCGCGGGTCGGCGCGATGCCCGCCATGTTGAGCGCTTCGCACACATAGATATTGCCAAGCCCCGCCACGATTCGCTGGTCGAGCAGCGCGGCCTTGATCGACGTCGCCTTGCCATCGAGCGCGCGCGCCAGCGCCGCTGCGTCGAAATCCGGCCCCAGCGGCTCCGGTCCCATCCGGGTGAAGGGGCGATAGGTTTCCCAAGCATCGCTGCGCACCAGATCGACCGAACCGAAGCGGCGCGGATCGTTGAGCGCCAGCAGCCGCCCCGCCCCGGTTTCCAGAATCAGATGGTCATGGGTGCCGATTTCGCTGGGGTCCACCCGCCAGCGCCCGGACATGCCAAGGTGAAATATCATCATGTCGCCCCGGTCGGTGGCGATCAGCCCATATTTGGCGCGGCGGGTGAGCGCCGTCACCGTCGCGCCGGTCAGCCGCTGGCGCAGGTCGACGGGAATGGGAAAGCGCAGGTCCGCCCGGCGCGGCTCGACACGGGCAAGAACCGCGCCCTCCAGCACGGATCGCAGGCCTGCTAAGGTGGTTTCGACTTCGGGAAGCTCTGGCATGAAGGACATCTAGGCAAAGCCGTTGCCAATTCCCAGCTTCTTGGCTGGAACGACGCGCAATCTCTGTCTAGAGGATCATCCCATGAGCGAAACAGCATCCTTTGGCTATCGGGACGTCGATGCCGCCGAAAAACAGGGCATGGTCCGTGCGGTCTTTTCCAATGTCGCGGGCAAATATGACCTGATGAACGACGCCATGTCGATGGGCGCGCACCGGCTGTGGAAGGACCAGTTCGTCAGCCGGGTGAAGCCCCGGCCGCATGAGGCGATACTGGACATGGCCGGCGGCACTGGCGACATCGCCTTTCGCATGCATAAACATGGCGCCAACGTCACCGTGTCGGACATCAACCCCGAAATGCTGGGCGTGGGCATGGAGCGCGCGCAGAAAAAGGGGCTGGATGGCCTGATCTGGTCGGAACAGAATGCGGAGGAACTGACCTTCGCCGACCGCAGTTTCGACGCCTATACGATCGCCTTTGGCATCCGCAACGTCACCCATATCGACAAGGCGCTGGCCGAAGCCCATCGGGTACTCAAATTCGGCGGGCGGTTTTTCTGCCTGGAATTTTCCACGACGACCTGGCCGGGCTTTTCGGACGTCTATGACGTCTATTCGCACAAGCTGGTTCCGCAACTGGGCAAGCTGTTCGCCAATGACGCCGACAGCTATCGCTATCTGATCGAATCGATCCGCCGCTTCCCCCCCATGCCCAAGTTCGAGGGCATGATTCGCGATGCCGGGTTCGTGAACACGAAGGTCGAGCCGATCCTGGGCGGGCTGGTGGCGATCCATTCGGGCTGGAAGATTTGATCCCGGCATGACCGCCCACATCACCCATATCTGGCGGCTCCTGAAATGGGGCCGCACTTTGGCGCGTCATGGCGCGTTGCGCGGGATCGAGCACGATCCACTGACGCCCGCGCCCGTGAGGCGGCTGGTGCGGCTGGCGCGTTTCGGCGCGCGCGTGCCCAAACAGCCGCGCTATGCCGATGCGTTCCAGTCGATCGGCCCGGCTGCGATCAAGCTGGGCCAGACGCTGGCGACCCGCCCCGATCTGGTGGGGGAAGCCGCCGCGCTGGATCTGCTGCGCCTGCAGGACGCGCTGCCGCCGGTTCCCTTCGCCACGATCCGGGCCGAGATAGAGGCGAGTTTCGGCAAGCCGCTGGAGCAGATCTACGCTCGCTTCGATGAAGAGCCGGTCGGCGCGGCCTCCATCGCGCAGGTCCATCGCGCGCTGACCACCGACGGGCGCGACGTCGCGGTCAAGGTGATCCGGCCCGGCGTCATCGACCAGTTCAACCGCGACATACAGACCTATGAATGGGCGGCGGCTCATGTCGAACAACTGGGCGGCGAGATCGCCCGGCTGCGCCCGCGCCTGGTCATCGCCAATATGAAGCGCTGGACCGCGCGCGAACTGGACTTGCGGCGGGAAGCGGCCTCCGCCTCCGAACTGGCCGAAGCGATGGTTGCCGAACCGGGCTATCGCGTGCCCGCGATCGATTGGGACCGCACCACCGGCAAGGTCATGACGATGGCCTGGATCGACGGCATCAAGATTGCCGATCGCGAAGCGCTGATTGCGGCGGGGCATGACCTGCCCGCGCTGGCCGCGCGGCTGGTCAACGCCTTCCTGCGGCAGGCGATCGCGGAAGGATTCTTCCACGCCGACATGCATCAGGGCAATTTGTTCGTCTGTCCCGATGGCGACATCGTCGCGATCGATTTCGGCATCATGGGGCGGATCGACCGGCGCGCGCGCATGTGGCTGGCGGAGATTCTCTACGGGCTGATCACCGGCAATTACAAGCGCGTCGCGGAAATCCATTTCGAGGCGCAATATGTGCCCGCCCATCATAATATCGCCGAGTTCGCAACCGCCCTGCGCGCGGTGGGCGAACCGATGCGCGGCAAGCCGGTACGCGAATTGTCGGTCGGCGGGATGCTGGACGGCCTGTTCGCCATCACCCGCGATTTCGACATGCAGACCCAGCCGCACCTGCTGCTGCTGCAAAAGACGATGGTGATGGTCGAAGGCGTGGCAACCTCGCTCGATCCCGACATCAATCTGTGGGAAACCAGCGGCCCCTATGTGAAGAACTGGCTGCGCGACGAACTGGGGCCGGAGGCGAAGGTCGCCGACACGCTGATCGAAAATTGGCGCACGCTGCAACGCCTGCCCGGCCTCATCCGCAGGATCGAGGATGCTTTCCCGGAAAAAGGCGGCGCCCCACCCCCGCCGCCACTGACCGAAGTGAAGCTGATCCGCGTGGGCGGCGGCTGGCGCTACGCCCTGGTGGCGGTGCTGGCTGCGGCGGCTGGCGTCGGCGCGACATTGCTATTATCTTCATCGCTATGACCCGCGAGGAAGCCATTGCCCGGATCAAGCCGCATGAGGCCGAACTGCGCGCTGCGGGGATTACTTCGCTCGCCTTGTTCGGCTCCGTGGCGCGGGGCGATGCGCGCGCGGATTCAGACATTGATCTGATGTGCGAGATCGACAAGACGCGCGTTCATGACCTCCTTGATTTTATCGGCATACAGTTGCGGCTGAAAGATATTGTCGGTCAGCGGGTGGATCTGGTCCAGCAAGCGTTCATGCGCCCCCGGATAGCGCAAGATGCCGCCAAAGATCAAATTCGCGTGTTCTGATGCGGATAGCTGATCGTGATGCCAACCGGCTGGAACTCATCCTGCAATTGATCGCCGATATTGAGCGGCGGCTGGCGACGATGACGATCGAAATGTTCCTGGCCGATCGTGATGAACGCGATCTGACAGCTTATCGCCTCGCGACAATCGGTGAGGAAACAAGACAACTCTCTGACGCACTGAAGAATCGTCACGATCTGCCTTGGATTCAAATCTATGGAATGCGTAACGTCGTTTTCCATGATTATGTGAGCGTTGACCCTGATCTCATTTGGGGTGTTGCTAAAAGCCGCCTTGCAGCTCTTGAAGCCATGTGCCGCGCTGAACTGGATCAACACCCCTCATGACCCCTCGCATCCTCCTCATCATCTCCGGCGGCATCGCGGCCTATAAGTCGCTCGAACTCGTCCGCCTGCTGCGCAAGCGCGGGGTGAGCGTGCGGGCGGTGCTGACGGAGTCGGCGCAGCAATTCGTGACGCCCCTGTCGCTGGGGGTGCTGACCGAAAATCCGGTCTTTACCGACCTGTTCAACCTGAAGGACGAACAGGAAATCGGCCATATTCAATTGAGCCGACAGGCCGATCTGGTCGTGGTCGCGCCAGCAACCGCCAATATATTGGCCAAGATGGCGAACGGCATTGCCGATGACCTCGCCACCACCCTGTTGCTGGCGACTGACAAGCCGGTCCTGGCGGTGCCTGCCATGAATGTGCGGATGTGGCACCACCGCGCGACCCAGCGCAATCTGGAGCGGCTCCGGGCCGATGGCGTCCATATCATGACGCCAGACGATGGCGAGATGGCGTGCGGCGAATATGGCACCGGGCGACTGCCCGACCCTGAGCGGATCGTCGCGGAGATGGAGCGGCTGCTGGCCTTGCCCAAGCGGGACGATCCCCTGGCGGGGCAGCCGGATTTTGCGGCGGGCGCGCAGCGTGTCTCGACTGCGCTCGAAACGAATGGCGTTCATTTGGCCGGTCGCCATATCCTGATCACAGCCGGTCCCACGCACGAACCGATCGACCCGGTGCGCTACATCGCCAATCGATCGTCGGGAAAGCAGGGCTTTGCCATCGCCACAGCCGCCGCGCGGGCCGGTGCGCGCGTGACGCTGATCGCTGGCCCGGTCCATCTGCCCACGCCCGAAGGCGTCACCCGCATCGACGTGCAGACCGCGCGCGAGATGCTGAGCGCCGTCGAACAGGCGCTGCCCGCTGACGCCGCGATCATGGTCGCCGCCGTCGCCGACTGGCGCACTGCGGACGCCGCCGACCAGAAGCTGAAAAAGGATGGCTCCGGCCAGCCCACCCCGCTGGCGCTGGTCGAAAACCCGGACATTCTTGCGACGCTTGGCCGTCACGCACAGCGCCCCGTGCTGCTCATCGGCTTTGCCGCCGAAACCCAGAATATCGCGGGCCATGCGCAGGCCAAGCTGGCACGCAAGGGCGCGGACTGGATCGTCGCCAACGACGTGTCGGGCGATGTGATGGGCGGTGACGCCAACACGGTGCAGATCGTCACCACGTCCGGCATCGAAACCTGGCCTGCCCTGCCCAAGGGCGAGGTCGCAGGCAAATTAATCGCAAAGGTCGCCGATGTCCTCTCCCTTCGCTCCGATTGATATTCAGCTCAAGCGCCTGCCTCATGGCGCGGGCCTGCCGGTTCCTGCCTATGCCACCGCGCATGCGGCGGGCATGGACGTGGTGTCGGCGGAGGAACTGCTGCTGCCGCCGGGTGGGCGCCATGCCGTGGCCACGGGCTTTGCGATGGCAATTCCCGAAGGCTATGAGGTGCAGGTCCGCCCCCGCTCCGGCCTGGCGCTCAAGCATGGCATCAGCCTGCCCAACACGCCCGGCACCATCGACGCCGACTATCGCGGCGAATTGAAGATCATCCTCATCAATCTGGGCGATACCCCCTTCCCCATCCAGCGCGGCGACCGCATTGCCCAATTAGTCGTCGCCCCGGTCCAGCTTGCCAGCTTCACCGAGGTCGATATGCTGGATGACACCGCGCGGGGACAGGGCGGCTTTGGTTCGACAGGAGTGTGATACGCGATGACGATGCTGCTTTCGCTGATGCTGGCGACCACCCCGGTGGCCGATGCCCTGCCGCCAATGCCGCAGGATTTGACGAGCGTGCCCGTTATCGAGGGCTGGCTGGGGCGCAAGATTTCGCCGCGCTGGTCGGAAGATGTCGCCAAATTGTATCGGCGCGGCAAATGTCGTGGCGCGGTGCCCTATGAAGGGTCGAACCTGCTGGAGATCGACGTCCTGTTCCTGCTGTCGGAAGAGGGGAAGCCGCTGAAGATCGCGCCGGTCAACGCCAATTGCCCGGACGTCGAGAATTTCGTGAGCCGCCGCATCCTCAACACTTTGGGCAATTCCTTCCGCACAAAGGGGCAGGTCGTGACAAAGCCTGTGACGGTGGACGGTCGCACCATCGGCACGGCCCGCGAAACCGCCGATGACAATCGCCCGGCAGGCCCGGTCTGGATGCGGTCGCAGGTGCGCTTCCTCTGGTCCGACGCGCCATGACGCTCAGCGACGACCAGCTCGACCGCTATGCCCGCCATATCGTGCTTAAGGAGATTGGCGGCGCGGGACAGGCTCGGCTGCTGTCGGCGGACGTCGCGGTGATCGGCGCGGGCGGCATTGGCAGCCCGGCGATCCTCTATCTCGCCGCCGCCGGTGTCGGCACCATCCGCGTGATCGACGATGACATGGTGGCGCTGTCCAACCTGCAACGGCAGGTGATGTTCGGTACACAGGATGTCGGCGCGCCCAAGGCGGAAGTCGCGATGGCGGCGGTTGCGCGACTGAACCCGGACGTCAAGCTGATCCCGATCAACGGGCGGATCGATGCGGACAATGCGGCGCTGATGCTGCGCGATGCGGACGTTGTGCTGGATGGCAGCGACAGTTTCACGACCCGACTGGCGGTCGCCGACGCCGCGCAACGGTTGCGCATACCGCTCGTCTCCGCCGCGGTCGGCCCGTTCGAGGGGCAGATCGCCACCTATCGCGGCTGGGAAGCGGACAAACCCTGCTATCGCTGCCTGGTCGGCGAAGCGCAGGATGTGCCGGAGCGCAATTGCGCCGAAACCGGCGTCATCGGCGCGCTGACCGGGGCGATGGGCAGCCTTGCCGCGCTGGAGGTGATCCGCGCCCTCGTGCCGTTCGGCGCCGACATGGCCGGGCGGCTGCTGATCGCTGACCTGCTTTCCATGCGTTTCCGCACGCTGGACGTTCCCAAAGATCCCGCCTGCCCGGCCTGCGCCGTGCAACTATGCGTCCCTTAAGGATTATCGTCACCACCGCTGACGCTGAACGGCTGCGCGGCGCGCTGATGCTGGCCAGTGCGCAGGCGGCGCTGGGCGGAGCGGCGGCACTGTTCCTGCAACTCGACGCCGTCGCCCTGCTCCGCACCCCGATCATCGCGCCACAGGATGCCGCGCATCTGGCGGCGGGCCTGCCCGACCTCGCCACCGTCCTGACCGAGGCGCAGGCGCTGGGCGTCACGATCAGCGCCTGCCAGAGCGGACTGGCGCTGTGCGGCATAGCGGCGGACGCGCTGCCGCCCGGCGTCGATGTCGGCGGGCCTGTCGGCTTCATGCAGGCGACGGGTGATGAGGCACGGCTGCTTATCGCCTGACGCCTCCCCTTCCCTTGACAGGCCGGACCGCCCATTTATGGGGAAGTCGCGGCATTTGTGGCCGCGCCATGCTTTGCCTTTCAAGGAAATCCTGTGTCCGCCATGCTCAAAATCACTCTGCCCGACGGTAACGTGCGCGAAGTAGCGCCCGGTACTACCCCGGCGGATATTGCAGCGGCGATCGGACCGGGGCTGGCCAAGGCGGCGATTGCGGCGCGGGTGGATGGCGAATTGCGCGACATCAACCGCCCGCTGGAGCAGGACGCGACGCTGGCGCTGGTGACGGCCAAGGATGAGGCCGACGCGCTGGAACTGGCGCGGCATGATTTTGCCCATGTCCTGGCCGAAGCGGTGCAGGCGCTGTTCCCCGGCACGCAGATCACCTTTGGCCCGTCGACCGACGATGGCTTTTATTATGATTTCGCGCCCAACCCCGACCGTGGCCCTTTCACGGACGAGGATCTGCCCGCGATCGAGGCGAAAATGCGCGAGATTATCGCCGCCAACAAGCCGTTGCGCCGCGAAGTCATCGCCCGCGACACGCTGATCGCGCAATGGCAGGCGGCGGGCGAGACGTTCAAGGCGCAATGGGCCGCCGAACTGCCGCAGGGCGAGGAACTGACCGTCTATCATAGCGGCGACTCCTGGTATGACATGTGCCGTGGCCCGCATCTTGCCTCGACCGGACGGCTCGATCCGTCCGCCTTCAAGCTGACGCGCGTGTCGGGCGCTTATTGGCGCGGCGACCAGAACAATGCGATGCTCAGCCGCATCTACGGCACTGGCTGGCTCAACAAGAAGCAGCTGGCCGAACATCTGACGCGCCTCGAAGAAGCAGCCAAGCGCGACCATCGCAAGCTTGGCGCGGAGATGGACCTGTTCCACCTGCAACAGGAAGCGCATGGCAGCGTGTTCTGGCACCCCAAGGGCTATCTGATCTGGCGTCAGCTGGAAGCCTATATGCGCCGCGCGATCGACGATGCGGGCTATCGCGAGGTCAAGACGCCGCAGGTGATGGACGCGCGCCAGTGGGAAACGTCGGGCCATTGGGGCAAATATCGCGAAAATATGTTCGTCATCCCCGACGAAGTGCCCAACGTCGACGATGAAGGCCCGCTGGTGTCGGACGATGCCGACTGGATGGCGCTCAAACCCATGAACTGCCCGGCGCATGTGCTGATCTTCCGCCAGGGGATCAAAAGCTATCGCGACCTGCCGATGCGCCTGTACGAAAATGGCTGCTGCCACCGCAACGAGCCGCATGGCGCGCTGCACGGGCTGATGCGGGTGCGGCAATTCACCCAGGATGACGCGCATATCTTCTGCCGCGAGGACCAGATTGTCGAGGAAGTCCGCGCCTTCTGCGCGCTGGCCGACCGCATCTACAAGGATTTCGGCTTCACCTACTCGATCAAGCTGGCGCTGCGCCCCGAAAAGCGGTTCGGCAGCGAAGAGATGTGGGACAAGGCGGAGAATGAACTGCGCGCAGCCGTCGCCGCCGCGGGCCTCAACACGCCGGAGTTCGGCTGGGAGGAATTGCCGGGCGAAGGCGCTTTCTATGCGCCAAAGCTGGAATGGCACCTCACTGATGCGATCGGCCGGACCTGGCAGGTCGGCACGATCCAGTCGGACCGGGTGCTGCCCGAACGGCTCGACGCCTCTTATGTCGGCGAAGATGGCGAGCGCCATCGCCCCGTCATGCTCCACCGCGCCATTTTCGGCAGCTATGAACGCTTCATCGGCATTCTGATCGAACATTATGCCGGGCGCTTCCCGGCTTGGCTCGCGCCGGTGCAGGCCGTCGTCGCGACCATCGTGTCGGACGCGGACGATTATGCGGGCGAGGTGCTGGCGAAGCTGCGCGCGGCGGGCATCAGGGCCGAAGCGGACCTGCGCAACGAGAAGATCAATTACAAGGTGCGCGAACATAGCCTGGCCAAGGTGCCCAACCTGCTGGTCGTTGGCCGGCGCGAAGCGGAGGAAGGCAAGGTCGCGCTGCGCGTGCTGGGCAGCGAGGGGCAGAGCTTCCTTTCGCTCGATGAGGCGATTTCGCGCCTTGCAAATGAGGCCCGCGCACCCGATATGCTATAGAGGCTGCAAGGCCACAGGGTTCGTGATTCCTTGATTGAGGGTCGCGGACCCCTTTGCGCTTTGCCAAAAAGCCGCTAAGAGCCACTCGTTTTTGCAACGACCATAGGAGATACTGCTATACGTCCCCCGATGATGCGCCGCCCGCTGGCGCCGCCGCCGAAGTCCGGCCCTCGCTATAATGAATTCATCACCGTGCCCAAGGTGCGCGTGATCGATGATGAAGGCGAAAATCTGGGTGTGATGTTTACGCAGGAAGCGATCGAACAGGCGGCCGATGTTGGGCTGGACCTGGTCGAAGTATCGCCCAATGCCGACCCGCCGGTCTGCAAGTTTCTGGACATCGGCAAGTTCAAATACGAAGCCCAGAAAAAGGCGAATATCGCCCGCAAGACGCAAAAGACGCAGGAACTCAAAGAGATCAAGATGCGTCCGAACATCGACGATCATGATTATGATACGAAGATGAAGAAGGTGCATGACTTCATCGGCGACGGCGACAAGGTGAAGATCACCCTGCGCTTCCGTGGCCGCGAACTCAGCCACCAGCAACTCGGCATGGCCCTGCTCCAGCGCGTCGCGGAAAATGTCGCCGAAGTCGCCAAGGTCGAAGCCTATCCCCGCATGGAAGGCCGCCAGATGCTGATGGTGCTGGCCCCGAAATAAACGCGGGCTTCCGGGTTAAGAGATAGAGGGCGGTGCCGCGAGGCGCCGCCCTTTTTCGTTGCGGCTGGCGCTGATCCGGGTGGCCGGAAATAGGAAATGCAGGGCTTAACTTCGCATATTTCCCGGTAAATCGGACATAGGATTTCCTACATTTGTAATTTTATTATGGGCAAGGTTGACGTGTGGGCTGGCGGTGGAAAGAGCCGGGGTGACTTTATCAGAGGGGTGGGTTGTAGGACAGGCGTTGGGTGGAGGGTGGTTCGATGGGAGGGGCATTACCGCCTTGCGCCAATCTCAGCCGTTCAACTGCGATTTTGCCGTGCCTAGAAGCGGACATTCAAATGTTAAGCGGTTCTGGGACGAAACTGCCGACGGTCACCGCAATTGGCAGCGACCGGTTAGCTGGGAGCCGGCCATTTCTAGATCGGCGTGCGCGGTGAAATGGAGGGTCAAATTCGAGATTCTCATCATCGATATCGACTGATTTCGACAGGCTTGATAACTCGGCTTCCATGGGGAGTTTCAAGCATTGCTGACCATTTATCTTGACGATAGCGACGCCGACACTGGCGCTGTCATGACCATCGCAGGCTATCTTGCAGAGCAGGACGATTGGGCCAGATTCGAGGCCCACGCTGAAAAAGTGTGCCACGATTTTGATGTGGACGTGATCCATTGTCGCGAATTTGAAAAGAACAAGGGCTGCTTCAAGGGATGGTCCATTCCTCGGAAGACTGCCTTCATGCTGGCGATCCGCGATGCCATGTTGGGCACCGTACTTTGCGGCATCAGCCGCTCGATGCCCAAGGACTACTACAAGGCGCGCAAAGCCCAACTGCGCCTCAACCCCCAGATCGGCGCATATGGCTTCTGCTTCGGCACCATCGTGCATACGCTCTGCCACGGTAATGAGGTTGGGCTGATGGATCAGGTTAAAGCTGAAGGCGTGGCTTACAAGGTCGAGACGGGCCACAAAAATAACCCTGAGCTAGAAGCCTATATCCAAAGCGAGGTTGAGCACGGCAATTTAACCGCCGCGACGAGCATCGAATTTGTAGAAAAGACCAGTTGCCGCGCGATCCAAATTGCTGACCTTTACGCATTTTTCTCTCGTAAGAAGGCGAACAGATGGTTCAAATCCAAGGGCAAGCTCGCCTATTTCCCAGACGTGATTGACCTGCACATCCAACCGCTCATCCCGCACTTCAACGGACTGGTGGAAGAACCATACACTAGCGCAACGAACCTCCGAACCGGTGCTGAATTTCAGATCAAAGGCTTGGTGACAAATCTTTAGGCAGGACGCGTCCGTGTCGAACCCGACCGTCAAATCAGCATCACGTCTGACAATATCATCTTAAGGCACGCGAATGTCAGCCATCCCGTTTGCCTCGCTCCAAACCGGACATTCGCCTGCCGGCCACACCGAGCCATCGCTCAAGCCGACGGCTTGTCCCGATACAGCGCCGGGAACATCGCCTTGAACGCCGCCAGCTTGGGGGCGTCCCAGCGCAATATGTAGGGATGGCGCGGGTTTTTGCGCATGAAGTCCTGATGATAGGCGTCGGCGTCCTGAAAGCCGGTGAAGCGCTCCACCTTGGTCACTACCGGGTCGCGCCACAGGCCGGCCTTGTCCAGTTGCGCCAGATAGGCGGTCGCGGCCTTGGCCTGTTCGGCGTTCAGCGGAAAGAGCGCGCTGCGATATTGGGTGCCATGGTCCGGCCCCTGATAGTTGAGCGTCGTGGGATCGGCGATGACCGAGAAGAAGATGCGCAGCAGCGTGGCGTAGCTGACCTGCTTGGGGTCGTAGGTGACGCGGACGGCTTCGGCAAAGCCGGTGTCGCCGCCGCTGACCATGGCATAATCGACGCGGCGGTTGCGCGGGCCTCCGGCAAAGCCCGACTTGACGAGCTGGACGCCCTTCACATGGGAAAAGACGCCTTCGACGCCCCAATAGCAGCCGCCTGCGAATATCGCGGTTTCCAGGCTGCGGGTGGGCGCGGCGTCGATGGTGGCGACAGGGGCAAGGACCGGGCGCTCGGCGCGCACCGGGGACGCGACGGCGATCGCCGCGAAAATGGCAAGGGCGATGCCGTCAGCGCGCCGCATGATGGGCGCTGGTCGCGGCGATCGCCGGGGAACTGAGGATCGGTTGTTCATCGGGCTGGAGCATGACCATGCCGACCGCACCGATCGCAAACCCGCCCAGAAAGCGCAGGAATAAATCGGATTTCAAAAACGTCATCATGGCCTGTGCCTTTCTTATTCTTTGGTTTCGGCTGATCAGGCCGATCGGTTACATCCCCGTGCCTTGCCCCTTGCTGAATATCGCGCCGCGCGGGTGCGGCTTTCGACAGAGGCAAGAAACAGAACGACGAACGGAGAGTCGCCTTAAATCAGTTTCGTTATGCAACGCGGATATAGAGCGTTCCGCGCTGCCTGCAAGACGGCGCGGGTGGAAAAGGACCGTTTCCCTTTTCGTCACCCTGAACTTGTTTCAGGGTCCATCGCGCCAGATCAAGCGGCGGCTGGTGGGCACAATGGATGCTGAAACACGTTCAGCATGACGGTAGAAAGAAAGCGGAAAGTCCCGTGCCGGGGAGGTTTATTTCAGCGCGGCGCAGGCTTCCTGGATGCGGGTGCAGGCCTTTTTCAGCACCTCTTCCGACGTCGCATAGCTGATGCGGAAGGCGGGCGAGAGGCCGAAGGCCGCGCCATGGACGGCGGCGACCTTGGCCTCGTCCAGGAAATAGCCGATCAGCGTTTCGTCGCTGTCGATCGTCACCCCCTTGGGCGTCACCTTGCCGATCACGCCGCTGGCGTCGGGATAGACATAGAAAGCGCCTTCGGGCGTCGGGCAATCGAGGCCCGGCGCGTCATTGAGCATCGCGACGACCATGTCGCGGCGCTTCTTGAACGCGGCGTTGCGCTCTTCCAGAAAATCCTGCGGCCCGGTGAGCGCGGCGACGGCGGCGGCCTGGCTGATCGAGCAGGGATTGCTGGTCGACTGCGATTGCAGCTTGCCCATCGCCTTGATGATCCATTCGGGGCCACCGGCAAAACCGATGCGCCAGCCGGTCATCGAGAAAGCCTTGGAACAGCCATTGACCGTCAGCGTGCGGTCATACAGTTCCGGGCAGACCTGCGCGATGGTGGCGAAGGGGGTCGTCGCGTACCAGACATGCTCATACATATCGTCGGTCATGATGAGGACATGGGGATGGCGCAGCAGCACGTCCGCCAGTTCCTTCAGCTCCGCCGCCGAATAGGCCGCGCCGGAGGGGTTGGACGGCGAATTGAGCATCACCCATTTGGTGCGCGGGGTGATCGCCGCTTCCAGCTGGGCGGCGGTGATCTTGTAGCCCTGGCTCGCCGGCCCCTCGATGAATACCGGCGTGCCGCCAGCGAAATTGACGATGTCGGGATAGCTCACCCAATAAGGCGCCGGGATGATGACTTCATCGCCCGCGTCCACGGTGGCGACCAGCGCGTTGAACAAGGTGTGCTTGCCGCCGGAATTGACCGTGATCTGGCTGCGCTTGTAGGTCAGGCCATTGTCGCGCTGAAACTTGAACATCACCGCTTCCTTGACGTCGGCGGTGCCGTCCACGTCGGTATAGCGGGTCAGGTTGTTGCGAATGGCGGCAATGCCCGCTTCCTTGACGAAATCGGGCGTGTCGAAATCCGGCTCCCCGGCCGACAGGCCAATCACGTCCACGCCCTGCGCCTTGAGCGCATTCACACGCGCGCTCATGGCGAGCGTGGCGGACGGCTGGATACGACCAAGGGCGGCGGAAGTCTGGCTCATGACAACAATCTTTCGAAAGAATCCCCAACGCCCGCAACATTAGCGGACGCGGCGGTCCTTAGTGCGCAACGGACGCAGGGGCAACCGGCCAGTTACCGCTTCCTGGCTTTACGGCAGAATGATGTGGCTAATGCGCCAGTGTCGCGGCGACCATGCCGCGCGCGGCATTGCCGATGAAGAAGCCATCGTCGAGATCTTGCGGGCGAAGATCGGCCTCCACCGCCTCGCCCATGTCGATCAGGCTCTGGCGCAGGATGCCGGGCAGCAACCCGCGCGATCGCGGCGGGGTGAGCAATTTGTCGCCCCGCTCGACAAAGATCGAGGAGAAGCAGCATTCGGTGAGATAGCCCTGCGCATCGATCAGCGCGACTTCATAGGTGCCGCCGCGTTGCAGCGCATCGCGGTAGAGCGAACGGTCGGTGGTCTTGTGCAGCAGGCGCAGGTCGTCGGCGGGCGCATGGCGCGGTACGACCTTGACCGGCACGATCGCGCCCGGCCAGGCGATCCGGTCGCGCACCTCGATCGCCACTGCCCCGCCGCGCGACACCATCAGCCGCACCCGGCTATGGTCGCGCAGGCGGAAGGTCGCGGCCTGCAATTCGTTGCGCACGCCATGGCGATCGAAGGCGAAGCCAAGCGCATCGGCGCTCGCCTTCAACCGGGCAAGGTGCAGCTCCAGCAACCTGATGCCTTCGAGCGGGTCGAAGGCCATGGTTTCGAGCAGATCATAGCGTCCATCAGCCAGTGACATTCGAGCTATTCCAAACCTTTGGCGGCCAATATGTCAAGCGCCCGCAAGAAACCGCCCCTTGGCCAGACATTCCGCCCACTCAGAGCCAGCCTCTGAATCGACCACCAGACCGGAGCCAAGCCCCAGCCGCCCGACGCCCGCGCCCTCATCGATCGTCAGCGTGCGGATCGCGACGTTGAAGGCGGCGTCGCCATCCGGGTCGATCCAGCCCATCGATCCGGTATAGACGCCGCGTGCATGGGGTTCGAGCGCGTCGAGTATCTCCATCGCCCGCACCTTGGGCGCGCCGGTGATCGATCCGCAGGGGAACAGCACCCGCAGCACATCGACCGGCGACAGGCCGGGCAGGATGCGCGCACGCACGGTCGACACGAGCTGATGGACGGTCGGATAGCTTTCCACCTTGAACAGGTCCGGCACGGTCACGCTGCCCGCGCGCGACACCCGCGACAGATCGTTGCGCAGCAGGTCGACGATCATCAGATTTTCCGCGCGCTGCTTGGCGTCGCTTTGCAGCCATTGTGCCAGCGCCGTATCCTGTTGCGGATCGGCATGGCGCGTGGCGGTGCCCTTCATTGGGCGCGCGGTCAGTTGGCCGCGCACCAGCGTGAAAAAGAGTTCGGGCGAGAAGGACAGCAACGCCTGCCCCCCGGTGCGGATCACCCCGCCATAGCCCGCCGCCGCGCGGGGCCGGACCGCGGCATAGAGCGCCATCGGATCGCCGCTCACCCTGGTTTCGCAGGGGAAGGTCAGGTTCGCCTGATAAATGTCGCCCGCGCGAATATAGTCCTGCACCGCGTCGAACGCCGCACGATATTCGGCTTCGTCGATCAGCGGGCGGGGCGGCGTCACGCTGGCCCCGGCGGGATCGGGCAGCAGGTCGGGCAGCGTCCCCGGCGCGATCAGCCGGACGCCTTCGAACAGGCCGAACCACAGCAACGGCGCGGCACCGCCCTTCACCTCTGCGCGAGCGGCGACCGGCGCGAGCCTGTCTTCCAGCGCCAGCCCCGCTTCATAGGTCATATAGCCCGCGACATGCAGGCCATTTTCCCGCGCGTCGGCCAGCCGGTCGAGCGCGGGCTGGACCTCCTCCATGCGATGGGCTGCAATGATGCCGACCGGATCGCGATAGAGCCGCGCCGGGGCTGCGCCGCGCACGCGCGCATCGTCGAACAGGGCAAAGATTTCGGACGGACCGGGGAGACGCATGGCGGCTTATTAACAGGCTTTTGCGCAGGCGAAAGGGTCAGTAAGGGAATATGCCATGTTGCGCAGCATCGCCGCAGCTACTACCTCAGCGCCCATGCCCGACCAGACACCCGAAGCCGCACCCGATCGCCCGCTCGCCGCCGCCATCGGCCTGGCGCTGCGCGGGCGCTGCCCGGCCTGTGGCGAGGGACGGATGTTTGCCCGCTTCCTCAAGCCCACATCCGCCTGCGCCCATTGCGGCCAGCGCTGGGACAGGCATCAGGCCGACGATTTCCCATCCTATATCGTCATCCTGCTGCTGGGCCATATATTGGTCCCGCTGATGATAGAGGTAAACCGCGCGCTCGACATTCCGCTGGGATGGCAGGCCGCGATCTGGCCTGGCCTGGCGCTGCTGCTGGCCGTGGCGATGATCCAGCCGGTCAAGGGCGCGGTGATCGCCTTTCAATGGTCCCGGCGGATGCACGGATTTGGGTGAATAAACCCCGCGTCACGCCGGTCGGCGGATGAAATTCAGTTCCATCGCTTCGCGCAGCGTCTCGTCAATCTCGCGTCGTCCTTCGGCCCCATGGGTGACGACGGTGGTGTCGCAGGTGGCGACGCACACGCCCTTCTGAAACCCGGCCGAACTGATCGTCCAGCTGGTGCGGCCGATATGGCCGATCGCGCAATGGACGTCGAACGGATAGGGGAAATGCGATTCCTCGATGAAATTGAGATTCACGTTCGCCACCATCCAGCGCACGCCCTGTTCCTGCGGATGGCGACCCATATGATGGTGGAAACGGATACGCGCGGTCTCGAATATGCCGGAGATCGCCACATTGTTGATGTGGCCCATCGTATCGAGATCCTGAAAGCGGGAATCGATGCTGGTCACGAAGCGATAGGCTTCGGGACTGAAACGCCAGGATTCGGGTTTGGCCATGTCCTGCTTTCCAATAAAATAGGGATGGTCATGCCATAGCCGTCATGGCCAGTGATGCAATCACGCCAGCGAAAATGGCGCGACTGCGACCTTTATGACACAATCCATATCAAGATACGCATCACAGGAATGTCATGCAGGCGACGCCAATTCGTCAAGCTCCTCTCATTGCAGTGCAACATCACGCGCCTACGGCCCCGAACCAAGCCGATTACGGTTCTTGAAGGGGAAAATTCATGCGTCCTGCCACTGCCCTGCTGCTCGCCTCCACCATGCTGGCGGCTACGCCCGCCTTTGCCCAGACGGCTGCGCCCGCCGCCGATGCTGCACCCGACGAAGCGACGATCGTCGTCTTTGGTCGCGGCGAAACCCGTCAGGTGCAGGAAATCAAGGCGCAGGAGATTGTCGTGCTGACGCCGGGCACCAATCCGCTCAAGGCGATTGAAAAGCTGCCCAGCGTCAATTTCCAGTCCGCCGACCCGTTCGGCAATTATGAATGGTCGCAGCGCGTCACCATCCGCAGCTTCAACCAGAACCAGCTTGGCTTTACCTTCGACGGCATTCCGCTGGGCGACATGAGCTATGGCAATCATAACGGCCTGCACATCACCCGCGCGATCAGCAGCGAAAATATCGGCAGCGTCCGCGTGTCGCAGGGTGCCGGTTCGCTCGGCACGCAGGCGACCGGCAATCTGGGCGGCACGGTCGAGACATTCTCGGCCGATCCGACCGGCGAGATGGGCGCACAGGGCAATCTGACCTATGGCAGCAACGACACGGTCCGCGCTTTTGCCCGCCTCAATCTGGGGACCAGGGACGGCGTACGCGGCTATGTGTCCTACGGCTATGGATCGACCGACAAATATAAGGGCCAGGGCAAGCAGGACCAGCATATGGGCAATGCCAAGGTGATCGTGCCCATAGGCGAGGCCAAGATTGACGGCTGGCTGAGCTATTCCGACCGGCGCGAGCAGGATTATCAGGACATGTCGATGGGCATGATCAATCGGCTGGGCTGGGACTGGGACAACACCTTTCCCGACTATGCCCGCGCGATCGACTATGCCAGCCGCCTGAACGACGTGGATCTGGTCAGCAACAGCGGCGGATCGCCCTTCCCCGATGGCCGTTTCGACTATAGCGGCGCGTCCGTCGCCACTGGCCAGACCTATCCGGGCAATGTGACCAGCGCCGACGACGCCTATTATGACGCGGCGGGCCTGCGCAAGGACTGGCTGGGCGCGATCGGCCTCAACACGCCGCTGGGCGAGAAGGCGACGCTGAACCTCAAGGGCTATTATCACAATAATAGCGGCATGGGCCTGTGGGCGACCCCCTATGTGCCCAGCCCCAACGGCGTCCCCATGTCGGTGCGGACCACCGAATATAAGATGGACCGCATCGGCGCGTTCGGCAGCGTCGATTTCACCATCGGCAGCCAGAATCTGAACGTCGGCGCATGGTATGAAAATAACAAGTTCAACCAGGCCCGCCGCTTCTACGCCTTCTCCAGCCGCACCGAACCGGGCCTGTCCTTCCGCGACTATCCGAAGAATCCCTTCTTCACCCAGTGGGAGTTCGATTTCACCACCGATACGTTCCAATATCATGTGCAGGACAAGATCGACCTTGGCATGGTGACGATCAATCTGGGGTGGAAGGGCTTTTCGGTCACCAACAAGGCGGAGGCGGTCGTTCAGGCCAGCTTCCCGCAGGGCAAGATCAAGGCGCAGGACTGGTTCCAGCCCACCGCCGGTTTCGTCGTGAAGGTCAGCCCCGACGCGGAAGTCTTTGGCGGCTTCAGCCAGTCGACCCGCGCCTTTGCCAGCGCCACGACCACCGGCCCCTTTTCGACCAATCAGGCCGGGTTCGACGCGATCAGGAATAATCTGAAACCCGAAGAGTCGGACACCTACGAACTCGGCCTGCGCTACAACACGCCGGTCTTCAACGGCACGCTGGGTGCCTATCTGGTCAACTTCCGCAACCGCCTGCTGGCAGTGCAGGTCGGATCGGCGATCCAGGGCAACCCCTCGGCGCTCCAGAATGTCGGCGGCGTCCGCGCCGTCGGCGTCGAAGCGGCGGGCAATCTGACGCTGGGCAGCGGCTTCAGCCTCTACGCCAGCTACAGCTACACCGACGCGACCTATCGCGACGATGTCGTGAACGGCAATGGCGATCTTGTCGCGGCGATCAAGGACAAGACCGTGGTGGACAGCCCCAAGCATATGGCGCGCGGCGAATTCAACTTCGACGATGGCCAGCGCTTCTTCCGTGTCGGCCTCAACTATATGTCGCGCCGCTACTATAGCTACACCAATGACGCTTCGGTCCCCGGCCGCCTGATCGTCGACGCCTCGCTTGGCTATCGCTTCACCGACAAGGTGGAAGTGCAGCTGAACGCCACCAATCTGTTCGACAAGCGCTATGTCGGCACGATCGGATCGGGCGGCTTTGGCAATAGCGGCGATGCCCAGACCCTGCTGGTCGGTGCGCCCCAGCAATTCTTCGCCACGCTGAAGGCCGACTTCTGATCTGAAAAAGGCCGCGCCTATCCGCGGTCATGGGCAACGCAGCGTTTCCCGGCAGGGCAATGGACTTCATGACGCGCGGGGCATAGCTTCGCCGTCAGGTCCATCCTGCCGGGGGTTTCATGCCACGCTACAGCCTTGTCGCCATCATCCTGCACTGGGCGATCGCGGCCCTGCTCGCTTTCCAGATCAGCGTCGGCTGGGCGCTGGAGGATCTGGGCGCGCGGGGCTTTGCCCTGTACCAATGGCACAAGTCGGTCGGCATCACGATATTGGGGCTGACCCTGCTGCGGATCGTGGTGCGCTACTGGAAGCCGCGCCCGGCAAAGCTGGAGGGCGGCTGGCAGGGCGCGCTGGCGTCGGGCGTGCATTTTGGTCTCTACGCCTTCATGCTGGGGGCGCCGCTGAGCGGCTGGGCGCTGGTATCGACCGCCAAGGTGAAGGTGCCGACCCTGCTGTTCGGCGTCCTGCCCCTGCCCCATCTGCCATTGCCCGCAAGCGCGCATGAACTGGCGGAGGGCGGCCATGGCCTGATCGCCTGGCTGGGCATCGCGCTGTTCCTGCTCCATGTCGCGGGGGCGCTGCGCCATCATTTCCTGATCCGCGACGGGCTGATCTGGCGGATGATACCGGGCCGGTCGACCGCGCTGCTGATCATCCTGCCCGCGCTGATGCTGCTGGGTCTGGTCGTCGGCAAGGCGATCCTGCCCGCGCCAGCGGCCAAGGTCGCCGCCCCGGTCGCAGCATCCGAGGCGTCGCAAGCCCCCGCCGCATCGGAAAACATCGCCGAACCAGCCAACATCGCCGCGCCCGCACCCGACATCGCCGCCGCCAACGTCACCGAGGCCGCCCCGGAAGCGCCCCCCGCCCCGCCGCCTGCCTGGACCGTGCAGCCGGGCGGCACGATCGGCTTTTCCGTCGGCAATGATGGCCAGACGATCAGCGGCAGCTTTGCCAAATGGACCGCCGCGATCGTCATGGACCCGGACCATCCCGAAACCGCCGACATCAAGGTGACGATCGACATGGCCAGCGCCAGCGTGGGCGATGCCTATCAGGACGGGATGCTGCCGGGGGACGAATTTTTCGCGGTGGCCGCCCACCCCATCGCAACCTTCACCGCGAAGGGCGCGGAGAAGAGCGGCGCGAACGCCTATCGCGCCACCGGCACGCTCAGCCTCAAAGGCGTCGCCAAGCCCCAGACCATCCGCTTCACCCTGTCGGGCGACGGCGCGACCCGCAAGGTCAGCGGCACCGCGACCATCGCCCGCGCCGCCTTTGGCGTGGGCAATGGCGAGAGCAGCGGCGGACTGGCCCCCCAGGTGGCGCTGACCTTCGCCTTCACGGCGAAGCGAAAGGATTGAGGCACAAATAAGCGTGCTCCCGCGCAGGCGGGAGCCCAGTCGAGGCGCTGGAACTGGGCTCCCGCCTGCGCGGGAGCACTATTATACTATTCACGACCTGTTGTTTGGAAACCCTATGCGCGCACTCCCCATCCTCATCGCGACCGCCTCGCTGGCCGCCACCTCCCCCACACCCGCCTCGGCCCAAGCCTTCATGTTCGAAAGCGGCACGTCGCTGCTCGCCAAATGCCGCAACAAGGCGCCCGAATATGCGCTGGCCTGCACCGCCTATATCGTCGGCGTGGTCGATGGCATCCGCAAGGACAGCTTCATCGGCCGTGGTCGCCCGATCTGCTGGCCTGACAAGATGAGCGCGGACGATGCCCGCCGCACCGTCGTCGCCTATCTCGAACGCTGGCCAGACCAGCGGCGCGGCCCCGCTTCCGTGCTGGTCAGCGTGGCGCTCAACGAACGCCATCCATGCCAGAAATAGCGAATCGATCAGTCTGATCGAAAGGATCATTGCGCCCGCGCGCCGGAATACTGCTATAAACTTGCCTTGGACGGCGCGGCGGCGTAGGTGCGGCCCCTGTTTTTTTTGGTTCATTTAGGAGACTCGTCGTGGCGGCGAAATGGACGCCGGATAGCTGGCGCGCGCATAAGGGCATTCAGATGCCCGCTTACCGGGACACACAGGCGCTCGCCGCCGTGGAGGCCCAGCTTGGCCAGTTTCCGCCGCTCGTCTTTGCAGGCGAGGCCCGCAACCTGAAAACGGACCTGGCCAAGGTTGCGGCCGGTGACGCCTTCCTGTTGCAGGGCGGCGATTGCGCCGAAAGCTTTGCCGAGTTCCACCCGAACAATATCCGCGACACGTTCCGCGTGCTGCTCCAGATGGCGGTCGTGCTGACCTTCGCCTCGAAGCTGCCGGTGGTGAAGGTCGGCCGCATGGCGGGCCAGTTCGCCAAGCCGCGCTCGGCCGATACCGAAGTGGTCGGCGGGGTCGAGCTGCCCAGCTATCGCGGCGACAATGTCAATGACATCGCCTTCACCGCACAGGGCCGCGAGCCGGACCCGCAGCGCATGGTGCAGGCCTATAACCAGTCGGCGGCGACGCTCAACCTGCTGCGCGCCTTCTCGACCGGCGGCTATGCCAGCCTGGATCGCGTCCATGGCTGGATGCTCGATTTCATGGGTCGCAGCCCCTGGGCCGCGAAGTTCGAGGCGATGGCCGACCAGATCGGCCAGGCGCTCGATTTCATGCGCGCCTGTGGCCTGGACGCCGAAACCGTGCCGCAGCTTGGCGGGACCAGCTTCTACACCAGCCATGAAGCGCTGCTGCTGCCGTTCGAACAGGCGCTGACCCGGCAGGACAGCCTGACCGGCGACTGGTATGACACGTCCGCCCACATGCTGTGGATCGGCGACCGCACCCGTTTCGAAGGGTCGGCCCATGTCGAATATCTGCGCGGCATCGGCAATCCGATCGGCATGAAGTGCGGTCCCAGCCTGGAGCCGGACGCGCTCATCCGCCTGCTCGACCTGCTCAACCCGTCGCGCGAAGCCGGGCGCATCACGCTCATCACCCGCTATGGCCATGACAAGATCGAGGCGGGCCTGCCCAAGCTGGTCCGCGCCGTCCTGCGCGAAGGCCATCCGGTGGTCTGGTCCTGCGACCCGATGCACGGCAATGTCATCAAGGCCGCCAATGGCTACAAGACGCGACCGTTCGAGCGCATCCTGGCCGAAGTGCGCGGCTTCTTCGCCGTCCACCGCGCCGAAGGCAGCTTTGGCGGCGGCATCCACGCGGAAATGACCGGCCAGAACGTCACCGAATGCACCGGCGGCGCCATCGCCATCACCGACGAAGGGCTGGCGGATCGCTACCACACCCATTGCGACCCGCGTTTGAACGCGGCGCAGAGCCTGGAACTGGCCTTCCTGCTGGCCGAAATGCTGAACGAAGAACTGAAAGAACGCCGCGCCGCGGCTTGAGGATTGCTTGATGCTCCCTCCCGTCCACGGGAGGGCAGCGAGACTTGGGCGCGCAGCGCCTTAGTCGCAGCGGGGTGGGCCAACCCAACCTCGCGCAAGCCCACCCCCTAACCCCCTCCCGCCTGCGGGAGGGGGGAACACGCGCTACAGAAATCCCCTATTTTTCACGGACGATCGTTTCTGGCTAAGTTGGGTGGATTTCAATCAGTCGGATTATGAAGAGATGGCCGACGATAGCTGACTTTCTGCCGTAAAAAATGAACCGGCACCAAACGCCCAAATGGCGACATTCGCCACGAAGTTGCCCGCACTCGTGGGCTGCCGTAGAGGGTTCGTTCGGGGGTAGACAACTCCTTCGCAAGAGGCATCAAAGGGGGCGGATGCCGACCGCACCCGATGCCTCGTTTGCGCTCGCTAACGTCTACATAACAGGAGCTTCGGCAATGGAAGAACCAGAATATCGAAGCGATACGAAGGAGCTTTGGAAGCGTGCCATTCCTTTAATCACCGGAGTGGTGGCGCTTCTTGCCATACCACAAGCCACCATGACGGCGCTCATGACCCCGATGTTGTTCAACGCATCTGGGTCAACCTCGAAGATCAGCCTCTATATTATGCTTGCAGTGCTACTGGCGAAGCCCGTGATGCTGTTTAGCACCGTGGTGTTATCCTTCCTCGTCTTCAAAGATTTTTCTCACCGTCGCTTTGTGGGGGTGCTCGTCGTGCCAGCACTTTGGTGGGCAATTTACTGGGTGTCTCTCGTCGCGACGGCGTAACGCAAGTTCCATGTTTACGGCGGTGCCCCCCCGGGGAACGTCTGCTCCCCATCAGGTTAGGTCTTTCAGTCTTCCACCGGACGCTGGAAGGTGTGCGTCCGGTTTCAGGAATGTGGATGATCTCGCGGAGTAACCGTGAATGGTCATTTACCGCCCCCTCACCCAACCTCGCACCATTCCCCCGGCTGCACACCTTCCAGCGTCCATTCGCCAATCGCCCAGCGCACCAACCTGAGCGTCGGATGCCCGACCGCCGCCGTCATGCGCCGCACCTGCCGGTTCTTGCCCTCCCTTATCGTCAGGCTGATCCAGCAATCGGCCACGGTCTTGCGAAAGCGCACCGGGGGGTCGCGGGGCCATAGCGCCGGGTCGTCGATCCGTTCGGCCTCGGCGGGCAAGGTCCGCCCGTCCTTCAGCGTCACCCCGCGCCGCAGCGCGTCGAGCGCCGCCTCGTCCGGCTCGCCCTCCACCTGCGCCAGATAGGTTTTGGGCATTTTGAAGCGGGGGTCGGCGATCCGCGCCTGCAGGCGGCCATCGTCGGTCAGCAGCAACAGCCCTTCGCTGTCCGTGTCCAGCCGCCCGGCGGGATAGACGCCCGGCACATCGATATAATCCTTGAGCGTCTGCCGCTCCGGCCCATTGGGTTCGGGGGTGAACTGGCACAGGACATTGAACGGTTTATTGAATAATATCAGCGCCATGGCCTAAACCTCTTCCTCAAATGCCAGGCTGCCCTGATTGACCAGCATGGTCAGCAACGCCAGCCCGGCATCGGACGGATCGACGCTCACATGATCCTGCGCGCAGAGCGTTTCGGCCAGCGCCGCCACGTCGCCGGCACAATCGAAACATTCGCCATCGACGAACAGCAGCAGCCCGTCGCCCTGCCGCACAAAGGAAAAGCGGCTGGCGGGATTGCGGCACAGCGCCGCCCCTTCCGCCAGCATCGCGGCGACATCGCCCGCTTCCATCGGCTCTTCAGGGCGCCAGTCGGTGTCGGGATATTTGGGGCTGCTGCTATATTGGCCGAACCAGCGGGCAAAGGCGGTGCGGTCGGCCAGCGCCTCCGTCACCAGCGCGTGCAGCCGGTCGATCGCGGCGGGCGCGATCTCGCCCGGATTGGCCTGCCGCGCCAGATCGGGATCGGCATAGCGATCCTCGTCCGGCATCGCGTCCACCAGCGTTTCGGACCAATGTTCGACCAGTTCGGCGCGCGAGGGCGCGCGAAAGCCGATCGAATAGGTCATGCAGTCATCCCCCACAGCGACGCCATGATGGGCGATGCGCGGCGGCACATAGAGAATGTCGCCCGGTTCCAATATCCATTCCTGTTCCGGAACGAAATCGGTCAGCAGGCGCAGATCGTCATGCGGCAACAGCGGCGTGGTGGAATCGCACAAGGCCCCCACCTGCCAGCGGCGACGCCCCAGCCCCTGCACCAGGAACACGTCATATTGGTCGAAATGCGCGCCCACCCCGCCGCCATCGGTCGCGTAGCTGACCATGACATCGTCGATCCGCCAGTTGGGGACGAAGCGGAACGGATCGATCAGCGCCGCGACCTGCGGGACATGATGGTCCACCGCCTGCACCAGCAATGTCCAGGGGAGCGCGCCCAGTTGGCCAAAGCGGGTTTCGGGCAGCGGCCCGCTCTCCATCGCCAGCCGATCATCGCCCAGCGTGATCAGCCGCGATTCCACGCCCTCCTCGCACGCCAGCCCCGCCAGCTCGTCCGGCTCCAGCGGATTGCGCCACTCCCCCCACGGGTTGCGGATGAGCAGCGGCTTTTTCTGCCAATAGTCGCGCAGGAACAGGGCGGGATCGAAATGGGAAAGCTGCATGACAATGCCCTGCCCGCTGGGCACCCGACTGTCAAAGCGCGTTTGGTTTATCCTGTTCCTCCCCTGCGAGGGGAGGATCTCCGCCCCGCTACATTTCCAGCCCGATCAGCGTGCCGCTGCCGATGCGGTCGACATGGCGCTTGCCGTCGATTTCCAGCCAGTCTGGCGTCACTTCCAGCCGCCGTCCCCGGATGGTGGTGCGCAGATGTTCCACTGCGATCCGGTTGCGCGACACGATGCGCAGCACCGCAAGGCCGTCGCCGCGCGACGCCATCATCGAATAGCGGTCGCCGCGCAGCAGGAAGTGCCAGCTGCCATCGGTCGGCAACCATTCATTGCCGTCGATCACCTGCACCGGCTCGCCATCGGGCGCGCCCAGCCGTACGCTGATCCGCGTCGCGCCATTGGTGCGGCGGGGCGGGGCAAAGATCAGGATCGGCTCGCCATCCAGCGTGATGGGGATCGGCGTGTCGCGCAACAGGCGCGATCCGCCGACGATCAGTTGCGGCAATTCGGCGGAAAAGGGCAGCCGGTCCCGCGCGAAATGGCGCTGGCGCACGACCGGATTGGCGTGAAAGCTATGCACCTGCGTCGCGGTCAGCCGCCCTTCCTCCACCAGTCCGTGGCATGTCGGGCACAGCAACGTCGCGCCATTGCTGTCGGGCAAGCTCAGATAGCGATAGATGGTCACCCCGCACCGCACACAGGCAAAGCCGCAGGCCTGCCTTATGTCCGCGCGCTGCTCGGCCGTCAGTTCCGTCAGTGACGGCATCACTCGCAAGCCCATGCAGACGACCCCTTGTCCGCGCCGCGCCACATCATGCGGCCCGGCGTTGCTCCTTCTGGCGTCCTCTGCGGCTGGGAACTCTTCCGGTCCCTCTATCTGCTATCGTTGAAATATATGCGTCAAAGTCAAGGGGTAGCGTATAAATCCCCTATCGCTGTGGCAACAGGTCCAGATTGCGCGCGGCGGCGATGGCGCGGATTCGGCCGGGCCGGGGCATATTCTTGATCGCGATTTCGGCCATATCGCCCGCGCTGAACAGCTCGACATGGCCGACGTCGAAGATGCGCTGGCCCAGCGATTGCGTGATCCGCACGCTGCGAATGCTCGACAGGGCGATCTCGGTGCGCTGCTTGGCCAGCAGCCCCCGCTCCATCAGCACCTCCCGCTCGCTCAGCGCCAGCCGCTCGCCCTTGTGCATCACCCACCACACCGCGATGGCCAGGATGCCGACGACCGACACCAGCAACAGCATGAACAGCACGGGATGCGCCCGGAACATCGCGGGATGCTCATCATATAACCAGCTCTCGCTCATGCCGCCTCCTGCGCCTGGAACGCGCCGTTTTGATCATGCCCCCGCGCCATCGTCAAGCGGCCGATCCGCTGATCCGCGCGGCGGGTTGGTTAACGAAATCTTCGGGAAAATCGGCTATCCTTATATAGGAGAGTGGAAACCGATCATGGCACATAATCTCTACGAACCGGGCGATCGCACCTTCGACCCATCGGGCGCCTGGCTGCATGACAGGCAGGACGGCCCGGCCACCATCGTCGCAGGCGGGATCATCCTCGTCGCGCTGGTGATCGCGGCGGCCGCCATCCTGCTGTTCAAGGATCTGATGCCCGCTGCCGATCATGGCGCGGTCGCTGCCCGGCCGACCATTTCCGAACAGTTCGCGCTGTGCGACGATCTGACCGGCGACGCCTGCGTCCTGTCGGCGGACAGCTATGCCTATAAGGGCCATTATTATCGCCTGGCCGACATCAGCGTCCCCAGCCAGATCGGCGCCAAATGCCCGGACGAAGCCGAACGGGCGCAGCAGGGGCGTATCGCGCTGGCAGCGATGATGAACGGCGGCGCGTTCGAGGCCCGGCGCGATCCCATAGACCCGGACCCGGCGGCCAGGGTGCTGGTGCGCGACGGCGTGTCGATCGGCCAGTTGATGATCCTCAAGGGCCATGCCCGGCCCTGGTCGCCAAAGCCGATCCACTGGTGCGCAGGCCATGCGCGCTGAGCCTCTGTCCCGACAGGCGCGCAAGAGCGCATGCCGGTTGCCGCACCGGCCCTCACCCCCACCCGACCGCCCACAGAGTGTATCCTGAATGGGAGGTCGGGTGGGGTTCAAACGAGGCACGTGACTCGTTTGAAGGCCGGTGCGGATACGCCAAATAATACTGTCCTACATGTAACCATATAGGTTATATGGCCCGCCATGACCAGCCAGTCCCTTCCGCGCGCGACGGTGCAGCCCGTCCATCTGGATTTCACCCCCATCCCCCGCCGCTATCGCCATGATGGCTGGACGCCGGAGCGTCAGCGCGCCTTCATCGCCGCGCTGGCGGAAACCGGATCGGTCAAGCACGCAGCCCAGCGCGTCGGCATGTCGACCGATGGCGCCTATCAGTTGCGACGGCAAAAGGGCGCCGACAGCTTCGCCGCCGCCTGGCTCGCCGCGCTGGATCAGGGGGTGCAGCGACTGGAGGACATCGCGCTGGAACGCGCCATCAACAGCATCGAAGTCCCGGTGTACAGCTATGGCAAGCTGGTCGGCACCCGCCGCGTCTTTAACGACCGGCTGCTCATGTTCCTGCTGCGCAACCGCGCGCATGATCGCTATCCCGAAGGCGCGATCCGCGGCGCATCCCGCCCCGTCGATATCGAAGCGCTCAAGCTGGAATGGAAGCGCGAGGAAATGCGCCCCGGCGGCGAGGCCGATCTGGCCGTCAAGGCGGTGATCAAAGAGGTCGAACAGTTGCGCGCCGAAGAGGAAGCCAACCGCCGCAACCCGCGCGGCCGCATCACCATAGAGGGCGACGAACGCGAAGCCTTCGACCGCTGGCGCGCCGCAACCCAAGGCCTCGCCCTGCCAGCCCCGGACACGGACGCGCACGCCCGACGCGACGGGCCGCAGGCGCGGACGTTTTGAGGGTGGGCGCTGGGCTGGAATTGGCCGATTTCGGAATGTCGCCTTACCGGCGGGTAAGAAGGGATAGCCGCCGGTCCTCCTTAGGGCAGGCGACACGATCATGGGCGGAAATGGCTGCCTGTCGCCCATCGGCCAAGGTGCGACTTCTGTCCCTATCGATTCGAGTATGCCAACGTCAGCCCAACGATCCAAGCGTGACCGCGCGTTCGATCCTGCTATGGCCGAGCGCGGGCAGTGTTCAATCATGGCGTGGCCCAAGTAGGAGAAGATGCATGCTTTTTCACACGATGGTGGGGTCGAACGACATCGACCGGGCGAAGCGCTTTTACGACACGGTGCTTGGCACCCTCGGAGTTGGGGAGGCGACGATCAACGTGGCCGACAGTGGCCACACACGCCTGATCTACAACAGTGGGAATGGGGCCAATTTCATTGTCACCCAGCCGATCAATGACGAACCGGCAACTGTGGCGAACGGCAGCACCATTGCTTTTTCATGCAATTCGCCAGAGCAGGTGAAGCAGTTTCATGATGTTGCAGTTGTCAATGGTGGCATGTCGATCGAGGTAGCGCCCGGTCCTCGCGAAACAGCGTCTATGGGTACGATCGTACTCGCGTACTTCCGCGATCCAGATGGAAACAAGCTATGCGGCATCCACTTCCCCAAATGACGCTGCTTGGCATCGTTTAGCCTGATTCAGCTGCCCGCCAATGATTTGGTGGGGCAGCTGGTCGCTCTCTTCCCGTTCCATTTTGGCCGGTAGCGGAATGGCCGCTTCTGCGGTGGGCATCCAAAAAACACGTCTTTCGAGACTGACCAGCGCAACACTAGTCAAGGTGAAAATTGGACACCTCGAAGAACCGCTGGATTTGCGTGTAGGGTCGACGGTGCGGATTGAGGCGGCGTGGAAGGAGTGATGTTGCAGCGTATTTGTCGGTGATTT
>Ga0207914_100186_pt1 | contig 32120 bp, 31 predicted proteins | sample DeeseametaMP2497_FD_184171 | JGI IMG/M metagenome (GOLD analysis project Ga0207914, IMG submission 184171) | Marine microbial communities from East of Antigua and Barbuda, Atlantic Ocean - MP2497 (SPAdes) | ecosystem: Environmental > Aquatic > Marine > Oceanic | place: East of Antigua and... | reverse complement strand
ATGGCTCACACACAACCCCACCGTCGCCGAAGCCCTCACCGACGGCACCATCCACTACCTCCACGTCAAAGCCATCGCCGACGCCACCGCCACCGTCCTCACCGCCGACCCCACCCTCACCGAACCAAAACAGACCGACATCACCGCGGTACTACTCGACGTCGCCACCCGCTCCCTCCCCAAAGACGTCCACGACCGCGGCCAAGAACTCGCCCACCACGCCGCCAAAGCCCGCCACGAAACCGAACGACAACGCCACGAAGAACAACAACGCCGCAAAGCCGCTGACAGCCGCGAGAACCCCCGCCCCGAGGACCCACCCCACAGCAAGCCCAACAGCAAGTCCGACGAGGAAACACCCGTGCCGCCGCCCGGCCCACCACCGCTGCCGGTGTCCGAAAACAGGGCACTCAACCGACTCGGCATCTACCCACTGGCCAACGGCCGCAGCAAAATCGACGGAGACCTCGACAAACTGACCGTCGAGAAACTCAAAGCCGCCCTGTCACCGCTGACCGCACCCACACCCTCACCCGACGGCACCCGCGACCCCCGCACACCCGACAGACGCAACGCCGACGGGCTCAGCGAACTCCTCGAGCGCTACCTACACACCCGAACAGACACCGGATCCGGCGCAGTCAACGTCAACTTGACCATCCCACTTGCAGACCTGCTGAAAAAACCTGCCGACGCCGAGCACCCACACCGACACACAGCAACTCGGCGGAACACCCCACCGGGTCCGAGTGACGGTGACTGGCCGTTCTGGCTGGACTGGACCGGGCCCATCAGCGGCCACCTCGCCCAATACCTCTCCTGCGACGCCCACCTCACCCCGGTGATCGTGGACCACCACGGCGTGCCTCTCGCACTCGGCCGCAGCTTCCGGCTCGCATCGACCTCACTACGCCAAGCGGTCATCATCCGCGACCGCTGCTGCGTGATGTGCGGACGACCAGCCCAATGGTGCCAAATCCACCACGTCACCTACTGGAACGACGGCGGCGCAACAGATCTCAACAACCTCGCCCTCCTCTGCACCGAATGCCACCGCGACATCCACAACACCGACTGGCAACTCGCCATGGGCGAGGACGGGCACCCGCACTCCATCCCACCCCCCGAAACCGACCCCGAACGTCGACCCATCCCCAGCTACCACCGGAGACGAAAACACTCCGCCTAGCCTCGGCCGAGGCACCGCGCTCGCCCACACCGCGAGCCGTAGACACCGCTGTGGTCGGCACTCATCCCATTGTTGGAAGTGCTGCGGCAGGGAGGTACGTACTGGCTGTCGGCATCGATGACCACGCTCCACCGCGCGTTCCGTGATCGAGTACGTCAACGACTGCCCCCACAGTGGCGCTCGTGCAGGACCAGAAGTCAGGCACGGTAGTCACATCGCAGGGACGGCCGACCAACAGCAACAATCTCAGCTGAACTCGGCCCCAACCGGAACTGCGCCGAACGGCGCAGGGCGACACGATTGGTGTGAAAGCCGAACTCACTTCCAAGGTGCGCATCCGTCATTCGAACAGTATCCTCCCGAGGGTCGTTGTTCGCCGGCGGGGGCCGAATGAGAAGGGTTTCGATGACCGGTCGAATGTGGTTGCGTCATGCTGCGAGTGTGGGCCTCGCAGCCCTCGTCTTCACGGTGACTTCGTGCGCGTACAGCGAAAGTAACTACGTGAGCCGAGTCGACATCACGATGCAGCCACCCGCTGCAACCGGTATCCCGGCACCTGCACCAGCGTTGAACCCGACTTTCGGAGGCACCGAGCCGGGTGCCTTGGTCGGGGCAGTCGAGTTCGACGAACTGGACCCTCAGATCACCGAAACCGGAGCGACCGCGCTCAAGATCGACTACCTCTCTCGGGACGCGAATTCGCCGGACCCCCGCACGGTTGCCGGTGCAGTGTTCATTCCCGCAGGCATTCCGCCCGAGGGCGGTTGGCCAATTCTGGCGTTGGGACACGGCTTCACAGGCGTATACGAGGAATGCGCGCCGACGAACCATCCCAACCTGCTGGGCAACGCACTCGTCGTCGGGGCATTTCTGCTGAACGGTTACGCCGTCACAATGGCTGACTACGTCGGCCTCGGTGACGGTTCGCCGTTTCCGATGCTCGATACACGAAGCTACGGGTACAACATCGTCGACTCCGTCCGAGCGATCAGGAACGTGTCCGACGGGTTGTCCTCGAAATGGGTCGCCTTCGGCGGATCTCTGGGTGGCGCCGCTGTATGGGCCGCCAACGAATTGGCTACCGATTATGGCCGTGGCCTCAACTTCCTCGGGAGTGTGAGCGTGTCGCCGGCAGCTGACATGACCGGTCTCGCTTACGCCGCGTCGGACATGTCGATGTCATCGGCGCAAAGACACCTTTACATGCTGGAAGTGCTCGCTCTGCAACGAACTACGCAGCCCGATATCGAGTTGACCGATTAAATGCGCGGCGATGCATTCGACAACAGGGTTCTGGTCCAGGCCTGCTACGGGTCTGACGCAGACCGTGCGCAAGAGGTATTGGACAACCTCGACCCCAAAGATCTGGTACCGATCGACCAAGGTGCCGTCGACCGCCTTGCTGGTTGGCTATCTGAACTTGCGCTGCCATCGCGACCTTTGTCCGGACCTTTGTTGCTGATATACGCGTCCGAGGACGACATCGTCGACGTGGCATGGCTCGACAAAGCCTCGTCCGCGGCTTGCGCACTCGGCGGCACCATAGAGAGTGTGGTACGAGTGGGGCAGGGCCACGGTGACCTCGACGGTTCCCCCGCCGTCCCTTGGGTCCGCGAACGATTCGACGGCTTCGAGGCTCCCAATTCCTGTCCATAGACCACGCCGGGAACAGAAAAGCGAAGCCTGAACCACCCGAAACAGACTCGAAGTTTGCTTCGGAATCGAGAAGTGCTGCGCAGCAAAGAATCACATTCCGTCCAGTTGCAGCCGACTCCACCTGGGCCTACCGTGAGTCCGTCGCCGCCGTGTCGACACGTGAGAGACGTAGGAGAGTCGTGACCGAACAGACCGAGCGTGCTGACGTGCATCTGCAGGCCAAGTCGGTCTCCGACGATGTCGGCTACGACATCCGCGACCGATACCGCCCTGGAGCCGGTCCGGTTCTGGTCAGCGGCGTTCAAGCTATCGCTCGTCTCCTTGTCGAACAACAGGTCCGGGATGCAAAGAACGGCATCCGTACCGGCACATTCGTCTCTGGCTACCAGGGCAGCCCGCTGGCCGGATTCGACAGGCTTCTGGCGAGCACACCGACCCTGCGCAGTGACTACGACATTCGACTCGTTCCGGGATTGAACGAGGAAATAGCCGCCACTTCGGTGTGGGGCAGCCAGATCGAACTGCCGGTCGGAACCAGAACGCATGATTCAGTCGTCGGCGTTTGGTACGGCAAAGGCCCCGGCCTCGATCGCGCTACCGATGCACTTCGACACGGCAATATGTACGGAGCGCACCCCGAAGGCGGCGTGCTCATGCTCGTGGGCGACGATCCAGGCGCAAAATCCTCGTCCATCCCCTGCGTCAGCGAGCGTTCGCTGGCAGCGATGAGCATCCCCACCCTCTACCCACGCAACGGCGCAGAAATGGTGGAGTTCGGACTGCACGCTATTGCCCTGTCCCGCTCGTCGGGGTGCTTCGTCGCCCTGAAAATTATCGCCGACGTCGCCGATGGCCTCTGGACAATCGATTCGAGCACGAGCGACGTCGAGATCACGGTCCCCGATGTCGAATGGGACGACAAGCCTTGGACGTACTCGCAACGTTTCTTCAAAGCACCCCCGGACAGTGTGCTGGCCGAAGCCGACCTCCTCGGGCCACGCTGGGCGATGGTCGAGGCCTACGCCGCAGCGAACGCACTCGATGCCGTCGAGGTTGCCCCGGCGAACGCGCGGATCGGAATCATCGCCGCCGGAGGTGCGTACGACTCCATGAGGCAGGCGCTCGTCGATCTTGGCCTGTCCGATGAAGACCTGCGCGAGAACGGCATCCGCATACTGCGAATCGGCATGATCTACCCGCTCTCAGCTTCTCGCGTGCACGAGTTTGCCGACGGCCTTTCCGATATCCTCGTCGTCGAGGACAAAGTACCGTTCCTCGAATCCCAACTACGAGAAATCCTCTACGGCGCCACGGATTCCCCAAGGATTCAGGGCAAGAGGGCATCGGACGGGTCGCGTCTCGTCCCCATCGACGGTGAACTCACCGCAGCACGCCTCGCCGAACCCATCCGGAGAGCACTATCGCCATTCGTCGACCTGCGTCGACCGCTTCCGCCGCCGCTGACGCTCACCCCGCTCGAAGCCAAGAGAACCGCCTACTTCTGCAGCGGGTGCCCGCACAACAGATCCACCGCTGTACCCGAGGGATCCATCGCAGGCGGCGGTATCGGCTGCCACACCCTGGTCACCATGTCCGGCCGGACCGACAGCGCAGTGAACGCCCTCACCCAAATGGGCGGCGAAGGCGCGCAGTGGATTGGCCAGGCCGAATTCGCCGACGTACCGCACACCTTTCAAAACGTTGGGGACGGAACGTTCTTTCACTCCGGCCAGCTCGCCGTCCAGGCGTGCATCGCTGCGGGCGTGAACATCACGTACAAGATCCTCTACAACTCGGCCGTCGCCATGACCGGCGCACAGGACGCCGAAGGCGGACTCGAAGTGCCGGCGCTGACCCACAAACTTGCATCCGAGGGCGTCGCACGCATCATCATCTGCGCCGACGAACCCGAACGGCATTCCAAGTCCGCTCTTGCGCCCGGCACCAAACTCCTGCATCGAGACCGACTCGACGAGGCACAAAAGGAACTGCGCGATATCGCAGGCGTGACAGTTCTGATCTACGACCAACGCTGCGCCGCCGATGCGCGACGCCAACGCAAACGCGGCAAGATTCCCGCGCGCAGCACCCGCGTCGTGATCAACGAGCTCGTGTGCGAAGGCTGCGGAGACTGCGGAGTCAAGAGCAATTGCCTCTCCGTACAACCGATCGACACCGAGTTCGGCCGAAAGACGCGTATCGACCAGTCGAGCTGCAATACCGACTACACCTGTCTCGATGGCGACTGCCCGTCGTTCGTGACGGTCGAAGTCCCGGACAATGCAGTAGTTCCGTCGAAACCGAAGAATGCGAGAATGACACCGCCCAAGGTGCCAGCGCCCGTCCTGGGCCCAATTGTGGGCACACACAATATCTTTCTCGCCGGTGTCGGCGGAACCGGCATCGTCACCGTCAACCAGGTGTTGGCCACCGCAGCCATGCGCGCGGGACTCCATGTGGAGGGCCTCGACCAAACGGGCCTCAGCCAGAAGGCTGGCCCGGTCACCTCGCACCTGCGCATCAGCTCGTCCATGGTCGAGCCGTCCAATCGCATCACTCCTGGCAACGCAGACTGCATTCTTGCCTTCGACCTGTTGGTCGCCGCAGACAGCAAGTACGTCGGTTTCGGTAACCGCGGGCGAACGGTCACAGCCGCATCGACATCCAAGACACCGACCGGTGACATGGTGTACGACGCCTCCGTGGCCTACCCTGACGAGTCGGTAATGGTGGAACGCCTGGAATCTGCATCGAAGATCCTCACTTCGATCGACGCCATGACAGCGGCCAAAGCCGTACTCGGCAGCACCGAAGCGGCGAACTTTCTGCTCGTGGGTGCCGCGTATCAGGCTGGTGGACTTCCCATTCCGGGGTGGGCGATCGAAGAGGGCATCGGTATCAACGGCGTCGCAGTCGCCGACAACATCGCTGCGTTTCGGTGGGGGCAGGTGGCAGTCGCCGATCCCGACCATTTCGCCGACGCCATCGCCCAGAAGGTCTTTCCCACGCACACGGAGGCTCCGGCCTCGATGTTCACGTACTCCCCCCTGCAAGGTGAAGTTCTCGAGCTTGTTCGCAGACGCGCGGGGGAGCTCATCGCATTCCAGAACCTGCGGCTTGCGCAGCGCTATGTGTCCACCGTCGAGCAGATTTGGCGTGCGGAGAGATCGGCTACCGATCGGACCGAATTCTCCGATGCCGTCGCGCGTGGGTTGTTCAAGCTCACCGCCTACAAGGACGAGTACGAGGTTGCGCGGATGCTCACCGACCCTCAGTTCATCGAACTCGTACGTGTCGAGGTGCCCGGGGCAAGCAAACTGACGTTCAAGCTGCACCCGCCGACTTTGCGAGCTCTGGGACGCAAAAAGAAGATCGGGCTCGGACCGAAGTCGCGCGTCCCACTGAAAGTACTTGCGCGCGGACGTGTTCTACGAGGAACTCCGCTGGACCTGTTCGGGTACGCGCACGTGCGTCGCGTCGAGCGCAAGCTGGTCGAGCACTATCGAACGCTGATGGCGGACCTCGCGAGCACACTGACGGAATCCAACTACGACCGCGCAGTCGACGCTGCACAGGCGGCCCAGCTGGTACGCGGGTATGAGGGCATCAAGCTCGGCAACGTGGACAAGTACTACGCTCGGCTGGCGGAACTGGATCTGTGAGTTCGCCGAAGATGGGCTAGCGAAGGCTCATGGCCTGACCGTAGGCCGCGTCCAGACTCCGAGACATCCGTTCGATCGTGCTCGCCTGGGCAATGGCTTTCGTAGCCAGCCTGACGGACTCCTGGTACCGAGTGTCCGAGAAGAACAGATCCACTGCCTGAGCGACATCGAGCGGCCGACTCCCGGCGAGCGCGTAGCCGAGCGATTCCATACTCGGGATGGATCGGGCCAACACCGCGCACCCGGCATCAGCGGCCTCCAGGGTGGCCAACGGGCCACCCTCCCACGCTGCGGTATGCACATAGAGGTCCGAAATCCGAAGTAGCTCGCGAACTTCGGTTGGCGGCAGCCACCCCGTGACCTCGACACCCGCACTCTCCAGAACGGCCCGACTGTGTGCTTCACCGTCGCCGATCCACACGAATCGATACCGGGACGATCCGAGTTCCGAGCAAACGCGAGCGTAGAAGCCAGGGTCCTTCTGCGCCATGATGCGGCCGATCATGGAAATGACGGGCTTGCCCTCCACGCGCGGTGCTGCACTACCGACGGCGGGTACCGGCATGACGATGTTCTCCACCACCTCCGAGGGCATGTCCGAGCGAAGTCCGAGACCGATCGACTCCTCGTGCGGCGACACGGCCACGAGGACCTGCGCTCGCTGCGCCAAAGTCTTTTCGACGGTGCGGTATACGTGCTTCTTCACTGCGCCATGACCAGCTTCCATCACATAGCAATGGGGAGAGTAGACAACTCGCGTCCCCCTCGGCAACATGGCACGCAGTGCACCCGCGTAACTCGAGTGAAGATGAACGATGTCGTAGTTGCCATCCAGCACGGCACGCCTGGCCTCGAGGAAAAACCCCCGCAGACCTCCGTCGACCCGATGAACATCGATTCCTGCTGGCAAATCGAGGGTTTCGTGTCCAACCCGCACTCGGGCGAACAGGCTGTGCTCGAACTGGTCGGCCCCCGTGATGTAGTGGATGATCGCACTGCGCACACCACCTCCGAAGGCTTCGGTGACGTGCAGAACTCTCAGCTTGTTGCCGATCATACCGAGCCCCTTCGCGTTTGCCACATGCGAGGAAATTATCCACGACATTTCGCACTCTGCTATGTCGTGTGGTCGATTGAACAATGAGAACGCCTAGTGACATGAAACGGGTAGAGAAAAACCCCCTAAAACAGACTTGAAGATTATTGCTGCGTTAACCTACATAACAAATGGTCGACAGAAATACCGTTTTTCCGACCACGCGGGGCTCCCGACCATGCGTCCCGCACTCGCCGTGCGCAGCCGAACTGCTCGGATATAGTAGGCACCTACGCGCACGACGACCGAACAGGATTTCAATGAGCACCGAGCCCTCGGCGCAACACGCGGAAATGACGCCGGCGAAGCGGACTACCGATCAGATCCCCACCAACGCCCGCGAACAAATCGGTGAACGGCTATTTAATTTCGCGATAACTCACATACCGTCGCACACGATTCGTCAGAGCTGGCTCAGGTTTTTCGGAATGAAGATCGGGAAGAATACCTCGATCATGATGGGTACCCGCGTCCACGGGATTCAGCAGCTGACGGTAGGCAACAACTGCTCTATCGGCTTCAGGTGCCTACTCGATGCCCGCGGCGAGCTCACCATCGACGACGATGTCGTACTGGCCAGCGATGTGCACATCGTGGCCGGCCACCACCTGGTCAATTCCGACGACTTCGGGCGGTTCTTGTCGCCGATTCACATCAAGCACCACGTGTGGGTTGCCAGTCGCTCAACCATCTTGGCAGGCGTCGAACTCGGCGTGGGAGCAGTTGTCGGCGCGTGCTCGTTGGTCAGGAAGGACGTTGCCGACATGGAGATTGTCGCGGGCGTTCCCGCCAAGCATGTCGGAGTACGGCGGTCATCTCTCGACTACCACCCGATCTTTCGTCCACTGATGTACTAGCGGTTCAGCAGTTGTTGGGCGCGGGCTGACCACCGAAGCGCTCGCCCAGCCATTGCACCGATGCTCCACCGTCGACATCGCCGTGGCCTTTGTCCGGCTGAAAGTCGGCTTCGATGACGCTGCCGAGCGCACACCCTTCGGCGATGGCGTCGTCGGTCCACCGAGTATCGATGAAGCTGTCCCGTCCGGCGTAGATCACCATCATCGGTGCCGAGGCGGGACCGATGGGCAGTGCAGTTCTCTCCAGCAGCGAGGTCAACAACGACGCGGCCTCGGAGGACGCGGGCTCCACATCGTCGGCAGACATCTGGCTCAGGATTTCTCCGCGCTGGTTTCCCTCCGGCCCCGAACACGCACCCAAGACATCCCAGTTCTCTCTGACCACACCCGATATGTAGTCATCGATTCGTAGATCAGGGTAAGACTTCTGAAGTCCCATCAGCATCCAGATGTACGCTGCCGCCTGATCGTCGGTGAGCGTGCCATCCAGCGCTTTTCGGACAATTCCGGACATGTCCGCCGAGGGGACGAGACTGACCGTTCCGACCAGTTCGAGTTCAGGCGCATACCCGGCCGCTTGCTCATTCGCTGCCCACGTCGCCCCGCCGCCCTGGGACCCACCGAACGCTGCCCACCGGTTGGACACAGATGGTGACAGCTTGCGTAGTGCCCGAACCGAGTCGATAACGTTGAGGCCGGCAGTGCGATTGTCGAGGTACGGATGATTGCCGTCGGTGCCGAGCCCCTGATAGTCAGCCGCCGCCACCGCAAACCCGAGTTCGAGGTAACTCTTGATCAAACCAACAGAACCCAGCAAGTCGTTCGAAGCCGACGGTGCACACTCCTGCTGGATACCGGTGGTTCCGTGCGCAAATGCCATCACCGGCCAACCGCCGGGGGGTGGGTCACCGGGGGGAACGAACAGCGCGCCCGACACCTCGGTAGGTGTTCCGTCGATACCCGACGTCGACCGATACAGGACTTTCGCTGTGGTGCCGCCCAAGTTGGAGACCGAACGGTCGAAGGTGGGGATCGTCATCGCCTCGACCAAAGAGCCAGGCCCATCGGTCGCGAAATCCGCCGTGGTGATCGTCTGCGGTTCGGGCACGGCCTTCGGCTCCAGCGCCGAGGCGCACCCTGCCACCAGGGCCGCACACGTTCCGACTGCGGCGATCCACGTGGCCGTGCGAGGCAGGATCGGCATACGCATCAAAGTTCACCATTCGGTTCCGAATCCAACCCGGCATCAACGGGATTGGCCGGCTCGGTGGAATCCATGGAAGTAGCTTCCGGCAAAGCTTCGGCGCCAGAGGGCCCAACAAGCGAAGTGCACGAGTCGGCGACCGGCTCGGCTGCAAACCGGTCTGCCATCCACGCGAACGCCGCCACCGTGTCGAGGTCACCGTGCCCCTCACCGGGTCGCAGCCGCCAATCGATCACGTCGCCTCGCTCGCATGCGCGACGCACCGCGTCGAGCGTCCACGTCCAGCGCACCAGGTTGTCCTCGTCACCCTGCACCACGAGCATCGGTGAAGCCCCAACCCCCGATCCGGTTGTGTTTCCGGGCCCACCGGGCGCAAGCGGCAGCGACCATTGCGTCAGGCGGTCGGCGAGAACTTGCGCCGACTCCGGCGAGGACGGCGCGACGTCATCGGCAACGATGGATTCCGCTAGCTGGTTTCGGGTTTCCAACGCGGTTCCCGCGCACTGCAGCAGCGCGTCGTTGTTGGCCAGAACGTCCCCGTGCAGATAGTCGCTCAGCACGATGTCCGGATACACCTGGGCAAGACTGTTGACCGCGAACTGCATCAGTGGGAGTTGTTCGGGGGTCAACGCCCGGAGGAAAGCGTCGGTCGCGAGACCGGACATATTCGCAGCCGGAGCCAAGGCCACCGCACCCACGAGATCGAGCCCTGCTCCATAGCTCTGCTGCAATTCGTTCGCCGCCCATGATGCTTGCCCACCCTGTGAACCACCGAAGGCAGCCCACCGCGCACTGGTGTCGGGAACGAGCTCCCGTGTGGCGCGCACAGAGTCGATCATGTTGAAGCCGACGGTACGCGGCTCGAGGTACGGGTGCGGGCCGTCGCTGCCGAGCCCCTGATAGTCCGGCATGACCACGACGTAGCCGTTGTTCACCAATGCGGCCACGGGGCCCGCGTTGCCGATGAGGTGTGGGTACATCGACGGCGCGCAGTCTTCGAGCATTCCCGTCGTACCGTGCCCGTAGGCGACGATGTTCCATCCGCCCTCGGGCGCGAGACCCGGTGGAGTGAACACCGACCCTGTGACGACCGTCGGGGACCCGTCGACGCCCGATGTGGACCGATACGTGATGCGGTGCGACTCGCCGCCGAGCTTTCCGATCCGCATGTCTGCCGTCGAGAATCTCGACGAGTCGACCAGTGATCCCGGTGCCCCATCCGCGTATGTCGGGCCCGGTGGGGACGGCGCGGTGGTGCTGGGGTTCGAGCTACACCCGGCCACAACCAATGCAGTCAGCGTCACCAGGACGAGTGCACCCTTCACGATGACGGGCAATCATTGGCAGCTTGCTGACCGTCGAAACGGGCGCCGATCCAAGGAAACGCACGCGATGCGTCGATGGTGCCGTGCCCCTCTCCCACACGCAGTTCGGACTCGATGGATCCACCGGCCTCACATGCTTCGGACAGCACTCGAGCGGTCCACTCCTGATCGACGAGCTTGTCCTGATCGGCGTACATCACCAGCAGCGGCGCGCCCGCCATGTGATCCCCCAGAGCCCGTTCCTTCAACAGCGATGTCATCCTGGCTTCGGCAGCCGGAGACGCCGGAACCATGTCCGCAGGGTCTGCGTTCTCGAGCACTTCGATCGCATCGGGCACCCTCGGGCCGTTGCAGAGCACCAACAGATCCTTGTTGGCGGCCACCGATCCGCGCATATAGTCATCGAGGTTCAAATCCGGTGCGCTGGTCGCTTTCAGGCCGATGATGGCCAGGAAGTACAGGTGCAACTGATCTTGGGTGAGTGCGCCCGCCGTTGCCTTGGCCGGCAGGTCGGACACGTCGGCCACCGGGACCCAGGCCGCCGCGCCGACCAACTCGAGCCCCTGCCCGTAGCGTGGTTCCACATCGTGTGCCGCCCAGGTTGCGAGTCCTCCGAGGGAGCCCCCGAAAGCGGCCCACCGCGAACCCGCTGCGTCCGTCAGGTTCCGTGCCGCCCGAACCGCATCGATCATGTTGTGCCCAAGAGTGTTCGAGTCCAGAAACGGGTGTGCCACCGTCACACCACCGGCGCCGAGACCCTCGTAGTCGGACATCACGACCAAGTATCCGTTCAACAGCAATGCGGTGATGGGCAGCCACTGGTTGAGCAGATCGTCATACATCGACGGGCCACAGTCGAAGTTGATTCCGGTGTTGCCGTGGCCGTAGGACACCACTGGCCAGCCGCCCTCGGGAGCGGTGCCGCTGGGCACGAATACGGTCCCGGTCACCTCGGTTGTGCGCGACCCATCACCGGATGTCGACACATAGCGAATCTTCGTGACCTCGGCACCGGTTTCAGCGATGCGGGGAACGACGGTGTCGAAGTCTTCGGCAGCGAGCAACGCCCCGGGTTCTGTCCCTCCGAGCTGTGCGTTCGATGCGCTATCAGTCGGCTGCGCAGGCCGCGCGGCGGCGTTGGTTGTCACCGTCACTGCATTTCGCGTCGAAGACGACGTGGCCGGTTGAGTACAACCGGCCAGCAGCGCCATTGCCGCAGCGACTGCGCAGAGGCAACGAATACCCGAAGTCAGTGTCACGAACTGCTCTTCATCCTTGCTGCTGTGAGCACAGAACCAAGCACGTTGGCACCGACCAGGCGCAACTTTTCGGCCGCTTTCGCTGTGTCGTTCAGTTTGGTCCCTCCGTACCGCGCGAGCAGCAGAACTCCATCGGCAGACTTGGCCAGCAGAGCTGCGTCGCTGAACTGCAGAACAGGTGAGGTGTCGATCAGGACGAAATCGTACGTCGCGCGAAGTTCTTTCACGGTGTCGACCAGAATCTCGGTACTGAGCAGTTCACTCGGGTTGGGCGGGATCGGCCCGGACGCAAGGACAGACAAGCCCGGATGCGACGACTCCTGGACAGCACCGTCCAAAGGTGTGTGCCCAGCGAGAACGGAAGAGGTGCCGACGTCATCGGTCATGCCGAGGTGAGCCGCCAAACTCGGAGCACGAAGATCGCCGTCGACCACTATGACACTGTGTCCGATCTCACCCAACGTGATGCCGAGGCTGGCCACCACGGTGGTGGTTCCGGTTGCCGCCTTCGGGCTGGTGAACACCAGGACTCGTGCTTCTTTGGTAGCTCCCACGAACGACATATTGGTCCGCAACTCACGGAAGGCCTCGGACGCTGCCGGGCGCTCTGGCACGAACAACAACGGATGAGTGTCCTTGGTGATCTTCTCTCGCGGAATCACACCGACCGTCGGCGCCCCTGCCTGGTCGGTGAGGTTTTCCGCATCCTTCACCGACGTGTCCAGGCGAGCCTGCAGGACCGATACGACGAGTCCCAACAGCAGACCGGCAACCGCGCCCAGAGCGAGGTTGCGCACCCACTGCGGCGAGACCGGGGAGCTGGGGGTGTCGGCCAGCTCCACCAGCGTGGCGGACGCAGCTGGCGATCCGCCACGCGCGGATGTCTCCAGCTCGGACACGAGCTGGCTGGTCTGCGCAGCAATGGTATTCGCGAGATCGCGAGCGAGTTCAGGATCGGGGTCGAGTACCGAAATGTCCAGCAGAACCGACTCGGGCTGTGGTGTCGCGGTCACTTTTTCGACCAGTTCGCTCGCGCTCATGTCGATTTCCAGCGAATCGACTGTTCGCTGGGCCACCTGCTTGCCCGCAGCCAAGGACGCGTACGAGGTGACGCGTTCGGTGGAGAACAGATTTCCTTGATATGCCTCGGCCACCGATGCACCACCGGTGGTGGTGACGAACAGCTGCGAGGATCCCTCGTATTGCGGCGTGGTGAACGCACTGATCAGTGCGGCACCTCCGACCGCGATCACCAGCGTCGCAACGATCGAAATCCATCGGCTGCGCCAGATTGCCAGGTACTCACGAATGTCCACCTACACGGTCTCCTGTTCGATAGCCGGGCATGCCGAGGCAAGTCCGGCGCTCCGCCCCTCGTGCGCGAATGAGTGAATAGTAATTCGGGACCCAGCAACCTCGCAGGACGAGAAATCCGCAGCGGTCGCCGCACCCTTTCAGCTCGACACTTGTCGAACTCCAGCCGACCGGGCATTCTGCATCTGTCGAAGCATCCTTAGCGACGCACTGCAAACTACCCGAACTCTGCAATAATTCGAACCCGACCCGGTCGGATTCGCCGCGAGCCGGTTCGAGGATGCACAGTTTCGAGTCCAGACTTTGCACGTTCATCCACCTGACGCGACGGAAGTAGAGACCACATGAAAAGCGCGTTGATCACGGGTATTACCGGTCAGGACGGTTTGTACCTGTCCGAGTTGCTGCACGACAAGGGCTACAAGGTGTACGGCCTTGTGCGCGGTCAGAACAATCCAAAGCGGGCGTTGCTCGAGCAGAGTCACCCGTTCGTGGAGATCCTTTCCGGCAACTTGCTCGACCTGTCGTCGCTGATGCGGGCGTTCTCCGCCGCTCAACCTGACGAGGTGTACAACCTCGGCGCTGTGTCGTTCGTCGCATATTCGTGGGAGAACGCTCGGTTGACCACCGACGTCACCGGCGGCGGTGTGCTCAACGTGCTCGAGGCGCTCCGCTTCTATCAGGACACCTCCGGCAAACGCGTGCGGTTCTATCAGGCTTCGAGCAGTGAGATGTTCGGCAAGGTGCAGCAGGTCCCTCAGTCCGAGTCGACGCTGCTGTGGCCGCGCTCGCCGTACGGCGTGGCCAAGGTGTACGGGCATTACATGACCATCAACTACCGTGAGTCCTACGATCTGCACGCCTCGTCGGGCATCCTGTTCAATCACGAATCTCCGCGTCGCGGTCCCGAATTCGTCACCCGGAAGGTCTCGCAGGCGGTCGCCCGGATTTCCTTGGGCTTGCAGGACAAGATCGCTTTGGGCAACCTCGACGCCAAACGCGACTGGGGATTCGCCGGCGACTACGTCGAAGCGATGTGGCTGATGATGCAGCAGGAGGTCGCCGACGACTACGTGATTTCCACCGGGGAGACGCATTCGATCCGCGAACTACTCGACATCGCGTTCGCCGAGGTAGGGATCGATGACTGGACCGACTACGTCTACATCGATCCTGCATTCATGCGGCCGGCGGAGGTAGATCTGCTGATCGGTGATGCCGCCAAGGCCCGCGACGTACTCGGATGGAAGCCCAAGGTCGAATTCCCGGAGCTGGTACAGATGATGGTCCGCAACGACGTCGACGAACAATCCAAGAATGCGGTTGAGTGAACTGGCTGGATCCGATCGGGATCAGGGACCGTTTCGATGATCAGGAGCGTTAGTGCCTTTCGCTCAAAGCTGAGGGCGCTCCTGCTAAATCCTGGTTCAGCTACGGTTCTCTCTAGTGGAGCCGTCACCTTGACTACGGTCGCGACTGGGGTATTGACTGCTAGACTGCTCGAGGTCTCTGAAAGGGGCACATACGCTTCAACGTTGGCCTTTTGTTCGACTCTCAGTTTCGTATGCACCGCCGGAGCTGCTGAGGCTCTGGTCCTGGCGCCCAAGAGGGGCGTCCACCAAAAGACATCGAACACTATCGCCTGGTCATACAGCACTTTCTTTTCGGTAGTATGCGCCATTCCGGTCTTTTTTTACACCTCATATCTAGGCGCCAACACACCACTGTTTGTGTTGTTGGCATGTGTGCTCCCATTCCTCGGTGCTCTTGGGTCGCTTATAAACTATAGTCTGGTATCGGACGGGAAGTTCTTGGCTGCTGCTTTCCTTCGCGTTAGTCCGGTAGTTGTCCAAATCTTGTCGATAGCGGCACTGGTGGCTTTCGGTGAAATCAATCTCACATCGATATTCGCTACATCTGTGTTCGGTAGCTGTGCGGCAGTAGTGCTGGGGATTTCTTTGAACAAGCCCTGGCGCCGAATGCATTCCAAGATGAGACGAAACCACGCTGTCCAGACCTTGCGTATTGGTTTCAAAACAGGCGGCGCGCAGGTCTTTCGATCAGTGGGCTCAAGGATGGATCTCATCCTGGTTGCCATGTTTCTATCAACGACCGACGCTGGAATGTACTCCGTGGCTGCCAGTTTAACAGTCGCCGGTCTCTCCCTTGTTGCTAGCCTCGCTCCCGTTCTGCTATCTAGATCGCGATCTGATAGTGCTCGACTGACCTCTGTCGCAAGTGCGATGGCCGTTCTAGTCGGAGTTGCAATTGTGCTTGTAGGGCCACTGTTGCTCCCCTATGTATACGGCAGCGAATATGCGGCCGCGGGCATACTTCTCTATTCGTTGAGCGCTGCGATGGTCGCAAGTAATCTGTTCGAATTAATGCTCCGAATAATGCAACAGGATGCTCAAGAGCTAGGGGCCCTTCTCGCGGTCATTATTGCGACCGTCAGTCAATTTGAACTCGTTGTTCTTGCGTGTTTACTACTGGGAGTGAATTGGGTGGCGCTTGGTACCGCTGTGAGCTACCTCCTCGGCATTGCCACGCTCTTGGCAGTGAACCGAAGATCAGGCGGTGACTCTTTGCTTGCCCGTGTCTCTCCATGGCGCGGAATTGTGCACATTTGGGGAATTTTTAGGCCAGGCCGGTCGCGGCGAATTTCCTATGAAACTACGGGACGGGGATAGCACATGGCAGAACACAATGACCGTCAGCGCGTACACATGACTGGGTCGGAATGGTTTGGTGATCGGTCTGGTGGCCTCAATCGATACTTCGAATCGCTCTTCGTGGCGATGCATGATCTTAAGGGGAACGATATAACAGCGGTGGCTTTTGGAAACCCGCCCTCCGGTGGGAACTCCTGGGGTCCGGCTGGTAAAAGTGCCCTGTCGCGAAGTAGCGCCTTGAAAGGCTCGTTCAAGTTGCCTCACGGCGCAATATTGGATCGCCACTTCAGCCTCTACGGTCAGTCTGCCGGGGTCGGCAAAAGCAGGGTCACAACTGTCACCCATTTTCAGGGACCGTGGGCAGGCGAGAGCAAGGTTGCCGGCCACTCCAAACTGTCAGTAGCGGCCAAGTACGCAGTCGAACGGCTGCGGTACAGTCGCACCGATCAGTTCATCGTGCTGTCAGAACGTTTCAAGAACCTCCTCGTCGCCGACTACAAGGTGGACGAGTCGAGGGTTGCAGTACTCGCGCCCGGCGTTGACCTATCCAGGTTCTCGGCGGGACCCAAGGGACAGTCAAGGGAAGTTCTTTGTGTGCGCAGACTTGAAAAGCGTATGGGGATCGAGTACCTGATCAAGGCGTGGCCTGGCGTTGTGCACCAGCACCCCGGGGCGCTACTGAGAATAGTAGGAACCGGAACCGATGAGTCTCGGCTTCGCGAACTGGCGACCGATATGCGACTGAGTGAATTCATAGTGTTTGAAGGCAACGTTTCAGATGACCGCTTGGTTTCCTTGTATGAAACCGCCGCGGTCACTGTGGTACCCAGTGTCGCTCTTGAGGGGTTCGGCCTTATAGCACTGGAGTCTCTGGCGACAGGCACGGCTCCAATTGTGACTGACTGCGGGGGGTTGCCCGACGCCGTCGATGGTTTGGATCCCTCGCTGGTCGTTCAGCCCTACAACAGCGAGGACCTTGCCCATAGAGTGTCGGACGCACTGAACGGGGCCGTACCCGACTGGAAGGCATGCAGAGCGCACGCCGAGACCTTTTCGTGGCAGCGTGTTGCTGAGAATCATTTTGACCTGTACAGCCGGATAGCCTGATGGGGAACATCATGTTCCTTACTCATTCGGCCGAACCCGCAGGCGCCGAGTTGTCGCTTTTGCGACTCGTTCGCCACATGAAGCGTGGCCGCACGCGGGTGGTTTTCACATCAGACGGAGTCATGATCGCAAGATTTCAGAACGAAAACTTGGCAGCGGACTTGGTACGTGCCGACATCGCGCGGAGGCCGATCACGAGGTCGAGCAGTCCGCTAGCCCTGGCAGGCGGCCTGTATAGAATGTTCAAGGATGGTGTCGCAGTCGCAACTTACGCCAGGAGTCAGGACATCACTGTCGTTGTAGCGCGCTCGACCAAAGCACTGTTTATAGGCTTCGTCGCCACGGTTGCGACGCGACGCCGGTTAGTGTGGAGTGTCCACGACCGAATCTCGCCTGAATACTTTGGCCCGCTCAAAGCTCGTTTGCTGAAGGCATTCGGTCAGTGGGTATCGTCTGGATTCATCGTGAATAGCTCTGCGACTTTAGAAACTATCAACGCAGGGGGGAAGCCGGTCATCGTTATCCCGCCCGGGTTGGAGCGCGCAGACAGCCGTGCGACTCGTGTCGTGAGGCGCGAAATAAAAGCAGTAGGAATCGTGGGACGTCTCGCGGAATGGAAGGGGCAAGATGTATTCTTGCGTGCTTTTGCGCGCGTGTTCGGCGACGATGAAAACGACGTTTGCGCAACAGTTGTCGGAGGCCCCTTATTTGGGGAGACCGAATTTGAACAGCGCCTGCAGCAACTCGCCAAAGACCTCACTATTAGCCACAAGGTGCAGTTCACTGGGCACGTCGAGTCCGTCTCGGAGTACCTGGATGACTTCGATGTACTTGTTCATGCGTCAGTTATCCCAGAACCGTTCGGAGCCGTCGTTATCGAGGGGATGGACGCAGGCTGCGCGGTGATCGCAACATCTCCGGGCGGTCCGGCTGAGATCATCACCGACGGTGTCGATGGTCGCCTTGTGCCGTGCGGCGATGAGGATGCGCTGGTCAGCGCGCTAAGAGACTTGAACGAAGATGCAGACTTGCGCGCCCGCCTATCCGCCACCGGCATGCTGCGTGCGAAGGACTTCGATGTCACCGAGCTCGCGAGTCGTACTGAACAATGGCTTGCTCAATTCGACCGGGAGCTACCAAAATGACAACAACAAATAGACTGCGCGTTGTGTGGTTGTCAATGGAGTGGCCTCAGGGCAACGCTCATGTCGGTGGGGTGGGACGCTACACCTTTCGTTTGGCTGAATCAATGAAGGAGCTTGTCGACCTGACGGTTGTCACACTGAGCGGTGCGCAGCAAATGGACGGCGTTAGCATCGTAGAACTCCCGCGCCACAAGACGAGACTTGCGCGCTTCTACATCCTGCCAATACTTGCGCGCAATGCCGTAGCAAATCTCAGCGCCGACGTGATTCACGCCCACGGAGACGACTGGGCTCTAAAATCTAATACGCCAGTTGTCCGATCATTCTATGGCTCATCTTGGTCGGAGGCGGTCTCGTCAACCGGTCTGAGGAAGCTAAACCACGTTGTGCTCTATGGGTTAGAAAAGGTGTCCTCGAAAAGGGCTACTGCGAGCCTGGCGATCGCTCCGGAATCGCGCGACGCGTTCGGGTGCGAGTATGTTGTACCCCCAATCGTCGATCTGCCCGAGCGCACTGAAGTGGTCAACCGAGTTCCGCGGGCGGTCTTCATTGGAAGCCATCAGGGACGCAAGCGTGGATGGCTGGCTGAGAAGGCAGTAGCAGAAGTGCGGCGCAGGCTAGACAGAACATTCGAATTGTGGGTTGTAGGACCGCAGAGTGACGCTGAATCATGGGCACCCGACGTGCGTCATTGCAGCGGGATGTCCGACGAGGATGTGGCTGAGCTGATCAGCACGTCTTGGCTCTTGCTCGCGCCGTCGCTGTATGAAGGTTTCGGCATCCCAACCGTGGAGGCGCTAAACCAGCGAACGGCAGTTGTCGCCTCGTGGAATCCTGGGAACCGATACTTCAGAAATCTTGCTCACCCAGATGTTCCCTTGGTTTGCACAGCTTCGGACGAAGACTACCTTGAGGCAGTGGTTGATAGGGTGCGTTCGGGCCCGGCGTTGTCCGACGCAGAGTCATGGGCCGCCGATGATCTGGTCCAGCAACTCAAAGACGCGTCGAGCACTGGAAGGTTGCTTGAGATATACGGCCGTGCTCGGCGGTAAGGCGGAGTTTCTCCGTGCCGAGGAAACGCTTGCTGGCAAGGCCACCGATTGGAGAAGAGCTGCGAATCCGGTGTTCACGAGTGATCGGTCGCCGCGTATCGGTGTACACCCTCACGTGACGGTCCCCGTACAACCTCATGTGTAGGTGCTCGGCGAGTCCTGTCGTAACTCGCCCACGACAAGGGCCACCCTTCGAATCGTCTACCGCCAAGTCGACGAACCCGAAGGGTGGCCCTTGTCATGATCCTTGATGGAGAGTCTTGGATGAACATCCGCCGTTTCAAAACCTTGCACGAGGCCGGCGCGACCTACGCCGACATCGCCCGCGAATGCGGCTGCGATTGGCGCACCGTCCGCCGATACCTCGCCGAGGATGCACCCGCGCATCCACCGCAGGGGACTTCGAGAGCAGGAACCCAGCAGCGTGCCATCACCGACGACATCGCCGCCATGATCGAGGAGATGCTGCGCGCCGACATCACCATCGCAGCCTCGGTCATCCACGAACGCCTCACCCGCGACAAGTCCGTCACCGTCAACTACCAACGCGTCAAAATCTATTGCAGCACAGCGCGACCGATCATCCGCGACGAACTCGGAGCCGAGGAGTCCGGCCTGGGTAATCTGCACCGCCGCTTCGAAACGATCCCCGGCGCCCAAGCGCAAGTGGACTGGGGCGACGAAGGCGACCTGTTCGGCACCGGCCGCAAGGTCTACTCCTTCCACATGGTCCTGTCGTATTCGCGTGACCCGTTCTGCTGCTACACCCACTCGATGGACGCCGCCGCATTCTGGGGCAGCCACATCCGGGCCTTCGCACACTTCGGTGGTGTGCCTGGTTCGATCGTCTACGACCGCACTAAAACCATTGTCCGCAAGCATGTCCGGCCCGGACATGCAGTTCCGTTGCACCCTGCGGCAGTGGCGTTCTCGGGGCACTACGGCTTCGACATCGACGTCCTCGCCGCGTACCGGCCCACCGGCAAGGGCCGGGTGGAACGGCAGGTGAAAATCGTCCGCGATCATGTCCTCGCCGGCCGGACGTTCACCGACCTCGCCGATACCGACCGCACCTTCATGGACTGGGTCCCAATCCGCCGGACTCAGGTGCACCGCACTCACCGTGAGGTCATCGGCGTCCGGGCGGATGTCGACCACGCAGCCCTACGTCCGGTCCCGGCCGAGCCGTATCTGGTCGCCGAAGCTCATCTACGCCGCATCGGCAACGACTCGCTGATTTCCTTCGAAGCCTCGCTCTACTCCGTCCCCGCCGACCGGGTTCGAGCAGGTCAACGAGTGCAGGTCCGCGCAGGAAGCGACAACATCGCCATCGCCACCCTCGACAGCGCCGGCGGCACCGTCCTGGCCGTACACGCCCGCTCTCACGTCCGCGGTGCCTGGGTCGTGGACCCGGCGCACTGGGCATCACTGCCCGACGGTCACACCCGTGCCACCACCGACGGACGCAGCAACTCCGCCACCACCGACACACCGGCATCAGGCGGCGTCGACGGACCCGATCCGTTAACCGCGAAAGTCATCTCCCTCGTCGGCCATGTCCACGTCGAACGCCGACCCCTCTCCGCCTACGCCGTCTAGATCCTCGACAGTTACTGTCCTGCAGCAGTCTTCAAGAACGGATACTCAATCATGAGTTCATTGACCACCCAACGGATCATCGACAACGCCATCCGGCTCGGCCTCGGCCACACAGCTGAATCGGTCACCGAATCCGCCGCCCGCGCCGACTCCGCCCAGATGGGCTACCTCGACTTCGTCGACCACCTCCTCGCCGAAGAAGTCGCCGTCCGCGAATCCCGGCGGTTCCGCAATGCCCTCAAACTGTCCGGGTTGCCGCACCACAAAACCCTCGACGACTTCGACTACACCTTCCAGCCTGGACTCGAACCACGTCGGGTACGTGACCTCGCGACACTGGAATTCCTCACCGGCGCAGGGAATATCGCCATTCTCGGGCCACCCGGGGTGGGCAAGACTCACATCGCGATCGGGCTGGCTGTCGCTGCCTGCCAAGCCGGGAAATCAATCTACTTCACCACCCTCGACGACCTCGTCCGCAAACTCAAAGCAGCCGACGCTGCCAACCGGCTCCCTCGCCAACTCGCCAATCTCATGCGACCATCGCTGTTGGTGATCGACGAAGTCGGCTATCTCGCTCTCGACCGCGACGAAGCCAACATGTTTTTCCAGCTGATCAGCCGCAGATACGAAAAAGGCTCCACGATCATCACGAGCAACAAGCACTTCACCGAGTGGGGAACCGTCCTCGGTGACGACGTCCTCGCCACCGCCATCCTCGACCGACTCCTGCATCACTGCGACGTCCTGGCCATCAACGGCCCCAGCTACCGGCTCAAAGACCGGCAAGGACTTGTCACACCGGTCGAAGCACCGGCATCATGAACCTGCCGGACACCGACACATCAGGTCGTACACAGACCGACACGTGAGGTCGTCCACCGATACCGCGTACTGGCACACGCGGGTGTGTATGAAGCAGGTAGAACTTTCCCCAAGAGATATGCGCTCTACTCTCCGAACCGTCTCGGGCTTGATGCCGCTTCGCGTCTTTGTGAAGGGTGAAGCTTAAACTTGTCCAGAAGCGTGGTGCAGTGAAGGTGGTCCTCGACCACCCGCGCGGATTCAGCTCCCTGTACGGCGCATGTCAGGCGATCGGCCCGAAGGTCGACATCGGCTCGGAGTCGATGGGGAACTGGACCAGGCAGGCTCATATCGATGCGAAACAGGTTTCCGGTGCAATGAGCGACAAGCTGCAGCGCATCAAGGAGTTCGAGCGCGAGAACCGAGATCCCAACGAAGCCGACGATATCTCGAAATCGGCATCGATTCTTCGCGAGAGAGCTCGATCCTTCCCGCCTCTGCGCGCTCGGTGCGACCTGATTCAGGTCGGAGCACAACCGGGCCGCTTTTGGCATGCACTGGTGCCGGATTGGTCTGGTCGTTGCCGCCGCGCGACGATACTCAGATCAGGACTGGTGTGTGGCATCCGCAACCTCGTGGGTGAAGCGTAGGTAGTCACCCCGGAGTAGCCTGTTCCGCGTGGTCTCGTTGTAGAGGTCTTGGCAGGTCCCCGATAGTCTGACCACATCGTTCTGAAGCCGGTTCTGATTGATGTCAGTCGATCTCGAAGCCATCCACCGGTTGGTGGGTGTGGCAGCCATCTCGCAGCGTACGCCCCCGCAAGCGGGAGGCACCCCCAGGACGGGGTGAGGTAGCTCAGCGACGAGTGGCGGTGCCGGTGGTTGTGGTCGTCCTTGAAGTCCTCGATCACCACCTTCGCCTCGAGCAGGCTCGTCCAGTAGTTCCGGTTCAGGCACTCCTTCCGTAGCCGGTTGTTGAAGGATTCGATGTGGCCGTTGTTCCGTGGTGTCCCCGGCGGGATATAACAGATCCCGACCCGACCACGGCAGAACTGTTGCAGCACTTGCAATATGAACTCCGGACCGTTGTCCATCCGCAACACCAACGATGGTCCGTCCCACAATGCGAACGCCTTCTCCAACTCCTCCGTCAGCCGCTGAGCGGTGATCGACAGCTCGACGATGTTCAGCACTGACAACCGGGTGTGCTCGTCGATCATCGACGCGGTCTTGGTGGCCTTCCCGTCGACGGTCGTGTCGAACTGAAAATCAAGTGCCCATACTAGTTTCGGTGCATCGGTGTCGATCTGCGGACTGGAACAGATACCGGCGCGTGTGCGAGGGTGATGGATCCTCACCTGCAGCCCTTCCTCTTTCCAGAGTCGGTGCACCTTAGTCTTGTTCACCGGGGACACGCCAGTCCAAGCCGTGCATGTCCGTGAGCAGCATCGGCCAAGCGAGCCGAGCAGACTGATGTTCGTAGACCGAGAGCTCGTCCCCGATGACCAAAGCCGCTTAGACGTCGGTCGAGAATCGCACTCCACCGTCGGGAATTTTGACCCCCGGCCACACTCTCGCGCCGCGCAGAAGTTCACAGCGCGCTCCGATGTCGGCACCGTCACCGATGACACCGTCACGAACGAGTGCGCGTGGGCCGATACGAGTTCCGAATCCGATTATGGATCGTTCCACCACAGCACCGGCCTCGATCACTGCCCCGTCGAACACGACCGCGCCATCGAGTCTCGCGCCCGCGCCGATTTCGGCACCGCGTCCGATTACCGTGCCGCCTATGAGGAGCGCACCGGGAGCAACACCGGCACTCGGGTGCACGAGCGATTCGCCGCGTGTACCGCTTAACGCCGTAGACGGTGCAATCCCACGAACGAGATCGGCTGAGCCTTTGACAAAGTCCTCAGGTGTACCCATATCGCGCCAGTAGGCACTGTCAACGTGACCGTACACTCGCTTTTCTTCGGCTAGAAGTGCTGGAAAGACTTCACGTTCGACGGACACCGGCCGATCGTGTGGGATGGTCTCGATGATCTCGCGTTTGAATACGTAACATCCGGCATTGATCTGGTCTGTCGGTGGGTCCTGCGTCTTCTCGAGGAAGGCGGTGACGCGGCCGTCCTCGTCGGTGGGTACGCAGCCGAAGGCTCGGGGGTCACCAACTCTAACGAGATGAAGGGTGACATCTGCATTGGTTCTGGTGTGGGTATCGAGCACGGTTGTCAGGTCGGTACCCCCGAGGACATCACCGTTGAACACGACGACGTTGTCGGCACGGAGCTTGGGTAGTACGTTGCGAATGCCGCCGCCCGTACCCATGGGCTCGGTCTCGGTGACGTATTCGAGTTCGATTCCAAGCGCGGAACCGTCGCCGAAATGCGCTTCGAACACTTCGGCCTTGAACGACGTGCCGAGAACGACGTGACTTATGCCCGCCGCCTTGATCCGCGCGAGCAGGTGATGCAGGAATGGTAGACCGGCAGTGGGTAGCATCGGTTTCGGCGCCGACAGGGTTAGAGGCCGGAGTCGAGTGCCTTTACCTCCCACGAGTATTACAGCGTCGGTCGTCTTGCTCGTGTCAATCGGCATTGTCGGCCTCTCTGTTGGCATCGTTTGTTCCCGATCGTCGATCTGTCACTGTCGAAGTGATGAAGCCGCAACCACCTCAAGCGCGCCGCGAACCCTGTGCGCAGAGCTCATCGTAGGGGGCCTGCCAAAGATTTGGGTTGGCGAGTGTGGCGCTACTGGCAGACGGTAATAACGCGGAGTTCGGATCGACAGCCAGAACGTTCCAGGCCAATCTCATGCCACGTTTCGAGTCGGTAGCGGAAGTTGGGTGGTGTCTGCGCCGCCGCATTTGACCGACGCCATGGCCGACCTAGCCGGCATCACCGCCTTGGCACCGGCATGGCCCCGCACCTGAGCGCACGCCTGCATGTCGAGAAACGTTCCGGTGAGGTTGATGTCGACGGTGCGCTGCCGATTCTCGAACTCGTAGGCCTCCGAACTCCTCAGCGACCGGGGCGCCTTCCTCGTCGCGAATCGCCGAGGACAATGGACAACCTGCGCGCCCTCGGCCACCATTGCTCGGCATTGACTCAGTCCCATCCCACGCGCGGCGCCGCTCACGAGAGTCACTCGTCCTTGGTTCAACTAACGCCGCCTCCTCAGCACGCTCGAAGCCTGCAAGCGCTAGCGCGACCGAAACGAATCGGCAGTGTACAACAGAAACCGACCCATTGGTCCTCTCGTTGGCGGAGAGATATACGCCATTTGAAATTCTTCGCGGTCGGCTTATTCTGACCTTCAGATGGAGGCGGTGAGTCGCAGTCGTGACGGGGTACGCGTGACGGGGAGTGATCATGACTCGCGCCAAACGGGGCAGCCCCGATGGGGTGCAGTCACGGTCCGATGAGGGCGGCGCAGGCCGAAGTCGATTCTGGACAATGCTATTGGCGACATGGGTCTACACATCGAACGGAGATGTACATGCTCGACGCGAGGCCGAAGAGTGCCTTCGAAAGTACCCTGTGAGTCGGCCGGCCGTTTCCGCAGCCGCCGTCAGCAACTCGCCTCAGATCGCATCGCAGGAATTTGCTCTGCGATGCGTCGACCTGACCAAGAGTTACGGCGAGAAAGCTGCCGTCAGCGGAGTCAGCTTGCAGGTTCGACGAGGCGAGGCATACGGACTGCTCGGACCGAACGGTGCAGGTAGGTCCACGGCCATCGGCATGATGGTCGGTTTGGTCGAACCCGACTCCGGCGAGGTCTACGTCGGAGACATCGACATGGCGGAGAACCCTCGCGAAGCCAAGAAGCGAATCGGCTACGTACCCCAGGAAATTGCGGTCTACCCCGAACTGTAGGCGCGCGAAAGTCTACGGTTCTTCGGCCGCCTGTACGGGCTGGGCCGAGTCCGTCTTCGAACGCGGATCGAGGAAGTTCTCGAACTCGTCGGCCTGACCGATCGTGCCGACGATCGAATCGATACCTACTCCGGAGGTATGAAGCGTCGCAGCAACATCGGTGCCGGCCTGTTGCACGAGCCCGACCTGATCATTCTCGACGAGCCGGCTGTCGGTGTGGATCCGCAGAGTCGCGATGCCATCCTCACAGGCGTCGAGAACTGACTGAAAACGGGCTTGCGTCAGTGCTCACGGAAGCGGCAGTGCTGGCCGCGATGGCCGTGGTTCTGCTCGGGGTTGCCCTGCTCGTTTTCGACAGGCGAGTTCTCGCGGGCCGCTGACACGCTATCGAACGTACGTGGCGCCAATCTTGTTCTCTGGCTCTGTCTACTAGTCGAACGTCCGATGCGGGACGCCCGCCATCAGTCCGCCGTCGATGATGAACTCGGAACCTGTCGAGTAGGAGGATTCGTCGCTGGCGAGGAAGACGACCATGGCGGCCACTTCGGATGGGTCGGCGCCTCTGCCCAGCGGAATCTGTAGGAAGTCCTCGGGGATGTTCTCAGTCATGGGAGTGCGCACGAACCCGGGGTGGATCGAATTGACCCGCACCTTGTGGGGCGCGAGTTCGAGGGCGACCGATTTGGTGAGGCCCCGCACTGCGAACTTCGTTGCGGTGTAACCGTGTAGGCCTGGGCTGCCGCGGAACCCTTCGACCGAGGAAATGTTGATGATCGAGCCGCCACCGGCGTCGATCATCGATTGAGCGCATGCCTGCATACCAAGAAACGTTCCGGTGAGGTTGATGTCGACGATGCGCTGCCAATCCTCGAACTCGTAGGCCGTGATCAGATTGCCGTTGACTATCCCAGCGTTGTTGACCAGTACGGAGACGGGCCCGAACTTCTGAGTGGTCTGCTGCACGGCGTCGGCCCAGCTTTCCGGTGAGGTGACGTCGAGGTGCACGTACAGCGCGGCGTCGCCGAACTCCTCAGCGGCCGCGGCGCCCTCGTCGTCGAGAATGTCACCGAGGACAACCTGCGCGCCCTCGGCCACCATCGCGCGGCAATGACTCAGTCCCATCCCACGTGCGGCGCCGCTCACCAGAGCCACTCGTCCCTGCAGTCGATTCATCCGAGACTCCCCGAGGGTGTCAGCACACAGCGCGTGCCGCTGTAGATCGTCGGCATGCACCGATTGCAGTGGATGCACAGTGAGGTGGAGCGGTCTTCCTTCTGCATGGAGTTGATCAGGTCCGGCTCACGCAGTAGCGCACGTGCCATCGCCACGAACTCGAACCCCTCGGCCATCGCCAGATCCATCGTCGACCTGTTCGAGATGCCGCCCAGCAGGATGAGCGGCATGCGGACCGCGTCACGGAACTGGCGCGCAGAATCGAGCAGATACGCCTCGCGGTACGGGTAGGCACGGAGGAACTTGCTGCCGACCATCCGGATGCCGGCGCGCTGCGGCTGCGGGAACGACGCCGCGAACTCGCGTAGCGGCGCATCACCGCGGAAGAGGTACATCGGGTTCTTCAGTGAACTGCCAGCGGTCAATTCGATTGCATCGAGCGAACCGTCGGACTCCAACCACTGTGCCACCGCCAGGCTTTCATCGAGCCAGAACCCGCCTGGTACACCGTCGTCCATGTTGAGTTTCGCGATTACGGCGAGATCGGTGCCGACCTCGGCGCGCACGGCGTCCGCGACTGCCCGCGCCACCCGCGCACGATTGACGAGAGAGCCGCCGAACCCGTCGGATCTGCGATTGAGTGCCGGGCTGAGGAACGAACTGACGAAATAGTTGTGGCCGAAGTGCAGTTCGACGGCATCGAACCCGGAATCCGCGGCGATCCGTGCCGCCCGGGCATGATCGGCGACGATGCGAGTGATGTCCGAGACGGTCGCAGTCCTCGTCAGCCGCAGGCTCAGCGGACTGATCTGCCAGGACGGTGCCAATGCGGTCGCGCGGTTGGACACCGAGTTCGCGACGGGTCCCGCGTGACCGATCTGCGCGGAAACGGCGGCGCCCTCGGCGTGGATGGCGTCCGTCAGACGCGTCAGGCCGGGCACGGCTTCGGGGCGCATCCACATTTGGTGGCGGTCGGTGCGCCCCTCGGGGGAGCACGCGCAGTAGGCCACCGTCGTCATCCCGACGCCACCCGCGGCGACAGTGCGATGGAACTCGATGAGGTCATCGGTGACCAGGGCCTCGGGAGTGCGGCCCTCGAACGTCGCCGCCTTGATGACGCGATTGCGCAGCGTTAAGGGACCCAGAGCTGCAGATTCGAATACTCTCACGTCATCACCTATGTTTTCGATGCCAGTGGCATCACAATAGGAGGAACGGACGAGGTGCGTGACTGAAATGACGAAACCGAGCGCGGGCAGATCCGGTCGACCCCGCGACACCAGCATCGACGACCGGGTGCTGAGCGCAACCCGCGAACTGCTGATGGAACTCGGATGGGATGACCTCAGCGTGCGCGGAGTCGCAGCACGCGCCGGGGTGGGCCGAACCACCATCGACCGGCGATGGTCGTCGAAAGCCGAACTGGTGCTGCACGCGATCCTCGGTAGGACGCCCGACCTCACACCGTTCGACGGCACCGACCCCGCCGGGTGGGTGCAGTGGGTCGCCACCGGCAGCCGCGAACTGTTCGCCCAGCCCGAGGTGCGTGCGGCCGTGCCCGGACTGCTCAGCACCTTCGCCCGCAACGAGGACCTGCGTCGCCAGCTCTGGCTCAGCTTCAGCGGCCCACCGGCAGAACTGTTCTCGGCTGATTCGCCGCGCGACTCGGAAGATGCCGAGCTCGACGCGCGGGCATTGCTCGCGATGGCGGCCGGGGCATCGCTGTTCTTGAGCACCGTTGCGACAGAGGACGATACCGATGCCGTGCACGCCCGCATCGGTGAGCTCCTGCTCGCATCGATCCGGCGAGTCTGACGACGCTGCTATTCTGGCCCACGCGCCGGGGAGGGCGCCCGGGGGAGGGAAGCGGTCCATGGGGGACATCGGGGGCGGTTGCGTACGCGCAAGCGGTGAACGGTGCGCACAACCGAGGCGAGAACGCTGATGGCCGTACTGGTCTCGCAGTTGCGCGCCTGGACGCCGCGGTCACTGGCCGGTGTCGCAGCCGAGGTGGCCGGCATCAACGACGAGTTCGACGAGCAGATGTCGCAGATGGCACGCCGAACCGACGACGCTTTCGCAGCCTGGCAGGGAGATGCCGCCGCAGCCGCGATGGCCCGCTCGTTGGCCGACCGAATCGCAGAAAACCACATCGTCACCGCCGTCGCCGTCATCAGTGAATCCTTCGCGAAAGCGGCCGGTGAGCTCGGCGCGATACGGGAACCGGCGCTGGCCGTCGTCGACTCCGCGGTAGCGGCGGGCTTCACCGTCCACGATGTCGGCGCCGTGATCGCACCCATCAGCTCCACCGGCGAGATCGTCGTCGACATGTTGTTGCAGTCGAGTTTCGACGAACAGGCAAGAACCATCGAGGCCCGCCTGCTGCCACTTCTCGCTGCTGCGGCCGAGGCCGACCGGACCTGCGCGAGAACACTGCAGAACGCACTCGGCGACCTCGCCGACATCACCACCTCGGCCCCCGCCGCAGCCTCTTACGGGCCCGAGGTGCGCGCGATCCTCGACGGCGAGGCGTTCCTCCCCGATAATCCCGTCGCGCTCGCAGAGTTCTGGGATGGACTGTCCCCGGCCGAGAAGGACGGCCTGGCAGCATGGGATCCCACCATCGGCAACCGCGACGGCCTACCCGCAATCGACAAGTCGCGCTACAACCAAGAACTGCTGGAGACGTTGCGCGACAACGCACACGCCGACCTCGACGCCATCGAAGCGCGTCACCCGGATTGGATGAACGGTGAGAACCTGCCACCTACCGACGGCATCCTCACCGACGAGGACAGCGCCAACCAGCGTGAGCTGGACCGGTGGCTCGACGAGCGCGCCGACGCGGAGAAGTCCGCATTCGGATACGACGAAGTCCGGACGCAGCTCGACAAGGACGGGCCACAGCGGTTGCTGATGAACATCGATGCCGAAGGCCGCGGCGCTATTGCATTGGGCAACCCCGACATTGCCGGCCACGTCGCGACATACGTGCCCGGCACGAGCTCGGGGTTGCCGTCACTGGGAGGGGACATGGAGCGGGCCGAATTTCTGCTCACCGCCGCCAACAGGTTGAACGACGGTGACAACGCGGTCGTGACATGGGTGGGCTACAACGCCCCACCCGAGTTGCCCGATGCGGCATCGGCCGTCTACGCCGAGGCGGGCGCACCGCGGCTGGACAGCTTCCAGGACGGGTTGCGCGCCGCGCACGAGGGTGCACCGTCACTCAACACCGTGATCGGGCACAGCTACGGCAGCACCGTCATCGGGCACGCCATGAGCGACGGCAACTCGCTGGCCGTGGACAACGTGGTGTTCGCCGGGAGCCCGGGCGTCGGACACGGAGTGAACGGGGTCGGCGAACTGAGCCTCGACAACGTCGACCCGACGTCCAACAACGAACGGATCTTCGCGACGGCTGCATCCTCTGATCCCGTGACCTGGATAGGCGACGGCGTGGACGGCATCCGCGTGGCGGCCTCGGTGTTCGGCCTTCCCACGGGCGAGCTCGGGCACGGCGCCGACCCCACGAACCCATCCTTCGGTGCGACGGTATTCGACAGTCACCCGGGGCCCAGCGTCAACATCGTGGGCGTGGACATCGGGTTCTCTCCGTCCACGCACAGCAACTATTTCGTCGAGGAGAGCCAGTCCCTCCTGGGAATGGCCCAAATCGTCGCGGGAACGAGGTAGGAGACGATGATGTCGTCGTATCGCCGGGCAGTGGCCGGGCTGTTCATGGTTGCAGTGTTGGTGCTCGGGTGCTCGTATACCGCAGGTAAGAGCGTGAACGAGTCTTTGACGTCCGATGAAAGCATGAACCGCACCCTCGAACATCTCGAAGAGTCGCTGGCCGCTTTGCCGGCCGGGGGGAGGTTGGACCGCGTCCACCCCGAACTGCCTGTGGGGGATCTCGGGTACGGCGGGTTCGCGCCCTGCTACGACAGCAACACCGTCGTCGAAGGGCCCGAGTACTTCGGTGTCGGCTTTTGGGTGGTCGACGGCGGTGACGGACCGGCAGGGTTGAAAAGTGTGGTGGAGCGGTGGACCGAGTGGGGTTGGACGGGCGACGATCGAGCCCCCGACGGCGACCGGTACGCACAGCGAACCTCGCCCGACGAGTACACGCTGACCGCACAACTCAGCACCAGCGGGTACCTGAGCCTCAGTGGATCCTCGCCGTGCTTCCCGTTCGAGAACGGGACCGATCTCGACGCACAAGGTCCCGGGGTGATCGAGCAGCCGTGAGACCGGATTCATCGAACGGAAAGGGATGAAGATGCTCGAAGCCGACTCGGAATCGTTGCGCGCGTTGTCGACCTCGCTACGCGATACATCGGAAGCAGTCGCATCGTTTAACCCGACACCTCCAGCGGCGGCGGGCGCGGCGGCTATGCCCGACTCGGCCTTCGGTGCAGCCGCTGCTGCATCCGCAGAACCGATACTCGCGGCCTACCGGGCCACAGCAGACCGCATCCGGCACATGGGGGAGGCCGCGCTGGCGAGTGCCCACAGCTACGACGAGGCGGAAGCCGCATTCCGTGAACAGCTCCGGGGCACACAGTGAGTCCTCGCCCCGATGCCGTGGCGATCGAGGAACTGACCGCCAAAGCCGCACGCGTCCAGCTGGCCCTGCAATCGGTTCGGGGCCACGCGAGATCCGACGGCGCACACGTGCGCATCGAAGTCGGTATCGACGGCCGAATCACCGATATCGCACTGAGTCAGCACTTTTCGCAACTGGAACCGGATGCCGCCGAGGGTCTGATCGCACGCACCCACGCGGCGGCACTCGACGACGCTACGCGCGCCGCCCAGAGCATCCGACGCGAGCTGCTGGACGACCCACGTGTCGGAAGGCTCGTCGACACCGTAGTGGCGGAGCCGGATTCACCGGCCGGGAGCGTTGTTGTGCGGGATGAGGAGCCACTGCAGCCGACGTCGATTTATGAGCGGTGGTAGCGGGCTGCCTGTCGATTCGAGTTCTTGTCGGTGCCTCGTTGTACCTTTCGTGGCATGGAAGAAGTTGGGGGCTTCACCACAGCACACACGCTGTCCGACCAGGACATCGTGACCGCACTCGCGCGCATCCACACCACCGAAACCAGCTTGGCCGCATCCCGACT
>Ga0207914_100185_pt1 | contig 32223 bp, 26 predicted proteins | sample DeeseametaMP2497_FD_184171 | JGI IMG/M metagenome (GOLD analysis project Ga0207914, IMG submission 184171) | Marine microbial communities from East of Antigua and Barbuda, Atlantic Ocean - MP2497 (SPAdes) | ecosystem: Environmental > Aquatic > Marine > Oceanic | place: East of Antigua and... | reverse complement strand
AAACATCCTCACTTTCCGAGCCGATCTCGTTCCATCCACCCGGGGGGTGAGCATCGACTTGAGAGCCACCGCGGTCCAAAGGGCAAAGCGCGAGAAACCGATCGGAGACCGGGATCTCTCGAACGACCCCGCAACCCAACAACTGCTCCTCACCCTTTTCCCCCCCAACCGTCAGGGGAGCGATCCCACCGCTCTCCCTTAGTCCCTTAAAGGGTTTAAACGACCGCACGTCCTAACACGACCTATGAAAGCTGTCGTCCTAGAAAAAGAACTCCAACTTCAAACCTCCCGCCCAACACCCGGCAACGAACCACTCAGCGCCGTCATCCGCCCCACTCTGGTCGGTGTCTGCAAAACCGACCTGGAGTTGGTCAAAGGCTATATGGGTTTCCAGGGTGTGCTCGGGCACGAGTTCGTAGGAGTGGTGGAAGAGTGCAGCGATTCCGAATGGGTCGGGAAACGAGTGGTGGGAGAGATCAACTGCTCGCCGCGCGACAACATCGTCGAGGATCCCCGCCACCAGGTAGATCGGACTGTTCTCGGCATTATGGGGCGAGACGGCGTGATGGGCGAACGATTTGTCCTGCCGGTGGAGAATCTGCTGGAAGTCCCCGCGGACCTGTCCGACGAGAAGGCGGTGTTCACCGAACCCCTGGCAGCCGCCTATCAGATCGCCGAACCGTTCCGTGAACTGCCTGCAACCGCCCTGGTGATGGGCGACGGCAAGCTGGGCACTCTGTGCGCGCTGGCTCTGCAGGACCTGGGCTGTGAGGTGACTCTGCTGGGCAAGCACGCCTCCAAACTTGAGCCGGTGAAAGAGAAAGTCAAGACACACCTTCTGACCGAGCCACTGGAGACGACCTTCCCTCTGGTTGTGGAAGCGACCGGAGCCAACACAGCCCTAGAGCAGGCACTTAGTCTGGTAGAGCCCAGAGGGACTATCGTGTTGAAAACGACGGTGGCCGCCCCCTACGAGATCAACCTGGCTCCTATCGTTATCAACGAGATTCGTATCCAGGGAAGCCGCTGCGGACGATTCGCTCCGGCCCTGGAAGCCATGGCGGCGGGAAGGGTGGACCCGACTTTCTTGATCGAGAAGGTCTATCCGCTGGAAGAGGCGCTCGCCGGATTTGAACATGCCGCCCGGCCGGGGGCTCGCAAAGTACTTCTCAGAATTTCCTAGACTCCAGATGGTACTCTAGCTCTTCGGCAGTCCTCGGCCAGTCGCTCTTGAGCAATCTGGATAAAGAGCGATCGGCCAGAAGCCGTCCTTCGTTCTGACATTGCGGGCAGTAGTTGGTCTCATTGTCGGCATAGCGGATCCGCTGGACGGCCTGACCGCATTTCAAACACGACTCTCCGTATCGCCCGTGCACGGCCATGTCGGGATGAAAGGCGGTGACCTTTTCAGGAAACCCGTCACCCACCTCGCTCTCCAACCGCTTCACCCAATCACAGAGCACCTCGCGACAGGCTTGGTAGAGAGTTTTCACCTCGACGTCCGTCATTTTCTGAGTCAACTTCATCGGAGAGATACCGGCGTGAAAAAGAATCTCGTCGGAATAAGCGTTGCCGATACCGGAGAAGAGCCGCTGATCGGTCAGAGCGCGACGCAAAGTATGGTTTCGGAGCTGTAGCCGCTCTTGAAACTGCCCGAGGGAGCACTCCAACACCTCAAGCCCGCCTTTTTGAAATGGTGCGAGGGCTTCAGGCCCCGCGGGTAGGGCGTACAGTCGAGCTCTCTTCTTCTTGCCCGCCTCGGTGAATATCAGAGTGCCGTGCTCGAAATGGAAGGTGGCCTGCAGGTTGGTCTTCGGGACCTTCTTCCCTTCCGGCCTCCACCGCAGTCGCCCGGCGATCATGAGGTGGATGAGCAGCCTCTCACCTGAATCAAACTCCAAAACGATTTGTTTAGCTTCCCGAGAGACCGAAGTCAGAGGTTTCCCGTGAAACGCTGAAAGAGCCGGTTCCACCGTACGGAGCAGAAAGGGTGAGGCCAACTGAATCTTCTCCAGCCTCTGGCCCACAACCAGTCTCTCCAGGGCTCGGCAGTAGTTAACAACGTCGGGAAGCTCGGGCATAAGTGCGGTTTTGCCAGGGGCTCGACGGAACCTGCGAGGAGTGCGGGAATCGTCGGTGGCTGCTGCGAATGGGCGCCACCAGATTTTTTTTAGGAGCGTCAACGTGACCACAAAAACCAGTATCAGTTCAGCAGAAGCTATGGAGTTGGAAGACAAGCACGGAGCCCACAACTACCATCCCCTTCCGGTCGTACTGAGCCGCGGCGAAGGAGTCTATCTTTGGAACCCCGAGGGAGAGCGTTTCTTCGACTGTCTTTCGGCCTACTCGGCAGTCAATCAGGGACACTGTCACCCTCGTCTGGTGAAAGTGATGAACGAGCAAGCTTCGCGCCTCACTCTCACCTCCCGCGCTTTCTATTCCGACGCCCTGGGCGAATACTGCCGCTACGTCACCGACTACTTCGGATACGAGCGGGTGTTGCCCATGAATACCGGAGTCGAGGGCGGTGAAACGGCCGTGAAACTAGCTCGTCGCTGGGGCTATCTGCACAAGAACATTCCCGACGAGCAAGCCCGAGTCGTGTTTGTCGAGGGCAACTTCTGGGGCCGTACCCTGTCCGCCATCAGCACCTCCACCGACCCCACCTGTAAGGACGGATTCGGACCCTACATGCCGGGGTTTCACGTGATACCTTACGACGACGTAGCGGCCCTTGAAGAGGCCCTCTCCCATCCCCACGTCTGCGGATTCATGTTCGAACCGATTCAGGGCGAGGCCGGCGTGAAGATGCCGAGCGAAGGCTACCTGAAAGAAGTTCGCCGCGTCTGCGACCGAAACAACGTGTTGATGATAGCCGACGAAGTGCAAACCGGACTCTGCCGCACCGGTCGAATGCTGGCCTGCGACCACGAAGAGGTACGTCCCGACATCGTGATCCTGGGTAAAGCCCTCTCCGGAGGCATGTTGCCGGTCTCGGCCGTGCTGGCTGATAGCGAAGTGATGTTGGGCATCAAGCCCGGCGAGCACGGCTCCACCTACGGCGGCAACCCTCTTGCCTGCAAAGTGGCCATGGAAGCCTTGAAGATCCTGAAGGACGAGAAACTGGACGAACAAGCCGAGCGGCTTGGGAAAATCTTCCGCGAGACTCTCAGGGCCGTTGACAGACCATGGATCAAAGAAGTCCGAGGCAAAGGGCTCCTGAACGCTCTGGAGGTCAGTTCGGACCTGGGTGTGGAAGCCTGGGACGTCTGCGTGAAATTGAGGGAAGCGGGCGTTCTGGCCAAGCCGACTCACGACACTATCATCCGTTTCGCGCCTCCCCTGGTGATGACTGAAGATCAACTCAAGGAATGCCTGGGCATCATCGTCTCGGTACTGGAGTCGCTCTAACCGGGTCATTCCGGGCTGCAGCAGAGGCATAATGGAGGGATCAGACCTCAAATCAAGGAAGATCTTAAGGTTGCTTTGTCTTCCGGTGGGGGCCGTTATGCGCCCCGCCAAACGACGGCAAATTTGAGGGTTCGCCCCCAGGAAAGGAGCACTTAGTGCCTCTGCTGCTTCCCGAAGGGAGCCAGCTTCGCAATCGGTATCAGGTCTTTAAGGTACTCGATGCGTCGCCTCTGCGGAATATCTATCTGGTCCAGGATCTGCATTTGCGCGGCAACACCTGGGTCGCTAAACAGATGCTTCCGATAGGGGCTGAAGGAGTCAACAGCAGGGCGCTGCGCCGTCGCTACGAGCAGGAAGCGAGAGCCGTCAGCAGCCTCGAACACCCCGCCATCCCGAGGCTGCTGGACTACTTCTTCATTGATCAGTGCTTCTATTTGATCCGCGAATACGTGCCGGGCACCGATCTGCAGACCCTCCTGGCCTTCGAAGGAGGGAGCTTTTCCGAGTCTGATGCTCTTCGACTGACCCAGCCGATCGCCGAGCTTCTGGGCTTTCTACTCAGAAAGAAGATCGGTCCGTCTATCTTTCGAGAACTCTCCCTGAGCAGCCTGATCATCACGCCCGACGGCCAGATCAAACTGGTAGACCTCGGCTTCACTCGACTGTTCGGCAAAGCCAACACTCTGGGACCGGTGGATTACGCCGCGCCCGAGCAGTTTTCCGGAGAAGCGGCCGACGGGCGCACTCTGGTCTACAATTTGGGCGCGATTTTGTACCATCTGATCTCCGGTTTCAACCCCGGCGATTCCCCCTTCAACCTCGACCCACTGGACTTCTGGGCGCCTGAAACGACGCCCGCCACCATCAAGATAGTAGAAAAAGCTCTCCAACATGAGCCGGGTAGCCGTTTTTCTTCGCCTGAAGAAATGGTAAAACATATGAAGAAGGCCCGGGTTTCACTGCAAAAGAGAAAGTCCAAGACCCGCAAAACAGAATCCGACACCCAGCCCCTGGAAGAAGCGTTCCCCGTTTCGGCCTGGCTGGCAGCGGCCCTGACGCTGGTCTTCCTGGGAGTGGGCTGCTACACACTTTATGAGATACTGTTTCAAGGCATGGGAGGCTAGGCACAAACCGAATGTTTCAACCGAATAGTGTCATAGCTGGTCGCTATCAGGTGATCCGTCTGGTCGGTCAGGGGGGCATGTCCAACCTGTACCTCGCCTACGATCGCAAATACAACAACGCCACCGTGGTTGTGAAAGAGATGACGGCCTCCTACTCCGATCCCAAAGAGCAGCAGATGGCGGTCGATCTCTTCCATCGAGAAGCCAAGCTGCTGGCCTCCCTAAACCATCGTCACATTCCAAAGGTTTTCGACTATTTCCAATTCGCCGGCAAGTACTACCTGTCCATGGAGTACATCGACGGTGTAGACCTTGCCGTGAAACTGGAAGAGACCAAAGGACCGCTGCCGGAAAAGCAGGTTTTGGAATGGGGCGAACAGGTGGCTCAGGTCCTGTTTTATCTCCACAAACACGAACCGCCCATCGTTTTTCGCGATGTCAAGCCGTCTAACATCATGATCAGTTCGCAGGGCGTCAAGCTGATCGACTTCGGAATAGCCCGTCACTTCGATCAGGCCAAAAAGGGCGACACCATGCGGATCGGCTCGCCCGGATACGCGCCACCCGAGCAGTACGCGGCCCAGACGGACCCGCGCTCGGACATCTACGCTTTGGGAGTCACTCTTCATCACGCCCTGACAGGTCGCGATCCAACCGCCACCAACACGCCGTTTCTGGTCCCGCCGGCCCGCGACCTCAATCCCAGTCTCCAAGAAAGCACGGCCGCGATGCTGGCCCGGGCAACCGAGCTCGACCCGTCCGATCGCTACCAATCGGCGCTGGAGATGAGAAAAGATATCAAACACATTCTGCAGCGAGGCAATCAGAGCACACGAGTGGTTGGCGCCCCTCCCAGTCTGCCTCAACAGGGTCCGATTTCACCCTCTCCTGATGCCTCCGCCACAGCGGCGCCGAACGCGTCCGCTCCCCAGCCGGCGACCGGCACGCAAAGCGCTGCTGCTCCGTCGGGTGCCCTGCCTCCGTCGCAACCCGCCCAGGCGGCGGGACCCTCCGCCGGGCCCGCATCGGCTCCCTCCGGTTCACTGACCAACGCGGCCGACGCCAACGCTCAGCCACAGCAACCGGCGAAAAAGAAGAAAAAGTTGTCTTTCGGAAAGCTTCTGCTGACGGCTTGCTTCTTCGTCGTGATCGCCTGCGGGACAGCCCTGGCGGTCATGGACTCCTCGGCTCGCAACCGAATTTTGTCTCAAGTGAAACACAAGACGGAAACCCTGTTGGGAGAAATCCGGCGCGGAGAAAACCCCGAAGACAAGCTTCGGCAGTCCTTGCTCTCCGGCGATCCCAACGCCCTGCTCCCTTTCTTCGAGAGCTCCGACTTCCAGGGTTTGAGCAAAGAAAAGCAAGATCTGTTTCGTCTCAACCTTTTGGCCGCGGGTTCGGCCGGAGACGATCTCCGGGTCATTCACCTTCTGCTTCCTGAATCCCAGGACGACCCTTCGGTCTGGGAGGTCTCGTCCGCGGCCCTGGGAGCCATCAACGGGAGCGGCGGCCTGAGCCATAAACTCTATGTTATCGTGCCCAAAACCTACCCCAAGGACGGGCTTGCCGGCACCCTGCAAGCTCTTCTCAAGGAAGACCAGGGCCGATACGCCGACGACAGCTTTCTCGTTATCGGCGGACAAAACGAGCCCCTTCCCGAGAAGGCCCCCGAAAGCATTCTCTTCCTGTCCTCCGGCGACATTCCGGACCGAAAGACGGTAGCCGAACTCAACGACGAGAGTCTGGCCGACCTGTTTTCGCTACGACTAGACACCAGCACGGAGCCTACTGTTTGGGGTCTGCCCGGTCCTGTCCCTCCGTCGGCTCTCCAGAGCGAAGCGGCCGTGTCCGCTGAGCCCGACAAGGAGACGTTGACAAAAATGCTGGCGCAGGCTTCTTCGGCAGGCGGTCGATTGGCGCTGCCGGCCTCCTTCTCGTCCCTCCTCCGGGAAACGGGAAAAGCGGGCAAGGTCTTGATTCTCGCCACCGGCGCGGACGAGCTACAGGCTCTCGGCCAAGAGCAAGAAGGTCGGGCCGTTGTCTTGAGCAGCCCCTTTGAATCGGTTTCGCCGGGCGCCGTTCGACTGCAGCCCCAGAAACCGCTCACCCCACCCGAGGCCCGCCTCTTCGACGCCCTGATCCTGAGCGCCACCGAGCCCTCACAGGCATTTCACGGCCTCACCATCCGGCGTAACTCTAAAGGCGAACTAGAAAAGAAAACTCCAACCACCTATCGTTGGGACAACGGCAGCTGGCTGCCTTCATTTGAGGGAGAGGGAAACAACCGATGACTTACCTGAAGAGATTTACCTTTCACGTCGTCATGCTGGTCGTCGGAGGCGGCCTGGCTATTTTGATGCTCAACCTCGCCGGCAAGCACATGGTGGTTCCGGCGGCGTTGTCGTACTTGATGATCGCTCTGTTCATGGCGCTCTGCCTGGCGGTCAGTCAGCTCTGGACGGCCAAACTCTTTCCTTTTCCAGCAGAAGAAACGCTCACCCCGATGGTGCGAAAGCAAACCTGGGCCTGGCTGCGACCGGGCGGAGACAGCACGAAAAGCGGCTTCCCGTTGAACAAAGACCACATCATCGTGGGTCGTGAAGTCAAATGCCACATCATGCTCAACGACAACAGCGTCTCTCGCCAGCACTCCTCCGTGACTCGACTGGCCGAGGGCTATCTGCTGAAGGACATGGGGTCATCCAACGGTACTTACGTGAACGGCCACCGAATCCAGGAGGCTCTCCTCAAAGACGGCGACCGGATCTCTATCGGCGACTGCGAATTCTGGTTTGAGGCACCTTCTGAGGCAGAAAGCCAACCCAACACCGGAATGGGCGCACTACCTCGTGAGGGCGGAGCCCAACCCGCAGGTATGAGTGGCGGTGGTGGCGGCTTTTGCTTGGACCCGAGCGCGCCCGGAGACTTCGAGGAAGAAGACGACGAGGGCACCGAAGCATGGCACCCTCGTCCTGGCGATCTATAAGAGCTCGGGTTCAGACCCGTGATTAAGAACCCTAGAACCCCTCGCCAGACTTCATACCATCGTCTTTACCCCCACCAAATTGGTCCTGGGTGGGGATGATGATGTCGAAGTGCCCTGGTGTAAACAGATAGATGTTGTCGGCCACTTTTTGCGACTGGCCTTCGATGGCGTAGCTGATGCCGGAGAGAAAGTCTACGATCCGGCGTGCCAACTCCTTATCTGTCTTGCGCATATTGAGAAGAATGCACTTCTTGAGCTTGAGAGTCTCCGCGATCTCGCGTGCATCGGCAAAGGAGGCGGGCTCGAGCACCACAATCTCCTGCTTGCGAGTGGGCGTGTTCGGCACACCGACCAGATTGCGATTGCTCCGCACCTCCGGTACCGGATGCTCGGCGGCGCTCAATGAATATTCCGACAGGCTGACCGATTCAGAATCTTGCGACTCTGCGCTGTAGCTTTCTTCTTCAAGAGTAAAAAATCGTCTTAAACTATCCATCACACGTCCTGCCATATTTATCGAGCCTCCGCTCGGAGTTTCACCGCCTGAAGCGATGGAGACGCTCAAGTGAACTTCTCTGTCAGGATATTTGCGTGAATTTATTTCAAACCTTCCGCCAAGGGAAAAGTTTCTCAGATATTTTAACCGTGAAGCAAGAGGAGCGTTCGCAGTATCTCTGCTTAATGGCGTGCGCCGAAAATTCTCCGACCGAGGCGTATCATAGTGGCCCCCTCTTCAATGGCCGGCAGATAGTCGTCACTCATGCCCATGGAAAGCTCTCGCCCCGACCAGAAAGAGTAGTTTCTTTCTTCAATCTCTTCCAGTAATTCGGCCAATCGTCGGAAGTAAGGACGGTTTTCTTCGGGGTTGTCGACCGGTGGAGGAATCGTCATCAGCCCGGAGAGTCGTAGGTGCTCCGGCGGGCTGTCTTTGAGCTCCTCCAAAAGAGAAAAGACACCTTTCGGGTCGACTCCGTACTTGGTTTTCTCATTGGCTAAATTCACCTGAATCAACCCGGTCAGGCGACGATGACGAGCCTCGCAACGCTTCTCCAGTCTACGGATAAGCCCGGCGTTATCCAGAGAATGAATGACTTCAAAGAGGTCCACCGCCAGATTGACCTTGTTCTTCTGGAGATGCCCAACCATGTGCCAACGAGCGCCCGGCAGCTTCCGCGCCTTCTCTCTGGCCTCTTGAATATAGTTTTCGCCGAGGTCTTCGACGCCGGCGTCCAGGGCCAGCTTCACTTCCTCGACGGTACGCGTCTTGGTGACGGCGACAAGCTTAACTGAGGACGGGTCTCGACCTCTCTCGATGCAAGCGCGCTGGATCTTTTCTGTAATGTCGGCGATAGCGTTGATAATCGGCGGCCTTGTGGGTGGTGGCGGCGCAGCCGAATCTCCAAACGGATCTCCGAAGCCTTTGGGTCCGAACAATTTTTACAACCAGTTCATTAGAGTGTCTTCTTCACCGAAAGCCTCGGTATCGCGTTGACCGCCCTGGGCGGGCTTGCCTTCCCCGGATGACTGCTGCTGCGGCGGAGCCGGAGGAGTAGCAGGCTGAGCCGCGGGCTGTGGAGGCGCAGCGGGGGGAGGAGCCGGTGCCGAGGCTTGGGGCGGGGGCGGCGGTGCCGTCTCCTGAGTCTTAGCAGCAGGTGGTGCCGGCCTTGGCGCCGGGGCTTGCGGTCGGGCTTGTGACGGAGGCGCGGCAGGCGGCCTCGCGGCGGTATTGATTCTTTCCAGTTCGGCCTTGCCTGCATCGGAGTTGATGAGGCCGGTTTCGATGAGACGCTCGATAGAATCGGAAAACGTCTGCATCCCCTCGGCTCCGCCGCCCACCACTTGGCGGTGCAGCGCGGAGAGATTGGCATCCTCGATCAGGCGGCGCACCGTGCTGGTGGCCAGGAGCAGTTCGGATGCCGGCACGAGCCCCTCTCCGTCTGCACGCTCAAAAAGCTTGAGGGAAAGAATGCCTTGGAGCGAACGAGCAAAGAGCCGGGCCCGCATCCGTCTTTCGTTTTCCGGGAAGAGGTTTATGAGGCGAGGGATCGCGTCTTCGGCGTCTTGTGCGGTGATCGCACCGATGACCAGCAGGCCCGAATCGACGGCGGAGAATACGGCGTCCATCGTGTCCGTATCGAAGAGATCGGCGATGAAGACCACATCGGAATCCTGACCCATGGCGCGCTTCGTGCCCTGGGCGAAAGATACGATGTCGGCGTCCAGCTCTCGTTGGGTGACGAGACTACGACGATCCTCATGGGTGTACTCGAGACGGTCTTCGAGAGACACTAAATGGAGCTGCCTGGTGCGGTTGAGATAGTCGAGAGAGGCGGTGAGGGTGGTCGAGCGGCCTGAGCCGGGCAGACCACAAACCAAGACCAAGCCGGACGGGCGTCCGAGAAGAGTGGAGAAGGCCTTGGGAAGTCCGAGATTTTCCAGCTCGGGCGGCCGATTGGAAAGCATCTTGAAAGTGGCCGAGAGGTTTCCTCGGTCGAAGAAAACGTTGGCCCGCAGGCGGATGCTTTCGTACTGATAAACGAATTCGATATCGCGCTCTTCGACCAAGCGCTTTCGGTGGCTCGAGCGGAGTGCCGAGGTGATAAGGTGATAGGAATCCGCCGGAGTGAGCGGCGGGGTTGAGAATTGGATGAGTTCTTTGCCGATACGGGCCGTGATGGCGCGGCCGGTCTTGATATGCAGGTCGGAGACTCGATTCTTGACCATTTCTCTCACCAGATCGCGGAGTGTCAGCTTCAACTGAGTTTCTCCGGGCGGCGGAGTGAGACCGTCGTCGACCGGCGCTTGAGCGGGGGCGGAGACAGCCACACCGGCTTCGCCGATGTTCTTGGTTTTTTCCTCAAGCTCACTGACCAGGCGCATGGCCTCATCAAACTTTTCTTGATGCTTGTCGGCTTCTTCTGAAAACCTCAAGACTTCGTCGAGCTTCTCTTGCAGACCACCGTCGGCGAGGGAAGAGACCCGCTCTTCTACTTCCTTGACTTTGTCCTTGAGGCCGGCCATTTCGCCGGCCAAGGCCGTCACATCGTCCGACGAGACGGAACTGCCGCCGCCTTGGGAGGCCAGGCGCTCTACTTCATCTTTAGTGGGCACGCTCTCGTAAGCCTCTTGGAGCTCGACGATAGCGTTGCGGATCTGATCCAGGTCGGCGTTGAGGGCTTCCTTTATGCTGGCCGGATCGAGAGAGCCTCCTGCTGCCGCGGCGGTGGCAGCGGTAGCAGCCGCGTTGGCCTGGATCATCTCCAGCAACTCTTCCTGCCGGTCCTCCAGAATCCGGTCGACACCGTCCTTGACCTCTTGAATTTTTTCATCAAACTCGGCGCGGACGGTGCTCAGCTCTTCCGAAGAAGCGCCGCCGCCGCTACTGACCGCCGCCGTTTCTCGACCGAGAGCCTCGATCTTCAGCTCTAGACGCGCTTCCAGGTCGTCAAGGGAAGTGACGAGAGATTGCTCCAGAAGCATGGGGAGATTTTCCAGGGGACCGATGTCTCCCAAGTTGTCCAGTCGATGGGCGAACTCTTGGATTCTTCCTTCCATGACCTGCAGCCGGTCGAAAACCTGCTCCAACCGGTCGTCCTGAGCTTCGATATGATCGAAGACTCGACCCAGGGAATCGCCGATGTCGCCACCCGACTTACCCTCCAGGGTCTCGACCTTGGCACGAAGGGCCTGGAAGTCGCGCGCCTGCATGGCGCTGGACAGCGATACGGTCTTCAGCTCGTCCTCAATAGAAACCAGTCGAAAATCAAGTTCCGACACACCACCCTCGGTGGAACCTTCGCGACTGGGCTCATCGCGCTGGAAACGATGTCTTGGTGAATCCATAGTGAATGGCTTTCTTTAAGGTCACAAGGTCTTCCTTCGCGAGAGCGATGGTTATCAAAATAAAGGCGGTTTAATGGGCCGCTAGCCGGGTATCTTGACTAGTCGGCCATCAGTCAGTAGCTTTTTGGCTACTTTCAGATCGTGGGCCAAATAGCGATCATCCTTGAGGGGCTTAATATGCTCGCGTATCAAGCTGTAGCCCCGCTCGGTGCCCGGTCCGAAGCGAAGTGGACGTCGGTACTCCAGAGCCTGGGCGGCGCAAACCCACTCGTTGGCAAGTATCTGCTCAAGGTTATCCATCAAGCGAGCCAGCTTGTAGGCGGCGGCGGGACCCATACTGACGTGGTCCTCGTGTCCGGCGGAAGTGGGAATCGTGTCGCTGGTGACGGAGTGGGTCAGTAGCTTATTTTCGTTGACCAGCGCGGCAGCGCCGTACTGGACGATCATGAGCCCACTGTGGAGACCGCCTCGGTCGGTTAAGAAGTTCGGAAGTCCGCTTTCTCTTGTATCTAGAAGCTTATCGCAGCGCCGTTCCGACATACTTCCCAGGTAAGACAGACCGATTGCGGCGGTATCGCAAGCGAGAGCTATCGGCGCGCCGTGAAAGTTGCCACCACTGATAACTCGCTTTTCCTCGATAACCACGACCGGGTTATCGCTGGAGGCGTTGAACTCTCTCTCAAACATGGTGGCCGACCAGCTCCAGCCGTCCCGAGCGGCTCCGTGCACCTGGGGTATACAACGCAGCGAGTACGGGTCTTGAACACGTCCGCAGTGCTTGTGACTCTCAATGAGCTCGCTTCCGGCCAAAAGGGCCCTCAAATGCGCTGCCACCGCAAGCTGGCCGGGGTGAGGACGAGCCCGATGGACCGGCTCGAGAAACACAGAATCGGTGCCCATGAGAGCTTCCAAGCTCATCCCGGCAATGATATCCGCCTGCTCCAGCAAACGACCCGCCCGACACAGCGCCAGCCCTCCTACCGAACCGATCAACTGGGTCCCGTTGATCATGGCGAGAGCTTCCTTGGCTCGATATTCGATAGGTTCAAGACCGGCGGATTGCAACGCCTCCGCGGCGGGAATGACTTCTCCCTGCTCGTTCAAACAGTCGCCCTCCCCCATCAATCCTGCCGCCAAATGAGCAAGGGGCGCGAGGTCTCCGCTGGCGCCCACCGAACCCCGGCTCGGCACCACCGGCACCACCCCGCGATTCAAACATTCCACCAGATGGTCCAACACTTTCAATCTGACCCCGGAGAAGCCGCGCACGAGGGAGTTCAGGCGGAGCACCATCATCCCCCGAACAGCCTCACGTTTAATGGGACGGCCTACCCCGGCACTGTGAGAAAGGATGAGATTTCGCTGCAGCTCGTCGACTTGCTCTTTCGGGATCCGCTCGCTGCTGAGCTTGCCGAAACCGGTGTTGATGCCGTAAAGGGTCTGCCCTTGCTCAAGCAACTCGTCGACCACTTCCCGACTCTCATTGATGCGAGGGAGAACGGACGGCGCCAACTTGACGCCGGCACCGAAACAAACACTCTCGAACTGGGCGAGAGTGAGCGTTTCTCCATTTATTTCAACGTCATTGGTATCGGGATAGATCATACTAGCTTCTTGACCATCTGCACGCGTTCGATGTGGTACTCCTGGTCCTCATAGAATTCCACCGCTCTCTGATTGGCACTCGTCACGCCCAGGCCTATATACTCAAGGCCCAAATGCCTGGCGAACTCTTCGCCGCGTTCCATCAGCTTTCGACCGACCCCGCGACCCCACCAATCCTTCTGCACGGAAACGTCGTAGACCCAGGCCTGCCTAGCCTCCGTGACCGAATCTGTTTGGTTGCCTAAAAGGAGGATATGACCGATGTGACGGTCTTCTTCATCGACAGCCACGAAAAGCCCGCCTTCCGGCAACTCCAGAACGGTCGGCAAGTGATCGAAGTTGCGGCGTCGAAATTCCTGGATCTGCTCATCCGAAACACCCTCCCGATAGGGAGAGCGAGATTCCAAAACCAGCTCTACGGCCAGTTCGACGATACGGGGGATATCTTTTTCTTCGGCCGGACGAATATGGTAGCGGCGAGGGCTTAAAGCCTCATCAGCTGCCACTATCAACCAGCGCCTGATAGGCGTTGTGGTCCAGCAGTCCTTCCAGGGCCGACTCGTCCGCCACCTCGATCACGATCATCCAGCCGTCTTCATAAGGAGACGAATTCACGATTTCGGGTTCGAAGCTGTCGGAAGATTCGACCAACTTCTCGTTGTGCGCGACCACCTTGCCACTTATCGGAGCATAAAGGTCGGACACGGTCTTCACCGACTCGACGACACCGAAGGTATCACCCTTTTCCAGTTCGGCCCCCACATCGGGCACTTCCACAAAGACGATATCACCCAACTGATCCTGGGCGTGGTGAGTGATCCCCACGGTGGCTTTGAGGCCCTCGATTCGGACCCACTCGTGGTCTTCTGTGTACTTCAAATTTTCTGGAATCATGATCTACCTTTCTGAAATTAGGAGTGTCGCTTGACGCTGCCGCGAACAAAGGGAAGCTTGGTAACTGTGGCCGTCTGAGGCTTGCCCCGAACGATGATTTCAAGCTCCGTCCCTTCGGCACGGACCGACCTTTCCACTATGGCCAAGGCCACCCCTTTTTTGAGCGTGGGGCTGAAAGTTCCACTTGTGACCTCCCCTACTTTGGCCCCATCCTGATGGACTTCGTAGCCCGCTCGAGGCACGTTTCGCCCCTCCATGGAAAGGCCGACAAGGCAGGTCGTCGCGACCTCCTTGGCCTTTTCCAGAGCCTCAGCCACCAGAGGAGCGGGCTCCTTTGCCAGCTTGGTGACCCAGGCTAGAGAGACATCGTAGGGGCTGCGTTCCATGCTGAGTTCGTTGCCGTAAAGGGCGAAGCCAGACTCAAGTCGCAAAGTGTCGCGGGCGGCCAGACCGACGGGCACGAGTTTGTCGTCGGCCTTCATCAAACCGTTCCAGACAGCTTCAGCGTGCTCGTTGTCGAGGTACAACTCGAAACCGTCTTCGCCGGTGTAGCCGGTACGAGAGATCAGCATATCGTGCCCCAGAACCTCGCCCCGGCGAGCGGTGTAGAAGTCGAGATTCGAAAGCGTCTCGGAGGTGAGCTTCTGGAGAATCGGCTCCGCTTCGGGACCTTGAATAGCGATCAGCGTGATAGCTTCCGTCCTGTCGTCGAGTTGCACCTCGAAGTCCTTGGCGTGTTCGGTGAGCCAGGCCCAGACGGCGGCCCTGTTGCCGGCGTTGGCGACGATCCAGATCTCGGTTTCAAAGCGGTAGGCCAGGAGATCGTCGATGATTCTTCCCTCGTTGTTGCAAAGGCAGCTATACATGGCTCCGCCGAAGGCCAGCTTGCTGAGATCGTTGGTCACCATCTTCTGAACGAACTCTTCTCGCTGGCTGCCCGTCACCACAATTTCCGCCATGTGGCTCAAGTCGAACAGTCCCGCGTGAGTGCGACAAGCTTCGTGCTCTTCTCGTACTCCGGTATACTGAATCGGCATTTTCCAGCCCGCGAAGTCCACCATTCTGGCGCCTGCTTGCTCGTGAATATGGGAAAGTGGTGTTAAAAGTTCTGTGGTCATTGTAGCTCCTTCGAGCCAACCTCTTACCACCGAATGGAGAATGCTACACGGGTCGAGAAAATTTTATTCCGCTGCTTGCCGTTCGAAAAAGGCCCGCACCCGCTCGGCATCGCTGCCTATTTGGGTCTGCAGCTCGTCCAGGGAATCGAAACGCCGCTCTTCCCTGACGAAGGCGTGGAAATCGACTCGAATCTTCTGCCCGTAGAGGTCCTCGTCGAAGTCGAACAGATGGACTTCCAGGAGGGGAGTCTTTTTTTGCAGAGAGCCCACGGTGGGGCGCAGGCCGAAGTTGGCCACACCGGCCACGGTTCGGCCGTCTTGCAACCCGACCTTGACAGCGACCACACCAAACGGGGGGGTCACCTTGTCTTCGGGAAAGGTCAGATTGGCGGTGGGGAAACCGATCGTTCTGCCGCGACGGTCGCCGGAGATGATCTTGCCTTCGATGGAAAACGGCCGCTTCATCAGCTGATGCGCCAGCATCAAATCCCCCTCCGCCACCGCTTGCCTGATGCGAGTGGAGCTAATAACGAACGGCTCGGTGCCCTGATGGAAGACCGCCCCAATCACGGTACAACTGAACCCGTAGTAAGCACCGAGTTCGGCCAGCAACGCCACATCGCCGGCCGCTCTGTGACCAAACCGATAGTCGTGACCGACCACGACGTGGTCGACCCCCAGTTTTTCTTTGAGAATGGCGGAACAGAAATGTTCGGCACTCCAGGAAGAGAACTCCCGGTCGAAGCTCTTTAAGAAGACCTTCAGGCCGAGGTCTTGAATGAGCCCAATCCGCTCCCAGGTGGTGGTTACGAGCCGTGGCGCCTCCCGACCGGGAATGGCCGTGGTGGGATGGTTGGGAAAGGTGAACACGGCGGCGTTGTCACCGCCCACATCCCTACAGGTTTTCAGAATCTTCTGATGGCCTAGGTGACAGCCGTCGAAAAATCCCAGGGCCACGCAGCCGCCTTCAAGGAGAGGGCCCTGCTGAGAATCGATGTCGATGCTGCTGCCGTTAGAGGTAGAGCGTGTCATCACGAAGTACGCCTGTCTATGATGTAGTTGCTCGTTCCAGGGGAGCGAGCCTTGGCCGCCTTCTTGAGCTCCGTGGCGATCTCGGAGACCTCCAGCGCGTTGGAAAGCTCTCGTTTGTCGTTGGTCGAGACTCCGATAGACAAGCTGGTGATCGGGTAGCGAGTGGACTCTTTTTGACGGTTGAGGATCTCGATCCAGCCTCGCTCTCTGTCTTGCGGAGTGTAGAGGAGCCGGACCTTGGAATCAAACAGTTCGGCGACCTTGTCGAGCACTTCCTCCACCGAATCGATATGGGTGATCAAGATGAAGTCATCCCCGCCGATGTGACCCAGAAAGTCGGACTCGGAGCCCTTTGCCTCGACAGCTTCGATCAAGACTTCGGCGACCAACCTGATACACTCGTCGCCCTTTTCAAATCCGTAGTAGTCGTTGAACGCCTTGAAGTTGTCGATATCGAGATAGGCGCAGGCCAGAGTCTCTCCGCGAGCCAGGCGCTGATTAAGCTCGTGCTCGATGGCCAGATTGCCCGGAAGTCCGGTGAGAGGGTTGGAGGCTCGACTGAGCCTGATTCGGCGGATAAGGCTTTGGATTCTTACTTCCAACTCTTCCGGGTCGAACGGCTTGGAAAGATAATCATCCACTCCTGTCCGGAGCGCCTCCAGACGATGATCGTGAAGAGCCGACGCGGTCAGCATGATAACCGGAATTAAGTAGGTGGAGCGACTGGCCCGGAGCTGCACACAGACTTCAATCCCATCCATCTCCGGCATCATCAGATCCAGCAGGACCAGGTCCGGGATCTCGGCTCGCGCGACTTTTAGGGCCTCTTTGCCGCTTCCGGCAAGCAGGACCTCGTAAGGGTCTTCCGAGGAGAGGAGAAAGGTTTGCACCATCCTGAGAAGGACAGGGTCGTCATCGACAACCAGGACCTTGATCGGACGAGTGCTCGTCGCTCCCGAAGAATGAGAGACCGAGGACAATGGGAAGCTCTACTCTCCGACCACGAATACTTGGAAACTCTGAGTTCGGAGGTTGCGAGCCAACCGCTCGGCCTCCTCGGCAGATTCGAAACTCGGACCTTTCACTCGATAGAGAACTCCGGTCTGAGACTCCACTTTCTCAACTTTGGCTTCCTGTCCCTGAGCGTTCAACTGCTCCTTGAGACGTTCCGCGTTCTCGGGGTTGCTGAAGGCACCGAACTGAAGCATGAAGCGCCCTTCACCGACCACCGCTTCTCCAACCGCGGGAGTAGCGAGTACGGAAGGCTTTTCTTCCTTCGTGTCCGGTTTACTCTCACCGGCGAGCTTCTCGGTCAGAGTGGGGCCGGCGGCCGTGCGCAAGGCTTCCAGTTCTTTCTCGAGTTCAGGGTCGACCTTGACCCACGGACGAGCGCGAGGCTCCGGCATGCTTTTGAACTCGACTTGCTCATCTTCTTTTCCGAGCAGTTCGGACGCGATCAGAGCGCGACCCATCCAACTACCGCCCGCGAGGGCGAACCAAATCACGAAAACTGTGGCGATGGTGTATCGCGCATATAGTGGGAGCTTTGGCCCGTCGATCATCTTGAACATACTTACTCTACCTGCACTTCCAGGTACCCCCGGAGTACTCTCCCCAAACGTGTGGGAATTTTTTTCAATATTTCCGAATTATCCTTAAGCTCCTGCTGGAAAGAATATTCTTTCCAGCTTGGCTCTACCCGAAGAAGTAAGCTCCGGCCCGAATAGCAAAACCGAGTATCAAAATGGCCACGAGCGCCCTGGTGAGGCGGTCGGACACCTCTTTCGGCAGGTAGCCCAGACTGATGATCCCTACAGCCCCCAGCACCAGAACCACCGCTATCTTCTTGATCAACACCACTCTGAAGGGTTCTGAACGGTCGAGGATTTCCCTACGGCGATCCGAAACAGCCACAGCATGGCTAAACAATCCTTCTTGCAGATAGAAACGGCCGCCGACAGGGTGGTCTGCCGATGGTCAAAAGACCAATTGGTCAATTTCAACCCGGTCGACGAAGAAATTTTACTCGATGTCTTCCAGGGCGACCACCGGGTTTGCCGTCACAAAGTGGAGCACCTGACTCAAAAAGAGATCCACCTGCAACAGGGTGAGTATCGGGTGGAGATGGCCCGGTATTTCAAGCCGGAGATCGAGATTCGCTCTCCTTTGTCCAGGACGCCCTCGGTAGGCTGGCTGAGCGATTCACCAGTCTCCCACATCATCACCTGGCAGGGAGTGGATTGGGATGATGTCCGTCGCGAGGTCGAAAGGATTCACCGTCTCGACTGGGACCGAGAAGCGGCCGTTTTCCTGAGAGTGTTGCGCAACGACGAGGGCAAGCTCACGAACGAGTGGCTGCCGGTGCCATTCAAAGACCACGCAACCTGCCACGGTCTCTTGGAAGAAGTGGAACTCACGGTAGTCACGCCGGACGAGCACCGGATGCTAAAGAGCCTGTTCATAGCCAAGCCTTGCCCTCGAAAGCCTCTCCAGGTCTACGCGAAGGATACTTTCGTCGTCTCGGCGCCTTCAGCCACCGTCAGGCTCATTCGGGAAATCGTAGAGACCGATACCCTTCAGGCTAAGGCGGAGTGGTCCCATCTAGGAGAGGGAAAGTTTGCCCTGCAGCTGTTTCGAGATGGGGAGAAGCTTGGAAAAGCCCAGGACGTCATTGGATACGGAGAGTGGTTTTTCCACGGACTCCGTCCCGGGGATTACCAGGTTCGAATCACCGAGAAGAAGACGAAATCTCTATTTGAATCTTCCGTATTGAGCCTCCCGGTTCAGGAAACTCGCTGTCGTCTTCTTCCCATCAGCGAAAACCGAGCCTTCTGCTACTGGCATATCGGCCGTTCGGCCTGGGAAGCTCTTGGTCAGGAATTTGGAGAACTCGGCAACCGGGTTGCCTGCTTTCTTCAAATAGCTTTCCGCCGAGGGGACACCCTGGTGCCGGTGCCTGAACTCACGCGCCCAGTGGACCCGGGAAGCACTTCGGACTTTTATCTCGACCTGGCACCCGACTTGATCTATCAAGCCCGCCTGATAGCTCGTATCGAGGGCGAGCGTCGAGAGCTTACGGACTGGTCCAACCCTTGCCAACTCGCTCGTACCCATCCCGGACGAGCTCCTCTGCTGCACAAGCGGGAGAACCAGCCCGGAAACCACCCCACCGTTCGCCCCCTTCGCAATCCCACCGGTACGAGTCAATATTCTTGGGGCTACCTGATGCTCCATCTTCACGCCCATCTGCCCTACATCGCCGACCCGATCAACTTCGGCGAGGGCAGCGGCACCGCCTGGAGTCCTATCGGCTACCCGCAGGAATGGTACCCCGAAGCGGTCTGCGATACTTACCTACCCCTCCTTGGCATTTTTGAGAGACTCATAGCCGAGGGGGTTGATTTCAAGCTATCGATGGACATCTCTCCGCCGCTGGTGGCCATGATGCAAAGCCAACGACACGCCTCCGATGTCCTCAACTTCCTCGACCGCCTGATCCAGAAAGCCGGCCTTGAAGTCGAGCGGACGGGGCGCGAAGAGACCCACTACACCGCCGCCGCCCTGATGCACCTTCATCGATTTCGCCGCTGCCGAGAGCTTTTTCTCGGGTACGACGGGGATCTGGTCTCAGGTTTCCGACGTCTTCAAGATCTCGGATATCTGGAACTATCGACCTGCGTGGGAACTCACCCGATGCTGCCTCTCTGGACTTCCGAGCCGGCCGCTATTCGAGGGCACGTTCTGGCCGCCGCCCATTCTCACGAGCGAGCCTTCGGAAGACCGGCCGAGGGGGTTTGGCTACCCGAATGCTCCTACACCCCGGGCATCGAACCGCTTCTCGAGGAGGCGGGCTTCCGCTATTTCTTCGGCGAGGAACATTGCGTGACTCAGGGCGATTCCCGCGCCGAGTTCGGCGTGAACGCACCCGTCTACGCACGAGGCTCTCGGCTCTGCGTCTTCCCCCGCGACCCGGAAACCGGAAAACAGGTGTGGTCCGGCGACGAAGGCTACCCCGGCGACCCCGACTATTTGGAATTCCATATCCGAGGGGGTCCTTTCAAATACAACCGCATTACCGATAGGCGGGGCGGCTACAAGCAGCCGTACAACCCCGATTGGGCCGACAACAAAGCGGCCATGCACGCCGGACACTTTCTGGACTGTCGCAATGCGCGCTTCGAGTTCTTGCGCCACAATATGTGGAAAAAACCGCTTGTGGTGGCGCCCTACGACGCCGAACTGTTCGGACACCACTGGCATGAAGGACCACTCTTTCTCTACTACCTCATTAAGAAACTTCATTTCGACCAGAATCGAACGGAGCTCACGACTCCCTCGGCCTATCTGGCCTCCAATCCCACCTGCCAGGACATGTTCTGCAACGTGAGCAGCTGGGGACACGAGGGCACGTTCGTCAAGTGGATGTACGGCGACACCTCGTGGATGTACCGCCACGGTCACGAAGCCGCTCACACGCTAGCCGAGACGGTCCGCTTGGGCGTCGACACCGACCTGCAGCGCCGCGTCCTTGCTCAAGCGGCCAGGCAACTGATGGTGGCCACCTCGAGCGACCTTCCGTTCGTCATCTCCAACGGTCATTTTGTGGACCGCATGAAAGAGCAATTCTGCGGCAATCTGGCCGACTTCTACACCTTGTGCGAGGAGTTCAGGCGTCTCAAGGCCGGGGCGGAGATCGATCTCCAGCGACTTCGCAGCCTGGAACTGGAGAACAATCTCATCCCCGAGATGGACCCGACCTGGTTCGGCTAGTTCTACGCAACCGGAAGGACCCTATCGGTGGACTTGCAACGGTACCGGTAGTTTCGTAGTTTCTCCCTTCGTCTGAGCTCTGCCTTGACCCGAACGTGGAGTCTTACGAGAAGCCACCTTCTCCATCCCGGCTTCAGTTGACGCGAGCGAGACCAGAGCAGGTCGAGATCGACTGCTTCGAAGACAAATCCCTTCGGAATCTTCAACTCCACTGAATTGCGGTAGTGAAGGTCTATGATCGCCGTTTCCATCGTGGCCACGCTGAAGTGGCCGGTAGGATTCATCTTTCCGCCCGGGTTCTGGGTATAGCCGATTCGTTGAAACCGATAGCTTCTGCCTTCGATAACGAAACGTCGCTTTCGACCCTTGATCGCGCAATGGATCTCTCGGGTGGGGTCCGTTTCGACCAGTCCGTGATACTCCAGGGCGGTCATCCCGGTGACATAAGAATCTGGAACGACCAGCGCAGCGATCAACTTGGGATCCGGGGTCTCAAGCCTGGCTATCCGATAAACCCCGTAAGCGATTCGTTTGAGCCATCCGGATTTCACCCAATCCTTCAGATCGTCGTGGCTGGGCTTATTCTTCAGTTGGTCGAGACGAAACGCGCGGCGACCGTCAAGCTGATTGATTAACATTAGTTCTTTCAAGAAAAGTTTCATGCTCTCAGGCTAGCGGCGCTTGTTTGCCGGAGCATTTCTTGAACGTTGCCGGGGTGTGACAACCATATTTCCAATTTCTTAACTCGTTTCGAACAGATTGTATCTCGCCCTCGGTCCCTATTCGCTTAGAGCGTGGTCCTGGAACTCGGCCTACGGCTCCCCCAACTGTCTCTCGGCGACACTTGCGATCAGCGACCGAAAACTCGTAACACCGCACGCCCTCTCAGCCCCAAAGACCCATCACAACTGGCTTTGAGCACCGTCTTGAAAAAAAGTCGCCGCGACCGCAAATCTCGCCCCGATTTCCGGTCGCGAAAGCTTTCGTGGCAGCAAACTCGGAGAAAGTCCCGCGAACGGCTTGAGTTCGGGCTTGGCAGGAGAGTGCCAAACGAAGTCTCAGCTCACTTTTCGAGTTTCCGGTCACCAATCATGAGTGTCGTGGGGGAGAGGTTGCCGGACAAGGTTCGATCTATCGACCCCGCTGAAGAGGGCCGAAGCAAGGAATTCAAAGCAGAGCGAGGTCGGATTTGTTGGTGCAAGGCGCACCTGGGAACCGGGACTTAAACTTCTGCGCATTGACTCGGCTATGAATTCGGGTGCCGAGGCGCCCCGAGCGCAAGGCGCCGGGTACCCGAAGGGAAGGGGTGGCGCCTAATATTCGAGATATTTAAGTGAGAGGCAACGCCGCGATCGGGGATACATCGCACCCTCCTTCGGGGGGTACCCGCGAATTTGTGGCCGAGTCAATGCGCAGAAGTTTAGTTCGCCGAGGAGACGCCCTCTTCGTCGTAGAGCTTATCGAGCTCGACTTTCTCAAAAGAGCGCATCGTCACCGGCTTGAGCGCGGAGATACGCTCCACCAGTTCGGTTTTTATCTTCGATTTATCACAGAGGAAATGAAAAATCGGCTGGGGTACGGTGCGAACGAGCGGCTTGCAAGCCGTGGTGAGCTCTTCGGTGTTGTAGATCGCGCCGTCTTTAAGGGGCTTGGGCGGATCCACGAGACGGATCCAGTCACTCTCCCCGAGAGCGACCTTTCCGAGCCCCTCCCAGTCTACCATTCTTCCGACGGTCTTGGAGCGCTTGTGGAGCACCGGGTAGAGTTCCGGGACCTCGACCCGGCCTCTGCCGTAACGTCGAGCGAGATCGTGTCTCACGATCGCGAACTCCCACATCGACTCAAGGGTCTCCGCAGGCCCCTGCTGCAGGGATCGACCGTTTTTGTTCACCGCAAGCTCGTTGGCCTGCCGCCATTCTAAGAGCATATCCTCGAAACTCGGCGAGGGATAAAACTTGGAGCCGTCCTGATGAAGAACCTCGATACCCAGCTTCTTCTCCCGAGCAACACAAAGTGCAGCCGGCAGCGCCTCCAGCGCGAAAAAGGTCGGGCGCGGCAGAGTCATCTCAAAAGCCACGCCAACCTCGTCGCCGAATTCCGGCCGATAGCAAACAAATCTCGCCTCTACACCCGTCGCTTCGTTGAAATAAGCGCAGCGCTTTCCGGTTTCGCCGTCTTCGCAAACTTTCAGGTGTTCCACCGAGGACAAAAAATGTCTCAAATTTTTGGGTGGATCTGCGGGTCTTTCGTCTCTGGAACGAGACCCATCCACGTACAATAGTTCAAAGAGCAAGAGTCAAAAACTAACCTTTCTCGGCTCTCGAAGGGTATCTCTGTGCTACAAATTCGTCACACCAAACGTTTGTTACCTCCCCCGTATGGGAAATAAACCTTCAGAACCGCGAAAGGGGACGCCAATCTTGAGTAAAGCAACCAAGAAGAAATCCAAAAAATCCGAACCCAAACAGAGTGAGGACAGAGTCGTTGTCGTCGACGGTGTCCGAACACCCTTCGTCAAAGCCTACACTGACTTCCAAGACCTGACCGCCCTCGATCTATCTCGCATCGTGACCTCCGAGTTAGTGGCGAGAACCGGAATAGACCCCGAAGAAATTGGCGAAGTGATTATGGGTACGGTCCTGCCGTCACCCCACGCACCGAACCTGGCCCGTGAAGTCGTCCTATCCGCCGATCTTCCTCGAAAGATTCCCGGTTTCACCCTGGGACGAGCGTGCGCTTCCAGTGCTCAGTCCGTCATCAGCGCGGCCGAAGGCATCCTGAAAGGCGAGTACGACACCGCCATAGCCGGCGGTGCCGAATCCATGTCGAACGTGCCGGTTCCGTACAGCAAGAACATCGTCGACTCACTGATGGCTCTCTCCAAGGCAAAAAGTTTTCCCGCCAGAATGAAGGCCCTTTCCGGACTCAATCTGGAATCGCTGCTGCCGACGCCTCCAGCCATCGCCGAATCGTCCACCGGTAAAACGATGGGACAGCATTGTGAGATTATGGCTCGCAAGAACAATATCAGCCGAGAAGCCCAAGATGAGTTTGCTCTGGCCTCCCATCAAAATGCGGCCAAAGCTCGCCAGGACGGCAAAACCAAAGAGGAGGTCGTCACCGTCTATCCTCCCGGCAGTTTCAAGCCCGTCAACGAAGACTCATTCGTCCGCGCCGATACCACGGTTGAGAAATTGGGTGAACTCAAACCCGTTTTCGATAAGACCTACGGCACACTGACGGCCGGCAACTCCTCAGGACTCACCGACGGGGCCGCCGTTGTCCTGTTGATGCGCGAATCGAAAGCCAAAGAGCTGGGACTGAAGCCGCTCGCTGCGGTCACCGCCTGGTCGACCACCGCTCTAGACCCTGACGACCAGCTGCTTTTGGGGCCGGCCCTCTGTATCCCGGAAGTCCTGGAGCAGGCCGATTTGTCGCTGGAAGACATCGACCTCATCGACATTCACGAGGCGTTTGCAGCTCAGGTGCTCTCCGTGATCCACTCCCTTGAGTCGGAAGACTTCGCTCGAGATTATCTCGGTCAAGACAAACCCGTCGGCAAGGTCGACCCCGAGAAGGTCAATGTCAACGGCGGCTCCATCTCACTCGGCCACCCCTTCGGAGCGACCGGCGCGCGGATGGTCATCGGAATGGCCCGTGAGCTCAACCGTCGCAAAGTCGACCGAGCTATCCTGGCGCTTTGCGCGGCCGGCGGCATGGGTACTGCACTACTACTGGAGAGGATCTAAAAGATGGGTAAAAGCCAAACCAAAGCAAGAGCAACGAAACTAGACATCAACGAGCAAGGCATCGCCACTCTGACTATCGACGTGGAAGACAGCAAACTCAACGTGCTCTCTCCCCCCGTCTTTGAAGAACTCGACGGTCGATTCGACGAGATCGCCGGAAACAGCGAGATCAAGGGCGTGGCCATCGTCTCCGGCAAGCGGGGAAGCTTCGTAGCCGGAGCCGACATCAAATTTATTGCCACCATCACCAACGCCGAAGAAGGCGCCGAAATGAGCCGTTCCGCTCACGGCGTCTTCAATAAGCTGGAAAACCTGAAGGTACCCGTAGTGTGCGCCATCGACGGTGTCTGCCTGGGCGGCGGCTTAGAGCTGGCTCTGGCCTGTCACTATCGCCTGGTCAGCGACAACCCCGATACCGTCCTGGGTCTGCCCGAGGTCCAACTCGGCCTGATCCCCGGAGCGGGCGGCACCCAGCGTCTGCCCCGGCTGATCGGTTTCACCGAATCCTTGGACAAAATACTGACCGGCAAGAAAACCCGCGCTAAAAAAGCCTACAAAATGGGGCTGGCCGACGAACTCGTACCGGTGGAGTTGCTGACCAGTCGGGCGGTGGAAGCTGCAGGCGAATTGGCCGCTCAACACGGCATGGCTTGGAAGCGACAGGAGGGTCGTCAGAAAGACCTGACCACCAAACTGGCCGAGGCTTACGGCGTGCGAAGCGCCATCTACACCAAAGCCAAATCGGACCTCCGGGACAAAACCAAAGGCAAATATCCCGCCCCGATGTTCGCCCTGGAAGCCGTCAGGACGGCGCTCCGTACCGATCTCAAGGACGGCTTGGAAGAAGAGGCCCGCTATTTCGGAGAAGCGGCTGTCACTCCGGTCTCCAAATCGCTCATCCACCTCTTTAACATCACCACCGAACTCAAAGCGGACTCCGGGATCGACAGCAAAGCCGAGCCGGTGAAGGTGAAGAACGCGGCCGTGATCGGCGGGGGCCTTATGGGCTCCGGTATTACCACCGTTCTATCCGACGTCGGAGTTCGGGTTCGGGTGAAAGACATCTCGGAAGAGACACTTGGCAAGACCTACAAGTATGTGGACAAGTACCTCCAGCGGAAAGTAAAGCGACGTCATTACTCCGCTTTCGAGCGAGACGTTCGTATGGGCCGCGTGACGGCAACCACCGAATACTCGGGTTTTCAAAACGCCGAAATCGCCATCGAAGCCGTCTTCGAAGATCTCAAACTCAAGCATAATATCGTGAAAGACGTGGAAGCGAACTTCAGCGAGAAAGCGATTTTTGCGTCCAACACGAGTTCGCTGCCGATCGCGGATATCGCCAAGGGCGCCAAACGCCCCGAGCAAGTGATCGGAATGCACTTCTTCAGCCCGGTGGAGAAGATGCAATTGGTGGAAGTCATCACCCACGAAGGAACCGCCGACTGGGTGACAGCCACCACCGTCGCCCTGGCCAAAAAGATGAAGAAACACACCATCGTCGTGCGAGACGGTGCCGGTTTCTACACTTCTCGCATCCTGGCAGCGCTCTGCAACGAAGCTGTCCGATGCCTCTACGACGGAGCTCCAATAGAAAAGATCGACCGCGCCCTGGAAGACTTCGGATTTCCCGTGGGACCGATGCGCCTCATGGACGAAGTGGGCATAGGCGTGGTGACCAAGGTTATGGGAATCATGATGAACGCTTTCCCCGACCGTTTCGAGGCTCCGGCCGGATGGGAGAACGTGCTGGAAGGACGCCAAGGCAAGTCCAGCGGGCGGGGATTCTACAAGTACAACGGCAAATCCCGAACTCCCGACAAAAGCGTCTACAAGGCTCTTCCGGAGAAGAAAGATAAGTCGATCAAAGAGGAAGCCATCGCCGAAAGGTGTGCCTTCGCTTTCCTCAATGAGTGCGCTTTCTGCATTCAGGAAGAGATTCTGCGAACTCCCCGGGACGGGGATGTCGGCGCCGTATTCGGCCTCGGCTACCCCCCTTTCCACGGTGGTCCGTTCTTTCACATGGACACCATGGGACTGAGTAAAGTCGTGGAAATCCTGGAGAGACTTGCCGGAGAGCACGGCGACCGCTTCGCTCCCGCCGCGGTCCTGACTAAGATGGCGAAGAAGAACGAAACCTTCTTCTAGGCGAACAAGCAGCCAAGCCGAAGACCCCGGTTCAAACCGGGGTCTTTTTAATGTGCAAGGTTCCGTCAAGCGGGTCGAGAAATGGTTGCGGATGTCTGGTGCAACTGAAATCAAGTTCGATGAGGAAAAACGCATGGAAGCCGTCCACTCGCTGGAGCTTCTCGACACCGATCCGGAGGACCGTTTCGACAGGATCTGTCGACTGGTCCGCGAGATTCTCGGCGTCCCCGTTTCTTACATCGCCCTGATGGACGACGACCGGCAATTTTTCAAGGCGGAATGCGGTCTGGGAGTGAGACAAACTCCACGAGAGGGCACCTTTTGCGACATGACGATTCGACGCACCGGTCCGATGGTTGTGGCCGATGCTGACTCCCACCCATCTTGGAAGAACAGCCCGTTTGTAGCAGGACCTCCGCACGTGAAATTCTATCTCGGATTTCCTCTGTTCATCAACGATATGCAAGCCGTGGGCACGCTCTGCGCCCTCGATTTCGAACCACGCGATGAGGTTGACGAAGCTCAAATGGCTCTACTCAACGATCTTGCCCGCATCGCCGAGACAGAGTTGACCCTGAAAGACGTTTTGGAGACCCAGGCCAAGCTCATCGCTCGAGAAGCAGAGCTCCGAGAGCGGAAGAATTTCATTCGGCGGGTACTCGGGCGCTACGTGACCGACGAGGTCGCCGAACACGTCTTATCCTCTCCGGAGGAGCTTCACATCGGGGGCGAGCGGCGGGAAGTCACCATCCTGATGTCCGATCTTCGGGGCTTCACCGTCATGTCCGACAAGCTCGGGCCCGAGAAAGTCGTGCAAATCCTCAACCACTATCTGCATCACATGGTGGAGATCGTTCTCAAATGGGGCGGGACTATTGACGAGATCATCGGCGACGCTCTGCTCATCATATTTGGCGCCCCGATGCAGATGGAGGACCACGCCAGACGCGCCGCCGGCTGCGCCATCGAGATGCAACAAGCCATGGCCGGCCTGAACGAGCTTCTGAAAAAAGAGGGACTGGTCGAGATTCACTGCGGTATCGGCCTCAATACAGGCGAAGTCGTGGTGGGGAATATCGGTTCGGAAAAACGGATGAAGTATAGCGTGGTCGGCAGCCCGGTAAACCTGACGGCGCGAATTGAAGCTTTCACCATCGGCGGCCAGATTCTGGCCTCCAAGGAGACCTGCGACCAGCTCGGTTCGGAGGCCCGAATCGACGGCAAACTGCGCGTCAATATGAAAGGCTACTCCAAACCCGTCTCCATCTATGAAATCGGCGGCCTGGGCGACCTGCAGTTACCAAACCCGGCAGACTGATTATTCCGTAGCATGCCGGTCGGTGGAACCGGAAGGTTCCCTAGGCCGGAACAAGGAAATGGCCTCCCTCTGGAGGTGCGTGTGGAAAAACGTCACAACGACATTCGGGTAACCGGTCTCGACTCAAGCGTCGGCACCAAAACCCCAAAAAAAGCAGGCGAAAACGGAAGCCAATTCGGCTATGCGAGGCCTGAAGATATCCCTCACTGGGCTGAAATTTTCACCCCGCCTCCCGGCTCCAAGGAAGAGGACGAGCGGTTCGCCAGGCTGTATGCCCAGCTGCCCCACTTGTGGAACAATCTCATGGCCGACGGCCATGTCGAACAGACCGTTCTCGTCGTGCCCTCTCTCAGCTTGGACAAGGAAGAGCTTCAAAAGCTGAAGGGCGTAAGGCACTATGAAGAGCGTCTGCTCTTCTTGTTGATTTTGCTATCGCTCCCCAAAACGCGAGTCATCTTCGTGACCTCGGAGCCGATCCACCCGCACATCGTAGACTACTACCTGCAGTTGCTACCCGGCATCCCGTTCTCTCATGCCCGGCGACGTCTCGAGATGTTCGCCACTCACGACTCCAGCCACAACAAGAGTCTGAGCCAGAAAATCCTGGAACGTCCGGCGCTGATGCGCCGCATCCGCAAGGCCATCGGGACGGCCAAGAATACTCACTTGACTGTCTTCAATGTGACTCCGGCCGAGAAGCAGCTTTCGGTGGCCCTCGATATACCGTTGCTCGGTCCAGACCCGAAGCATCTTCACCATGGCTCCAAGAGCGGCTCTCGCAAACTGTTCAGACAAGCCGGCGTCCCCATGCCCGAAGGTTTCGAGGACCTGAAATCGGCCGACGACATCGTCGACTGCTGCTTGGAGCTCTGGAAGCGAAAACCCCATCTCAAGAGACTGGTCATTAAGATCAACGAAGGCTTTTCCGGCGAAGGAAACGCTATCATGCCTCTAGATTGCCTGGAAGGGGTGACCGACCCCAAAGAGGCACGCGAGATTCTGGCTAAGGAGATCCCTCTCCGAGCGCGCTACCAGGCTCCGGGTATGAACTGGGAAGGCTTCTTGAGGAAGTTCGTTGAGATGGAAGGCATCGTGGAAGAGTTTCTGGAGGGAGACCCCAAGGAATCGCCCTCCGTGCAGCTCCGGATCACTCCGCTGGGCGAATCTCAGCTCATCTCTACTCACGACCAGAAGCTAGGCGGACCCGACGGACAGGTCTTTATCGGCTGCTCTTTCCCCGCCAGTCCCGTCTATCGTGCCGAACTCCACAGGGCGGGAAGCGCTATCGGCGAGGTTCTGGCCAAATCCGGAGTCATCGGTCGCCTCTCTATAGACTTTCTGGCCATTCCCACGGAGGAGGGCGGCTGGGATATGTTCGCGGTGGAGATCAACCTCCGAAAGGGAGGGACTACTCACCCATTTCGAACCCTGCAGTTCCTCACGGGGGGTCGCTACAATCCGGAGACGGGGACTTTTCAGAGTGGGACTTCGATTCCCAAGTACTACTTCGCCTCGGACAACCTGGAAAGTGAAGAATACAAAGGTCTCCTGCCTCAGGATCTGATCGACATCGTCACTTATACCGGCCTACACTACAACAGCTCTTCCAACACCGGAGTCGTGTTTCACATGATCGGCGCACTTTCGGAGTTCGGGAAGATTGGGGTCACCTGCGTGGGAGACTCCCCTGAAGAAGCCGAGCAGCTCTACCAGCGAACTCTGGAGACCCTCGAATGGGCGGCCGAGAGTTCCGACTGGATCGTCTGAGCCCAACCGAGATAATGAAAAGGCCGCCCCCGGGGGCGGCCTTTTTATTGAGAGGCTTTCGTGAGGTGCTCGATGAGGTCTTGAAAGCGCTGGTTCGGATTGTCGAACTTGTCTTCGTAATCTTCCTGGGAAAGCTGAAGCACCTTCAGCGCCTCCGCCCGACCGTAAACAGATTCGATCTCCACGTTGCGGACCTTGGTGGGACTGGGTAGGTCTTTGTAGGAAAGGAAATAGTGGCAAAGTCGATCGACGAGTTGCTCGGGCAAGCCGGTCACGTCGTTGATCTGACCGTAGACCGCATCATCTTTCATCACCGCGATAATCTTGTCGTCGGCTTCGTGGGCGTCGATCATCCGAATACCGCCGATCGGAATGCAGTTCACCAGGACGTCTCCGTGAGAGATGGACCGCTCTGAAAGGACGCAGATGTCGATCGGGTCGCCGTCGCCTTTGATATCTTTGTTTCCGGTCTTCTGAGCCGAATACTGACCAACTCTGGTCCCGCAGTAGGTTCGAGGAACGAAACCGTAGAGAGCGGGAGATTGAGAAGAAAACTTCTGGGGCCGATCCAACTTCAGGTAGCCCGAGACTTTGTCGATCTCGTACTTCACCGTATCGGTCGGCACTTGCTCGATAAAGACGGACATCTCCGCCGGAAACCCCGCTCCCGGGGAAATCCCGTGCCAGGGATGGGGTTTAAAGAAGAGTCGCATCAATTGTCTGAGCTCGTTTTGTTCCATGGACCTATTTACTTCACTTTCTGTTGCAATCCCGTTGCGCTGGTTAGGATATCACTCCTAGACCAGCAGGATCGAGGTGCCGCCCTCTTCTTGAGAGCCGACCGACTGTCGTTCTAAAATCACGTCATTGCGGAACTCTTCGAGATTGGCACAGCCGCACGAACTCAGAGTGCCCGCAATCGCTTTCAGGTCCTTCGGCAAGAACTCGTGCAACGAACCCTTCAAAAGAACATAACCTTCTTCTCCCTCGACCACGAAGGTTCGAGGGTCGTTCTGTTGATATCTCCTCACGTTCTTGGCCCGGGCCGAGGCTTCACCCCAGTACGGTTTCACCGTAGCCGCCACCTGAAAGGTACCGCCCGACGAGGAGACCCAAAATTTCTTTTCGTAGGCCAGGGTCGGACTCTCGGTATAAGCGGCGAAGTAGCGGCCCATCATCAAGACATCGGCTCCCATCGCCAATGCCACCGACATATCCCCTGTGCCGGCCAGACCTCCGTCGGAGATGATAGGGATGTACTTGCCCGATCTTTTCACGTATTCGTCCCGAGCCATGGCCACTTCCCGTACCGCGGTAGCCTGCCCACGACCGATCGCCTTGACTCGGCGGGTGGTACAGATGGAGCCGCTGCCTATACCGATTTTCACGGCGTCTGCTCCGCAGGCGGCCAGGTACTCGAAACTCTCCCGGCTGACTACGTTTCCGGCCACCACCGGTACTCCCAGTTGCTTGGCGAATATCACCGTGTCTCGCATGTACTCCGAAAAGCCGTCCGAAGCGTCCACCGAGATCAAATCCGCACCTGCTTTGACACACTCCTCTGCTCGTTCTCGGTCCTCAGGGTGGGTGGAGATGGCAACTCCCACCTGAAGCCGCCCATCGGCGTCTCGAGAAGCCCCTCGAAATCTGAGCTCGTCCTTCACTCCCTTACGAGTCACCAGACCTTGCAAGACACCGTCTGAATCGATCAGATAGCCGCGGTCGTGTCCTCCATGAAAAAGAGCGTCGATCACCTTGCTGCGTGGTTCGTCCACTGAGTAGACCACCAGGTCCTCCAGCGGCCTCATTTTGTCTTTTGCCTTCAGGCCCAGGTCGCTGCGAGGGTCGTAGTCCCGGCTGCTGATAACCCCGAACATCTTGCCTTTCTCGTCCAACACGGGAAAGCTTGAATAGCCGAGGCGCTCCTCCAACTCGTCCACTTCTTTCAGAGATGTATCCGGTCGAACCGATTGGTTGTGCGGATGAAAGCCGCCCGTGTGGGCCTTCACTTTCTTCACATAATCCAGTTGGGCTTCCATCTCCACCCGCCCGGCCGGCAGAATACCCAATCCCCCGTGCAGGGCCAGCGCGATCGACAACTCGTCTCCCGTCACCGATTCCATGGCCGCACTCATAAACGGAATGCTCAGCGGAAAGCCTTCGGCCACCCGCGTTTCCAGGCTCACTGCCGAGAGCGCGTGCTCCGGTCGGGTCGTCCGGGGCAGCAAAATAAACTCTCGGAAAGTCGCGCTGCGCAAGGTACTAACTTTTGGATCGTGATTCAACATAGGGCCTGCACTTGCATATTCAGGGGCACATACCTTGCCCGCCATCTATTTTCCATGGGGTCCTACGATAAATCTGGGGTAAAATCACGCGGCTAGACCCAGCCATCTTGATTTGAGAGCTTTGGCCTTTTCGCGCCGGTGCTGAGTCCTTGTGTCAACGAAGTCTTCCC